>Ga0210245_100357_pt1 | contig 41981 bp, 31 predicted proteins | sample ChrtobMetaP3_4mM_FD_155450 | JGI IMG/M metagenome (GOLD analysis project Ga0210245, IMG submission 155450) | Chrysochromulina tobin associated microbial communities from unialgal haptophyte culture, Seattle, Washington, United States - P3_4mM | ecosystem: Host-associated > Algae > Haptophytes >...
ATGCCATGCCAAGCATGGTTATCGGGGGGTCGAGCAATAATACTCAAATCCCTTAGTACTCTCGACTACGATTGCCACTACAACTGCACAGTAGATGTGGACGATCGGCAGGCAGGCAGGCCTGCGGCGAGATACTGACTTCATGGCCGGCAAGACGGCTGTTTCGGCGAGAATGTGCTCTCCGGTGGCGCTTAATTGCCGGTCCGCGCCAGCCAGCGCGGCACACACCCGTACCGGCGACGGGCGGGCGAACGAAATTGCGTTCGCGCGTGACGAGCATGGTGACGAGCTGCAAGCTCACGGGGCGGGGAGAGTGTGGGAACAGCACGAGAGCCAGCACGACAGTTCCACAACAGCGCGTGTTCAGAACACGACACACAGTGGCTGAACCCCAACAATGGCATCAAGGGAATCTCCGAAATCCATCCCCACCCGTCGCGACCCCCCCCCGCCCCCGAGCGAGAACCGAGCAGTGGCGTTTGTGGTAGCGAGCTCGAACAGCTCTCAGCTGGGGGGTCGCTAGCCGTTCCGCTCGACCCGCCCGGTGTTCTGATGTGCAAGGGAAAACAGCCCCCAAGGGGGGACGGATCGGCTTACCACACACTTGCATCCAAGCACCGCCCACTCACAACTCAATCACATACTATGGCCATAGTTACTCGTCCGAGCTCCGACACGGGTGGGCGGGTGGGTTCGGACACAAACAATCGAAATTGTAACAAGCGTCCAAGGACCGCGCGGCTCTCACCCGCGGTGGGACGGCCGCGATGCCGGAGACGACGTCGCAACCTGCGAGACGCGTAGTCTCCCTCTCTCGTTCCATGCTCTCGTTCACACGAAACGCGTAATCCGGGTAACTTGTTCACACACCTTTAAGACACCGGCTCGCCTCAATACAGAGTCTGTCTCGTTCATCCCCTCTCCGACTCTAACCGTCACTCAGCTTGAGCCATATCCCCTCTCCGACTCTAACCGTCACTCACCCTGAGTTACCGTGACCCTCAGTTACGGTAGTGCCTGCTCTTGCTCACGCTGTCTCGAGCGCGAGCGGCGGCCTCCCTTTCAGCCTCGCACCATATCGAACTCCCTCCCTGCGGCCTACCTGCGGCCGGAGACGCGTACCCGCGTCACCCCATGGCAGGCATCCCACACGACGACCGTTCCACCAACATGTTGGACAGACGGGCGGCTTGCATCTCAGTTGTTGTATCTCAGTTGTATCTCACTGGTATGCTCCTGGTGGGCTGAAACATATCTTGAGCTGAACAAATCTGTCCTTCCGTCTCCCGCCCAACCCTGAACGGACTCGGGGCACGAATGTGCATGCGCGCCGCATGCATGCAAGAGTCCTCTCAGCTAGACGTCCTGCAGCAGGTACGCTTTCGCTATCAGCTGCGCTTGCACTTAGACGTTGAAAGTGAACGTCATGGAGGCTCCACTTGTGAAGGTCGTGCCGTAGTTGACATTGTTGATTCTCACGTAGCCTCCGTGCCAGCCGTCCCCGAAGGAATCCAGGAGGAGGAGAGTGTGCGAGCCAGGGGCGAGGCACCGCGAGTACGTGTACGTCTGGGAGTCGGCCAGCGTTCCCGAGGTGATTGTGACGCCGTCGATCTTGAAGCTGATCTCAGACGCCCATGTCCGTGTGAACAGCTGCACAGGAACAGAGCTCGTCCCTCCTGGGCAGCTTGCAACCGGCGGCGATAGCGATGGCGCCGGCGCCGGCGCGGAGCCGATGTTGAACGTGAACGTCATGGAGGCTCCACTTGTGAAGGTCGTGCCGTAGTTGACATTGTTGATTCTCACGTAGCCTCCGTGCCAGCCGTCCCCGAAGGAATCCAGGAGGAGGAGAGTGTGCGAGCCAGGGGCGAGGCACCGCGAGTACGTGTACGTCTGGGAGTCGCCCAGCGTTCCCGAGGTGATTGTGACGCCGTCGATCTTGAAGCTGATCTCAGACGCCCAAGTCTGTGTGAACAGCTGCACAGGAACAGAGCTCGTCCCTCCTGGGCAGCTTGCAACCGGCGGCGGAGGCGGCGGCGGAGACGGCGGCGGCGGCGGCGGCGGCGGCGGCGGCGGCGGCGACGGCGGCGGCGGCGGCGGAGGCGGAGGCGGGGGCTTGGGCGGCGGTGGGGAGATTTCAAGAGCGCCAGGTTGCGTCCAGATCTGCTCCTGGATGCCACCATCGCAGCCGCAGCAGTACGTATTGCTGATGTACTGTTTGCAAGTCACATTGCGGGTCCCATACGAGCGGTAGAAGTCGCAGTCTTGACCATAAATGTCGGCCCACTTGGTGCCGTCATCTTTTTTCTTGTCGACGCATTGCCCGACCCCCCTAAGAACGCTTGCAGTGCACGAGTACTGAGCGCGCGCAGAGGGAAACAGGACGCTTGAGCACGCGAGCACAAGGACGCATGCGCGCAGGCACGCTCGTCGGGGGCAGGCACGCTCGCAGGGGGATTGAGCTCTCGCCTGCGCAGCTAGCTGGTCAGCATCGAGCTGCGTCATCCCTACACGATTGCCAAGGCTGTACTTGTGATATTCGGCCGAATTATTCGTGTACAGGCCGTATGCGGCGGGTTTGGGGGTGATTGTGGCACTCCCATCAGTGGAAAATGCTGTGGCTTGGTAGTGCATTAGGGAGAGCATGTCGTAGGGACGGCCCACGTCTTCCAACGCGTCCACCTGAAAGTTGTTTTCCTTCCCCGCCTGGATCTTCGCGAAATTGACGGACACGTACGCCTCTCGGTCTGGGCGAGACTGCTCGTGCATCTGCCCGAGTGCGTGAAGGAGCTCATGGATAGAAATGCCGAGAGAGTCGCAGCCGGGCGATTGAAGATTCAGCCCCTGTGATTTCCAATGAGTCAGTTCGCCCACGTAGGACCAGCAGCCTGAATTCAGAGACGTGATATAAACGGCAGGGCTGACGTTGCACTCCCCCGCGGATTTGAAGCCAACATCTATGAGCATTCCATGAGGCAGCAGCGTAAGTTCAGCGTAAGTTCAGACTGAGTCCAGGCAAATGATGGGCGGCCATCCTTCTCGAGAGGGCGCATGGACAAGTTGCTACGCGCAAGTGTGGAAGTGTGCAAGTGAGTGCGTGTGCATACCTTGCCACTCGATGCAAGGCAGCACCTTCTTGAACATCTCGACAGAGCGAGCGATAACCTGGCGCACAGCAGGCTTGGCTTCGACCGCAAAGCAGTAGTTGACCTTCTTGTTTGTCCACGGCTTACCGGCACCGGCGGTGTAGAGGCTCGTCGCACCGCGAAACTTCATGTCATGTATGGTGAACTCCTCGTCACCGGAGAGCTCACCGGAGGAGAGCTCCATGTCACCCCCGGTCGACCTCTCCTCCTCTTCGCCATCCATACCTTCGGCGCCGCCTTCCTCGAGGTGCTTTCCAGTAGAGCCACCCTCTCCAACTGCCTCATCTATGTCCTCGGCGGTGACCTCCAGCCCAGCTGCTGCGGCCGCAGCGGGCCCGAGAAGGGTACCGACCTCGGTCGCGAGGAGCAGCTTGTGCTCAGCTGGCATTTTTCCGTTCGCCACGTGTGCATCGATTGCATCTTGCGCCACTTTGAGGGTGAGGGGCTTATGTGCAAAGTGATTCTTCAGAGTGTACGCCATGCTGAGCATGCGCTCACCATGCGTCCGTTTCGGGTAGTCCTCGTGCGTCATCAGCTTGAGGTTATCTTTGCCCGAGTCCTTGCTCCGGAGCTCCTTCAACGCAGGCTCCAACGCAGACTCCAACGGCGGTGGGGCGGCGCTGGAGAGTGCAAACAGGAGCGCAAGCAGCAACATCACCTTGCGCATGTTCTGAACGTACTTTCTGCGAGCGGGCGAGAAGCAGCGCGCGCACGGTGGTGAGCGAAGCCGCGTTTCGCGATCGCAGGCAGCGGGTCTCGTGCGATTCGCTTCTAGGTGCCAGCCACTCTTACGGCTCGTTTCGGCGCAACGAAAAGCCTGGGCATTCAGGGCCGCGTGAGCGCGGAGGCACGCGTCCGGCCAGGCAGTCCGCGCAGGGCGCGGGTGCGGCGCTGGCCCTTGCACCTGGGCAGGCAGGGCCGCGCGGAGCGCGGAGGCAGGGTCTGTTGATACCGAAGCGCCGAGCGTCTGTGATTCCCGAAGTGGCGCACCTAATTTGGTTCTCTCCGGCGAGGTAAAAGCCCGCGTCGCGTCGGCGTTCACGTTCACGTTTAATTGGAGATTGTTGCTCAACCCGGACTTATTTCGTGACGGTATGCTCAACCCGGACTTCACAAGTCCGGGTTGAGCTAAGTCCGGGTTGAGCATATGGTTTGCGTGCTCAACCCGGACTTAGCAACTGTGACCGTGAATTCACAGCTTCTAAGTCCGGGTTGAGCATATGGTTTGCGTGCCAACCCGGACTTCGCAAGTGTGACCGTGAATTCACAGTGGCTAAGTCCGGGTTGAGCATATGGTTTTCAGTGCTCAACCCGGACTTGTTCGTGTGAATGAGAATCAAGTCCGGGTTGAGCATATGGTTTTTCGGTGCTGAACCCGGACTTAATATGTGTGAATTCACGGATATTCGTTACACATCAGCTCAACCCGGACTTAGCAAGTCCGGGTTGAGCTTTAGTTGAGCTTATTCACAAAAAGCGTTCTGTGTGCATGCTCAACCCGGACTTGCTAAGTCCGGGTTGAGCTAATGTTTTTTGGGAGATCTTTGGCGCGAACGAAAGATCTTTCTTTGCAACCATGTCCGCTGACCTCCTTGACCTCAAGCTCTGGTTATTCCCGGTGTGCATGGATCTCATCGATGATCTGGGGAGGTGCACGATCCCACATGCACCTGCGTTCGGCGCTCGGCTTCGAAGTCACGAGGACTAGAGCACAATGTCACCTGTCATAGCTGCAGCGGAAACGTTCCATGAAGGCGGTCCATCCCATCCGGCATTCAGCGAGTCATCGGTTTCGACCGGTGGCAAGGCTCCCTCGGGTTCCGAGCGTGGGTCGATTGTGCTGAGGGGGGGAAGTGGCCAAAGGACTTCAGTCCGGAACGTTGCTTGCTGTGGTGTGCTCGGCGCCGTCGCTGTCCGTCGATCTAGTCAGCCTCCAGAGTGGGATCGGCGCGTGCTTTAGCTGCTATGGTAGGCGTTTCAAAAGAATGGCGTGCAGCAGTGACGAGCCAATCCTGGTGTCGCGTCACCTGCATGCGTTTCCCTCGAAAGGTGGCAATCGTGACGGCTCTTCTCCTCTCCGCCCGCCACCCGCGCCGCTGGTTCGGCCGTCCGCTTGCGTACGACCTTGTCGTGGGCGACGGTGGCCATGGCTGACGATGAAGAATCTTTCGGCTCCGATGATGACCTTCACCATTCTTCGGATCCATCTTCGGAAGAGGAAGAGGAAGATCGTGAGGTTCTTCCGCGCATTCTTCCGCGCATTCTTCCGCGCAGAGGGCCGCTGCGCGGCGCAAACGGATGGCGTACTTCCAGTCTGAATGGTGCTGCTCCTGCTGCGGACGGGTGTGCTTCCTCTGCCGCGCCTCGAACAGATTCAGAGCAACCGGAAGTCAGCCCTCATGCACACCGGGGTGCTTTCCGTTCTCCTCGACGCCGGGGGCGTTCCGAAGATTCGCGCAGTCATTACAAGCGTGAGATCGAGTGGGTGAAGGAGGGTGCGAAGGAAGACCTCATCAACCAGGAGTTTGATGGCCATTCGCTTCATCATCCCGAAGTGCAGAGTGAGTGGTCCAGCTTCATTCAAAGTGCTGCGAGCGTCTCCAAGGAGATGCAATCCGTGCCCGAACGGAATACACTTGACGGAATGCACTTGTACTATAGATTTTTCGTCACACAAGAAACTGGTGGCGGCAGGTCGTTGTCGCGCGCGAGGACTGAAGGGCTGCGGCAACGAGGGAGGTGGCGGCCGGGACAGTGCAGGCGAGTTGCTCACGTTAGACCTCACGATATACTGGCGTCTCCAATTCCAGGGGAGCGCAACAACAATAAAGGCGCGACGCGACGCACGCAACGAAGCCTGAGATTCCAAAGATCCCAAAAAACAAATGGGGTAGTGAGGTCAATCGACCGTGCCAACCGCAGCCTTCCCAAGGGGGGACCGATCGGCCTACCATACACACCTGCATCCAAGCACCCCACATACAACTATCTACTATATAGCAGGCCAAGCTCGTCCAATCAAAGTTAAGTACTTAACGCGGTTATGAGAGGGAAGAGGGAGGCGAGAAACGACTAAGGCTACCCAACGGGCTACTCTCAGGTCACTCTGGTCACATTAACAGGACTGCCGGGACCCCCCCCAGCGGCTATGTCTCGCGCGTTCGGAGTAACGGTAAGCCGCGCTCGCGCTTACCGTTTCAAGAGCCGACGAAACCAGAGCCACCGAAGATCAGAAAATCAGACTCATCCGCCCTTTCGATGGAGTCAGCCCAGCGTCTCTCGCCTCAGTCAATCAATCGCCCTCACCCTTCGCCGCACCTGTGTTGCATGATAGGGGGTACGGGTACATATCATGCTGTGATAGATTGTAACCGGGCATGACAGGCGTCCGCCACGGTCCACACGCCAGCCAGGCGAGGTGGTTGCACGGTCCGCACCGTGTCCGTGGGGACTACAGGTCCTGCCCGGGGTCGCATACGGTGAGGCTCGGCCACGCACGAGCCGTCAACGGCTGACGAAACTCGGTTTCGTCAATGACGAAACTCGCGCGGCGGCCGAGCCCACCGTCATCAGGAGGTATTCATGCTAATCAAGAACTATGAACAACGACTCTGACCATCATAACACGGGTGGGCGAGTGGATTCCGGACTCAAACAATACCCCGAAGACGCAGGTGCGGCTCTATCCCAGAGCCCTGCCGATGCGGAGACGACGTCGCAACCTGCGACGCACTGTCTCCCCGCGTCTCTTGTTCACACAAAACAGGTACTCCGGATACCTCGTTGACCCACACAGATCCCCGGATGACACCGGCTCGCCTCAGTACTGAGTACAGAGTCTGCCTGCCATCACCTCTCCGACTCTAACCGTCACTCACCATGAGTTACGGTAGTGCCTGCCCTTGCTCACGCTGTCTCGAGCGCGAGCGGCGAGCGCGAGCGGCGGGCGCGAGCGGCGGCCTCCCTTTCAGCCTCGCTCCATCGAACACCTACCCTGCACACCACCCCACAGCAGGCACGACCGTTCCGCCATCATGGGCCCATGTTGGGCAGCACGGGCGGCTTGCATCTCAGTTGTTGTATCTCAGTTGTATCTCACTGGTATTGATGCTCCCGGGCGGTTACTCAGCAGCGAAAGAACGTGCATCAGCCCTCCATGCCCTCGACTTTTTCACTTCTCATCTTCTTCGCTTCTCGTTGTCACCGAATGCGAGGCCCACGGGCTGGAGACAGGTCGTCATAAATTAGTCACCCATCGGAGGCTGCACTGTCTGCCAGGGCTCACCGACGACCTCTTTCGGCATGATGAGTGCGTTGGCTGCGGGGTCGAGCGGCAACTCAGAGAGCATCTGGAAACTGGCCATGGTGGACACGCCACACGACTGTGGGCATGCCGCTGCGACTGTAGTACCGTCAGAGAACGAATATGAGCAGTAGCCGGCGTCCTTAAGGACGTCGCAGTTAGAGAACTTGTTGGTTGGGCAGCTACGGCAGGTGTACTGGCAGTTAGTGCTCATAAAGCTATAGTAGATAGAGCCAGAGCCACAGTAGCCGACGGAATTCCAGTACCAGCAATGGCCGTTGGGCTGGACGTTGGAGAGCGAGCTGCACAGCGAAGGCGGCGGCGGAGAATGGAAGGGCGGTGGAGGCGGCGGAGGCGGCGGAGGCGGGGGCGAGGGCGGCGGCGGAGAGATTTCACGAGCGCTAGGTTGCGTCCAGATCTGCTCCTGGATGCCACCATCGCAGCCGCAGCAGTACGTATTGCTGATGTACTGTTTGCAAGTCACATTGCGGGTCCCATACGAGCGGTAGAAGTCGCAGTCTTGACCATAAATGTCGGCCCACTTGGTGCCGTCATCTTTTTTCTTGTCGACGCATTGCCCGACCCCCCTAAGAACGCTTGCAGTGCACGAGTACTGAGCGCGCGCAGAGGGAAACAGGACGCTTGAGCACGCGAGCACAAGGACGCATGCGCGCAGGCACGCTCGTTGGGGGATTGAGCTCTCGCCTGCTCAGCTAGCTGGTCAACATCGAGCTGAGTCGGCCCAACACGATTGCCAAGGCTGTACTTGTGATATTCGGCCGAATTATTCGTGTACAGGCCGTATGCGGCGGGTTTGGGGGTGATTGTGGCACTCCCATCAGTGGAAAATGCTGTGGCTTGGTAGTGCATGAGGGAGAGCATGTCGTAGGGTCGGGCAACGTCGTCGTCCGCCTGCACTTGAAAGTTGCCTTCCATCCCCGCCTGGATCTTCGCGAAATTGACGGACACGTACGTCTCTCGGTCTGGGCGCGACTGCTCATGCGCCTGCCCAAGTGCGTGAAGGAGCTCATGCATGGAAATGCCGAGAGAGTCGCAGCCGGGCGATTGAAGATTCAGCCCCTGTGATTTCCAGTTAGTCAGTTCGCCCACGTAGGACCAGCAGCCCGAGTCCTGAGACGTGATATAAATGGCAGGGCTGACGTTGCATTCATTCGCGGATTTGAGACCAACATCTATGAGCATTCCATGAGGCAGCAGCGTAACAAGTTCAGACTGAGTCAAGGCAAATGATGAGCGGACATCCTCCTCGAGAGGGCGCATGGACGAGGTACTACGCGCGAGTGTGCAAGTGTGCAAGTGAGTGCGTGTGCATACCTTGCCACCCGATGCATGGCACCTGCTTCTTGAACATCTCGACAGAGCGAGCGATAACCTGGCGCACAGCAGGCTTGGCGTCGGCCGCGAAGCAATAGTTGACCTTCTTGTTTGTCCACGGCTTACCGGCACCGGCGACCCAGAGGTGGATCGCATCGAGAAACGATGGAGCACCTTTAAATCCAGTTCCTCGGGTGAGCTCCATGTCACCCCCGGTCGACCTCTCCTCCTCTTCGCCTTCTTCACCTTCGGCGCCGCCTTCCTCGAGGTGCTTTCGAGTAGAGCCACCCTCCCCAACTGACTCGTCGGCGTCCTCGGCGGTGTACTCCAGCCCAGCTGCTGCGGCCGCAGCGGGCCCGAGAAGGGTACCGACCTCGGTCGCGAGGAGCAGCTTGTGCTCAGCTTGCATTTTTCCGTTCGCCACGTGTGCATCGATTGCATCTTGCGCCACTTTGAGGGTGAGGGGCTTATGTGCAAAGTGATTCTTCAGAGTGAACGCCATGTGGAGCATGCGCTCATCATGCGTCCGTTTCGGGTAGTCCTCGTGCGTCATCAGCTTGAGGTTATCTTTGCCCGAGTCCTTGCTCCGGAGCTCCTTCAACGCAGGCTCCAACGCAGACTCCAACGGCGGTGGGGCGGCGCTGGAGAGTGCAAACAGGAGCGCAAGCAGCAACATCACCTTGCGCATGTTCTGAACGTACTTTCTGTGAGCGGGTGAGAAGCAGCGCGCGCGCGGTGGTGAGCGAAGCCGCGTTTCGTGATCGCAGGCAGTGGGTCACGTGCGATTCGCTTCTAGGTGCCAGCCACTCTTACGGCTCGTTTCGGCGCAACGAAAAGCCTGGTCAGGCAGGGCCGCGAGAGCGCGGAGGCACGCGTCTGGCCAGGCAGTCCGCGCAGGGCGCGGGTGCGGCGCTGGCCCTTGCACCTGGGCAGGCAGGGAAGCGAGGAGCGCGGAGGCACGTCTGCTGTTCCCCGAAAGCGTCTGATTCCCGAACCTAATTTGGTTCTCTCCGGCGAGGTAAGCCCGCGATGCGTCGGCGTCGGAGGATCCGGGCGGTTCCTGGTTTCTTTCTAACAAGTCGATTACCCCCCCCGTTCCTGGACACGCGGTGCGGTGTGGTTTTTCTGACGAGCCTCTTAGCCCCGTGGCCCGCGTCACCCCCGCTCGACCCTCAGGTGTTGTCAGGGAAGCCTCCCCTCTGGCCAAGGGCCTCTGGGGCTCGGACGATAGTGCATAGTCGCAGCGCGCCGTGACAGACACCAATGCACTGGCTGAGTACTGGCAGAGCCATTGTACAGGAGGACGCAACTGATTCGAGCCGCTCCAAAGCTAGGGACCATACATACTTGGTGACGCCCCCGAGCAGTCCGAGCTAAAATAATCGCGAAATCGTAGAAAAACCTTTTCACTAGCTGTGAACTACACCTTACAATCAAGTCTACGACTGGCAGCACGTCGAGAGCGTGCCATTGAACGGGTCGTCTGCGCCGCCCTTGGGGCACGTTTCGAAGGCGAGCCCCCTCTCCAACCGCCGGAGCGCCTTGAGGCCGTAGTAGCCGTCCTTGCCCTGCTGCCCCGATTTGAGCACATACTCGAGCTTCGCGGGGCCGGCCTGCTGCGCGCGCCGGTACGCTTGCAGCTGGTCGACGCACTGGGGGCTGCGTTCGGGCTCCCACGGCTTCGTGATGCCGCAGCCGGGCCGCCAGGCGAGCGTTTCGTGAGGTCCCACGTACTCTATCGAGCCGCTCGGCTTGTACCACGAGGAGCAACACCACGAACCACTGAGCATCGACGACTGCTGAATCATCGCCTCAAAGGCGGCCCGCTGCCGCCCGTCGACGAACCCGCCAAAGACACCCTCTGCTCTCTCGAGGCGCAGAACGGGAGCGTGGGCGAAGGCTGAGCTCGGGCCCAGGGTGGCCAGCGCTTGCACGTCGGACGTGCCGAGCAGCACTGCGGCCTCTCCTCGCTCGCGTGCCGCCTGCATCGCGGCCGCGTCGGCAGCAACACGTACGCGCGTGTGGTTGGTGCGCACGTGAGCTGGGGTGAGTGGGTTGGTAAAGAAGGACGACTCGCGAAAGGTGACGGTGGCGACGCCTTCGAGATTCGAACCGGCGCTACCCATGTCGGGTGCGATGGAGGCGAAGCGTACAATGTCAAAGATGTGGGTCAGCGGGCACACGAAGGGTGTGGGCAGCTCCGACGCCTCGTACTTGCACTGCTGCAGCACCAACGGCCCCTCGGAGCGATCGCACAGGCACAGCAGCCGTGGCAGCACCAAGACGCGCCCTAGGGAGAGCGAGAGCGCGAGCGCGTCGCGTAGCGCGTGGATGTGACGACGCACGAGCTCGAGGTGCTGGCGCAGCCGCGGCGACATTGCGAGTGCGTCCGGCACGAGCCAGCCCGCCTTGTACTTGTCGGTGTAGGCACACGGCGCGTGCGGACCCACGTACTTGGGGCACCGGGTCTTGTTGATGAGCGGGGCGAGATGGGCGGGCGCGGGGGGCTCGGGAGGCTCGAAGGCGAGGTACTTGGCCGAGGTGGAGGGCTCAAAGTGCGAAGGCGGCTCTAGCAGCCACAAGCCTGCATCCCGAAAGCGCCAGAGCTTGCCCCTGTTGCCTCCCTCCACGAATGTCGTGTGCACAGTCATGCAGTCGCGCCGTGCTAAGCCCTGCTGCTCCCAAAACAAATGGCCGGAACAAAAGTGGCGCGCAGGTAGTGGTGCGAGCTTGAAGGCCATCGGCATCGGGCCGATGCGATCTGCGGCCGTGCCCTCGGACAAGCGCTCTGACAAGTACGAGGCAGCTCCGCGCGCGCTCGCATTGTGTGCGCTCGCATTGTGTGCTGCCGCCAGAGCGCTTGCTTCAGCGCCGCGCGCCGACAGGTCGAAGGCTTCGTTTGGATTGCTCAGCAGGTCGCGCCAGCCTGCGCTCCACACAGGCAGTGCCTTCGGTTCGGGCAGCTGATCGGTCTCCTCGAGCTCGGCACTGTAGTGGCTCTTGGCCAGCACGTCGATCGTCGCCCGTGTCGCCTGTGTCAGCCGCATCGCTCCTCCTCCTCCTCCTCCTGCTGCTGCTGCTGCTGCTGCTGCTGCTGCTGCTGCCGGGTCCTCGCGCCGCCCCATACGCACCCAGATGGTCTTGCCGTCGGGCGAGGCGGCCCGTACTGCACGGCTCGGATGGTTGCGGAAGCCGTGCCATACCAACTCGTTGAAGGCCAACTGATCGTCCACCCAGCTTGTCTTCTCGACCGAGAGCAGCCGATGGCGCCACGCGGCAGCGAAGGCCTTGGCGGCTGTAGAGGGCCGGAAAAAGACGACGCCCGTGTTGAAGGCTGCGTGCCCCTCGTTGTTGCCCGGGTTGTACGCGCACCGGTTCGTGCCCTTTGGCTTGTTCGGGGGTACTTTGGCCTCGTCGTCGGTCACGTGAAGGCAGTCGGTCGCACTCATCACGTCGGCGTGGGCCGCTGGGTAGGGGAGCGAGATTCGAAGGCCACGCGAGGGTGGTCAGAACTGGCGAGGCGAGACGGGGCGAGGCCCTCGTGCAGCAGCCTCCCCACGCGCGCGCGCGCATTCGAGGCATGCCGCGAGTACCGAGCCCCCCGAGCACGCTCGTCGGGTTGGCCATCCAATCAAGGTCACAATTAAGGGCAATCAAGGGCAATCACCGAGCCGCCCGAGCACGCTCGTCGGGTTGGCCATCCAGATGACATCTACATCCGAGAGGAGCACGCAGCGCTCTGAGCGGAGCACTCGCAGCACGAGGTCGCCCTTGAGGGCCCCGAGGCGCCGGAACTCGGTCACGCTGCTGCGCAGGTCGCCCGTCAGCCCGTGGTCGTGCGCAAAGTACGGCAGCCCCTCGCGAAGCAGCCTTTGCTGGAACGGCCGGTCGAGTGCCGCGATCGCCATGTGCCGCTGCTTCTCGAGCCGGTACACGTGGGCGGCCCAGTTGATCGCAAAGTCCTGGAAGGCCGTGTTCGCAAAGGTGAGCCACACGATGCCGCCTGCGGGCACGTCAGCGAAGATCTCGGGCAGCGTACGCTCATGCTCGAACACGGTGGCCTCCGACTCCGGAGGCAACGTGCGCCGCCAGCCTTGGGACCGTTCAGAGGCATTGGCGCGCCGGCCGATGGACGTGATGCGCGGGGAAGCCACCGTCGGAATCGAAGCGCGCGGTGCCGCGCTCATGCTGACCGGCGCCGCTTGGACCTCTGCGCTGGAGAAGACTTGCGGCCGTGCGGCCGCGTAAAAGGTAGACGTGGTGAGGATGCTGGATCGCGTTTGAAGAGTGAGGCACACTGAGCAGAGAATGAGCAGCGCCACTGCCAGGCGAGCAGAACTACCGCTGCTCCATCGCCTCGGCTCCGACGCCGCATCGCCTCCCGACATAGGGGAGTGGGCTCGCCACGCCGCCTTCGTGGGTGTCGAATTATAAACATTGGCTGTGAATAGGATCGACCTCCAACTCTCCAACGACTGGCTGTGGAGAAAAAAGAGTTCACGCGAAGCTGCGAACTTACGTTTGGAGAGTTGTGAACGAAAACTTGTGTGACACTTTCGTGGGCCGCGAGCATGGTGTCGCGCTGACGTCATGGCATCGACCGCTTCCGATGAGGACCCGGCGCTCGCGTCTGTGCGCGCGTGCTGGGAGGTCGCGGCCCTCGCCCAGTTTTACCGCGTCTTCGGCACGCTGGAGGCGCCGAAGAGCATCGATGAGCTCGAGGCCTCCTTGGTCGGTGGCGATGAGGTCTCCTTGGTATCCTTGCTGCCTCCGCTGCTGTCACTGTCGGCGGACGCGGACGCAGGCACGTGCTGGGAAGCCGTCGCCGCTGTGCTCCTGGGCGACGAGGCCATCGGCTTTGCGAGCGATCCGCCGCCCACTTCATTCGCCGCACTCTCCGCGAGTGACCGCGGCCGCTTGCTCTACACGCTCGCGGATGCATCGCTGTCGACGCTGTCGCGCGGGCCCGACCTTGACCAGGCGACTTCGCGCGGTGAGATGCTCGGCGCGGACGGCAAGGGCGCCACCTACTGGTGCCTCGGCGACCGACGCATTTACAGGGAAGGTCTCGCGAGCCTCGGTAAGGGAAAGAAGAAGCGCTCGAGGGAAGAAGCGCTTCTCTCGAGACCCTGGGAGACGGTGGCGACGTGCGCGGCGGAGTGGCGCGAGCTAGCGGCGACGCTCAAGTCCAAGGGCGCCGAGGGCAGCCTGCGCATCATGATCGAGCAGCGCGTCGACGCCGTTGAGGCGGAGGAAGCTCGGGAGGCCAATGAGGCCAAGCGTCAGGCGATGTTCGAGGGACAACGGCGCACGTCGACCCGTATGGAGGCCAAGGAGGAGGAGGAGCTCTCGAAGGCACTCGCGCTCGCGGAGCGGCAGGAGCGCCTCCGGCTTGTCGACCTGGTCAAGAGCAGCCTGCGCCAGATGAGTTCCGAGCTGCTCGAGGGAGGCAAGGAGGAGGGTACGGACGAGGTCGACGAGGCCCACGAGGCGCTGGTACGTCTCAATTCCCTAGCCGCGCTTCTCGTCCCTGTGCCCCATCCTGCGCTGATGGCCAGCCACCCTGTGCCGTCGCCTTTTCGTCGTCGCAGGTGCGCGCCAGGCTGCCCGTGTCGGCGGTCGCTCAGCTTGGTTTGGATGCCGTCGAGCAGCTCCTGCGTGCGGAGCGCAAGGTGCGTTCCAATAAGCGACGGCAGGAGATCCTTGCCGAGCAGCGAAGGGTCGAGAGGGAGGAGGCTGAGCGGCAGGCGGCCATTCGAGCGGAGGCGGAGCGGCTCGAGCTCGAGCGCCTCGAAGCCGACAAGAGAGCCGCCAAAGAGCTCGAGGACCAGGCCAGGCTGGCCCAGAAGGCCATCGAGAAGAAGGAAAAGGCGCGGCGCTATCGCGAGAAGAAGAAGCGCGAAAAAGAGCTGGAGCGCTGTGATGAGCAGGCCCAGGCGGCCGCGGAGCAGGCGGAACGCACTCGCCAGTGGGAGCAGCAGGCCGAGCTGCTCAAGCAGCAGTATCCTCAGCTACAAATGGCTCAGATCTACCAGATCCTCCACCAGCAGCAGCAGCAGCAGCAGCAGCAGCAGCAGCAGCAGCAGCAAGTGCAGGAGCAGCAAGTGCAGCAACGCGCCGCACAGAAATGGGCGATGCAGCAGCCGCAGCAGATACAGCAGCCTCAACAGATGCAACAGATGCAACAGCAGCAGCAGCAGCAGCAGCAGCAGCAGCAGCAGCTACAGCAGCAGCAGTTGCAGCTACTACAGAATGCACAGCGCCAGCAGCAACTGCAGCAACTGCAGCAACTGCAGCGACCGCCCCAACACCAGCTTCAGCACCAGCACCAGCACCAGCACCAACAGCAGCATCAGCAGCACCAGCACCAGCAGCACCAGCAGCACCAGCAGCTACAGCAGCTACAGCAGCTACAGCAGCAACAGCAGCAGCTCGTGCACCAGTATCAGCCGCAGCAGTTAGCGGCCTCGATGCCTCCGCTTCTGGCGACGGCACCGCCTCACGGCGGCGGCCCCAGTGGGCCGCCGCCGCCGCCTTGCTCGGTCACGCACCCTGCCGCGTCGCTACTGCAAGCGATCGCGCCGCAGCGGCCCTCGGAACCATCCGGTGTCGCTGGCCCCTTTGCCGCCGCTGCCCTCGTCCCGGGACCATTACTGCCGTGTGCACATCCTGCGAACGGCATCACGCAGCCATGGCCTTTGCCTCCGGCTGCAGCACAACCCTCGCGCATCACCACTCACCACTCACCACTCTGCACAGAAGCAACCACTTACCACTCGGCCATGGGTGCCAGCGGACCGTCACGCACAGTGCTCGTGGCCTCCACCGCAACGCCCACCGCAACGCCCAAAGCCTCCTTGGTGCCCAGCGCGCATTTGGCAGCGCCGCCGCTGGCGAGGCCGCAGGCGGTCTGTGCGGCTGTCGCGCCGGGTGTGCTGCTGCTGCCTATCCCCCTTGGTGCGCCTGCAGCGACAGTGGTGCACGCTGTGGCTGGGCCTGCACCCACGGCGTTGAGTACGGATGAGAGGATTTTAGGCGTCGACGCCTAAACTCGGTCTTGCGTGTGCCAGTGCGCGTCGCGGTTTCACGCCACCGAAGCCAACATTTTCGAAAAGGTCAGCTCAGAACGACACACGCCAGCGCGTACCAATTGCGGCCACTACCACACACGTTCATGTAACACTGCTACTGGCGCCGCAGCGGTGCGTCAGACATATTCCGCCGTCTCGGGTAACGGGGAAACGGGTGCGGAGCCGAACTTCACGTTCACGTTAATTTGCCATCTCGGCAAGACGCACAGCCACAGTGCGGAGCCGAACTTAACTTAGAGACCGGACGGTGCGCCATCAGACCGCGAATCAACGGCCTGGCTCGGAAGACCCACCCTCTTTGGGGGGGGTCTGTGACTTGATCGCTATGAACCTTCACGCATACACTTTCAACTCGATCTGGCTGGTGCAAAGGCTTACCTCGAGACTCGTCCTCGGCGATCATCACGGTCCGCGCTAGGATAGGATCATGCCTTCCTCGATGGCGCGGCTGCTGCTGCCGCCCTTGCTGTTGAGTCCCGCAAGCGGCGCTTGGCTCGCGCCTGCAGAGCTCACGCGAGGACTCGGAAGCACCGCTGGCAGCTCTGCAACTCCGGCAGTGATGCAGCGGAGGAGGACGGCCGCCAGTCCGCGTGCGGTGCTCGCAGACCCGTCCGCGGCGAGCGCCGCGCGTGCGAACTTCACGCCAGCGAAGTCGGTCGACGTCGGCGTGATGCTGCTCAACCTCGGCGGGCCCGACAGCCTCGAAAACGTCGAGCCCTTCTTGTACAATCTCTTCTCCGACCCGGAGATCATCACGCTGCCCTCGTTCCTCTCGTGGTTCAACGGCCCGCTCGCGTTCATCATCTCGCGCTCGCGCGCGCCGCAGAGCCGCGAGGGATACGCTGCCATTGGCGGCAGCTCGCCGCAGCTCGCGACGACGCTCGAGCAAGGGCGTGCGCTCGAGGCATCGCTCGCACGGCGAGGCATCGAGGCGAAGACGTACGTGGCGATGCGGTACTGGCACCCGTTCACGGAGGAGGCGCTCAAGGCGATCAAGGCGGACGGCGTGCGCCGCCTCGTAGTGCTGCCCCTCTACCCGCAGTTCTCCATCTCCACCTCGGGCTCGTCTCTCCGACTTCTCGAGCGCATGTTCTACGCTGACCAGGAGCTGCGACAGATGCGCGCCGTGGTGATCCCCGCGTGGTACACTCGCCCCGGGTACGTGGCGGCACTCGCGCGGCTCATCCGCGAAAAGTGCGACACGTACGCCGATCGCTCTCAGCCGACCATCTTCTTCTCCGCGCATGGACTCCCGAAGAAGTATATTGAGACGCTCGGCGACCCTTACAAGCAGCAGACGGAGGCCACGGTGGGCGCGGTGATGTCGAAGCTGCGCAGGCTCGGGTACATGAACAACTACACGCTCGCGTACCAGAGCCGCGTTGGTCCCGTCGAGTGGCTTCGGCCGTACACAGACGACTCGATCCGTGAGCTGGGGGCCTCCGGTGTGCGCGACATGGTGACGGTGCCTATCTCGTTTGTGTCGGAGCACATCGAGACCCTCGAGGAGATTGATGTCGAGTATGCGGAGCTCGCGAGGGAGTGCGGCATCACGGGATGGACGCGCGTGCCCGCCCTTGGGCTCGAGCAGGTGATGGCTGTTGATTGGTCCTGCAGTTTAGCCTCTCCTTGCCCCTCTCCTGACCTCTCTCTCTTTTTCTCTTTCTCTCTCTCGCGCACGCGCACGCGCGCAGGACTTCATCGACGACCTCGCCCTCGCTGTTGAGGAGACGCTGCCTCTCACCGAGGAGCGCCCAAAGTCCGACATCAACGAGGGCCGGCCCGTCTCCTTGCGCGTAGTCAACGACCTAGTGCAGCTGCGCTCAAAGGACCAAGAGATCGAATTCGGGCCGGTGCGGTACGAGGTGCGGCGCACTGGCTTGACGCCCAACGCCGAGCTGATTAACGGGCGCATCGCGATGACCTCGATCACTCTCGCGTCGCTCTATTCCGTCTATGATGGGACGCTCACCTCCGACATCCTCGAAGGGCGCCTCCCATTCTCGCAATTCTTCGGCTTCTGAGCGCGCGTGCCGCCCGGACGCCGCCTTCACTGTTGTCGCCGCCTGGTCCCGAGCTGCTTCAGGCGGCGCGCTCCGATCGCTCGAAGAGCAGGCGCGCTGTGCTGGCCGCGGTAGGGCATGCCCGGACGGCGCGCTCGGCAGATCGCGCTCTTGAGAAGTTGCCGATCGCTTGTTTGCACTTCGGTCATCGGTGGCGGCCCCCCGGCGCGTCACCACTCACCTGGACGCTGGACCTGCGTCCACGCCCACGACACAGTAAAGTACCGACACAAAAGAGTCGGTGTGCGCGGACGCGGGCCGTTAACCGGCAGTCATCTCGACCGGAGCGTGCGAGTGGGAGAGTCACCGCGCGGCGTCACAGTCTCTTAGGGAACATGTAAGAAAAGGATGCACAGCGATGCTAACGTACGAACGTCATCTGACGATCGGGGGCGCGGCCGACGGAACCACAATCCATGCACAAGCTTCTGACCGTCACACTTCATCCTTGTCGTAATCCACCACGTCGACGTCCTGCTCGTCGCGGGAGATGATTTCGATCGGTCTCTCCATGATCGTCGGCCCCTCCCATATGCCGTACTTGTAGTTGAGGCAATACGGCGTAAAGCGCACGCCCTCGCCCTCGAACGCCCCACGGTGATCATCAAAACCAAAGGCGACCGAGGCGCCCGGGGCTCGCACACTGGCCGTGGCAAGGGTTTGGAAAAGGATGATCTGCGGCTGCGTGTCCTTGCTGGCCCCAGGCTCGTGACGCTCCACCCAGATGCCCAGGATGAAGTCGGTCGGGGCTTGATAGTACAGCTCGTCTGGGCCGTCTCCGAGCACGCGCACGTTAGCCGCCCGTATGCCCTTGACCGTACCGAACTCGAGCAGCGGCATGCCCCTGTAGGCCTTGCCTGGGAGGTTTTTGATGAACGTCGTATTCTTAGCAGCGTCGAGGAGCTGCTGGAGAAGGATTCGATTTTTGGCATCCACCACTGTGCGTCGTTCCGTATTGTTGAGGAGTTCAAGGCCAGTATCGTTCACGGGCGCCAAGGTATTCACGGGCTCGGCCGCCTGGGGCTCGAAGGGCTTGGGCTGCTCTGGAAGAGCGTCATTTACTGACTGCCACTTCGGCTCTGTTTTGCCGAAGTGGAGCTGCGGCTCTTCAGCTGATGCGGAGGCCAGCGCCAGCAGCAGCAGCTTCATGGCGAAGCGCCAAGACCATTCGCGCATGACTCTTCCTGGTCGCGAGCCTCTAGCTCTTCCCTGGTCGCGGCAACTCTTCAAGTTTGCGACAACTCCGACGGCGTTACTGGAATTCATGGTATCTGGGACGAAGCTGTGTCACACCTCTTTGTGTCCGTAGATGACTCGCGCATGCACACGTCTTTGCGCTTGAACAAACACGGGGGTGTTTTCGATCTGAAACTCCTCAGACGCTTTCGGACGCAGGCAGCACACCCAAGCCGCCGTGGATGACAAGCTCGTCGCCATCACCATCTTCACCACTTCAGAACGAGCTGCCTCACGAGGTGCCCACGTGGGCCATCCTCATCATCGTCCTCATCAGCATCACCCTAGCCCTCGTCCTACTCATCATTGTTTGGCGCCAGTACGCAAAAGGGCGACTCACGATGCGATGGCAGCCGGCTGACAGTGCGCCAGGAGTTGTACCAGGAATTGCAGTGGGAACGCCGGTGAATCAGTGCAGTTCAGCTTGTAGCTATCTCTTCCGCCGAGGTCGACGCCGAGGAGGCGCAGGCCCCATTGCAGTGGAGGCAGGCTCCTCATCGCCCTCGCGTACTTCTTCTCTTGCGGAAGACTCGGAGCATGACTTGGAGGCGCCCTCATTGCTGCCGCCCATGGAAACCGCGGATGGGATCTCACCAACACCGTGCTCACCGAGTCGGACGAGCCCTGGCCTGGTGAAACGTGCCAATTTGGCCAACCGTACGCGCCCCAACAGTGGGCGCAGCCTTCGGGTACGGTTGAAGTTGAGGCGTGAAGGCGCCCCGCCTGAGGTGGAGGCAGAGGAGGTGCTCAGGACCTCGACATCAGCCGTGACGGCACCGGGCGCCGCGCAGGATTCAAGCGATGCGCTTCCTTCAGAGCGCTGCCCGACGACGGCCGTCGAATTATCGGCGGCGTCCACCACGACGTCGGAAGGGGCTGGGTCGACTCTTACTCGCGACTCCCCCCCGACGGCGACGTCAGAAGCGCTTCCCTCTGCCTTGGAGGACGAGGAGAAGAATAAGGTGGCTGAGGTAGCTACTATCCTCGTGTGCGATGAGGAGACGGACCTACTTAAGTCGGCGTCCCCTAGCCAGGACTTGCCCCAAGCCCCAGTGGTGGAGGGGACGGTCTTGCGCTCGGCATGGCACTCGGCCGCACCGCCGTCGTCCCCAGCGCAGATGAGACAGAGCCCCCTGCGTGGCCCGCCGCCGCCTCCACCACCCCGCCGTCTCTATTTCCCCCCCGCAGCCACCGATGTCCTCGGCATGAAGCCCGACCCCCCGCTAACTCCACCTCTCCGTAACCGCCCCCCACCCGGCACCGCCCCCCCAATGGCCACGATCACGGCAGATGTCGCGACCTCCAACGTGCCTGCTACGAGGCATGTCGGCTGGGGTGAGACGCTCTCCGACATGATCTCCTACGTGTCAGCCTCCGACTTGAGCCCCGAACCCAACTTATGGCATCGCCATCGGTGTGAGACTAGCTGCGAGGGAGGGGAGGGGGGGAGGGGGGAGGGGACGGTGGTGCACCGCCATCGGTATGAGACGAGCTGCGAGTCTAGCTTCGAGAGGGCGCCCAGCGCGCCGGCACTCCCCAGCTCTGTGCCCGCGGTCGTGCCCGTACAGCGGACTTCTGCCCACGAGGATCCCTCCCCCCCCAAACTCTTCCGAGGGGTTCGGGCAATCCAGGTGGTGGCCTCCACCGAGCTGGCGATGCGCCGGACGTTGGCGGCGGCGAGGGCGGCGGCGGAGGAGGCGGTAGAGAAGGCGGGGGCGGAGAAGGCGGCGGCGGAGAGAGCGGTTGCACAGCTGGTGGCGGCAGAGAGGGCGATCCAGCTCTGCCGCGACATGACGTACTTCCACCCGAGTCGCCCCGACTTATTCCTTCCGAATTTGTCCGCACCCCCGTTGAGCCCCCCGAGGGGGGGGAACTCGTCCGCATCCCCCTTGAGCCCCTCGTACGCATCGCCGCTCCGCGTTTCCGTCCGCCGGGTAGCATAGTTCGGTTCGTACATAGTTCGGGGAGGAGACCAACCCCTGATTGAACAGACGGGCGGGTGTGCGGGTTGGATGCCGATCCGCCACCCACGCGCGCACAACACGTCATCACATCATGGGACATGGTGCCGGGTGCCGACATGTTGCCCCCGACGCGATCCCCGATCCGGACGGGATACTTCAGCTCGAGCTGACTCCTGTACACGAGATACGCACACCGTGACCGAGCGAGCGTGTGTGATCGACACTTCGCAGCTGACACACTTCAGCGTGTACGCGTATTTGCTCCGACAACGTACAAGTACAAAAGAGCGTGTAGCTATATGTTGAACGCTTTAGTATTAGGTAACTTTATACTCCGTTAGGTACTGCAATCTAACTGCAATGTGCAAGCCACTCAAGACCCAACCCGCAACCGCGAGTGCGAGCCCACTACGAATCCATGTCCAAGGCCAGCGGCGTGCGAAGCCGTTGCACGCTCACCTCGGCGCGCCCGCCGCCGCCGCCCTTTCCATTGGCACGGCTGCCAATTCTCATCTCCACCACTTCTTCCTCTTCTTCCCCCTCCTCTGCGTAGGCCAGAAAGGACTTTTGTCGCTCGGCCGCCGCTCGTCGCTCCACCCGCGCAGCATGCCACTGCTGCAGCTGGCCTAGCGCCATGTTGAGCAGCGGCCAGCAGCACGCACCAAGCAAGATGAGTGCAATCAAGCCGAGCGTGCGCCCACGAGCGGCCCATCGCGTGGGCGGTGCGCCCACGCCGCCCGGGGCCCCTTCGAGCAGCTGCTCGCTGAACATAGCGTCCGGGTCCTCGGCGGCCATGCCCTCGGCCATCACCTGGCGGTTGATCCCAAAGGACAAATCGAGGAGCAGGTGTGGCGGCAGCTGCTCGAGTGCGTCACGTCGCCCTACGAGCTGACTCAGGGCGTCTGCAACGGTCAGCCCCCCAACCGCGCCGCCACCGGGCGCTCCTGTACCGGACGGCTCCACGTCCATCGTCACGAAGAGCCCGAGGCTGCATACCTCGACAATGGAGAGCTGCGAGGGCGCGAGGGACGTTGCCTGCGCGAGCGCCTGCAGCAGCTGGCTCGCTGAAGCCATGCGTGGCGGCGGCAGGGGCGCGAGCATTCGAAGCTCGACTCGTGCGCCGTTCTGAGGGATGGCCGCGGGCGGCTTGGGCGTGACCACCTTGGCGGACGGGTGCGAGAAGCCTTCCCAGCCCCGCACGTTGAGTGCGCGTAGCTTGATGTAGCAGCCGGCGTGGCAATAGGTCGAGCCGACGGCGATTGGCAGTGGCGCTCCCTCGTCGCCGACTTGGAGCAGGGTCTGCCATGTGCTCGAGCCCTCGTGACGAAGCAGTACCTCGAACCGTATCGCCTCGTCGAGCCGGCAGGGCGGGCCGCCGTCGCCAGTTCCTCCGCCTCGCGCCGTATTGAACGCTGTATGGTGCGACAGGAGGTGCGACGGGAGGTGCGACGGGAGGTGCGAGGCCAAGTCGGCTTGGCGCGGTGGGGGCAGACGGCCTTCGCCGTTGGCGCCAAACAAGGGGCCCCAGATGAGCAGTGAGGAGGAGCTGATGGGCTCGACAGAGGGTGGGTGGAAGGCTGCGGAGACGGCATGGTGAGGCAAGATTGGCTCTGAGCGCGCCCCGGCGGTGCTGCTTCCGACAGAGTTGTGTGCCACCACCCGGGCATAGACGGCCGTGAGCGCATCGAGTGGCTCCGTCCCAATCGAATTGATCCACACGTCCGGAGTGACGGCATGCTTCGCAGCGCTGCGCCATACGCCGGGCTCCGTCGCACGTTGGAGCTCCACACTCAGCCACTCGTCGCCGCTGCAACCTCCGCGCAGCTCGGGCAGGGTCAGCACGACACCTGGCTCGCAAGAAGTCTCGTCGACAGACCCCGCGAGGCTGCCTCCGCCACCCGTCGACGCAGACACAGCCGGCCGAAGCTGCGCAGCGGCCGCGGCGGTCCCGGCTGGCTTCGGGACGCCGTACGGCGTCGCTGGTAGGCGCATCGCCGGATCCGTCGAGGCGTACATCCGCTCGCTCACGCGGGACCATCCTGCCGGGCCGCGAGCCTGGACGGCGAGCGTATACGTTGTCGATGCGAGCAAGCCAGTGAGTTCTTTGCGAGTGAGCGTGAGCCCCTCGCCCACGGTGCGCATCGGTATCCCCGGGCGGCTCGAGAGAAGCCGGTACTCCTCGATAGGGTGCCCATGAGCCGCAGGCGCCGTCCACTCCACTTCGAGGGATGCACACGAGGAGCGCACGAGCCGTGGTGCAGCTGGTTGCTCCGGCGGTGCCCAGCCGGTGCTGTCGAGCGAAGCAAAGGCGCTGGCGTCCTGGCCCATGGCGTCCTGGCCCGGGCGCGGCGGCGGTGGCGGGCTGTGCGCGATGTTGCAGCTGATGGTGGGCCGGCCGAGTGACGAACCCGCCACCGCTGGCACTGCGGCCCCTGTGAACCGAGCCGTCAGCTTGAACGAAGCGTAGGCGGCGTCATGTTTGCCCTCCGGCTCTGGCACTAGCCGCACCACCACGACAGATGTGCCGGCCGTGGAGGCAGCTGCACTCGCATGCTTGGCACTCGGACCGCCGCTGTGCTCCAAGTCGCTGGGTCCCGCCGCCGCCGCCGCCGCCGAAGGATCGAGAACGGCCCGCCACATGCTCAGCACCTCGAGCGGCGGCAGCGCTAATGGCCCGAAATCGAGGACGAAGCGAGCTCCACCACGCCAGCTACGTACGCTCACCTCGGCCTCGAAGCCGCTGCCCCAGCTATCGACGTAGGCAAAGTCCGCTCCGAGGATGCAATTGGGAGGTGGTGGTGGTGAGATGAGCATGGCTGCCGTGACTCCGGCACACGCAAACAAGGCCGACTGCACGGGCGGCGCGCCACGCGCAGTAAAGCCGAGGCCTTTGTACTCTGCATCGGGCGTGTCACCAAGCCTGAACGTGATGGCACCGTCCTCGGCAGCCCGCGAGGCGGTGGCTGCGTAGACCGTGAGGAGCTGGATTGGGTGGAGCCCCGCGCTGGCGGCATCGGCCGTGGGGTGGAAGCGCAGTGTGAGCGTCGCGCGGGGGACCCAATGAAGAATGCGCACGGCGGCGCGAAAGCCACCGGTCCATACATTGAGGATGGACAGCGTCGCACCCATGCGACAGGCGGCGAGCGCCAGGCGTGTCGGCTCGTCGAGACCGGCGGACAGCGGCGGAAACGGAGGGTACCATGCCGTAGAGGAGGCGGGCGACGGGCCGCCGTAGCCTGCGCCGTCGCATGAGAGCGTCCGAGGCTCAATGGCGCCTGTGCCGTGCGCGACGAAGCCGAAGCTGTGTTTGTCATCAGGCGCCGCTCCGAGGATGAACTCGCACAGGCGCAGTGTTGAGCTTCCTAAGCCGTCGCCACCGTCGCGGGGGGTGCGCAGATCGCACTGGCCCGTCTTCGCATTCTTGACTGTCGAAATCGAGAACCCTCCCGCGCTCGCGCCTAATTCGAGACGCACGACCGCCCCGGGCACCCACGTCGCCACCATGACTGATGCCTTGAAGCCCGCAGTCCAGCTGAGGTCCAAGATGAAGGCTAGCCCCAGCGAGCACGTGCTCGCAGGCGGAGGCGCGGGCGCCATGGGCGGCGGCGGCGGCGACGGCGACGGCGACGGCGCAGTGTACGGCGGCGGCCTTGGCGCCGGTGGCGGCACGGGAGGCGAAGGGCTCAGGTCGACATTGCACGAAAAGGTGGGCGGCGGCACGGTCGTGTCGTACGTGAAGCCCGAGCGAACGCGCGCTCGAAACCAAATGGAACGGGGAGGGCCGAGGGGCGGCGGGTCCGCGTCAAGCACAAAGCCGAGGCGAAGTTCAACGGACGCCATGGGCTCGGCTGCACGCCCACCTACCACTGTCGCCCCACGGACAGCATCAACCAAGATCTTTTTCTGCCCACCAAATGTAACGTTGAGCGATGCGCCTCCCTTCCATGCGCCCAGCAGCACGCGCGCCTCGAACTCGCTCCCCTCGACACGCAGGAGCAGCAGCTGCCCACCCAGCGCGCATGCAAGCGGCGTGGCAGCCACGCCTAGTGGCGCGAGGAGCGGTGGAGCGGTATGCCCGGCACTGCAGGCGACGCATGCTCGACACCAGCACAGTGAGCAGGCACCCGCGAGGGTGGAATCGTGTGACATGCTCACGGCGGCGCCCTCCGAGGCTGCGCCAACGGCAGTCTGCGGATCGAAGGCATCCTCATCGTCCTCGCCCTCCTCGCCATCGGCCCCCTCGCCATCGCCCCCCTCGTCCAGTGGGTTGTCCGGTGGGCTCCCGCACCAACGAGAGCACTCGGCGGTGCTCGCGTCACCCTTCACTGAAGATGAGCACGGTCGGTTGCTCACGAAGGCGCTCGCATGGCCTCCCGCCTCTGGCAGCGCGGTTGTGCCTAGTGCCTTGCAAAACGAGCAGGCCGTGCACTTGCATTGCTTGCCTGCAGCACACGTGTGCGAGAGAGCACAGTGTCACGAGACGTCCATATGGGCCAAATCCGAAGCGCACGGAATTGGTGAGAGTTAAAGCCACATGATGTGCTCACAATGGACAGCCGACGAGGCTGGGTCGCAGAACGATTGGCACTCGGCGTACTCGCTATCCCATTGCCGATGGCGGCCTATGACCTGCGAGGTGCACGCGGGAGGCGGCGGAGCGCGCACGGGCACGAGACGGCCACCGCTTGCCGTCGGTGGCGGCCTCGGTTGACAAAAGGGGCACAGAGCACAGCGGCACATGAGGCACATGGCCGGCGCGAACGTGGCGGAGCAAATGAACATGCACGCCTTGTACGCCGTGTCGCCGCGCACGATCGAGCTGCAGGCCGGCGCAGAGGCTGCGTCGGCAAATGATGTGGCCTGTGGCAATAGAGGCACGTCCCCACACCACTGGCAGCCGGCGCACTTACACCTGCGACGCCACGCACCCACGCCAATCTCGTCAATCACGTCAGCGAGGGTGAGGGATCTTTGCCTGTTCGAATGAAGAGAGCGACGCGCGCGTGAGTTCGACACATCGTTGCCATCGCACAGTGTGCAGTGGATGTCCTTTTGGAGAGGGTCGCAGAAGACCTGGCACTCAGAGGTGCCCACATCTTCCTTCCAGCGCGAGGAGCATGCAACGGCGCCGACCGGCAAGGGCGGTGGTGGCACCATCACGGCCGCGAGATCGCCACCCATGGAGCCGCCGCAGGCGATGCATCCCTTGCAGCGGCACGTGGTGCATGCCTCTGGGCCCGGCGCCGCCCCGCATGTGGGCTGTTCACAGCTCTCAAATGGCAAGTCTCCCAGCGCGAGGGACACGCAGGCCTCCCCCCGAGCTGCCACCACACGCGCTGCGACCGGTGCAGGCGCTAGGCCGGGCGGGTAGGGCGGCGGCGGGGACGCGTCGCACAGCTTGCAGCCCTGGCAGCGGCAGTAGCGGCAATGGTCGGCGGCGTGGGTGGGCTCGCATCCGGGCTCGCAGCTCGCAAATTGAGAGTCACCCAGAAGGCCTGAGCTGCATTTCCCAGTACAGAACGAGCAGAGCTGGCACTTGCACATCTTGCAATGGGCTTCGCCACCGAGCACGTTGCAAAAGCTCTCGCAGCGTGCCTCGCTCGTGTCGCCGAGGATGCCCGAAGAACATGAAGGCGGAGGCGGCGGAGCGGCAGCAGCGACGATGGTCGTCTTGGAGCGACTCGAGGAGGATGTTGAGGCGGAGGGCAGGTCAGTGGGCCTTGTGGCAGCGCCTTGGGCGCCAGTGGTCTTCTGTGAGCCCGCGCCGACGCCCGCCATACCCTCCGCATCGCAAAACTCGCAGCTTTTGCACTTGCACATCTCGCAATGCGAGTCCGCAAAGTACGCATCACAGAAGGCGTCGCAGCTCTCCACGCGCCCATCGTCGGGGAGGAAGGAGTCGCACGGGACGCCCTCGCGGCACCATTCGCAGCCTTGGCACGCGCACCAGTCGCAATGCGTCCGGTGGAAGCCCACGTCGCACCAGGGCGCGCAAGTCGCATGCTTAGCATCGCCCGCGTGTGTCGAGCTGCACGAGCACCACTCGCACTGCTGGCACTGGCAGCGCGCGCAGTGTGTGTGCTTGTATGTCGGAGAGCAGAAGGTCTGGCAGTCGAAGACGCTCACGTCGTCTGCGTCAGCGGGCGTGCACTGTTCCGGTGCCGCGCGCGTGGTGCTCGCCATGAGCGCCGGCGCTGCACGGCACATTGGGCACGCTTTGCACTTGCACTGGTCGCAGTGCGTGTCGCGGAATTCGAGTGCGCACCAGGGCTCGCACAACTCGTCGGCGCTGTCGCCCTCCACCTCAGATTCGCATGCACAGAAGCCGCACGCCTTGCATTTGCACAGACCACAGTGGTCGGCTTTGTACTGACTCGAGCAAAATGAGGCGCAGTCACGGAACGTTGAGTCGCCGTCGTGGCCAGAGTGGCATGCATCCACAGCACTGCCGCCTCCTGCGACGCTGCTCCCGGGTAGCGCGCTTGCCCCACCACCTGCTGCGCCGCCGCACCAGCCGCACCCCATGCACGCGCACCAGCCGCAATGTTCCGCCCTGAAGATTGGCGAGCACCATCCAAAACAACCCGGCTTGGAAGCATCGCCCTCGTGCACGGTAGGGCAAGATGCTAGCGAGCGAGATGCTGGTGCGTTTATCTGACAGGTGCAATGCGTGGTGAGAAGGGCAACGAGGAGCAAGACGCGTCTGCGCATCACGCAAATGTCCTCGACCAGTGGAGCGACCGGTGACTTTTTTGTCGGTGCATGCTACGCGACTTGGGAGGTGCCGCCCCGGGATGCCCTCTCCATGACGGGAAATGTAAGGAAATGATGCAGCATGCTGATGACGACAGACCAAAAAGAGACCTTCAGTTACGCTTGAAGGATCCCGCACCCAGGGCACGCGCCTAGGGGAGCAGAAGCGACATGCTGAGCTTCGGCAGGATTGACGGCCAATCCGTCAATAGACGTCTCAAGCCGGTGCCGGTCACCGAGGGAAGCGCCCAACTTCACGAAGCTCACAGCCGACTGATCAAGGTCAAGCGAATGGTGGCGGCACAACGAGCGCAGCATGCCCGAGACAGCTTCGCGGAGCGGCGCCGGCAGGACGCGCAGGCCGTGCGCTCCGCCCTCGACGAACTCAGCGGGCGCCATGCCATTCGGAATTTGCTCAAGGTTCATGCGGCCGACGAGTTGGAGGTACGCGCGATCTCAGAGGCGCTCAATGATGCACTTGTGGCGCAGAGCGGCGGCAGCGGGACGGGCGCGCCGGGGCGCTCACGGCTTTGGATCGAGTTGTGGCGCGAGATGGACGACCAGTCGCGCGGGCGCGTCGAGTTTAGCGACTTCTCGTCCATGCTGCGCCGCAAGCTCGGGTGGCGCGGCCAGCACTGCAGGTTGGGCGAGATTGAGAACGTCCTGCAGGCGCTGTGGAGGTACCTGGATGACGATGGGCACGATCAGCCGGTAGGGTGCCTCGTGCTCAGCCAGTACCTGGCCTTCATGAAGATGGGCGTGGACGAGCAGAATGAGGCCGCCACAGCAGTGCGACGCAGCTGGCGGCAGCGGCTCGAGGACGAGAAACGGTTGGCGGCGCTCGCCTTTCGAAACGAGCAGCGGCAGCGAGAAAGCGAGCTCCGCCACCAGCGGTTCGTGAGCCCGGGGCTTTGGCGACGTTCGATGGATCATGTGGTGGCCGCGAGCACGGCGGCGCGGCGGCAGCTCGCGAGTGCCCTGTGCGAGAGACTCGGCCTCACCGAGGGATGGTATTCTTGGTACAAGACGATGGACGTGGGCGGGTTGGGCAAAGTGAGCTGGGATGAGTGGCACGCCGCCGTCCTCTCCCGCCTGCCGCGGGCCGATGAGGAGCATGACCCACGGGGCGTGTGGCGCGCGATGGATCCGGAGCTCACGGGGTTCGTCAGCCTGCCCGTCATCCGATCGTGGGTGCAGCTCGGGGTGCCCACTACGGCGCGCCGGTCAGGCCGTCAGCAACTCGACGCGCGACGTGCGCGCGTGCTCGTGCTGGAGGAGGAGGAGAGCTCCGCCCACGAGCTCGCGAGCCGTTCCCGGGAGGCGGCGCGTGGGCGGTTCGAGGCTGAGGCCCTGAGGCTGGAGCTCGACCTCAAGCGTCTCCAAAAGGAAGAGGAACGCCAAGCGCGACGGCAGGCAGGCGCGGCGGAGGAGGCGAGGGCGAGCGGCACGCAGACTGATCGACTACCGCGCATCGACTACCGTGTCATCCTCGCGACTGAGCCGAAGTGCATGAGCGCACGGGCGCACTATCTTGGCAACAAGGACGGCACGGCACACCGGCGCAGGCTCCATGTGAACAGGCAGGTGAACGAGCGCTTCAGGTTCGATAGGCTGGGATGAAGGAACGGAAGAGATCAGGAACGGAAGAGATCATGTTTGCACGCTTGCTTGCTTGCTTGCCTACTGGTCGCTTTCTACATGTACCCGCACCAGCACCTCAAGAGCCTCTGTGGCCGACCCTGAAGGGGTGTATTCCCGGTCGAGGAAATATATGAAACTGTCGATGGAGTGGACGTATTGGATGAAAAGAGGCGCACACACTTGACTTGACTTGACTTGACTCGACCAAGTGCGACACGCTTGACTTGACTTGAAAAAAAGGTCCTCCCGAGCACAGTCGATCGGTTGCTCACCAACTTGCACTCTCCCACTCCCTCGGAGCCGTGTGCGTCCGGACCGCAAGCGCGCTCGTGGAGCGCCAGCCATGTTCCAGACCGCCGATTGGACGCATCCGCAGATTGGGGGCCTGCTGAACGAGATTATTGAAAAGGAGGAGCGGCAGCTGCGCGCGCCCAAGCCGCGCATTGAAGTGCAGCACGTCTGGGACCCCAACACGCTTGACGGGCGGGCGACGACGTGGGAGTACAAGCGCCCGGCACCGCAGGCCGACATGGCTGCCACTCGGAGCAAGCTCGGCATGAGCGCCCCAGATATCGATGACAGCATGGCGCAGAGCCGCACCAAGCTTATCGCGATGCGGCGCACGCGTGACTCGCTGGCGGCGATGGACCGCGAACGTGCGCAGGATGCTGCCTCCACGGAGAAGGGCTTCAAGAGCGCCGCGAGCCTCTTTACGCCCCAGGACCTGGCGGCGATGCGGCCCACCTTCGCACCCAATGAGTCGTACGCGACGGCCACCTCCACGCAGCTCGTCGGCTACGGCGCGAAGCGGGTGCCGCTCATGAAGAGCCGCTTCAACCGGGCGGACGCATTCCCCCCCGACTTTACAGACAGCCGCAACGGACCGAACCGTTTGTTGGTCGAGCGCAGCCTCGCCGAGACGCGCAACCGCGCGAAGCCGTGGCTGACCGACCCGCCGCCACCCGTGCCGGACAAGCCCTTCTCGCACATTGTGCCGCGCTCGCAGAACTCTTCTTTCTGCGTCCGTCCTGAGCACTATCCGATTGTCATCAAGTGAGCGCGCACAGGGCCCCTATCGTTTCCTCAAGCAGGAAGCGCATCGGTGAGAAAAGTAGGGCTAGTGTTTCGACTTGCGCATGGGTCTCTTTTCTCACAGACAAAATAACCCCGGCATCCCGGGGATTCAACGATTCATCCGACGCATCCGATCCGAGCATCCGACCCGCACGCGCCGCCCGGACGCGACGACGCACCGCGCGAACCGCGATGCCACGAAGGTGCGATGACGACGATGCGAACGAAAAAACCCGCGCGGCGCGGGCCGCTGCACGGTGAGAGACGAGACCCTACCCAGAGAGCAGACGGCGTCTCGAAACGGCAGAACCAGAAGCGCCGGAAGCGGAGCCCGGATGACGTCCAGCTACCCACGTCCCCAGGCGGTGGGGGACGGGCGGGAGCGGGGAGTGGCGTGGGGCGCCGGGCGAGAGTGAGCACGCGCCGGAGTGAGCACGCGCCGGAGTGAGCACGCGCCGGACGGCGCAAACGGAAAACGGCCCGCTGCCCGCAAGAGATCGGTGCATCTTGGTCCGGGCTTGGCATCTCGGTGCATCTTGGTCCGGGCTCGGCATCACGACAGGGCGTGATATGTCAGTCGTTGCCCTCAGCCGAGACTCTCCCGCTTCGCGTGCACCCCCTCCTTCTCACCCCACTCTCGCGACACTCTCGCGTCCACTACCGTCTCGCGTTCGCTCACTGGTAGAAGACTTGCTGGGGTGGCCATCTCAGTGCCATCTCCACCCGTTCGCCGTTCGTTCTCTACCACGCGAGCTCTACCACACCCGCGGAGGTGGGGGCTCCGGAATCTCCTGCGCGAGCCTAAGCAGCTCAGCCTCGGGCAGCGTCGTCGAGCGTCTCTCCCAGCGCAGCATCGCCGACGCACTCGATCGGAACGAGATCGGTCTCGCCTTGCGGTGCTCCGCCCAGATCGACTGGCCCGTGCGCGCGTTGAAGTAGTACTCTTTCTGCTGACTCTTGGAGAACTCGCGCTTCCACTCACCCGCGGGTTCGAGTGGCAGCAGCGGCGACGCGTGCCCAGGTAAAAGGAGCAATCCGCGGCACGGCCACCAGACCCCCGCCGCAGCCGACGACGCCGACGCCGCTGCGCCGCCGCCACCTGCGTTGGCGCCGCCGCCCTCGGCGCGGCCGGCGCCTACCACGGCGCCTACCGCCGACGCGCCCTTCCGCTCCTCCCGCTCGCGCGCCGTGCCGAGCGCTTCTGAGATCTGATGGAGGCGGTACTCAGGCTTGAGGCGTACCCGCACGCCGTCGTGACCATCGGGGGGTGCAAAGCGGCTTTTAGGCCGCTGCTGCTGCTGCTGCTCCTCCGAGCCCTTGGCCTTTGATTCGTTGGTGCGTTGGCGCTTGGCTGTGGCGTACGGGTCGACGGGCTCGAGGTCGGACCGATCGATGGGACGTTGCGCTTCCACTAGCGGGTCAGTGGCGATCGCCTCGACGAGCAGTTCGATCCGTCGGCGTCTCTCAGCGTACGGGAGTCGGCGCACGTCATCGCCGCAGATCATGGCCGCGTCGAGCACGTGCACGCACTCCGTAGGCGGTCCCTCGTAGCCGGCGAGGCGCTCGAAGACAATCTCGGCGAGGAGCAGAGTAGCCGCCGGCAGCCGCATACCTCTGATCAGCCTCCAAGAATTCACGAGGGGCTCGAAGACGCAAACAGCGCCGCGCTGGCCGTCGCCGTCCGCCCCGAGGACCAAGCACGGCGGGGTGTCGGAACTCGCTTCGAAGACGATCCAATCAGAGGTCGTCCGAAGGCGCGACTGGGCCCCGAGCACTTGCAAGTCCGCAGCCGACAGCGCGGCGTGCTGGTCCGCAACGAAGTGACGCTGCAGAGGGTCGCCTTTCTCGACCTCGTACACGAAAAAGGATTCGATGTTCGGATGCGCGGGTGGCCGCGGCGGCACCTCAGGGGGCAGTCTCCACGCGAGCAAGCAGTCGTCACGTGCGGCGGCGTGGTCGCAGATGCGCGAGCCCTTTTCGCGCATGTATGCTATGAGGCGCTCGAGAGCACGCGACTGCAGCGCGCCCAGACGGTTGTTGCTCTCTTCGAGGTACGTGCCGAACGGGCTCGTGGGGTCGGTGAGCACCTCGTAGGGCACGAGACGCAGCACGTCGAGGTTGCCCAAGCAGCCCTCGCCCGCGCCGCGGCCGGCAGCGCCTTTGCGCCCGCCGCACGGCCAATCTGGCTTCAGGTGCTCGAGCCGCGTGTTCACCTGATCAGGGCGGCGGTCCGGGGCGATCGTTTGCAATTACATTTGCAATTACCCTCGGAGCCTGAGGACGATCTTTCGCAATCATGACTCACACTCGATGGCAATCATGACTCACACTCGATGGCAATCATGACTCACACTCGATGGCAATCATGACTCACACTCGATGGCAATCATGACTCACACTCGATGACCATCATGATTCACACTCGATGGCTATCACGATTCACACTCGATGGCCATCACACCTCGAGCAGATGCTCGACGAGTGGCTCGACGCCGGCTCGCATTCCGTCGCATATGATGTACCGCTCCGAGTTAGCCGGCCGCGACTGCGCGGGCTTGTACAGGCAGATTTTATCGAAGGCTCGGTGCAGCAAGTACAGAAGCCCCGCCGAGAACGGTGTGAACAGATCGAAGCACTTGACGACAAAGTGGCCGCCAACGCGCAAGGTGGCGAGTGCAGACACAATCTGCGCGAGCAGAAGCTGCTTATTCATCACCTCCTGGATGTTCTCGAGGCCGCTCACGTCAAAGCCGCCGTCGGCCATCATCACGTGCAGCATCTGCCCCTGCGTCTGGCGGCGCACAAGGTCCGCGAGCGCGCGGATGTTGTCCGAGCAAAAAAGGTCGCCGTCATCACGCGGCCCGTAGTATGGATGGAAGCACTCCGGAGGCGCACGGTGGTAGAACCGATGAGTCTCGAAGTCGTGGTCTCCGTGGTCTCCGTCACGCAGAGTGAAGCCAAAGCCTTTGCCCGCACCTCCGCGACGCCAGAGCATGTACCTGCGCGCGCACTCGGAGACGCCCCCAGGTCATCAGTGGCAATCGGTGGCAATCAGTGATAATCAGTGGCGCGCACTCTGAGAAGCCGCCAGGTCCGGCAGCGACGTCTCCAAAGTACAAGAGGGAGGGCGCGGGGCGCGGGATGGACGAAGTAGACGCTCCCGCCATTGTCGCCTGGAAGGCTGCCACTGATGCGGCGAGGGACTCTTCGGAGAAGCGCATGAGACCACCATCCCCCTCCTGGGCGGCCGCGTCGGCTCCAGAGAGGCGAAGCCCGAGAGCTGCGTCCATCGCGGCCATCTTGAGTGCGGCGCGGTTGATGAAGAACTCCTGCCAAAGGAGGGCCACCCGAGGGCCATCAGAGGGCCATCAGAGGGCCATCAGAGGGCCATCAGAGGGTCATCAGAGGGCCATCAGAGGGCCATCAGAAGGCCATCAGGGCCATCCGAGGGCCATCCGAGGCCATCCGAGGTCATCCGAGGGTCATCAGAGGGCCATCAGAGGGACATCAGAGGGTCATCAGAGGCCATCAGAGGGCCATCAGAGGGACATCCGAGGGTCATCAGAGGCCATCCGAGGGCCATCAGAGGGACATCCGAGGCCCATCGGAGGAAGTCCGAGCGGCACTTACCTTCTTGAGTGCCTCGAAGGGGTTGGCGCGTGTGCGCGCGTCGTTGAACGCTTTGCGCGCGTCGTGTGGGATGTGGTCCAGGGCGGACTTGCGCTGTAGCATCGCGCGTAGTACCGCCGGCTCGCAGTGCTCTGTTTCATTGTCGATGCTCTCGATGCGAGGCCCCTCGACTAGCCATCGGCGAAGCGTGTCCGCGTCAGGCGGCCCCTCTGCGCTCGAGCCCATCCACAGCGGTTTGGGGCACGGGTCGAGCTCCTCATCTCCCAGCGGCGCCGCCTTCGCCTGCGCCATGTTCCATCCTTGCCCGCTCAAGCCCTCAAACCCGAGCCCCTGGCGCGTGTCACTCTGGCCGCTCGCGTCGATGGCCGCGGTGACGCCTTGCTGCTCGCGCCCAAGACCTGCGCCCGCCTTGAAGCCCATGTTGGCCATCATACGCGCCGCAATCGAGCCGCCGGACATCGACGCCGAGAAGGCGCTCGCCGCACTGCTCGGCGGCGCCTGCGCCGCCGCAGCAGCAAAGCCGCTCTCATCGCCGCCACCCGTTTCCATTTCAAAGGCGGTCAGAATTCGGGCCTCGCGAGTCGCGGGCGGGGCGGGCATGCTGTGTGCCCGCTTGGCAGGCGCAGGCGCCGGCGCCGGCGCAGCTCGCTTTGCGACAGCAGGCGCAGGCGCTGGCGCCGGCGCAGCTCGCTTTGCGACAGCACGCTTCGTGCACGTGACGCGGCCGCCTGCCACGCGCTCGGGTGGCAGCCACTGCGAGCGCACGTCGGCCTTCTCGTAGTTTGGATTGTCCAGCCCGAAGAGATCCGCCGCCATGATGCCGCCGTCGAGCTCCTCCTCTTCGTCTTCGTCATTGGCTGCTTCTGCCTTCACGGCAGCAGTTGGCACGGCAGCGAAGACGACGCCACCGTCGAGCTCCTCCTCTTCGTCTTCGTCATTGGCTGCTTCTGCCTTCACGGCAGCAGTTGGCACGGCAGCGAAGACGACGCCACCGTCGAGCTCCTCCTCTTCAACATCGTCCGTGTGTTTTGGCGGCGCTACCGTGCCGCCGTCAAGCTCCTCCTCGTCGTTGCTTCTGCTTCTGCTTCTGCTTCTGCTTCTGCTTCTATCGTCTCTCCGCATGATGCTTGGGGTGTCTCCTCGCCGCGCCGCCTGCTCTCGGCCCAGGGCGAGGTGACACTTGAGCAGGGGGGCTGTGCTCGCGGGGTCGCCCTCCGGTTCGTCCTCCGCCGCGCGCTTGACGCCGCGCCCAGCCGCCGCGCCGACACGTTCGGCAGCCGACGGAACCGCACCTCTGTCGGCTGCATCATCGCTGGCTATTCTGGCACTGTCGGCATTCGAGGCGCTCTGATCCATGTTCGGCTGAGCCTCGAGCGGCCCGACGACGACACCGTCAAGCTCCTCCTCTTCGTCGTCGTCCGTGTGTTTTGGCGGCGCTACCGTGCCGCCGTCAAGCTCCTCCTCCTCGTCGCCATCGTCTCTCCGCGTGAATACTTGGGGTGTCACCTCGCCGCGCCGCCTCTGCCCCGTCTCGTCCTCGGCCTCGGCAGCCTCGCGTCCGCGCTTTTGCGGCATTGCGAACGACGCGCGCCACAAATCGGGCGCCGCCAGGCTGTTCAATTCACGGCCGCGCCGCCCTGGGCGTCGTTTTGTGTGTGAACTGGCTGTTAGAAATCTAGGGAAAAAGGATTAGGTGTTGTGGAGGGGAGGGGGCTGTTTATAACTCGCTTTGAGTAGGAGTGAACGAAGTTTGTTCATTGTTTGCAGTGAATGAAGAGTTTCAGTCGAGGTTTTCGAGGTACCTGCTCAACCAGTAAACGAGCAGCCGGGCGAGCAGCATACAAGCTCATTCCGTTTCCCCACAGGGTGCCTATGAGGCTTTCCCCCCGGGGAACCCCATCCACCCCAAACGGCGGAGAGATCCCCACATTGGATCCCCATACTCAGGGCTCCTCCGCATCCCCCAGATCTGGTTCCATGCATTGGTTCCATGATGGATACCGTCCCATGTGATCGACATCCAATGTCGACACCTTCACGTTGAGTTCATAGCCGCGTAACTTTGGGCGTCACGCGGTAGGACTTAGTTTGTGACGTTATGGCAAGTCCGGGTTGAGCAAAGTCCGGGTTGAGCATATGAGCGATATGTTTTCCGTGCAATTGCGTTGTTTCCGGTGCTGCGTGCTCCCTACCCGGAGCCACCTACAAGACTCCCACCTACAAGTAGTAGCCCGAGCAACAATTGCCGAGCAACCCCGCTAGCCCTGCGCTCCACTTCTCTCTCACGTACATCACACATGGTCCATGAAGTCATTCCTTTCAGGCTCCGAAAACGAGCTTGACTCAGCGCCTCCCCCACAGCGACGGACGTCTTTAACGAGGCTCGTGGCAGGGAACACAGCCGACAGACCTGGGGAAAGACCTGGAGGCAGCTTGCCAGGGCGCTTGCCAAGGGACTTGGCAGCACCGGCACCGTAGATCCCAGGAACTGACTTGGGCAGCCCGCTGGGCAGCGAAGCGCGCGCCCGAGTTACCCGCTCCTGTACCGTTTCGAAACGGTACACGAGATTTGGCACTAACGCTTGGTTACGATCTGGATGCTGCTCTGGCAATGCGACGCTCATACCATCTTCGTCATTGTCATACTCATCAGCGTCAAACATCAACGCGGTCCTGTTCATGTTCTCAACCAGCCACTGCATCCCTGGACGCATCTCCACTTCGGAGGAGCTGATAGAGTCCCGGCTAGCGTCCCAAGTACCGAAGTCGACCAGAGACATGTCCCGTTCGCTGACAACGCCGACACCGAGCAAAGCGGCAGCAGCAGCGGCTTTTGGATCTGCCACAAACGCCAAGAAAGCGAGGTCGCCCCTAACGGCCGCCTCCTTCGCGGCCGCTTCCCTTGTCTCGGCCGTGGCGGCCTCAAGCTCCTCCACGGCTGCGGCCGCCTCCTCTTCCAATCTCTTGAGCCTTTCGCTCTGAGCGAACTTTTGCCGTGTAAGGGTGGCGGCCTCCGTGTTCTGACGCTCAAGGTGCTCCTGTGCGAGCGCCACCTCCATCTCGGACGCGCCGCTTTTGTCCCAGGCGAGCAAAGCGGCAACAGCAACAGCGGCTTTCGGATCTGTCACAAACGCCAGGAAAGCGAGGTCGCCCCTCGCGGCCGCCTCCCTCGCGGCCGCCTCCCTTGCGGCTTCGACCGCGGGCGAGGCGAAGGTGGCTTCGGTGACGGCTGCCACCGGCTCCACTGCCGCCGGAACTACGCTGCTTGCTGCAAGCAGCGACGGCGGCGTTGTCGGCCCGTAAGCAGCTGCAATCCCTGCCTCATTGATTGAGCTGGTGCCGCTGGGTAGCAGCGCTTCACGGTCATCGCTCGGATTCACCGTTCGCTTGGTACGCCCGAAGATCGAGAGCGGTGATCGTGTCTGCGCTGCCACCGGCTCCACTACCGCCGTCTCTGCTTCCGCCGGCTCCGTTGCCGCGTGCACGTCTTCGAGCAGAGATCGGCCTGGTGGTTGTTTGGAATTCGGACTCGAAGCTTTCGAGATGCCGAAGGAGCTGGAAGAGCCCCACTCATCTTCTCCGGCCATCCTTCTCTTCGCCTGACGTCCACGTCTGGATGTGCCGATACGTCGCTTTTCTAACGAAGCTGGTTCTGTAGAAAGTGAACCATTAGCGTTCGAGACTAAACCTGCTGCCTGGCCGCCTCCAGCTTGTTCAAAGTACTGCTCATCCACCTTGATGAAGCTGTCAATCCTGAGGAGCACTTCAAATGTGGCAATTTCCTCGTCGCTGAACTCCTGCTTCGTGCGCAAGGCAGCTTCGAGTCGTTTGCTAAAGATCTCAGAGCCCGCCGTGGGCTTCTGAGGACCGACCTTCGTCCAGTGCGAGCCAATGCCCACGCGTGATTTCAAGGCCGTCCTGTACCGGATCTGATTCATCTGTACCTTTCTCAGCGAGACGCCCTCGCGTTTCAGGTTCCTCTTGGTCAGGAAGGCCCTTTGGATCAGGACGGCTGCGAGAGGCTTTTGTCCGGCGCCCTGCCACCGCTGTTTGGTGCGCACTTGGTGACCCCGGACCTTGGATTGAACTTTCGTGGCCGCTCTCTGCTTCTTCCCGTATCGCTTTCTGGCCGCGACGTTGAACTTGCTAGCCGCATACTTTTGACGCATGTTGAACAGAAGGTTGTCCATAACAGCAGCGATGGCTTCGGCCTCTTCCGCCACGGACGCGGCAGCGTTGACCCCTTCGTCCAGAAACGTCTCCAAGAGGCCATCCCCGGTATCCATGCCTATCAGCGCCGCAAGCATGCTAGGGATGACCGCAAGGAAGCCTACGATGGCGATGCAGCATTCCGTGACTGACATCCCTTTCATGTTGTACACACATCTGATCAGCTGCACCACGATGGCTTCGTATCCTTTCTCAAGGATGGGAATGAACATCCCAAATAGCAGCAGCAAGAAGACAGCCATTTGAATCAGCGGCTGGAGGTCGAACAGCTCGGGGAAACCCGACACGAGCAGCAGGAGCGTGCACGTACCCTCTGTCAGGTACTGCGCGGTGATGACAAAGTTGTCGATGCGGTCGGCGGACGGGCCGCCAAACATCGTGTACACGGCAATGCCATATTGCAGGCAGATTACCGCGAACATCTGCGCGTCGGCCTCCGGAGAGCCCGGCTCGATGCGAGGGCCGATGCCTGTGAGAATCGCGATGCTCAGCTGAATGAGGAGCAGCAGCCACTCGTACAAGATGCCGCTGATTCCGTAGCTACCCGAGGCGCGGTTGAGCCAGAGCAATTTATTGCCGTCGATTGCATCTCCTGCACGTGGGCGGAGGAGCACCACTGGATGGGCGAGAAGTCGCTCTGTGCGGTCGGGCTCCACGACGTCTTCCTTGGACTTGGTCCAGTCGCCGCGTACGCGATTCATCAGGTTGAACCTCTTGCCTCGGATTCTTTCTGGACAGCACCTAAGGCGTACCTTCGAGACCAGCCAGTACGCCGGATCATCCACCTCTGACAGATCCGCAGGCTCGAACCACTCCCATGAGTCCGCAGAGTAATACCGCCAAAAGTGAAGCAGCGTCACGAAGCCCGATAGAAAGAACAGCCCGACGACGGCGAGGATGACGAGACCCGGCCAGCGGCATTCGGCTATGGTGCACGTGATCGACGTGTCCAGCAGGAGCTCTATGGACTTCCCGACCAGCCCGGTGATGAAGATTGACATGACCAGATTCTGCATGCTTGGAAAGACGAAGACGGCGGGAAGCGGCTTGAATGGGGAGGCCTTGCCCATGGCAAACTTGTCCGGCTCGTTCATTTTCTCCTCGTAGTATTTCTTGTTCATGCGCTTCTTCCAGTAGATCTGCGCGCCCACTTGGATGGACGTGACGAGCGACATGGCCATGACGAACGTCACTAGGTTGTCAATGAGAGCAGCCAGCGTGTCCGGCGCGTCCTCGCCACACTCTATTGCCGATCCCCCCTCCCCACCGCCTCCGTCGGCGAGACGCCGCCGACCCCAATCGACGCAGTCCAGAGAGTCGTCTGTGTTGCTCCCGTTGATGTCCGCGTCACTGCTGGTTGCATTCTCACTCAGGTCGACCAACCGACGTGCCAGCCAGATTGATAGCCGTCGCCGGCTGCTGCCGCTGCCGCCGCCGTCGCCGCCAAAGGCGCCAAAGGACCCCGAGGCCCATCCCATGCCATCAGCTACTCCGCTCTGCAACTCGCTCTGGTTGGCGGCCAGCCCAGAGGACGCGCTGAAGCGCTGCACTCCAAAGATGAGCGGCGCCACGCCGCCACCGGCACCGCCACCAGCACCGCCACCACCAGCACCTCCCGCGGCGCCACCCACGGCACCGCCCACGGCTCCTGCAACCGCTGCAGCCACGGCAGCAGCAACCACAGTTGTCACAGCAGCCGTGACCGCGTCAATGGTTGCGGCGGTCGCATCGGGCGCTGGCGGTGGGGGTGGAAGATTGCCCCGGATGGTGATGAGGCCGAGACGCGGATGCATGTACTGGGCATACAGCGAAGATACGGAGACGCTCACTTGCACGCCGGTCGCATCAGAGAGGCTCGCGATGAGATCAGAGGTATCCATGAGCGTCACGAAAAGGTCCGCAGCCACGCCGTTGGCCAAACGCACGTTGCTGGCCATCACTGCGATGCTCACGTCAGCGCGGAGTCCCGTGAGAGCTGAAGCCTCGATGGAGCTGTTGCGCAAGGTTGCGGTCGGGCAGCTAAAGGCCGTCGTAGGGCACGTCACCGAGCTCAGCTCCGCGACTGCCGCGTTGAGCCTCTCTGGACCGGTGGTCGCATCGAGAACGTCTCCACTGGCAACAAAGGATCGATCGACTTGGAGGTTGAGGAAGTGGTAGTACAGTGGTGGCGAGCTCGGCGGGTCTGGCGGGTCGGGCGCCGGGGCGGGCGGCGGCTGCGGCGGCAGTCTTGGCGATGGCGGCGATGGCGTCGATGGCATCGCTTGCTGCAAGCGGCGGGTTCCAATGGCGGTCGGCGCTGGCAGCCTGGGCTGAGGTGGACTGGCAGGCGGCCTCGGAGGCGGATTCGCAGGCCTCGGCGGCAACCTCGGTGGCGGTGGCGACGGCGGCGGGGACGGCAGCACTGCTATAACCTCACAGCTTGTCACCTCGGCGAAGTCGCACATGGCCGCATCACCGGCAGCTTGGAAGGGCGTCAGCAGGCCTTCCAATTGGCTCGGATCTTCGAGCGCGACGGCAATTGTGGACCTACTGCCCTCGTGCACGGTGAGTTGTGTCAAGTCCGCGCCATCTGCCCGGGCGCCGGTGATTTGCTCGGCATGTGCCACTCGCGAGACGGCCCAGTTGATTGCCAAGGTTGCGAATGCTGCCGACTCCGCCAGCGTGAGGCCCGACGGATTGATCTCTAAGGTGACAAACGCTTCCACCCGAACCCGACTAGGTGGAATGGCTGGAGGTGGAGGGGAGGTCGGCGGCGGCGCAGGCCCGCCGAACTCGAGCACGGTGCACCAAGGCCGCGTGGTGTTGTACAGCCCCAGACTAGCCCACTGGTTGACGACCGTCGGCCTGACGGTTGCGATCCCGGCCGTTGGCCAGACGACGCCAAAGAGGACTGGGCATGCGCCGTGAATGACGTACTCGATGGTGTGGTTTCGATTGACCACCGAAGTCGCCACCGCGGTGACGCGCGTGTACTTGCCAATGGGCGCGAGCGGGATCGCCGCACGCAGGAGCTGATCGACCCGACGCACCAACTCCTCGCGCTCCTCGAACGTCAGCAGGGCGAGACCCGACGGCGGGGGGAACGCCGGGGGCGGCGCGGGATCTGCATAATCCGGTAAGTACGGCGGCAAAGGCGGAGGCGACAGCGGTGGCAAGCGTGGCGGCAGGGACGGAGGCGGTGGGTAGGCTGGAGGCTGCGCTGGCGACGGCGGAGGCGACGGCGGTGGTGGCGGCGCCCGTGGCGAGCCCACTGGTGGTTGAGGGGGATACAGTGGGCGTGGAGAGGGCGGTGATGGCGGGGGGGGCGGGCGTGGTGGGATGCGCGGTGGAGGCAATGGTGGGCGCGATGGCGGCTCCGACGGCGGAGGCGGGCGCGAAGGTGGAGGTGGTGCTGACGGCGGCTCTGACGGAGGTGGTGATTGACGACGGTTGACGATGACGGCGAGACCTTCGTCATCCAGCTGCAGGTGGCCAGTGAGGAACTCCTCGTAATAGCCGCCGGGGTAGAGAGGCGGAAG
>Ga0210245_100373_pt1 | contig 41133 bp, 25 predicted proteins | sample ChrtobMetaP3_4mM_FD_155450 | JGI IMG/M metagenome (GOLD analysis project Ga0210245, IMG submission 155450) | Chrysochromulina tobin associated microbial communities from unialgal haptophyte culture, Seattle, Washington, United States - P3_4mM | ecosystem: Host-associated > Algae > Haptophytes >...
AGCGGCCGCCCCCGCTGCTGCTGCCTCGGCCGCCGCCTTCTCGGCCGCCGCCGCCTCCGCCGCCGCCGTCTCCGCCGCCGCCGCCTCTGCCGCCGCCGCCTCCGCTGCTGCTGCCTCCGCCGCCGCCGCCTCCACAGCCGCCGCCTCCGCAGCCGCCGCCGCCGCCTCCGCCGCCGCCGCCTCGGCCTCCGCCGCCTCGGCCGCCGCCTTCTCGGCATGCGCCTTCTCGGTTGCCGCCTTCTCGGCCGCGGCCGCTTCTGCTGCCAACCGCTCGGCTTCCGCCGCCGCGGCTGCCTCCGCCGCCAACCGCTCCGCCTCCGCCTTCTGCGCAGCCACTCTCTGCGCCTCCGCCTCCAACGCCGCCAACCGCACCGCCTCCGGCTTCTGCGCAGCCACTCCCTGCGCCTCCGCCTCAAACGCTGCCAACCGCTCCGCCTCCGCCGCTGCGGCTGCCTCCGCTGCCACTCTCTGCACCTCAGCAAGCGTAAGCGGCTCATTCGTGAAGGTGAGGCGTCGCGTCGTGTTCGCGTAGCGCATGACGATCTCCATGGCGCCGTCCTTGCTGATGCCCTTCACGCTCTCGTCATTGACGGCAAGCAACACCATACCAACCTTGATGCCTTTCTGCTGCGCCAGCGTGCCATCCGCCACCTCAGTCACTACGGTGACGCTGTGGCTGTGACCCGCGAGCGAGATGCCCATACGCACCCCGGACTCGAAGTCGTACGTTGTCGACTGCTGCTCGTATGCGGGCGGAGGCGGAGGAGGCGGAGGAGGCGGAGGAGGAGGCGGAGGAGGAGGCGGAGGAGGAGGCGGACGCGCCCCATCCTCCTTTTTGGCACCCACCTTGGACGCGATACTGCTCATGAAGCCGCCAAACTTTGCGCCCATCTCCTTCGCCTTCTCCGCGGCCTTCTCCGCGGCGGCCTTCGTGTCCAGTTTCGCCTTGGACCCAAACATGATTGTGCAGCGCGCGCGCGCTCACGGTCGAGTTTGCGTCGGAGAGGAGTTGTCGGAGGGCCCGCGCGACGCGACAATTCACATTCACATTTAGGTTGAGTCTTTCAAATGTACGATCGCCGCCCCGACCCCACAATCGTGCGCGCGCATGCCATTTGTGTACATGCCAGATGACGTGTCTTGATTTGCTTGACTATTCGGCAATTCCCCACAGTACCCCTCATGTGAATTTCCTCAGTACCACACAGTATCCAGCACATTTTGTTTTCCCCTCAGTGCGAATCGATTCCATGGAAAGGCCGCGGCGCCCCGACGCGTCGTCGGCCCGAAACCATGAAGGACAAGAAAAAGAAGCGGCCGAGCGATGCGGCTGGGTGGTCATCCGTCGCAGCTGTGGTCGCCGTGCTCGCTGCCGTGATCGCGGTGGCCATGTGGGTCATGCCGTCGTCCTCGAAACAGGCGCAAGACGAAAGTGGTGTGAAGAGTGACGCGCAAAGCTATCTCGCGATCCACCATGGACTCTTCACCGTCGCGGAATGCGAGTCTATCGTCAAGCTGGCCTCCACCCACGCACTTCTCGATGAGGAGCAGGTCAAGGTCATGCATGGTTCAAAGCAGGTTCTCGATACCACGCGCCGTTCAGCACGCATGCAATGGCTTTGTTCGCACAGCTTGCAGCGCACGCGTGGCGGATGCCAAGACAGACCCGAGCTCTCGTGGATTGTTGGCCGAATCCAACAGGTGCTCTCGCGCACGCTGTCGCGCGAGGCGGGGGTCTCCGAGCTGGACCCAAGCTTGAAGAGTGACAACCCGGCCATCGACGCGATGGTGATCACCTACGGCGTCGACGGATTCCACGAATGGCACGTGGACGCAAACCCAGGGAATACGTTTGTGAGCGGCACACGCCTCATCAGCATGACGGTTCAGCTCGACGCCGAAGAGGCATACGAAGGGGGCTCCCTCAGCTTTGGCGATGTGAACGCCAGCCGTCGCCAGGGCGATGCGACGATCTACTCCTCCTGCAGTCCACACACGGTGCTCCCTCTCACGCGGGGCCGTCGGCGCGCGTTGGTCGTCAACGTCTGGGCGCGCGTACAGGCCACGGCGCCACAGATGCGCTCGCTCTGGTGGCGCAGGTGCGTGCCGCTCTTCGAGCCGTTACTCGCCCCAGCATGCAAGTGCTCACAACGGCGCCATCTCTTCCCCACAGGTGCGTGCCGCTCTTCGAGCCGTTACTCGCCCGCATGGCGCAGGCCCGCAGCCCGCACCAAGGCAGCGTGCACCTTCAGGCCGGCATCTTCCTGATGGCGCTCGAGGCGCTCGAACGCGACGGGAAGGGCCGGCGCAGCCGTGCTGACGTCGATGCACTCCGTGCGCGTGCACGCCAGCAGCTGGTCGCCGCCCGGGAGCTCGAGCCGGCGCTGCACTGGGCTTGGCACAAGGAGGGCGTGCTGCTTGCGGGTGAAGGGCGGTTGGACGAGGCGCTCGACCGTTTCGTCAGAACGACTCGGCTGAGGCCGACCGAGGCCGAGAACCTGTACGATCTCGACTTGGCCTACCAGCAGCTTGGTCGTTACGCGGAGGCAGTTGCGACGTGTGAGCGCGCGCTCGCGCTCGTCCCCAACGCGCCCTCCGCGTACCGGTATCTGGGGAAGGCGCTAGATCTCGACGGCAAGCCGAAGGACGCCGCGGCCGCGTATGCCAGCTCCCTTCGGGTCAGCCCCGCGGAGGGAGCCTCGCCCTACATCGAGCTGGCACGCTTGAAGCTCGACGAGGCTAGTGCAGGCGTGAAGACGTCCCCCCAGCTGAGCGACAAGAAGAAGCTCGAAGCGTACGCCTTGTACGCGTCGGCAGCCTCACTTCCGTCGGCGGATGCAACGCACCGCTTCGAGGCTGGGCATCATCTCGGCTACGCAGAGCGCTTCGAGGAGGCTGCCCACTTTATGCGCGTTGCGCTGCGTATGCAGCCCGACTTGCCACAGCAGCCCTCGAGCCACCCATACGTGGCCAGGGTGCTCAGGGAGTCGTACTTCCACCTCGGGAGCGCTCTGGTCCAGTTGGGCGCGCCACGTGTCCACGAGGCGCGAGAGGTGCTCGACACGGCGCTGAGCCTCGCGCCCGACCATTTTGATGCGCGCCTGCAGGCCGGGATCAGCGCGTTCGTGGCCGGAGATCACACGGCAGCCCTCGCCCACCTTAGGAAGGCGAGGGCCCTCTTGCCAACTAGTGCCCATCTTGAGGGTGTGATCAAGCAACTCATGGAACGGGGACTGCCCATCTGACGTGACTGGTAAGAGTGCAGTGAGCTAACACGGGTGCGATGACACCCCTTCGTTGGTAGCTACCTTGGAGGTTCATTGATCATCTGTAGAACCCGACCGACCGAAACTGTGCGTGCTGAACGAAAAGTCCAGACCTCTAAGTCTAACGTTAAACGTATACACGACAGAGCGTATATACTAGCGGTACAGATCGAGCGGTGTGCGGCCGCCCCCGGGGTGGGCCGGGCGTGACCCCGGCTCGGCAGCGGCAACGGCAATTCGGGCGGGGCACCGCGGCACGAAGCACACCGGGCACGGCGTACCCGGTGGAGAAGGGAGAGCCCGGTGCCCGCGAGCCGCGAGCGGAGACCGGGAGAGGCGGTACGCGGCCCGCGGGTGTACGCGACGTACACTATCGTATCGTACGATTCGATTAATAAACGCGGGCGGCGCACTCGCGGCGACGCGCGCCTCTCGCTCTCCCGCCGGGAACCGGCCCGACCGCGGACGGCCGCAATACCAAGACGCACGAGACCGAGCCATCGCGCATCGGACCCCGAGCGGTATCGGTTTCCCCGTTCTATGGCCAGGCACTATGTACACGCACACATCACACAAGAGAGAGCGCCATCATGGCAACATCATAAGTCTCGCAAGCACAAGGCCTGGGAAGCACACCGATCCTCACACAAGACAAGACCACACGCGGGCAACGCCAACACACACTTCACAAAGATCGTGAGTCTGCACTCATTCTTTGTATCCACATCACATAAGCAGCGCCAGGCATGATCGCTGTCGCTGCATCCTCGCTCGGCAACGTGCGGCATCATGTGACGAGCCACCCGGCCACCAGACGAAGGGGCTTTCCGTCACGTTACATCGCGCGCGTGATGAACATGAGGTTCGTGCCCATATCGACCTCATCAGAACTTCCAGGCGTGCCGAAAATTTTGCGCATGCGCGCCTCATACCCGGTGCGCGAGGGCGCCAGCTTGTCTCTCTTGTGCGTTTTGGTCACTTGGGCCAGCGTCTCATGCGCCGCGTGCTCTCGCGACTTAGCGAGCTTCATATCTTCGATCTGGCGCTGCGCATCCCACAAGGCATTTGCCGCGAGTCGCTCCTCTTCGAGGCGCACGGCCGCCTCCTTGAGCACCACGGTCTCGGCGGACTTTGCGCGCGTCTTGGCGCGGAAGGCCTTTTTGTCAGCCAGCATCTTCTCCCGCTCCATCTGCTCCAGCATTTTAGACTCCTCCATCTGCTGCAGCATCTTGTCAGAGCCCTGCTTGCGGCGTAGCTGCTTCAGAGCCTTTCGGCCAGCCTTGTAATCGGCGCGGATCGTCTCGTCCATCTTGAAGAGCTTCTTCTCCTCCACGATGTCGAGCGCCTTTTGGCGCACCTTCTCGTCCACCCACTCCTGCCGCTGGCGCTCTGTGAGCTTGCGCTCCGTCTCACCGCGTGCCGCGCGCTCGGCTTGCTTCTTGGCCTCCTCCGCGGACAATACCTTGGTCTGGAGAGCCATCTCTGACTTGACCGCGTAGTCGATTTGCCTGTGGGACTCTGCAGCTGTTTCGCGCTGCGACTTTTTCTCCTTCATGAACTTGTCATCCTCCTTCTCCTTGGCACGTTTCTGGCGCTCCTTGATCGCCGCATCAAACCTCTCCTGCTTCTCCCTGATCAGCTGCTCCACCTTGGCGATCTGCTTCGTCTCCTTCAAAATCTTCTTGTCGTGATCGCCAATCTCCTTGATTCGGTCCACCTGTACACAAGGTGCCGTGCACACGCAGCGCGGCGCGCGATGCTTCGAATCAGTCCTGGCGTGGAGCGTCAGCAGAGGCAGCAACTCGGCGAGCGAGAGGTGCGGGAGCACGCACCTCCTCCAAAAAGTAGTTGTTCTTCGAGACGGCAATCTGGTGGATGACCTCATCATCCCACCAAAGGCGCTGCTGCTGCGTGTAGCGCGCCGCCTCCTCGTGCCTCAAGCGCGTCTTCGCATCCTGCTCCGCCTTGCGCAGCTTTGCCGCCTCCAGCTGCCGCTCGGCTTCCTTCTTGCGCTCGGACGCAAGACGACGTTTGTGGCCCTCTTTGGCCATCGTGGTAAGCAGGGTAATCTCGGTCTTGCTCTCCATGCCGCCAGGAAAGACGGCCAGCTCATGGTGCTCCGCCATGGTTCTCGCAGAGCCGTCGCGAGACGAAAATCGCAAACTTCTCCGACAAGTTTGCAGACCAAAAAAGGAAGACGAAGCCCTCCCCGAAATCAATTCGCGTCCGTCAAGAGTCCGCCCTCCTCCCGCCCGTTGCGACGCTCGACCCGCCGAGCCGCGCCGTCAACGCCGAGCTGCGGCCTTCAACGTCTCTGCTGCTTCTGCTAGCAACATACGGCAGCATCGCGCGCTCGCGCTCACTCTGCTCTTCGATGAGCCAGTGCATGAGCCACAGCTTGTGGTGCTTGCCCTGCTGGCGGAAGGACTCCCACAGCGGACCGGTCGGCGCCCTGTTGAGCACGGCCGCGTCCGGTATCTCGAGCTCGAGGTGCAGCACCGCCACGTGCTCCCCCGGCGGCAGCTCCTCACATAGCGAAACGACCGCGAGGCGCCAAAAGTAGGCCCAACGGTCGAGCAGCACCTGATGAAGGAGGCAACCATATGCAATCAAACGTACTCAGGCGCAAACAGACGCAAACAGACGCAATCAGGCGTGATTGGTCGAGCAGCACCTTGCGGCAGCGCACGCGCTGGCCCGTGGCTACGTGCGTGATCTCGCAGGAGATTGTGCCCGCATCTGGCCCAATCATCGTCAGAATGCCGAGGCGGGTGCCCCGAAAGCGCAGCTCGGCGCGATCTCCCGAATAGAGTAACCACCAAGCCTTTCGCTGTGCGTTGTCGAGGGGGTCCATGTCGACGATCGTGTGCCGCTCGGCCAGCCGCGCCATCACGAGCGCCTTGCCGACCTCGTCTGTGGGCGGCGCCGCCCTGTAGAAGAAAGAGAGCTGTTGAGGTGTCACTGGCTCAACGTGCCCTCGACCCCAGGGACGTGTGAACACCGGTGCAGGCAGTGCGCAGGTGACGCCGCCGAAGGGCGCCGAGTGATGCGAGACTGCCATGAGCGTTCCACTGCCGCCACTTCCGCTCGTGCCGCCGCCGCAAGCGCTGCCGCCGCCGCCGCCGCCGCCGCCGCCACTCTCGCACCTCATCGAGTCCACCGCCGCACAGACAGCTGCGGCGGTCAGGGCAGCGCCGGCGTCGCTCAAATGGCAGTCGTCGCGAAAGACGAGCTGGCGCTCGTCAGAGGCAAGGCGGCTCATGAGCGGCGCGAGGCGCACCGAAGGCACGCCGTACCGCTCGGCCACGCGGTCGTGCAGCCGGGGTACGGTCTCGTGGTACATAATGGCCGCTGAGGGCTCGTCGTTCTCCGTCCATGCTTTCGAGCCGGTGCGCTGGTGCAGTGGCAGATCGTCGCGCACGAACATGTAGAGCAGGCAGAGCTCGCAGCGCGGCAGCGCGTCGCGCACGTGGCGCACGATGCCCTCGAGCGCCGAGCCAACGCCCTCGCTATCCTCCGTCTCGAGCAGCGTGTCGCCGTCGTTGATGGCCAGCTCGACAAAGACGAGGTGGGGTCGGCGCGACACCACCCAGTCGGCGACCATGAAGGCGAGAACCTTGGAGCCGCAGTTGCCGCAGAATGCGGGCACCTCCTCCACGCGCACGCCACCGCGCGCACCGAGCGCCTCCAGCCACTTGGTCACGCGTGGCCGGTAGCCATTGCGCTGCTCCGTTACGCTGCCGCCCAGGTAGCACACGCGCAATGGCTCGCTCCGATCGAGCGAGGCGCCCTCAAGCGCTGCAGCCAGGCGTGGCAGACCTGCTCGCGGAGCGAGCAACGCGTTCAGCGCCAGCCCAGAAGACGCCACCGCGTCGGCCAATCCCTCGGAATAGCCGAGCGCCGAGGCTGAGGGCGCGGCCGTGCGCACTGCTCGCATAGCTGCCGCGAGGGTGGTCGATACTGGCTTCGGCGGAGGCGGGAATGGTACGGCCACAGTCGCCGAGCGGTGCGATCGTCGGCGGGACGAGCGCCACGAGCCGGTGGCGCCGCGTGAACGCCCGACGCACACGAGGACGGAAGTCGACATGAACGCCCAGAACAACGCGAAATTGGGACTTGGTCAACCTTAGTCCCGATTCCCGAGCGCGAGCCGTTCCTCTTTAATCTGAACTTACAGCTCCACCCGCTGTTCTCTCGAACGCGCCGCCGCCGCCGCCGCCTTCTCCTTCTCTGTCTCAACCTCCAACGCATCCTCCTCTAAATCCATCCACCGGGCCTCCTCAACAGGTTGGGCAAAGTCAAACGGCGCGAGGCCATGGTTGGGTCGCATCCAAATAGGGCCTGGGGCCGTCTGGACGCGCTTCTGCCACGCAACGGCCACAGCCTCGGCCACGCGCGGTTCATCCACGTGCGTAACTTGATTCGACGGCAGTTCGGGGTCGAGTCGAGTCAAGATGGAGAGAGGGACGCCGGTGTCGTCGCATGCGAGGCCGCGATTGAGCCCGTAATTATCCGAGAGGGGGCGGCGCGGCGCACAGAGGACGAGCGTTTCGGGTGACGAGAGGCTCTGCGCGAGCCTAGAAAACTCGGAGTTCGATCCGATAAGGATGTCGGAGAGCGCGAGCAGCTCCAGATCTCGAAAGACGAAACCTGAAAAGGAGACAAGGAGGCAAGAAAGGGGCCATCAGGGACGGCGCAAGCAGTCGCACTCCGCGAGATCAGGTCGAGATTGCGATGGACGAGACCTCGTCGCTCGTCGTCATCGTCGTCTGCAGCGCCATAGTCGTCGCCGGCCCGAGGGTCGACCGTCGGCGCGCCGCGAGGCTCCTCGACCGCGCGGGCGAGCAGCTGCGTGCACTCGAACGCCGCGGCGAGGCTGACCGAGGGTGCCGCATCTACCGGCCCGATAACGAGGATAGCCGCGTTGGCACAGGAGAGGGGTGTGGCGTCGAAGACTGCTTGCACGGCGGAGACGAAATACGAGGCCGGAAGGTCCCACGCGGGGATGCCGAAGGCGCGAATGTGCACCGAGATCAAGTAGCTACCAGCGGCCACGCCCGCGGGCAGCGCGAGCGCCGCATGGCCTGTCGCTCGCTGCGCACGGCGCAAACGGTGCGAGATGAACGCGTCGTGGAGCCAACGGCCTGCAGAGCCGTGCCAGTGCATAGGCTGCGTTTCGCGCAGCATGAAGGCGATCGGCTGGGTCGCAGAAGTTATCGCATCGAGCATCTGCCGTTCGAGCGCTCTATCGGATGCCGCCGTGGGGCCAGTGCGAGCCGATCGGCCGAAGCTTCCCGGAAGGGATGGAAACTTCTTCTGCTCAAGCTTCAGTTCGACGACCGAGAGAGCGCCCGAGTGGACCTGCTCCTCGAGCCATGCAGGTGGTTTGCGTAGTACGGGTGCACCGGCATCCAGGATGCCCAGGCCTCCCATCATTGAGCGATGCTCGTCTAGGTGTGGGTTTTGCATCATCGCAGGGTTGGGAAGCCAGGCGAGGGTGGCATTGTTATGCAACGACTGGCTTTGCAGCAACCAGTTCACGCGGAGTGCCAGCCACACGGCGTACTTGACCTCGCGCCACTTGGCACCGATGCCCTCCGTGTGCGCCGAACCGTCGTGGAAGAGCACGTGCTGGGGCCTTTTGCCGTCCGACATGATTCGTCAAAGCATTTACTGATTGGATTTCGAATGGACTTCAGACGCGCTCCAATTATCATCTTCTTCGCCGACGGCTCTAGAAACAGTCTACCCGAGACGCTACATGTCTAGAAATTCTGGTCTCATCTCTGTCTCATTCACCTGCCTGGTGCGTGTTGCCTTCGGCGGCGCCGTCCACGCACATGAGTCCCGTGCCCTCAGAGGGCGGCGACACCGGGATGCGCGAGACCATGATCCCGAGCGTCGACTCGCGCAAGCCACTCGGCTTCCTCGGTGTGGTCTTCCTCCTCTTCTTCAACGTGTCGGGAGGCCCATTCGGTGCCGAGACGGTGATTTCCAACTGCGGCCCGTTGATCGGGCTGTGCACACTCGCGGCGTTCGGGCTGCTCTACTCGGTGCCGCATGCCCTCGTCGTCGCCGAGCTTACATCGTGCTTCCCGAGCAATGGCGGCTACGGCGTGTGGGCACAGATGGCGTTCGGCAGCTTTGTCGGCATCCAGCAGTCGTACTGGGCGTGGATCGCGGGCGTGGTCGACTTGTCGCTGTATCCGGTGCTGCTGTACTCGAGCGTGGAGCTGATCCTCACCCCATCCTTGGAGGTCTCCGTGCCCGACTTGCCGTCGGCCAACTGCTGGGCAGGCGGGGTCGAGCCATCGGGCTGCTGGCGCGAGTACCTCATCAAGCTGGGCATGGCCCTCGCGTTCACGCTGCCGAACGTGGTTTCATCGAGGCTGGCGGGGCGCTGGCTGTGTGCGATAGGGATGCTCTCGCTCGTCCCCACGGTCGTCTTCTGCCTCGTCGCCGCGCCACAGATGCGATGGCCCAACATCGCGCGCCCGCCGCCGATCGCAGCCGGCCTGACCGCGTTTGGGCGCCTCTTGATGGTCGTCTGGTGGAACCTCTCAGGCTTCTCTGTGAATAAGGCGTCGGCGGTCAAGGGCGAGGTGGACACGAGCCATCGAATGGGCGGAACGGTCGAGCTCGTGCTTGACGTCATCGCCATCGTCGCCGTGTACGCGCTTCCGCTCCTCTTCGGGGCCGCAGTCGACGCCGACTGGGCGGCGTGGCAGCCTGGTTCGCTCACTCACGTGGCGATGGTGGTGGGCGGCACGTGGCTTGGCGTATGGATGAGCGTGTCGGCGCTGCTCTCCACGTGGGGCATGTACACCAGCGGCCTGTTCTGCTGCTCGTTTCAGCTGCTTGGTATGGCCGAGGTCGGCATGGCGCCCCGCCTCTTCATGCGGCGCCACCGATGCACGGGCACACCACTCCACTCGATCGCGCTGCAGCTGCTACTGGTCGCGTGTCTGATCACACTCGACTTCCCGACCATCCTCGCTGTGGCCAACTTTTTCAGCGCCGCCAGCGCCGTGCTCGAGTTCCCCGCGGCGCTCCTGCTGCGACGTTCTGAGGCTTCATGGCAGCGCCCACGGCAGCGCCCGTACCGGGTGCCAGTGGGGACATTGGGTATGGGGCTGTCGATCGTGGCACCGGTCGCCATCTCGCTCGGCGTGTGCGTGGTCGCCTGCATGCAGTCTGTGGAGTCGACGGCCCTCATCGGAGTGGGACTTGTGCTCGGCATCGTCCCTTATGCCCTCGTCCGCTTCGTCAATGCGAGCTCCCCCTTCGAGCTCGCCTCGAGAGCGCATCTCGAGCGCCGTCTCGGTCACATGGAGCGTGAGGATGAGGTGCGCAGCGCCGTCTCTGAGGCGTCGCGCGAGTACCACCGCCACGGGGTGTGGAACGGAGAGGAGGCCAACGTCGGTGCGCTTGGGCGCGTACGCGCGTACTTCATCAGCACGGACTCCGAGCTGTTCGAGACTATCTCATCTCATCTCCAACCATCTCGGACGCGCTCGGCACCTCATCTCATCTCATCTCATCTCATCTCCCATCCGCCGCAGGGGTACGTGGCCGCCGATTGGGCCCCCTCGTCGCCGTCCGCGGACTCGGTGATGTGCACGCCTACAGAAGCGCAACTCGACGTACCCACTCCCCAACAACGTTTGGACGTGAGTTTGGACGAGAGGTTCGGTGATGGCGCGCTCGCCGGCGCGACCTCGATGGCGCCATCCGGTGGCGAGTCCCGGTTGGTTCACCATGGATCTCAACCGGCCACTGCCGCCGATCCCTCACCGCGCCAGCGCAGGCGGATGCTCCGTCAGTTTGCCGTCTGCGTGCTCATCGCCGTCTTCTTGTACGCACAGGGCGGCGCCTCTATTCTCGCGCCGTACTTCGCCGGCTCGCCCCCCGGCCTCATAGTCGGTCCCCACATCACCGGACTCATCTTTGCAGCATATCCCACGGCCACAGCGCTCGCCACCCCCCTCCCGGCACGCACCATGCGCGCCTGGGGCACGCGCACCACCGTCGCCCTTGGGCTGATGCTCACGATGCTCGGCAATCTGGGGTTCGGCTGGTTGCCACGCGTTTCGTCGAGCCGCGCCACCCTCGCCGTTGGCTTGGCGCTGTGCCGCGCGATGTCTGGGGTTGGCGGGCAGCTGGCCGAAGCGGGCGCGCTCACGACGGTGGCGGTCCAAGGGTGGGGACACAATCTCGGAAAGGCCCTCTCAGGCATGGAGGTCGCGGGAGGCATGGGCTCTGCCATCGGAGCAGCTCTTGGAGGGGCCCTATACGAAGCCGGGGCGTCCCTCCCGTTCGACGACGGCCAGTTCATGGCGCCAATGATAGCGACCGTGGCCCTGGGCCTGCTCATCCTCCCCGTGGTCCTCGCGGTGCTCCCGTCCAATCTCATCGGCATTCCTGTTCCCGGCCGCTCAGCCACGCCGTTCAAAAGACAAACGATCCGACAAGCGCTGACCTTCCGTCGGATCGTGACGATTGTGTCTCTGCTCCTCTGCGCAATGACCTTCGAAGGCCTCAACCCCATCTTCGAGCCCCATCTGAACGCGCCACCTTTCCAGCTGCGGGAGTCGTACATTGGATGCATCCTCTCCGGAACCAGCTTGGTCTACACCCTGGTCGCGCTGCCGACGGGCTATGTGACTTCGCGGGTGCTCAAGGAGGGCAAGATGGCTGGCAGGCGGCTCCGAAGCATCATGTTGTGCGGATGGATGAGTTTTGCCCTCGCGGCGCTGCTGCTCCTCGTCAAACCCAAGTATGGATTCGACCCGCATTTCCCACTACCCCCGCTCACCCGACTCATTCTCGCCGCCCCGCTGCTTGGTATCGGCTGCGCCCTCTGCGTGGTCCCTTCCCTACCCGACCTGGAGCGTGGGATCGCACCAGGCAACGACACTGGTCGAGCTCGCCTGTGTGCCCTGTGGACGGGCACCTATGCCACCGGCGCGGCCATCGGTCCTCTGGTCTCGTCCGCCTTGTTCGACGCGGTGGGCTGGGATGCGTGCATGATCTTCGTCGCCGGGTTGAGCGCCATCTCCGCTGCGACCCTGCTGACCAAGAACATAGCTCGATCGTTGATCCGAGCACCTCCGCCAGCCCTGCTGCACAACATCGTCGCTGAGCATCAACGTCCTGAAAATACGCCCGCAGTCCACCCGCCATAGTCAATACAATTCGTAGCTCTCAGCCGTTACTACATGTCAGTTACGTAGTTTTTCGTTAGCGGGGTTCATGTAGTTCGGTTGCTTAGTTATCACATATCTAAATCTATGTCACATATCCCCGCAGTTGCCGGTGCGCGGACGTGAACGGAGAACGCGCCGGCGTCCTGCTCACACGAATGTGCAATGTCGAATCTCCACCGCCGGACCTACACAGAACACACATCACACTGAAACCTACATATATACACTTGTTTTCAGTGACGTGAGCCTCCCAGCGCATCGTACCATACACGTCACGCAAATAAGGTAGTACGGTACCCGACCCCCTTCCCCCTCGAACACGAACTATACTCATCGCGCCCATCACACCCGACACCCCATCTGAGCACCCCCCCGAGCCATTCACAGCTCCTCGGACTCTACCGCCTCGGGCGCGGCGGGCGGCGGTGTGGGGGCAGTGGTCGGCATCGGCTTTCCCGACAGCCCTAGCGACTCGTCCGTGGCGGGCGGCTTGGGCGACCACACGAGTCTCGAAGCGACTGGCTTGTGGTCCGAGATGACCACTGCTTGAGAGCACACGTAGGCGAGGGAGGAGAGCGAGCCGCCGCTCACGCACCAAAGGACACGGTCCGTCCATGCAGGCACTCGAGCCTTCTCGCTTGTGTCGTAGATCTGGGTGCCGGGATCATACTTGTATGTGGGTTGGAACACAATGGGCGCCTCCTCGAATCGCTCAAAGGCGGCGAGGGATGCCTGCGCATTCTTCAGCTGGTCCGCCTTGAGCATCGAAGTGTAGTCGCCCGACTCGATCATCGCGCGAACTTCCTCATTAGGAAGGTCGATCCGGTAGTTGAGGTCTCCGAGCCACACGCAGAGATCGTGTTCGCGGGGAGAGGGGAAGGGCCCACCTCGGGCTGCCTTGTACTCTTTCGCGAGGCCCGTGAGGACCTCGTGATGGGTCGCGTTGCGCTCGGAAAAGTCCTTCTGCCCGGCGGGCAGGTGGGCATTGATAATGCAAAGGCAAGCGCCTCCGATGTCCATCCGCAGTGCGATGGCGCCCTTGTTCCCTGCATGCACACCGATCGCATCCGAGCCGAAACCACACGCGACGGCCTTGGCGAAGATGCCGCGGACGTGCTCAGCGAGGTGCGAGCGCACGTACACCAAGAGAAGCACGCCCACCATCTGCTCGACACAGACCTCGAGGTAGGTCTCGCCAGGGTACATCTGCTTGATGACAGCCTCCAGCCGGCCTTGGCACTCGATCCGCTTCTTGTCGTTGTCCACGAGCACGTTCTTCACATTGAGCGACACAAACTCCTGGAAGCCCAGGACCACCATGTCGGGGGGCGAAGCGACCCCCGGCTGTTGCAGCCACGCGCTCAGGTCCTCTGCCGACGCGTTCTTGCCGTTCGAGTTGAAGGTGCCAACGAAGAGTTGAAGGGGGTCGAGTGCACCGCCGAGGAGATGCGTGCGCGGAGAACGGATCGACTTACCACAGCCGAGCAGGCAGTCGATGGCAGCTTGCTTCGTCTCCTCCACCGCCTCATTGTTGAGCAGCTGGTTGGCCGCCTTGGCGCCACGATCGAGCACATCGCTCCCGAGGGAAGACAACTTCTCCGCCAGGGTCTTCTTCTTCTTCTCCAGCTGATCTCCCTCGGGTGAGCTGTCTTTGATGCTCAGCTGCATCTTGCTGCCCGTGTACTGCAACGAGAGCGTGTCGCCGTTCTCTGCCCAAACCTTGCGCACCGCCGTCTGCACGGCCGCCTGGAGATTCGCGTCCTGCACCACGCCGCACTGCTCGCAAAGGGCGCCGAGCTGGGCGGAGATCGACTGCGTGCCGATCTGCATCTGCGCCGCGTTCGTGCGAGCTCCCGAATCGAGCTCATTCGTCCTCACGACGCCTTTCTGGACACTCGACGGCGCTGCGCCGCCGCGCACGAGGCTGAAGAAGCCAAATGTGGAGGGGCACGCGTCGGGTGCGATTGTGGACATGCCCTCGAGCTGCTCGACGAGAGCGCTGAGTCCCTCGGCGCGCGTGGGCTTGCTCGCGGCATTGAGGTCGAAGGCAAAATAGCGCGTGTCCTTCTGCTGGTCTGCCACGAGCGAGACTGCCTTGGCAAGGTACTGAGCGATCTCCCCCTCATCCCCTTTGTCCTCAAGGAGGGAGAGTACGAGGACCGGCCCGCCGTACAGCGCCGCGTGTGTCTCCATATGAGCTCTGAGCGAGGGGACTGCCAGCTCGACGACGCGCGAAAGCTTGGCCTTGGATGAGAACCCGGTGGCTTGCTTCTCCCAAAAGATGGGGGGGGAGCCTCGGGTCTGGACGATGGACGCGCATGCACTCTTGGTGGCCTCGAGATACATGATCTGCTCCGATTCCACAAAGTCCGCCGCCGCCGCAGAATCGCTCAGCCCGATCGCCTTCAGACGCGTGCCCGCATACTCGACGGAGCGACGGGAGATGACCGAGATTGTGAGCCTCACCTGCTGTGCAAGGGCCTCTCCCATGACGAACTGCTCCGTCACGATTGCGGCGTGCATGATCGTCGTCAGCCAAGGCCCTTCAGGGCTCGCGGCCCGAATCGGCTCGAGAGCGGCGGCGTTCCAACAAAAGCGAGCGTCCGCGGTCGAGGGGCTCGCCGCACGCCGCTGGAGCGTATGGGTCAGGTCCTTCACCTCGCCCGCTAGGTTGGTCGAGAGGTTGCCCGCCAAGAAGATGTCGCCAGCCTCGAGGAAGAGCCCGAGGGACTTGCGCTGCTGCTTGCCTTGCGTCGTGGCGGGCGCAAACGGGTCCTTGGCGGCGGCGCTCGCAGATTTGAGAGGGAGGAAGACCGTCTTCGTCACAGCGAGCACGTTGATGACGCCGTCCTCGGAGGCGAGTTGGCGTGGCGATGCCTGTGTAATGAGGACGAGCGAGCGGTCATCGGGATGCGTGAGGAGGCCTACGACGCCCTCGATCTTGAAGGAGCGAACACGCTTCCCCACACCCCCGATGAACTCATCAAGGGCCTCTGGATGGCCCAGACGGCACGTGCCCGTCTCGCGCTCGAGGATCAGGTACGGCTCGACCGGCGAGAAAGCGATGATGTAGTGCCTCTCGTCGGGGGGTACGAAGCAGCAGAGAGCTGCGCTCGTCTGCTCGTCGAAGGCCTTCACACCGACCGTGATTTGGAGCCATTCCTTGATCTGTGTCGAGGGGGAGGTGGCAAGGGGGTGAGGTGGCGAAGGGGAGATGCGCGGGAGCGGCGAGGAGATGATCGGGGGGCAGATCGAGAGAAGCGCGCGAGCGAGGCGCGTTCTCGCCTTCTCGAGAAATGCGGCGCCGCTCTCGCCCGACTCGAGAACGTAGCTCTCGTGCCCAACACCGTCCTTATACGCGAGCTCGAGCAAGTTCTGCAACGCGTCCACCGGAGCGCCCGTCGGCGATGGCTGTGCGACGAGCGCCTTGAAACTCACCTCGAGGGCATTGACGGCCTTGGACCGATTCGAAGCGACCTTCTCGACCCACTTCTGCGCGGCGTTGACGAAGCCCGGACCCTTCTCCTCGCCGAGGACCCACGTCTTGTGGTTGACACCGCATTTGATCGCCTGCGCGGTGGGCGGGGGACGGTCGAGGGAGAGTGGGGGCAGGGGATTGTGGGGAGATCGTGCGACGGTCAGAGGGAGAGAGTGTGGAAGATTTGGGGAGATCGTGCAACGGTCGACGGAGCCCCCAAAGGAGTCGAGAGGAGATCTCGTGGGGAGATCGTGGGGAGCTCGTGTTGAGATCGCACCTTCACGAGCGAGGCCTTGAGCGCGCTCAGGTCTTGGTCCTGCGCCGACGCATTCCACACGCCGCGCAGCTCCTCCATCGCCTCTGCACGCGCTGCCTTGACGGTTTCACACCAGGCCTCTGCCGCCTGCACGCGCTCGCTGCCCATCTCGGCGCCCTCCTTGTACACCCCATCAGCACCCATCACACTCACCCTATACGTAGCATGCGCGACCCCAGCGTGGAGCGCCGCCGCAAGCGCCGCTTCGAGCGCGGCAACATCCTGATCGGTGAAGCTATCGCTCAGTTCGCGGGCAAAGTGGGAGGACCCATTCTTCCAGACAGCGACCAGCTGCTTGTACGTCTTCTGGCGGAGCTCGCTCACCGTGCTCGCCCACCTGGTGGCCGCGCTCACGAGCTTGCTCCCGCTCTCGCCAGACTCTTTGGGATGGTTCGTGCTGGTACCATTCGAGAAGAAGCTCGAGAAGGACGCAGTCGAGAAGGACGCGGTACGCTCGATGCCATCGGTCGCAGGTGGCTGCTTGTCCGTCTTGTACGTAGAGTGCGCCACGCCGACCGCGCGAGCCTCCCCGATCGCCTTGCCGAGGAGATCGAGGTCCTGCACAATCAATCTCGATGCGGAGATCCTCAGAGGCTATCGAAGAGGCCATGAGATGCCACAGAGGTCATCAGAGGTCATCAGAGGCCATCAGAGGCCATCAGAGGCAACAGAGGTCATCAGAGGCCACCAGAGGCCATCAGAGGCCATCAGAGCAACAGAGATCATCAGATGCAATGTGATGTCATCATATGCAATCAGAGGCCATCAGAGGTCATTAGAGGTCATCAGATGCAATCGAGCACACTCACCCCCATCTCGATCAACATCAGAGGCACTCACAGAGGCCATCAGCTGCCATCAAGCACACTCACCTGCTCGATCATCTCGCTCTGGAAGACAGCACACAGCGCCTCCGTGGCCTCCGCTCGCATGGTTTTCACCGCCAGAAGCCACGCACTCGCCTTTACGACCTGCGCGCTGCCGTAATGCACCTCGGCGCTGGGATCCGACGGAGCGACCTTTTTCATCGCAAAGGTCGGGTGGTCGACGCCGCATGCCTTGGCCTCCTCAATCGCGGCGGCGAGCAGGTCGACGTCCTGCTCGGCGGGTTCGTCATACTTTGCCGCCGAGGTGAGCGCCTTGTACGCGGACATGCGTGAGTCGTTCAGCCTGGTGCACCAGCTTGCGAGCGCCTGGACGAATTTGGGCCCCGACTCCCCTTCGTACCCAGCGGAGCTCTCGGTCACGTATGAGTCTTGGCCCACGCCCGAGCTCTTCACCTCCTCAAGCACCTTGCGCAGCTCACTCAGGTCTTGGTCGACGGCGTTGCCAATCTTCCACACGGCGCGAGCGCTCTCGACGGCCAGCTTCCGCCGGTCCAAGACACGGTCCAGCCGCTCTTTGCATCGGGAGATCAGCTCGTCACTCTTCTGGCCAGCCATCTGTGCCATCACGATCCCACCCGTGAGCAAGCTCAGGTGATCAAAGTCCGCATCCTCGCACTGCAACGCCTTTAGGAGCTCAGCGTCCGCGCTCTTCCGCGCCTCCGTGACTTCGACTAACCAGTCGCGCGCCGACCGGACGTATGCGGAGCCCAGCGTGGCGCCCTCGATCACGTACGCCTCCTGCGCGACTCCGGCCGCCTCGGCCTCCGCGAGCGCCGCCTCAAGCGCGTCCGTATTTTGAGATGCCATCTCGCGATTCGTCAAAGGCTTGACGGCCGATTTGAGCGCGTCGACTGCCTTAGCACGCCACGCGACGACGTGCTGCAGCTTCGCCTCCGCCTTCCGGATGAGCTCAGTCGAGATTCCTCCGGCCTCCGTGGCCAGCTGGATGCCCGCCGTGCGCAGCTTCTCTGCATCCACCGCCGGCGCCTCGGCGTCCACGAACATGTCGAGGACCTGCTGCGCGGAGCTGCGGGAGGTCGAGACCTTCTCGAACCACGCCTCATGCCGCGAGAGGAACTGCGGACCGCTCTCGATCTCCGCTCGATCTCCGATCTCGGCGCCCTCGATCATGTACGCGCTCTGGCCCACGCCGCTCAGCTTGGCATTCTGGATCGCCTCCGCCAACGACGCGAGCTCCTGAGCCACCATCGTCGGCCTCGTCGCCTCTCGCAGCATCCTCACAGCGCTACGACGCGCCTCGAGCACCTCGGCCAGCTTCGTCTCGCATTTGGCCACCAAGCTGGCATCGAGCCCGCCCACCTTTCTGGCGGCGTCGATGCCACGGGCGGCGACGTGATTGCAGTCCAGCTCTGCGGGAGCCTTGATGAGGGTCGCCTGCAACACGGCGTTTGCATTGCTCCGAGATTGAAGCAGGGTCTGCAGCCAAGCGTCCGTGCTGGCGACTAACTCCGCCCCGGATTCGCCTGCACCCGCCTGATACGTTTTATGGGGCACGCCTGCAGTCTTCGCCGAAGCAATGGCGTCCTCTAGAGCCTTCGAGTCCTGCTTTTGGCTCTTGACTGCCTCAAGCATCTCCTTGAGGTGGGTCACCGCCCCTGCACGCTGCGCGACGATGTCGTCGCGGCGCTTATTGGCTGCCTCCAAGTCATCGACAGGGACGCACCGTTTGGCGAGCGCGTCTTTGTCACCACTCGATTCGTGCTTTTTTCGCTTTTCCCACGCGTGCTCGAGGGTCTTTTCAAGGAGCGCCAGGTCCACCTCCGCGTGGGGCAGCGCCATCAAAGAGGCAATCTGTTTCTCATCCGTGACACCCATGGCAGACCTGGCCTCAAACATGATGTTCTTGGCCGCCTTGAACATTGAGGACATGAGAGAGCGCACAAGGTCGCGGTCCACTCACCGACTTCTAGATGTGTGAATTAACGTTAAAATTGGCTGTGAACTCAGAAGACATGACCCGAGGGGGAGCGGTCTACTATTTTTCATGTTTATCAGGCCCCAGCCCTACACCTGTTTGGGAATTGAATGAAACTGTGATGAGGCAGTTCATACTTTTCCACATGTGGATTTTCAACATATTTGCACCATGATTAGCACCGGCGGGACACACGTTTCACGCAACACATACAATAGAGCGAGGCCTGGCCTCATGCCGATACATGCGCCATGATGCGATTTCGTCGCCAGATCTCTTCGCTCAGAGCTGCTCTGAGAGTGTGCGCGCGAGGGAGAGGGGCGTACTGGCGGCCATATCGAGCTCGGACATCGAGGACCCTTCAGCGGCCGCCCCCTCCTCCTCCTGCACGGGTGCCTTCGAGTCGAAGTTGAAGGCGACGCTTGGGTGGAGGCCAGCCTGCTCGAGGGTGAGCTGCTCGTTGGCCAGTGCCGCGACGAAACGCGCCGTACCGGGCGTATGGCTCACGAGCTCGAACCTCCCATGGCGCGCACCGTGCTGCTCGGGAGCCAGATTCGACTCGACCCACAGGCGTACCTGATGAGGGAGGCAATCAAGCTGATGAGGGAGACAATCAAGCTGATGAGGGAGATTCGACTCGATCCACAGGCGTACCTGCGCGAGCGGGGTGCTCTTCTCGAAGCGGCGCTGGATCCGGCCGCCGGGCAGCTGCACGCGCACGGCGGTTGCACTTGCGCCCAGCGGCGGCTCGGCAGCCAGCAGCTGCTGCAGACGCGCCGCCTCGCTCGCGGCGTGCGCCTGGGCCGCTTCGCGCACACGCGCCTCCCGTGCAGCTTCCTCCTCCTTGGCGCGGCGCGCCGCCTCCACCGCCGCGGCCTGCGCGGCCGCCCGTTGCTGCCGCGCGGCCTCCTCGGCCAACTGGCGCTGGCGCTCTTCCTCCCGCCGCCTCTCCTCCTCGAGGCGCTCACGCTCGTTCTCGAGGCTCTCGCCCACGTCGCACACGAGCTCCTCAACGTCGACGATGCACACTGTCGGAATCGGAAGCTCGCTCAGCCCGCCGCACAACTCGCCCACGAGCACTTCAATCTCGTCGATCTCGTCGGTTTCGTCAGTTGCGTCTCCCATTGGGATCCGGATGACATCGCCCGACGAGAGGCACGTGTAGATTCCCCACAGGCCGCGCTCGAGCGCCACCCGCGCATCGAACCCGTCCGACGTACGGCAGAGCCCCTCGCGACGTACCGGGCGCAGGCTGATGCGGGTGGCGCGCGGCACGTCGGCGGTCGCCACCTCAAGGAGGCTTCCTGGCGTCGAGTCGAGCGCCTCGAGCACCCAATCGGGCACCACGACGACCTCCTCCGGCGCCGAGAACTCGAGCACGCCCACGAGCTTCATGCGCCGCTGGGCGCCTTCGCCAAAGCTCAGCCGCAGCACCAGAGGATTCGGCAGCCGCTGCGTACCTGGAGGTGGGAATAAGGTGGGAAGGGGGTATGAGCACAGTGAGCACACATGCATGCGCCGCAGCACGAGTGGATTGGGCCGTTGGGCCGTTGGGCTGCGGCGCATGCATGTTGTCGTTGGGCCGTTGGGCCGTTGGGCAACCGCGGCGTACCCTTCTGTGCCTCCATGGCCTCCGTGAGTGCCGCGAGCGCCGTCGTGGGCAGCAGCACCTTGTCCCCGCGTCCGTGGCGTAGGGTTGGGTGGTGCGACGTCGACACGGCGGTGTAACTTGCGGACCACACCCCCTCCATCGAGTCGGGCGGAACTGAACGACCTCGCTCGGGCATCAGCACGCGCTCATACTCGCCGTCATCGCCGTCCTCGTCGTTATCGTCTTCGTCGTCGATCTGAAAAGAAGGCGACGCGTCATCGTCGTCGATCTGAAAAGAAGGCGCCGCGACACGCGAGTGGATGCCGACGCCCGGGACGTTGATGTCAACGCTCCCATCCGCGTGCAGCACCGCCACGGTGCAGCCCCTGAAACCGCCATAGCGCACCTTCGCGCCGACGGTGAGATTGGGCGCGGCCGGTGGCTCGGCGGAAGCGCCTGCGTCTAGACGGCTGGCTGCTAGCGCTGCCTCGAGCATGTGACGCTCCAGGTCGGTCTCTGCCGAGTCGAGCCGCGCTCTCATGGGTGGCCTGCGCCGAGCAGGAGGGGCACCCAAGGCCGGCGCAACGCTCGCACCGAACACGGGCGCAGCCGGGTGCGCGGGTGCAGCCGGAGCGCCGCTGCTCGCTCCAAACGTGAACTGCCCGCCGCCCGCAGGAGGAGTCCCGCCAAAGGCGAAGACGGGTGCCTTCGAGGCGGGCGGTGGCGCAGGTGGCGACACAAGCGGTGGTAGCGCTGGCGATTCCGGTACGGGCGCAGCGCCGCTGCCAGCTCCGAACGTGAACAGCCCGCCCGCAGGAGGAGTCGTCCCGCCACAGGCGAAGACGGGTGCCGGCGTCGAGGCAGGCGGAGCTGATGATGGCGGCACCGGCTCCTCGTTCATGGATAAGAGTGCAGTCATTGCTGCATCCTCGTCGTACCCGCATTGAAAGAGTACAGCTTCGAGGGTCTCCTCGGAGATCTCTGGGAAGAGAGTTTGCAAGTGAGCCGCCATTTTGCGAGCGCGCTGTGTGTCGATCGGAGGCTGTGTGGGAAAAGCTCGAGCATGCATAATCCCCCAGCATGCAAATGAAAGGGGAAGGGGGGTGAGGGGATCTTGCCCTTGCGGTCGCGTCGAGCACGGCCTTCCGCGCCGCCGCATTCTTTGCGTCTTTGGTCCCCTCTGGATTTTCTCGAGCTCGCGCAGCAGCTGGTTGGAGGTGCCCCGCTCCAGCGTCCAGCGACGCCGAGGGTAGACCACGACCGAGCACGCGTGCACCTTCATCTTTCCTTTGCAAAGGAGGGGCTCGGCGATCTCCTCGAGCCTGGCGTGGTCGGCATCCGCTCCTTTCTCGGCCTCTCGTCACGTCTGCCCTCAGCCAAGGTGTCTCGCGGTCGACGACGATGCGGCCGCATCTGCAGACGATGGTAAAGACGATGCGCAGACGATGCGGCAATTGGGCTGGGATTGTAAAAGCGAGTCAGCCCATCCAATAAGGCCTTGATGGTGATACGACAAGCGTTGCGCTGAAATCGGTGGTGTGCGCCCGTGCCGGTGTGCGCCCGTGCCCGTGCCACCCGTGCATCCGCCTCTGCAGTGGCCACCTCCTCTCTGGTGGCATCCCCCTGCTCCTCTTTTGCCGCCAGCTTGCGCGCTGCTTGCTCTGCCTTGTCAGCTTGCTTGGAGAGGGCGTATTTGCGCAGGGCCTCGCTCTTGCGAAGCGCGTCCTCGTCCGCCCGCCTCCGCCTCCTTCGCGACGTTGTGCGGGTGGGACTCGCTGTCCCATCCGTCACTAGGGAGCCTGAGCGGGTTCAGGTCCCGGTTCAAGCACACGGCGTAATTCCAGACCCCAGCGATCCCGCACAGCTCGGCCCAGAGGCCCAGGCAATGTTCGCCGCCCAGGGCCGAGGGCACCGCATCGGCTGGCGGGCGGAAGCCGGGCTTGAACACTTCGAGGTCGCATTGGCGTCCTCTGCGAGCGTGCCTGAGGCGATGGCAGCTTTCTTGGACGCGAGGAACACGCTCAGGTTCGAGTCGCCCTTGCCCGCGTGATTCAAGATGGATCTGTTGCGATCGCCCGCTCGGTGCTCATAGGCGCACAGGTACGATTGGCCCTGACGCCCCGCCGAGCCCACGTATGCGCCCACAAGCGCGCGTGAGCCGTCGGTGCGCTGCGTGAGCCGTCGGTGCGCTCGTAGACGAGCACCAGGTAGACGCAGTATTCTGCAACGTGCTCGAAGACCTCACCGCGGTCCTCCATGCGCTGCATGAGGTTGGCGAGCAGCACCTCGTCAATCGTCTGTCTTGCACTCTTGCTCGGCCGGTGGGCGCGGTGGGCGCGGCCTGAAGAAGCCATGCCACGAAGCCAAGAGTTCCCGCTGTTGTGTCGACCTTGACGATGGTGACCTTCTCACCTCCATCGAGAGTGATCTCTTCTCGTTCTTCTCGTGAGGAACGAGGAAGAGAGGGAGAGGTGACCCAAAAGTCACGAAGGAGCGTCGCCACGCAGGGGGGTGGGTTTAACGTTGAGACGCTGTTGAGACGTTTGTATTAACACTTAAGCTCAGGAAGTGTTAGCCTGTCTTAACACCTGTTTGAGGAGCTGTTGAGACAGCATGTCTCAACACCTCTTCAGCCCGTCTCAACACCTCGAAAACACGCCCGGTACGGGCTCAGCGACTCTCGACTCGCCACGCGTTGCGACGCGCCCGCCCGCCGACCTCTATGTCATGCCCGCCCGCTCTCTCCATGTCACGCTCCTCTGCCAGCACCTCATTCCTCATTCGTCTGCGGCAGAGGAGGCGGCCGAGGTGGCCGCCTTCACAGGTGCACGGTGCTTCTCATACTCGTACTTTGGCACCGCCGCCGCCCGGTGGGCCTTGCGACCGAGCATGCCGCCATTCTCGAATGCCATCGAGCGGAACTCCTTGAGGATGGCCATCACCGGCACGTCACAGCACGGCATCTTGACCTTTTTGCCCTCCGCGTCCGTCTTGTAGCCCATTATGTGCCACAGCATCAGGTTCTTGAGGTTCTGCTGGCCCATCGAGCTCCGCTCGGCAGTCTTGAGGTCGTTCATGAGCGAGAAGATGCGCTCGCACTCCGACGTGTCAGCGGGGATGAGCAGTGAAATGACTACGAGGCGCAGCACCAGGGCATACTCGTCCGCGTACTGTACGAGCATGTTTGCCCACAGCTGATGAAAGCTGAGCGTGCGCAGCGTCGGCACGTTGATCTCCGCCTTCAGGTCCTCCCACTGCTCGAGCACCATCTCCTCCGTCTCCTCTTCTGCATAGAAGATCTTGTAGGTCTTGTAGAGCAGCTTGATGCCATCGATGTACGAATCCTTGAGGACATCCTTGTCCTCGGGCCACTTGCGCACGTCGAAGATCGAGAAGGCCTCAAGGATAGGATCGTCGAGCACCTTCTGGAAGCGTTCAACGAGGTGCGAGCTGAGCGCGTCGATCACCTCGATCCTGTCGGTCTTGAGCGCCTTGCGGCCCGACTCACCTTCCTCGAGCTGGCACGTGCGCAGGCAGTCCGCATCATCAGTGTTGACAAAGCCCCAGAACTTGGACTCCTCGGGTCCGCACGACTCTTCTTTCTTGAGCTTCTCGAGCGAGCGCAGCGTGCGATTCAGGTTCTTTGAGATGTCAAAGATGACGAGGGTGTTGCTCTGGAAGCCCTTGGAGAGGATACCCAGCTGGTTGTGCACATCGAGCATGAAAGCGGTGAAGGCGGCAAAGCGGAAGTTGATGAGCCGTGAGCGCAGCTGCCACGTGTACTCGTCGACCAGCCCTGAGGCGTCCTCGTCGGTCAGGAAGGCCACAAGCTGCGCCTTAGAGATCTCCATGGTCGTCTTGTTTGAGTACGAGAGCACGAATACGTCATTGGCCGCAACACCATCATCGCTCACCTTGACCGACTTCACAGTCGCCTTCCAGTCGCGCGGCCGCCCGCCGTCCTCGGCCTCAAAGCGCTGCTTGAATGACTTGCCGAGGAACGAGTTGGACGGGGTGAGCAGGGTGTACTGGCAGCCCACCGTGGCCTTTGCGGTCTGCTCCAGGTCGACCACCACGGACGGCAGGTCGGCAAGCAGCGCAGTTAGCGTGGCCGCCTGCGAAGCCGCCCAGCGGATGCCGTGGGTGCCCTTGATCTTGAGCAGCTTGTCCTTGAGCTCGTTCGCCACCGCCTCCAACCCGAAGCGCTTTTTCCCAGAGGCGTTGTAGTAGACGTAGACCTCCTGCACGATGCCACCCCACTCATCGTAGTATGTGACCTCCTTGAACGCATCGCCGAGCGCGAGCTGCTCGACGTGGGCCGCGGCGTGGAGGATGGTCAGGTGCGTCTCTACCTTGTCCTTGAGCAGCTTGGCAGTGCCGCCCTGCGAGCCGAGCATGACTGTTGCACCGTCGAAGCTGCCGCCAATGAGTGCCTTCTTCCAGTCCGACAGGTGCAGGAAGCCCTGGTACTGGTTGAGCTGGTCGAAGCTCTTCGAGTAGCAGGCGAGCATGCACAGCGCATCAGGCGAGCGCTGGTCGTAGCTGGTCGTCAGGTCGAGTGGGGCCAGGTCGAAGAAGGAGTTGTACGGCTTGCCGTCAGCGCCAAGGTGGCGTGTGACCACGGCCTCCTGTTCGACCAGCGAGCGGTCGTTGCTGCCGTCGCCGAGGAAGCCAAAGGGTAGGCCGCGAGGGAAGACGGACTGCATGATTGGGTTCTGTGCGCGAAGGAGCTGCTCTGCACGCCAGACACGTCCGCCAGCCTCAAGCCAATCTGCTAAGCCACCGTACATGAACCCACCTTTTGGTTCAGCGTGATCGAAAGAGATGATGGCACCGTTTGCATTCTGAAGCTCGAGGAGGGAGTACATGTCGTTCAATGAGAGCTGGCGCACCACGATCAGGTGCACCGTACGGATGGTACGTGCGTACAGCTCATCTTCGGGAGTGATTGTCAGGTACACAGGCTGGCTGCCCGTCGTCCTCGTCAATGCCCCAACCGCGCCCACAGCCATCTTCTCCTTCTCCGCGTTCGTCACATTGAGCCGGTGCAGTGGAGAGTTCTCGTGGTCAATCAGCTTCTGCTCTGACGGGATTGGATTCAAGAGACGCTCTTCACCCTGGCCGGTCCAGCCGTATCCGGTGGTGGACAGCTTGTCCTTGGGCTTGGTCAAGGAGACGATGCATAACTTGCAGTGTACACCCTTCTCGTTGCTCTTGGCCAGCCAGGCTCTGTATTTTTTTAACCACTCTTCCTGTTTGTTGACCTTGCGTGCCTCATACTGCGTGTGCCGCACCTCGGACTTCATCTCCGCAGGCAAAGCACGAAAGCCAATGGGCTGGCGGGGCTTAGCCCCAGCTAAAGCCCCAGCAGCCGGCGTGCGGCCCTCAGCCTCATCCTCATCCGAATCGTATTGGAGACCAAGCAATGCGATACCGGGTAACTGCTGGTGTGTGGCAGCGGGAGATGGTGTTGCAGTGGCCGGCTGCGCGGCTGCTGCCGCAGTGGCCGGTGATGCCGCAGCGTTCGGCGTCGCAGTGGGCGTCACCGCAGTTGCCTTGGGCGCATTTGGGCCTGCAAAGGGGCCATGGCGCTGTCGCTTCTTCACCACCTCGGCACCGACAGGAGCCTCGTGTTCTTTTCCAAACAATGAAGCGAGGAGGCCAACCTGGCCTTCAGGTCGCCTTCCGGTGCGCTTCTGCTGCACGCGTTCACGCTGCTCGAGTGCGTATACGTGGCCCTTGGTCTGATGCTTCTCAATGCGCTCACCATCCTCAAGAAACTCGATGATGATCATCCCGCCATCGATGCGAACGGCGATGCCCTCGCCGAGAATGTCATGATGGACCTTGTCACCGACGAACACACACTGCTCGCCGTGCTTCTCCACATTTGCACCCTCATACTGCCACACGAGCCGCGACATGATCTGCGATGATGCCGACGTCAGAGAGAGAGACGGCCGCGAAGAAACCACGCTTCGTTTGTCCCCTGAACTTTGCGCCAACATGACGCCAAATACGAAACGGAAAAATGTCCGAGATTGTTGAGGGGTTCTACGTTCAAATAATATCCGCACTTGACGATCGTCCATTATTTTGACCCCGATTCGGCGCTCGATCCCTGTCTCAACACCTGTCTCAACACCTGTTTTCCTGTCTCATCACTTGGTGTCTCAACACCTGTTTTGGTGTCTCAACACTTGATACTTAACGAAAAAAAGTGTCTCAATGTTAAACCCACCCCCCTGTCGCCACGCCGGACCCACGGTGAACTTGCTCCACTGGGTGACAATTAGGGAGCCCAGCTTCCCGCCCTTGGCACCTAGATTGGCACTCGCCACCCGGATGTGATGCATGGATGTGAACTTTCCATAGGTGGCGGTGGCCACCCGCTTCGCCGCTTGACCACTCACTCTCGCCCCCAGCTGCACTGGCCACTGCACCTGTGCGCTGTGGGCAAGGTGAGGTAGGTGACAGTCAAATGGGGAAAGCGCAAGCGCCGCCACCTGAGCGAGCTATAAGTATCTACGCAAGGATCTTCGCAATTGAGGAGGTGATTTTTTGTTTCCCGTTTTGGTAAAAAGGGCGCGTCTCTTCCCACAAATGAATCCCGTCCAACATAATAACTTTCCTTCAATCGACGCGTGCCGCGGCAAAATTAATGGAGGTGCTGCTATTATTTTCTCATAACTCCTTGATCGGGCCGGTGTTTCTCAGCGCATATGGAGCTGCACGCCATCAATGGAACTGCGACCTCTAGCGACGCTGAGCTCTCCGACATCGGCAATCGGGTGAGTGGCGAGAATTCAAGCAGAACGCTCATGTTTCCGAAGGCGAAGATCAACTGGTTGGTGGGCAAGCATGGCACGCACGTGCGCGAGATTGAGGCAATCTCGCGTACGCGGATCGCCGTCCCGCGAGTGGAGACGTTTGGTCCGCTCTGCCCGCTCACCATCGTCGCCGCCACCGCCCATCCCAATGAGAATCAGTTCGCGTTGGATGAGTGCGTGCGGCTCATCCAGGAGAAGCTTGCCCAGCTGGATGCCCAGGACGCGGTGCACGCAATGCACGGCCAGAATGGGTCGTCCGGACCCGCCCCACCAACGCATGTGGGTCCACCGGGGTATACCGGCAGCCCCCACAACCTGCCTCCACACGGCCCATATCGAGACGAGCGAGGATGGTTGCACGCCCAGCCAGCCTGGGCATCGTCGGACAGTCCTGGCGACAGCGTGGAGCGTCAGGGTGGTGGGCCTCCGGAGCGCTACAGTAGCTACGGAGGGCCACCGCTGCCCTTCCACGGCAGCGGGTATGGGCTGGGCGGGCCAGCCGGCATGGGCAGCTCGGGGTGTGACAATTCACAGCGAGGCTCGGGAGGGCCCGGAGGGCCTGGGCCACGCGGTGCCATAGGGCCGCCGCGTGGTCCCGGCCCGCCGCCGTCATTTGGCGGTCAGCTGCCGCCGCGCGCCGCGGGTCCGCCACCGTTTGGAATGCCGCCCCTGGCTGTGCCAGGCGTGCCGGTGTCCAGGAGTCCAGGAGGGCTGGGACCGCTGCCTAATATGGGACCTCCGCTAGCTCAGGACGGCGCTCAGGACGAGAATGACGGCATCATCACGCACACGATCACAGAGACGACGATCCAATTGACGATCCCGACGCCCAAGGCCAAGTGGCTCATTGGCAAACGTGGCACGCACATCGTCCAAGTCGAGCTCTCGACGAGCACACGCGTCGACCTGACCAAGGTGAACGAGATGGATACCCTCGTGACGATCGTCGCGGCCACGCCTGACGCCCGTGACCGCAGAGTTGCCCTCGAAGCTTGCGAGCGCCTGATCCGCGAGAAGCTGCGCTTCTGCTTCGATGAGGACCCGAAGATCCTCGCAATGAACGCCTCGTTCCTGTCGCCGCGTGGGAAGGGAGGGCCTCCGCATCCGTCTGGGCACGAAAAAGGCGGAAGCTACGGTGGCGAGCTCGGCCGCTATGCCATCGGCAGGGGCGGCTATGCCGGCGGCAGGGGCGGCTATGCCGGCGGCAGGGGCGGCTACGGCGGCGAGCAAGGTGGCTATGGCGGCGAGCGAGGTGGCTATGGCGGCGAGCGAGGTGGCTATGGCGGCGAGCGAGGTGGCTATGGACACGGCCCGCCTGGTGGCTTCAACGGCCCGCCACGTGATTGGGGCGGCGCTTATAATGAGAGCGATGCTTGGGGCGCTGGCCCGTATGAAGTGCCTCCTCCAGGCAGCAGGCTACCACCGAGCATGGGTGGCCCGCAGCCGCGGCAGCACTATCCGGGTCCTGCCTATTTTGGAGGGCGTGGGGAGGTTCCAATTGAGGAGTCTCGTCAATCTCGTCAATCTCGTCAGGGGACACAGCATCCCCCGGGGGCTCCCTATTTCGGAGGGGCGCCACGTGGAGCGTGCATGGGTGCAGGTGCAGCCTCATGCTCCGACTGGAGCACGCCCGTCCACGAGTCATTGCATGATCCGGCGGCGCACCCGGCGTACGTGCCAGCGCCGGCGGTTCGCGCGCCAGTGGATGTTGAAGCTTTGCGGGCGCTCGAGCAGAAAGTTCAGGTGCTGCAAGCGCAGCTCAACGAGAAGGTGCAGCTGCTGGAAGGCCGCACGAGCTCCTCAACTTCCACAGCCCTTGAGTCCGCCGCCGACGCATTGCCTAATCTGGGAGAGGGTGCGGGTGCGCCAGGGGTGCTGAGCACTCCAGCGAGCCGGCTCCTCGGTCTCAGCAGAGACGAGAAGCCCAAAGCTGGCTGGCTGGCCGGCCCGCCTCACGCTGGCGTGCCGGAGGGCGCCGTAGCGGGCGCGCCCTCCCAATTCGCTCGGCCGGAGGGCGCCGTAGCGGGCGCGCCCTCCCGATTCGCGCGGCCGGAGGGCGCCGTAGCGGGCGCGCCCTCCCAATTCGCTCGGCCGGAGGGCGCCGTAGCGGGCGCGCCCTCCCAATTCGCGCGGCCGGAGGGCGCCGTAGCGGGCGCGCCCTCCCAATTCGCGCGGCTGTGCGACAACTGTGGCACCGCCGAGCTGCACGGTGTCCCTGACCCGACGGACCCGCGCCGTTGCTACTGCGCACGCTGTTGGGTGGGCTGGCATGCCGAGCCGCTCATGTTCGAGGGCGACCCCGGCTCGGCCGAGCCGACGCTCTTGTTGTCGCAGCTGGGCAGCAAGCTCTACGCAGCGATCCCTTTCCTGCGCGAGGCGATCAAGCAGGATGGCGGCCTCTCGGCCTGCCTAGCAAAGAGCCGCGCGCAGAGCGGCGGCACATTCCGAGTGACCGTGAATCCCGTGAATGGCAGGATTCCTGTGGGGCGGGAGACCGTGACGCTCGTGCAGGCCGAGGCCTCGGGTGCCGACGCTGAGGGCGCCGCCATCGGGCAGCTCCAGGCCACCCCCTCGAAGCAGATGCTGCTGTCGGCACTCTGTGCGAGCTTGTACCAGCAAGGCTTCAAGCGCGAGATCGCGGCGGCGGGCGGGCCCAAGCGCTTCTTTCTCTCGTGTCCGACGCTCGTGTGCGAGTTTGACCACTGCAAGCAGGGCTCTGAGCTCGTCATGCTACCTGAGGCGGCAGCTAATAGCGCTCGCCTCGGCGGCACTCCGGCCGAGTGCGCCGCCCGCGCCCTCTCGAGCGCAACCTGCCTGTTTCGCAGCGCCGTATCGAGCACCACCTCGAGCGCCGTCCAGAGCGCCGTCCCGAGCACCGTCCACTCGAAGGCGGGGGGCACGCTCGAGACCTCGGCCGCCGCACTCGCCGTCAGCAGGTGGGCAGCGCCCTCGAGCTCGGCGGGGATAGAGCCCGCGGCCGACTTTCGCGCCGCGACAGACGTCGACTTTGCGCCCACGACGGCGCCCAACGCCTATTTTCGACCCCTTCTGACAGAGGACTATGCACCCGCGCCTGAGCCGCTCGCGCCATCGATCCCCTTTGGATCGGGCGCTGTCGTGGGCGCAACGGTTCCCTTCCTGCCCACGACGGAGCACGTCGACTACCCGACCGACGCTCAGTACGATGCCCCAGACGATGCTCAGTACAACGCGTCGTACGATGCTCAGTACAACGCGTCGTACGAGGCTCAGTACAACGCGTCGTACGATGCTCCGACGGCAGATGAGGCGGGACTGCGGGCGCGACGAGGCACCGGCGGGCGCGGCGGGCGCGGCGGGCGCGGCGGGTGCGGCGGGCGCGGCACGGACACTTTCGGATTTGGTGAGGGCATGTTTGCGCAGGGCTCCATTTCCAAATTTGGTGGGGGCATGTTTGCGCAGGGCTCCATTTCCAAGGGAAGCGGTGCGGGCGGCGGTGCGGGCGGCGGCGGCGGCGCCGAGCTCGCCGACGACACAGCGATGCTCCAGAGTACTATGGCGAGGAGAGCTCTCGAGCCGCTCGCCTCGCCCCTCAACGAGGACTTACGCGCGTGTGTCATCTGCGAGGCCCAGGAGTGCACGCACGCTCTGGTGCCGTGCGGCCACCTGTGCCTGTGCGCCGCGTGTGTCAAGATGCTCATTGACGAGGCCGAAGAGCTCTCGCTCTGCCCCGTCTGTCGGCAGCCGTCGAGCAAGGCCATCCGTGTCCAGCAGTGACCTGAGATGATCAGCTACACGGAGAACTTGCAACTTGGGACTACCGCGTACCAGTAACACACATCGTTACTGGGGTCGGATTGCATGGGTGATTGACGACGAGACGGGTCAGAGACTGAGTCTGAGAGAGAGACTGAGAGAGCGACTGAGAGAGCGATTGAGAGAGCGAGAGAGACGCCTGAGTGCTCGAGAGTGACTGAGAGAGAGTGAGGATTATTTTCAGATTACGCCCCCGAGGCGTTATAACCTCACATGAAATGATGACAGATGGACTCGCGAGACTGGCTGAACGCATTGAGTAATGTCTCTAGTGCACCTACCGCTCCGATGCCCCCCCGCATCCGACCCTTCAAACCGACCCCTGATAGCTGATTAATTCTGAATCTGATACTTCATACCGCGAGAAGGAGGTTAAAGACAAGCGGTTAAATAGGGGTTAAAGAGAAGTGAGGCTTTGATAAAGTGTATTTGCGTGAGCGAGCTGACACCCGACACCGCGCGCATGTGGGGGAGCGGAGATGTGTTACCGGTACGCATAATTGAGATGAAGTCTCCGCTCTCCCGTCCCTCAGTAAACTCAGCGGTCTCAAGACTGAGCGAGGACTCAGAACATAGTACAGTGCTTGAGTGTTGACCGGGGGCAGCGGAGCCGTACTTTGAGACGGTGGAGTCGTGAGCGCGGGGGGGTGGATGGAGTGCTGGAGGTGTTGCGCTGGTGTGAATCACACCCGAGTTTTCTTCCGAAACGGTTGTGTTCCCGTCCGCGGGCGTGGGACTTTTTGGCCGGAGTGAGTCGTTGCCGAGTGATGGCCGTGCGAGACGAACAGGTCGCAGCCCTTGTGTCCGCGGGCTGCAGCGCAGAAAAGCTTGGCGAGCTCGATGATGACTGCGTGCAAAAGTCGCATGCTGAGTTGCAGCGACGTGGTGAAAATGCTGCAGTTCGCAAGGTGAATACGCAGCATGCAGAGCTCGTCAAGAAGCGGAGGAAGGCAGCCATGACAGCTAAACCCCAATACGCGCAAACGGAGGCCGGAATCTTGAAAGCGTTCCGTAAATTTGACACCGATCACAACGGCAAGATTGATAAGAGCGAGTTCATCATGATCATGACGCGTGGCAAGGGCGGCTTGACTGTGGATCAAGCAGAGATGCTGTTCGATGAGATGGACCAGGATCACAGCGGCTTCGTGGATGAGGCTGAATTTGCGGCCACGTGGGCTGGCGTCGAGGGCCAGTACAAACCAGGCTTCGTCAAGGCGCCAAGTCCAGGCTCTATGGGTGCAAAGGCGGGCAGGGTCGCGCTGATGCTCGCTCGATGGCAAAATCGTGCGACCCAAGCCAACGAAATCGTGCGCGGCACCATGAAACGGCTCACTACCGGCTTGGCCCCCAGGCGGGGCGCGCCCACGAAGAGCTCGAAGCCTCCACCTGCACCTGGGCCGGGACGCTTGAAGCGGACATGATACCACATGCATGAAGTGCGCCCCCCTTACGGATACGTCGCAGTTGCGGCGACGCGGCTTGTTCGCAGTACCTACACGATTGCATAGATTACATCTCTGACTGTGGTGTCAGAGATTCCTGTTGCATGCGTCTCTGACTCTGTGTACATACCGGTACCGGTACGTGGCTAGACACGCGTCGTGCGCTGCACGCTACTTGAGTCTCGTGTAGACGTGCACGGCAGCCAGCGCACGGCAACACATCGCAACCATGTGAATTGCTTTAGGTTACCCGGTGCAATTGCATGAACTCGCGTCGCGCCGGGCGCGCCGAGCGACGTCGATCCACGAACATGAGGGGCGTCGTGCCAGGTCCCTTTGCGCGAGCCGCTGCCGATACGCGAGCCGCTGCCGATACGCGAGCCGCTGCCGATACGCGAGCATCTTCCGCCGAGGTGAGTATGGAGACAAATGGCAAGAAGCAGAAGAAGAAGAAGATGCAAGCGACTCGCCCATTGCCAGCGGCGGCCGCACCAACTATGGGGTCCTCGAGTTCTGCCAGCGAGCCAGAAGCCGAGAAGCGGAAGCGCAGCCTGCAGTCCACTGACGCCGACTCATTTGCTACCACTGGTTCCGCCGCTGACGATATGGACGACATATTTGGCGGGCTGTCGGCCGCAAAGCAGGCTAAGCGTGCGCGTGAAGCCCAGGCTGCGCGCGAGGCGGCTGAGGCTGCCAAGGCAGAGGCAAAGCGTGCGAAAGCCCACGCGCGCCGTGAGATGGTGCGGGACCCTGTCTTTGGAGAGGAGTACGACCAGTCGATGACGGTCGATCCTATGAGTGCGCGCGTGCATCGCTTTGACCAACCGAGCGGTCTCAACGTGTACAAGGCGCACCACCTCGGGCTGGGGCGGGGCGGTGACACTCCTCTGTGTCCATTTGACTGCTCGTGCTGCTTCTAGTCGACCTAGCATTCATGTACAGTTGGGCGCAGCGCACCGCGTGTGCATGCAATCAGAATTCCGTTACGTTATGAAATGGCACAAACCGAAAGTGTGGCGAACTGCACGCGTACCCTTCTATCCGGCCGTCTCGCCCGACCTGCAGGAGCAGTTGCCGGTCCTCCTTTCGAAACACGTGTTGCATAACATGTCGCGTTCCGACGTCCCCGAGGTGCGCCGGGTGCACGGACCGCCCCTCGGAAAATTCGTGTGTGTTCCTCCAGACCCACCCCAAGACGACGGTGCAGTCGCGCTATGGGCCCTACACCAAGAGACGAAGCAAGGAAAGCTCACGATCCGCAGCGGCCCTGGCCCGATTGGTGACGTCACGCAGCGCCTGCCAAAGCTCGGCCCGCACAAGGAGCCATGGGCCAACGTGACTATTGGCGACGCAGATCGCCACAAAGGGTTGCTTTCTGACGCTGTCAATGCCGACCAGGGCGGTGCCACACGGCTTCAGAACAAGTTTGCCTTCAGCGATAAGGACTACATGCGGGCCACAACCGACGAGCTGTCGCGGCGAAATGCGGCGCTCAACATGGCCGTGTATGAGCAACTCGTTGCCGATAAGTATGTTGAGGAGGAGCTCGTCTGCGCACTTTATCTCCAGCGGGTACAGCGGCGCTCAGAAGAGATGAAGCGTGCACACAGGGAGACTTGTGAGCGGAGCCGCGAGCGGTGCGCCTCAATCGACACGCCGTACGAGCGCAGCAAGAGGCGCATCACGCGCGAGGCGGCGATGGTCCGCGAGGCCGTGCTGCTGGAGACGCCGCGGTTTCGAGACATCGACGAACTGGTGACACCACGGCTCAGGGCCGAGGATCTGCACCGACGCAACCCCGACATGTTTCCAAAGCCGCCGCCCCTCTCCTCTGGCTGGATAACGAGCTCCTCCGCCTTGTCGACGCCGCGAGACGCTCACGCGTCATCCGAGAGGACTTCTGAGATGGACCTGTCGGCCCGATCGATACCGGTACCCGCGCCGCCCCAGAGCGTGCCGATGCGTGGGCCGGCTTCCCCGCGCGAGCTGCTTGATCTAGCACGCATGAAGCTCAGCCAGATGGGAGGCCAAGGCCTGCACAACCCGCCGTTCATATCGCAAGTGCCCACCGCCGTCAGCCACACGTATCATCGCATCCGGATTCTGGACGAGAATGGGTTCAAGCTCGGTAAGACCCGTTCCGTGCCCTCGCCGCACGAGAGCGCCGCACCAGGCTCACCTCGTAGCTCCGTGCAAGACTCGCCGCGCAATGGCAGCACGACCGCTGAGCCCATGATCTCCATGAAGTGGGCAAACGCCTCGCGGCCGCTCACGTTCTGAGGGTGTTTTCGTGTTTTGAGGGTGTTTTGAGGGCACGTCGTACTTTCGTACCGGGTTTTGTCTGTACATGTCATCGTCCTGTGTCTCGGAGAGCGTCGCTGCGTCGGACACACACACATGGTACACACATGGGCTCTGCCTCGTCCGCGCAAGAGGAAGAGCGTACAAAACGGGAGGGCACCGCCCCGGCGAGAGCGGAGTTTATTGTAGTACTAAACTATACTAGTAGAGGCAATACGCAATAGCAAGGCATGGCGCACGGCATGCGCATCGATGGCGCGCAATCCCCGGCAATGTGGATCGGTGCGCTCGGCCCGGTTCCACTGCCGACCAACGGGTTACAGTCAAAGATCAGTGTGTCATCATAAATCAACATGCGTGATCAACTATGAACTAACAACATTCATCTTTTTTTTCATGTCGTGTGTGGTCTTGTTCTCCTGGAGACGAGACGAGACCATTGGACGAGACACGCGATACGATAAACAGAAATCAGCGTGACTGACTGCGACTCTGTTAAAACTGCTCTTCCGTTCACGCCAGAAAGATGAGAAATGACGCCGGTATGTTTCCGCAGCTTAGCCCGGTCACCAGCACGCCACATCAATGCACCATGCGCTTGTGCGAGCACCTTCCCCTGGGCATAACTAATGCTGCACCCACCCGTTGTAGTCTGCAAGGCTTGCGGGCATCTTGGCCAGGGGTTCCTTGCACTGCGTCCACTCGGCCTCGTCGTGCGCGTCGCGCGCCCACGCCTCCTTCATCGTGGCCATGATCTTGCGCTGCTCGGCCCATAAGGTGCCCGGGTGCTCGTACAGCTCATTCAGCGCCGGAGTCCACGGCTCTGGTGCGAGGCGTCTGGTATTGATCTCGAAGGCGAGCGCGAGATTGCGGTCCGTGCTCTTGATGACGTGCCAGTAACCGTCAGGGATGTACACGGCATCGCCAGGCATCAGGCGCACATGCTGCACCGAGGCATTCGCGACGTGTGGGAAACGTTCTAGGTCCACACGGTCCACATTGAGGGGCGATAGGCCGTACTTGTCATGGTGGTCCATGTACATCTTTGCGCTCTCGTTGGGGTGACTCAAGTAAATGTCCTTGATGCCATCGATCTGGAGCATCAGGTTGTCGTGCGTGTCGAAGTGCTGCGAGGACGTCGTGTTGCCGCGGCTGAACCACATGCGCACCGCATGCATGCTATTATACAGCTCGTTGCATGCGAGCACCTGATGAGGGTGGCGATCAACGGCACTCAGCGGCACCCCGCGGCAATGAAAGCACCTGAGTGGCAATCGATACCCATCCAGAGGCAGTCAGAGATCATCAGTGCCAATTACCCCGGGCAATCAGAGATCATCAGGGCCAATTACCCCGGGCAATCAGAGATCATCAGGGCCAATTACCCCGGGCAATCAGAGATCATCAGGGCCAATTACCCCGGGCAATCAGAGATCATCAGGGCCAATTACCCCGGGCAGTGAGAGCTTCGTAGGCAAATCACTCAGCGTGTCGGTGATCGAGTGGATGCAGTATGTGGGTGCGTCCGGATGCCGATACTCGCGTATGAAACGGCAAAAGTCATACCTGTGGGGAAGCGGAGGCGCCGTCGTGAGCGTTTGCATGCACTTGAAGACAATCTCCTCCGCATCGGGCATACCCCTCAGCAAGCGGGAAGCGATCGTTGTGCGAGATGCGGTTGTTCTTCTCCACGGTCACCCACCAGCGACCACCGCCCTTGAGCTCACAGCGCAGATGGTCCGCGTCGTCGCGAGCGCTGAGTAGCGCCTCATCTGACCAGTCGGTTAGGTTTGTCACTTTGGACGCGGCGCCACGTAGCAGCACCGGCTTGTATTTGGCGACGTGCTCGCGCCAAAAGTAGGGCGCGTCGGGCAGCAGCGCCGCGTGGTGCTCCTCGATGCTCTGCAAATCCATTTGCTCCCCAAATGATCTCAGGTGGCCACGGGGGCCTTCGCACTCCGCCCGGCCTTCGGCGCACGGCTCATCACCCTCGATGAGCACGCACTTGTGCACTTCGCAGTGGCGCGGCGAGGCAGCCGGTGCAATTGGTGCGAAGTCCAGAAACGGGGCAGTACTCGGGTCAGCCCAGTACTTGTCAAAGCCGTAGGCCTCCGTGCGCTTCTTCATGGCGAGCACAAACTTCTTGTCCCTCAGCACCATGCTCTTGTGCGTGAGCTCGATGGGCGCGTCCTCGTCGTCGCTGGCCACACGCTGAGTGCCCATGGCGTCCACGGCTTGTCGTTGGAGCGGCTGGCGTTCCGGCCACGTGTCAAAGTCGGGTGCTCCGGGATAGCATCGGAAGCCGCTCGCAGCTGTGCAGTCGCCGCACTCCAAATTGAGTGGACCGTTCAGCTCGCCGCACGGATAGGAGCAGTGCGGCTCGCAGTCTGCAGATGCTCGTCGCACGAGTCCAATAAAGCAGAAGGTGATCGCGAGCCCTCCGCCCGCGGCTGCACGCATTCTCACTCTCCCTCTCTCGCCTTCATTATGCGATGTGCTGCGCTCTCGGCATGCCCGAAACTTGGCTCGTTCTTGGAAAAATGAATTTTCCAAAGCGCGCAGCGCACGCACGCACGGGTGCGACGACCTGGCTGATCATGAGGAAAAAAGGCCTCTTATGAAGAAAAAAGTGTGCGAGATTTCAGAAACCGAGCGAGCCAATCTCCTCGTGCGCTCGCAATGTCGCAGGCCTGGCTCGAGGCCAGCCCCGCACAGCTCATCGAGGGGATCAACTCTGACGAACCCACCCTTCAGCTGCCTGCAGTCACGCAGTTCCGTAAGCTCCTCAGCATCCCGAAAACGCCGCCAATCACGGAGGTGATCGCGGCGGGCGTGGTGCCGCGCTTCGTGCAGTTCCTGCAGTTCGCCGACAACCCGATGCTCCAATCCGAGGCGGCTTGGGCGCTCACGAACATCGCCTCGGGCACATCAGAGCACACACGTGCGGTGATCTCCAACGGCGCGGTGCCCATCCTCGTGCAACTCCTCACGTCGCCGAACGACGACGTGCGCGAGCAGGCGGTGTGGGCGCTCGGCAACATAGCGGGCGACTCGCCCGAGTGCCGCGATCTCGTCCTCTCGCACCAGACCCTCGCGCCGCTGCTCGAGCAGCTGAATCCCCAGTCCAAGATCTCGATGGTGCGCCGAGGCACCTGGACGCTCTCCAACCTGTGCCGCGGCAAGCCGCAGCCGGCCTGGCACATGGTGGCGCCCGCGCTGCCCGTGCTCACGCAGCTCGTCTCATCCGACGACGAGGAGGTGCTCGCCGACGCTTGCTGGGCGCTCTCGTACCTCTGCGATGGCTCGAACGACAAGATCCAGGCCGTGCTCGACACGGGCATCTGCGCGCGCATCGTCGAGCTCATGGGTCACCAGTCTGTTAAGGTGCAGACGCCCGCGCTGCGCCTCGCGGGCAACATCGTCACGGGCGACGATCACCAGACGCAGTGCGTAATCAACTGCAGCGCCCTTCCGCTTCTGCGCGCATTGGTAAGTGTTCGCCCCGTACGCCCGGCTCTGCAGTGGGGGTGGGGCCTCTGCATATCGGACCCTACCTTGCGCGCCCCGCGCCGTGCGCGCAACATGCCCCCTGCGTGTTCGGCCCAGACCGCACCCACGTCATCCCCCCATCTCCCCCTTCTCAACTCCGGGGCTTACCCCCACCCCCTTCCCCTCAATCCCTTGTGCTCGGCGCAGCTCAACTCGCCCAAGAAGGGCATTCGCAAGGAGGCGTGCTGGGCGATCTCGAACATCATGGCGGGCACGCGCGAGCAGATCCAAGCGGTCATCGAGGCGAACGTCATCCCGCCGCTCACGCACCTCTTCGACACCGCCGAGTTCGGTACCAAGAAGGAGGTAGCCTGGTCCATTTCCAACGCGACAAGCGGCGGCTCGCCCGAGCAGATCAGGTACCTGGTGCAGCAGGGATGCATCAAGCCGCTGTGCGACCTCCTCACATGCAACGACCCGCGCCTCGTGACCGTCGCCCTCGAGGGCATCGAGAATGTGCTCAAGGCGGGCAAGCAGGAGGAGCTCTCCCATGGAGGCACCAACCCGTACACTACCGTAGTGGACGAGGCGGAAGGGATCGACAAGCTCAAGCAGCTGCAAGACCACTCCAAGGCGATGCACATCCTCGAGACCTACATGAATGGGTTTCGGTCCGATCGTATGAACACACCACCATCCGACCTGTCCAAGCTCGCGGCTGCGTTGCCGTTGGACATATTTCCGCACCACTTCATCTGCCCGATCTCGCAGGACGTGATGGCGGATCCCGTCAAGACGATCGACAACCACACTTACGACCGGGCGTTCATTGAACGATGGTTCAAGCGTAAGACCACCAGCCCGCTGACCGGGCTGCGTCTGACCTCGAAGGCTCTCGTACCTCACCATGCGCTGCGTCTCGAGATCGAGGAATTTGTGAAGAGTCTGTTGCCCGAGCATGAGCCCGAGCAACACCGCGCCGTCGGCACTGACGACTCCTCGAGCGCCGTAACGAGCGCCGCCACAGGCACCGCCGCCGCTCCCGCTGCCGCCGCCGCCGCCTCTGTCGCCGCCGCCCCTGTCGCCGTGCGGTGACGAATGTCTTTTGTCTGCCGGCTGTGCTATATATTTCACTTCCTGTATGCTTGTGTCGAATGCTTGTGCGCCTGCTCGTAGCCGAGCACGTCGGGGGGCGTAACAGTGGGGGCACACGACATGTGCCCGCGCCCGACGCGGAGGCCGGAGCGCCGAGCGCGATAGACGCGTCACGCCGGCGGCTAGTTTGCGGTTCGGTGGGCGTGGGGCCCGGCTGAGTTCCATGCTGCGTGGCGGCCCCCCAAAGGAAAATACAACTTTTAACAGTTGCGGGTGACCCGACCGGACGGACTTACAGCTTCGAGCTTGACCTTCGGCCTTCCTCGCCCATCCGGAGGCTCGTCCAGCACGACGATACTCGCCCCTTCCGTTCGAGCTTCGTTGCACCTAATCGCTAATAAAAATGCCTTGCCATACATCGAATGCGTACGATGGTCAAAATCCAATCGCCGTGTGCGCTCGGTGCTCTATCGCGTCCATTGGACTTTGAGTTTGCATGCCCCCCGAGGCACTCAAGCGTCGAGGAGTGTGTCCGAGACCACGAGGAGCGATAGGTAGTTGGGCTGCATGCGTGGCATTCCAAGTTGGGCTGCATTCGTGGCGGCTGCACGCGTCGCAGTTGGGCTGCATGCGCGGCATTCGACGAATACCCCTGAAACATGGTGTTCAATGAGTTTGTGTCTCCACGTGGCGTCCCGTTGCGAACACCCCGCCCCTCAAAAAACCGCCCTCAACGAGTCTCCAGCGGCGCTCTCTTCTGAAGCTCCCTCAGCGTGTGCAGCATTTGGTCAATGGATAGCCGATTGCGCCGCCGGTCCGCACACAAGGAGGGGTGATGGCCGCCTGCAGCGAAGCAAAGCCGCTTGACGGCCTCGGCCACGTCGGGCGGCCAATCGGTGCCGCCGGCAATCTCATGACCGGAGATGTGGTCCCACTCGCGCCCAAATTCAGCCTCGCAACGGTCGACCATGGCAATGGGTGATCGGTTCGTGAGGCACACGAGTAACGTCATCCCCACAGCGTACCTGAGGAGGGAGGCCATCAGAGGCCATCATTGGCCATCGGGGTGGCAATCACTCGGTCCGCGTCATCCCAACAACGACCTCGCCCCCAAAGCGTACCCGTCGGTGACTGCCGAGTACTCGCCACCGTTGATGATGATGGGGTCGGCGTATCCCGGAGTATAGCACGCGCCTTGGCCCACGCTCAAAGTGAGACACTCGTCGGCGGGCTGAGTGGCCTTCGCGAAGCCGGTGTCGGCGAGGTAGGCATGCAGATTGGCGTCGAGGAGAATGTTTGCGGGCTTCACATCGCGGTGAACGATCCGGGGCTTGGTCACGCTTGGCGTGTGCAGGTAGCTGAGCGCCTCGGACGCCTCCTGCACCACCTGGTAAGGGGAGGCGATCAGCGGCGATCAGCGGCGATCAGCGGCGATCAGCGGCGATCAGCGGCGATCAGCGGCGATCAGCGGCGATCAGCGGCGATCAGCGGCGATCAG
>Ga0210245_100383_pt1 | contig 40723 bp, 23 predicted proteins | sample ChrtobMetaP3_4mM_FD_155450 | JGI IMG/M metagenome (GOLD analysis project Ga0210245, IMG submission 155450) | Chrysochromulina tobin associated microbial communities from unialgal haptophyte culture, Seattle, Washington, United States - P3_4mM | ecosystem: Host-associated > Algae > Haptophytes >...
ACCCGGCGCTGCGTCGCAGTCTTGCTGTGCAAGCGTGCGCCTCCCTGTGCGGCTACCTCGGCATCGCCGCGCTCTCAGTGTCCCAGGCGTCCTGGGCGCCTCTCGGCTTCTACTTAGCGTCCTCACTCTTTTGGCTGAGCCCACTCAACATCAACTTCGCCTGGACGAGCCCTCACCCTTGCCAGCGAGGCGACTCCGGGCAGCTGCAGCCGACAGTCTCCTTCTACACGCCGCGCAATGCGTTTGGCGCGCTGCTAGACGTGTACATGGGATGGGAGAACTACCACGTCGAGCATCACGACTTCCCCGATATCGCCCAGTACCTTCTTCCACGGCTGCGGGAGATCGCGCCTGAGGCCTATGAGGGGCTCAGCACGCTGCCGCTGCTTGAGCAGCGCACATGGGGTGTGCTCCTGCGTGGCAACTTCTCATACGCTTGCCAAGATATCTCGATGGGCGTTGAGGAAGCGCCGTCGGTGCTGTTCGTAACGAGTGACACGCGATAGGAATTACATTGAATCTAGCGCCACGATTAAACGTGTGAAGACGCGACGGGACCGTGATGTGGCTTGTGGGATCGAGAGATCGAGACGCTACACGGCTTTTAATATTTTTAATATTTTTGGTCAGGCGAGTTCTCATTACGTTAGAACTCGTGTACACACAGCACATGTACTTAGAACTCGTACACAACAGTACGAGACCTACGCGCATGTTCGCGTGTACCCCTACCGCTCACACGAGGAGCCCCCCCGCTCACCTACGCTCTGTCCCGCGAGCGCGAGCGATTGCCGCGCCAAAGACCGAAGTGGGGCCGCGGCGGGCGCCAAATCCCCCTTGGACCTGAACCGGCCCCCCTCTACTGTCGCGCCGTACGGCCGCACCGCCGGGCTCAGTCGTTCTGCCGGGCTCAGTCGTCGCTCTCGTCGCTCACAACGATCGTCTTCTTCACCTTCTTTGCCGGGGGCAGCATTCTTGCCTTGCCCCCCACCGGGGTCGGAGAGCGTGGGGGGGGGGCCATGCCACGCGGCGGCACCGGCGTGGCTGCGCGGGCCGAGGCGGTGGCATCCGGGGCCACCGGGTGGTCGAAATTGGCGACGTGCCATGGGTTCTTTTGGTAGCAGTCAGCCCCGTACTTGCAGATGCGCCGCTCCGGCGGTGGAGGCATGCCGCCGCCGCCGCCGCCGCCGCCGTCGTCGTCGTCGCGCTCGCCGTCGTCATCGTCGCGCTCGTCTTCGTCGTCGTCGCGCTCGTCGTCGTCGTCGTCGTCATCGTCGTCGTCGTCGTCGTCATCGTCGTCGTCGCGCTCGTCGTCATCGCCGCCGCCGTCATCGCCGCCACCGTCGTCGCGCTCGTCAGTGCCTGCAAAGCCTGTAAACCCTGCGAGGCCGGCAGGCAGCTGCTCACCTTCAAGGCGTGCGAAGCGGAGTGGCTGCTGGCTGGCCACGGGCATCACCACCGCGGCGCTCAGGCGCGAGCTGCCAGTGCCAGCAGCTGCTGCAAGCGGCTGCTGGATGGCCACGCGCGGCGCTGGCACCATCACCGCGGCGCTCAGGCGCGAGCTGCCGGTGCCAGCAGCTGCTGCGAAGCGGAGCGGCTGCTGGATGGCCACGCGCGGCGCTGGCACCATCACCGCGGCGCTCAGGCGCGAGCTGCCGGAGCCAGCAGCAGCTGCTGCGGCTCTGCCAGCCTGCAGCAGCGCCCATTCGCGTTGGTTTGCCACAGCGCGTGCGAGCATCTCAGCTGAGGTCTCGCTTTTCTGCCGCCACGCATCGCCATTCTTAGAGATTGAGGGCGAGGGCCGTGGCGCGGGCGGCGGCAACGCAAACAGGCTGCCACTACCTGCCGTGGCGCTGCTGCCTCCGCTGCGTGCCGCCTGCGCCTGCGACGGCGTAAGGTGCACGTGCGGCCCATTCATCAGGCGCCATGATGGCTGTGAGGCCCAGCCGGCAGGGATCACAAGAACGCCGACCGCGCCCCACTTACCAGCAACTGGAACGCATCCGCGCGCCGTCGCCGACTTGTTGAGGAGGCCGCCGCGGGTCTCACAGCATGCCTTGTAGTGGGTGATCGCACGCATCGCATCAGTGCAGCCGTGAGCATTCTCGATGTCTCGAATGAGGTGGCCCTCGACGGCGCCCTCGCCGGATTCGACGTTACCCGTGGCGTCCTCGATGCGGTCGCTCAGGTATAGTAGCTCCATCTGTGCTCCGGCACGTTTTAGCTCGACTACGCCGATGTTGGTGCCATCGTCATGGAGCAGGCTGGGATAGCCGTAGCCGCGGCGATAGAATGACAAAACAGCCTCCTTCCACATCTCTTCCTCCGCGATGGTCCACGACACCTCGCCGACAGGGAAGCGAGAGGTGCCAAAGATCATCACAGTCGCCTCCGCCGGCAGCTGCCGGAAGACTTCGTGCGACAGGATCTCACGGACTATGAGACGTCGCTCATACCGAGACCGCTCCACGTCGAGCACATCCGGGCTCGCATCCGCTGCAGCACGCAACTTCGCAGCACGGGCCACTCGGCTCTTCTTGTATGCTTTCTTCTGACGTTCGTTGTGCTTCGCAGCGCACGCGCGGCAGCTTTTCATGACTCGGCCGCCCCACGTGCCAAACTCCGAAACGTCAGCGAGGTGCCGCCCGCCAGCGTTGCCTGTGCCACCGTTGCACATCTTCTTCTGCGCTGGCGCCATCGTGCCAGTCACGGTGACACAGGCAAGACGGCGTTGCTCGCGGAGCAAGAAACTTCAACGAATGCATGCAAGATGCACATGCAAGAAGTGTCAAAATTCACGCTCACACGCAGATCGACAAAAGTGTTTCTCATTAGTCTTACTAGACGAACGCCGCGGCGCAAGAGCGCCGCGCCGAGTGCACCGTTGGACCCACGCGTGGTATGCCTCGTGACGGGAGGCGCTCTGTTGAGCGGTTTTGCTCATGAAATGCATTTCATGTTCCAGCGGCGTACTCAGTGTTGTGTGCCAACGGCGTGGCATTTGTGTGGGCGATAGCCCTCTCCTGGCACAGCCATTATCCAGTCATCGTTGAGTGAGAAAATGAAAGGGCGTCATATACAGCAGACCGTGTGCGTGTACCGGTAAGATGTACCAAATTCGAATCCGTATGGAGGGAGCACCAAATAGGGGAGCACGCTGCACCTCCGCGCCTGCTCAAGCCTGCTCCGCTCTACCTAAAGCTCTGCAAAGCTACAGTACATGAGAAAGTCAACACTGGGGTGCGCGGTCCAACGACGTGTCAAGAACTCGCCCCAAATCCAGACCATGCCCAGACCGAGAGCACGCGAACGCGTCCAAAACACGAGCGTCGCGAAAGGAGATTCTCGTCGGACCCTCTGTGTGCTCTCTCTCTCTCTCTGTCGTGTGCTTCGCCTGGAAATCCTGCTCGTCTCGTCTCCATATAACGACGAGAATGCATTCCTTTCACGTCGTTACGCTCGCGCTCGTGGCGCCGACGCACGCCTTCAAGGGTGGCTTCTCGTGGACGCGGCAGTGGTATCCTCTAGCCTTCTCTAAGGTCACCGACCGCTCTGTACCGCACCGCCTTGAGCTCCTGGGTGAGCCGCTGGTGCTGTGGTACGATGGAGTGAACGAGGCGTGGTGTGCAATGATCGACGCATGCCCGCACAGGCTCGCTCCGCTCAGTGAGGGGCGTATCGACGAAAAGGGAGCTATCGAGTGCCCTTACCACGGCTGGGCCTTTGAGAGCGACGGTAGATGCACTCGAGTGCCGCAGGGTGTGGACCCTCTCGATCCCAAGCTGCTCTCCAAGTGCGGCGGCACGAGCTATGTCGTCGCCGAGCGACAGGGGTTGGTGTGGGTGTGGGGCGAGCCGCTGAACTTCTCCGAGGCCGACCCCAAGCAGCTCCCGGACGAGGCCCAAATTCCAATCTGTGAGGCCCTCGAGGACGATCGGTTCGTGTGGATCGACGTCTCGAGAGATATGCCTTATTCGGCGGACATGCTGCTCGAGAATGTGCTGGATTCGTCGCACGTGCCGTTCACGCACCACCAGACGATCTCGAAGCGCGAGAATGCCAAGCCGCTGCCGCTTGTGCTCACCGAGACGCTCTCAGCCGACGGCTTTTCCGGAGAGAACCGTGTCGATGGAGACGCCGGCGTGCTTAAGGTGCAGGGCTCTGCGCCGCCCACCCGACGCACCGAGCGCACGACCGTCTTCCGCGCGCCCACATACATGCACCACAAGATCCGGTCCGGCGGCCTCGCCGGCACCGACGCGGAGAATGACTTTGACGCGGGCTTTGAGACTTGGACTGTCGCGTACGCTACACCTACTGGGCCGGGGCGCTGCCGGCTCTTTGCGCGCTTCCCCTTCCGCTTCCCGCCTCCGAAGCCGCGCACCGGGCTCTTGGGCAAGCTCCCAAGCATCAATCTACCCGCCGAGGTCTTCCGGAGGGTGCCCACATGGGCACAGCACATGGGCCAGCTCAAGGTCCTCGACGACGACAACATCTTCCTGCCGCTTCAGGAGAGACGCGTCGCCGACGTCGGGGGATGGAAGCGAGGCTACGTCACACCAACGTCCGCAGACCTGTTCGTCAATACCTACCGCCGCTGGTTTGACGCGGCGGGGCCGCCTCCGCATGCATCGCATGCAGTCGACTACTTTCGAGGCGCAGCGCTCGATAAGGCGTCTCTCCTCGACCGGTACGCCCAGCACACGAAGCACTGCACGGCATGCTCGGGCGCCCTCACCAATGCACAGCGCATCTCCAAGGCGTGCACTGCCCTTCTGCTCGCGCTCGGCACGTGCACGCCGTGGGCGATCGTCGGCAGCTCCCACGCCGTCCTGGGCGCTGCTTCAGCGCTCTCGACGGCACGCACGGTTCCCACAGCGCTCGCGGCAACGTGCGGCCTCATTGGCACACTGGTCAGTCGACCGATTGGTGCGGTCACCCTCTCTGCACTCGCTCTCTTCGCCATCCGCCAATTCGCTCAGTCGGTCGCCGAGAAGCTCACGACCGGACTAGGCGAGTACCCGCCACCCCGCAATCGCCCAGAGGGCGAGGGTGCTGCAACAGAGCTCCGGACCGTCGAGCAGGGGCGCGCGCGTTGAGGGGCAAAGGCAGGCTCTTGCGTACGCACTCGTAAAGGAGGAAGCCCGTCGCAGCGCGTAACGGTCAATTGGTAACGGTCTTCTAATTCACGCGTCCGGGTTTGGTGGGCGGCCATTAATCTCACTCATCTCACACGCTGCCGCGTGCCGGTTCAAAAACACCGGGGGGAGCTGGGACACAGTGACGGGACACACGGACACACAGTACCGTAGCACCGGTTGTCGTGTCTGTCGTGTTAACGTTCACGGATCACGCAGAAGACCCTCACACAAGGACACAAGTCACACACCGCGTGTTAACTTTCACAGCCAATGTTTACATCGCAATACTATGTACAGTACTTAAAGAATGCGAGTCCCACTCGTGCGATGGAGCACCTTGCCTCGCGCCTGCATCGTTTCCACCGCAGCCCCCTATGACATAGCCGCTGCTCCCTACGACATTGTCAGCTTCTCAGCTTCCAGTTGGCATCGCCAGCGGCGGCGCGAGATACTGGCTGCGCACCCAGAGGTGCAAGAGCTGATTGTACAGAGTGACGAATGGATAGCGTTGCTGGGCCTGCTTGTGCTCCCGTGTTACTTTCATGTGCTGAGCCACGCCGCGCAGCTGTCCATGCCCGAGCTCTGTCTCCATGTGTGTGGTATCGGGAGTCTGCGAGCCAACTGGGCCATCTACTGCTCGCATGCCCTTTCGCACGGGCGATGGTCTGCTATGGTCGGGCCGTCGTGCTCGGCACGCTTCAACATCGCTCTGGCGGCCGCCAACATTGGACACGCCTTTCAGGTCATTCCGAGTTACTGGGTGATGCATCAGGGCCATCACACGCGCCTCGGTTCGCTGTCGTTACTGGAGGCGCGAGCGCGTGCGAAGCAGGCCCGTCCAACCGACGGCGACCTCGGCATCGCGACGCGGCTCTTCTCGCCGCCCGCCCACAAATATCGGCTCGTCCGCGATCGCCGCGATAAGAGTGAGCTTATGCGCCAGCCAGAGAGTTTGCATCAGGCGATGAGTGCGCTCGTGCACGCGATTGCTCCGATCGCCTTTGCCGGCTACCTGGTCGCCGCAATTCGGACCGACGACCAGGCCAACCCGGCGCTGCGTCGCAGTCTTGCTGTGCAAGCGTGCGCCTCCCTGTGCGGCTACCTCGGCATCGCCGCGCTCTCAGTGTCCCAGGCGTCCTGGGCGCCTCTCGGCTTCTACTTAGCGTCCTCACTCTTTTGGCTGAGCCCACTCAACATCAACTTCGCCTGGACGAGCCCTCACCCTTGCCAGCGAGGCGACTCCGGGCAGCTGCAGCCGACAGTCTCCTTCTACACGCCGCGCAATGCGTTTGGCGCGCTGCTAGACGTGTACATGGGATGGGAGAACTACCACGTCGAGCATCACGACTTCCCCGATATCGCCCAGTACCTTCTTCCACGGCTGCGGGAGATCGCGCCTGAGGCCTATGAGGGGCTCAGCACGCTGCCGCTGCTTGAGCAGCGCACATGGGGTGTGCTCCTGCGTGGCAACTTCTCATACGCTTGCCAAGATATCTCGATGGGCGTTGAGGAAGCGCCGTCGGTGCTGTTCGTAACGAGTGACACGCGATAGGAATTACATTGAATCTAGCGCCACGATTAAACGTGTGAAGACGCGACGGGACCGTGACGTGGCTTGTGGGATCGAGATCGAGACGCTACACGGCTTTTAATATTTTATATTAAAGGCCCTCGCTTAGCGGCGGTCCCGTCTCCGCTGCGAACGTCAAAGTGTCGTCTCTGAGAGGTGTCAGGCTCCGTAGATCCCACACCGGCCGCCGGGCCTCGCCCAGCATGCACTCGCCACGGTCTCAACGCATCGGCGCACGACCGGATCTGTCCGCGATATGTCAGCCTCGCCGCTGGCGTTGACGAGCGGCGCCACGCGCTCCCAGAGCCTCTCGAGATGCCTGTGGTTCATAATGTCGTGCAGCCTCCAAGGATGGCGGAACTGTGATAAGTGCACCGCGGCTGCCCGCGCAATATGTGCGTCGTAGCCCTCTCGCGTCCTATATCGCGGCAGCGGCCCTAGCGGGGCGGCGGCGTGGACGAGCGTGGGGTGGGCGGCGGCGAGGGCCGTCGTCTGGTTGCACACGCCAAAATCCCAATTATCAGCCGAGTACGCCCTGAAACTATCGTGCCACCGGCGCAGGAACTCGGCGCCTCGTGAAGCGAGGATGACGCCGCCGCTGAGCTGCCGAGTCGCCTCGTTCCACCCGAAAACAGCACTGGGTGTGCAGCACCGCCAAGGGTCGAGCGACCCGAGCGCGTAAACGTCGAGGTCCAGGTACATCCCGCCCTCAGGGAGGAGCAGCTCGAACTTGAGCACGTCAAGCAGGGCGTTGGCGCATCGGCGCTGGCGATCCGACGCATAGCGGTCGGAAGGATCGACTTTGCTCTCGATGCGGTGGCCGTGGATGGACAGTGGCACCCGAATCTGGACACACGTGGCGAGCTTGCACGCACACACCCACTCTGGTGCATCGTTGGGCTCGACATCGTAGTGGATGAAGTGGCGCTGCGGCTTCAGCGCGTAGCGCACGCTCAGGATGGCAAAGAGCTTCGCGAACATGAGTTTGCCGCCGCCGAGCCACAGGTGGTGAACGTACTTTGGGACCGCGCTCTGCTCGCAGGTTGAAGTCTGCTCGCAGGTTGGTGCTGCGGGTATTACCTCAACGGGCGCAGGTCGGCGTTCGGCAAACTCGAACGGATTCGACGATTCCGGCGTGGCGGCACGCTGGCGACGCCGGCGACGGCGGACCATTCTCCATTGCAAAACCGAGCGCAGATTTGCGAAATCTCTCCCCCGTCAAGTTAGTCAAGTTTGAAGTCAAGTCAAGTTTAGTCTAGTATAGTCTAGTCTATACTATTGTATCATTCTACACCCGCAGGGTCGGACCCTCCGTCGTCGGTGCGCGCGTGTGCAATGCGGTATCTGCGAGACTCACCTCCCTGGCGTGCCAGCCACATGCCTCAGAGCTCGTCCTTGGACTCGAGCGCCGTGCAGATGCCGCACGAGGCGGGGCACACGCGGAGCATGAAGGCGGGCTCATCGTAGCACTTCTTAGCAAAGGCCCACGCCCGGCAGCCCTCGTGATGGTCGGTGCACGTGGGCTTGCACACGCCGCAGCTCTCCGGGCACTGCTTCATCACCGCGAGCGGATTCTCGGCGCATTGGCCTGAGTCGGCCCAGATGTGGCACTGGGTCGTGTTGAAGTCTGAGCACGGTGCCGTCTTGATCTTCTCCTCTGAGGGCTCAGGGCACACGCCGCACGACTTGGGGCAGTGCTTGTAGAGGTAAGTGGGATTCTTGAAGCACTCACCGTTGGCGGTCCAGCCCGGGCAGTCGGTGTGCATGTCGACGCACGTCGAACGGCACACCTCGCAAGACTTCGGGCAGTATTTCGTCATGAACTCCGGATTGTCATTACACGCGTTGCTCCTAGCCCAGCTCTCGCACTGGAACTTTCTGTCGGTGCACTCAGTGGCAGAGCAGATGCCGCACGAGATCGGGCACTCCTTGAGCATGTGAACCGGGTTGTTCTCACACTCGCCGGCCTGTGCCCACGCCACGCAACTCTTCTCCGTCTCTTCGCAGTCAAGCGTGCAAGTGTTGCACGAGAGCGGGCAGATGGCGGCGAGGCCCTCGTTGGTGGCGCACTCACCCGCACGCGCCCAATTGGCACAGCTGTCCGACTTGTCGTTGCAGACCCCCGAGAGCACAAGCGTGTGCACGAAAACGAGCATGCTCTCGCTCGCTCGCTCGCTCGCTCGCCGAGTTATCGGTCGCGGGCCGCGACACTCAGAGCCGTTGCCACGTAAGTCAAGTCAAGCCAAGACAAGTCAAGTCAAGTCAAGTGGAGGAATCCAACCTGTCGTGCGTCGTAATTGTGTGTGCGTGCGTGCGTGCGTGGCTGCCTCCTTTGCATGTCACCACCCCACCTTGTTGGAGTTTTACCTTGATTGTTCACGCCATCAACACGGCTCCTGCCCAGTCTACCGGCTGTCTCTTGCGCTCGGGCGACTAACGTGCGTCTGCTCTCGTGACCGTGCCATTGGCCGCGTAGAGCCGTCGGCACCATGGCGAAGATCAAGAAACAGATGAAAGGAGGCTCCAAGGTGGTGGGGAAGAAAGGAAAGACGCTGGAGTCGGACCAGGAGCGGCAGCTGCGGTTTGAGATTGAGCGGATGAAAGCGGAGGAGGAGGCGCGTGCGAAGGAGGCTGCTCGTAAGAATGAGCTCAAGAATCGGCAGGATTCGGAGAAGAAACACGCGAATGTCAACCGGCTCAAGATCCTCACCCAGTGGCGCAAGCTGATGCGGCTCGTCAAGGTTGAGGACCTTCGCAAAGAGATTGAGATCATCTCGCAGCAGCACGAGCGTGAGGTTGACCGCAAGGATGCGATCATCCAGGTGCTCGACCGGGACCTCGAAGAGTCAGAGGATCAGTACCAAATGGCACTGCGCGCACATCTCGTTATGGTCGATCGGCTCATCGACATGCACAATGCGCGGCTACGCAACATCGAGTACGACTTTGAGAAGGACCTGCAGGAGCTCGTGGACGAGTTTGGCGCCGAGCGCGCCGAGATGAATGCATCGCACGCGCGGCACAAGAAGGAGATGCTCGACATCCTCGCACAGATGGAGATGGACTTTACCGAGGAGGAGGGCGACGCGCGCGCCGAGTTTGAGTCAACGCGCGAGGAGATCAAGAATCGCAACTCGGAGGAGTACAACATCCTTCGGTTCACGCTCGAGGGGCTCATCGAGGAGCTCGAGCGCCACTTCGACTCGGCGCACCAGAACTACATGGCGACTACTGAGGTGCGCACGCAGGACTTCAAGACGCTCACGCGCAACGATCAGAAATCCGCACGAACCATCGAGCAGCAGATGCGTCGGTTGCAGCGGCTGCAAGACCAGATTGCTCACTGGAAGCAGAAGCTCGCAACCAACGCTAGGAAGTGCGAGGAGCGCAACAAGGCGATGAAGGCGGAGAAGGATGCCATCTTTGGCCACTTCCAGGAGCTCAAGGGTCGCATGAACAAGTTCCGCGAGCGCGAGGCTGCGCGGCTGCAAGAGCTCTCGATCAACTCGAATGCCGCCATCAGCACGCTCACCGAGCGCAAAAAGGTGGCGGAGCGCATCCTGAGCCACGCCGAGCTCTGCCGATATCTCGAGACGGAGCGCGAGAAGGTGCTCCCCTTCTACGCATCCTCCGTTGAGGACGAGGAGAAGGCATCCTTCGACGCCGACAAGGTGCGCTCCTCGCTACAGTCCGCGGCCGCTACCAAAGATGGTCAGCCTGTCGAGGAGTGGAACTGCCTCGACAACTTCTTCAAGCGGTACAACAAGGTGCTGCTCGATGTGCTGGCCATCGAACGCGAGAGGGCGCGACTGCGCAGCGAGAATGGCGACCTGCGCTCCATCCTCAAGCAGTATCTCGATGGTATCTCGGTCAACGAGGACGTGATCAACAACCCCAACCCGCTGCTGGTCGTCAACCACAAGACCAACATTGTGATGCCCGCGGCGCACCAGCGACCGCCGCCCAACACAACCGTCGAGGGCATGCACGCGGTGCGCTCCAATCCGCTCACCGATGGGCGTAATCAGCTGCATCGGGGGCGTCAAGGTGCCTCCATCTGACACACTCATGAAGCATGATTAACTAATGTGTTCCAAAAAAGGTTAATTGTCGTCTGATTAGTGTGGTGCCCATGCATGCGAGGCTCTCAAATGTTGTGCGTTCTTACGTGTCGTGATAGCAGATATCAGAAAAATTAATGCAGTAACGCGGGGAACCGGGTAGCTCGACGGGCTCGACGCCTGCGTCTCGAGCTGCCGTCGCTCCCGAGTCCCGTCGCGGACTCGCGGTCGACCGGACGACGCGTCACTCTCTACACACTGTCTCGCCAGAGACACTCCGCGAGAGACTGAGTCTCCGTACTAGTCTCGACTACCAATAGCTACGATATGTTGCATGTGAGGCTCACCTCAATGTATCCTAAATCATTGGCTTAGCACTGAGTTCAAAATCACGTCGGTGGGGATAGTCCGATAGAGCATAGAGCGAGGTGTCGTGAATGCTGAATCCCGAGAACGAGAATACGCTCCCCCTACCGCCTACCCCTTTGGGTGAATCCATGGGTGAATCACTGAGTTCAAAATCAGGTCTTCAGGTGGTGGGGATAGTGTGTGAATCCAGAAAGAATACCTCCCCCTACCCCTTTGGGTGAAATAGAATAATAGTTTCAGTATTGCAGTTCTTCTAGTTAGCTCGCACACGTGCGAAGATGCGATGCCTCTTGCGTCATGCATATGATTATATGAATAGGTCCCGTATCTCCTATCTCCGACTCCGTCGTGAGCGTGCAGCGTCGCTCCGGAGCGGTCGACCGCCGGGCGCCGGACGATGCTATCGTTTCTTGACGATTGAAAGCATTCACGATTTACGGACGAGCGTGTCGGGACGCGAGACACGAGTCGTCTCGGCTCTCGCGGACGCGCCGCGCCCGAGTGGGCCGAGAGCCGGCACCGCCTCCGATCGTTGTGCCATTGCGATATGCTGCGATTGCCTACGAATGCCGATTGCGATTCGACAATTTCACACACACAGTAAAGAGCATGGTAAAGAGTAACGCCGTGCCCCGCTACCGTGAACACGTTACATGCGCACATATTAAGTCGAAATAGGCTCGGCACGAAATGTTGATTCGCGGGCCGCCAGCCCGAGTAAAAGTGGACATCTAGGCAGCCTTCGCTTCTCCGCGAGCTGCACTTATTCTACAAGCGGCGACTGGAGCCTCACTTGGCCGCCGCCACCGCACTGTCAAAGGCCGCCCGTGCCGCGGTCGCCTTCTCGCGCTTCTGCTTCGCGTGGTTCCTCGCCTTGGCCGCCGTCGCCGCCGTCGCCTTCGCAACACGCTTCGCCTCGGCGAAAGCCGCAGCGCCTGCGCCAGGCGTGGCCGCGGCGCTCGAAGGCGGCGCAGCCGGCACGGGAGCAGCGGCTCCCTCCGCGGCCTTGGCCGCCATCGCGGCCTTCTCCGCGGCCTTGCGTGGCGGAGGGGCCACCTTCGGCAGCGCCCAAGTGTCGCGAAGAGTGACGACGCGATTGAGCGAGAGTGCTCCCGGAGCACTCGCGGCGTCGACACAGAAGTAGCCGGCGCGCTCGAATTGAAGCCGAGTGCCCGGCTCCGCATCCGCCACGTACGACTCGACCGCGCAACCTTCGAGCACGCTGAGTGATTCAGGGTTGACATCCGACAAGAACTCGCGCCCGCCGGATCCCGGGTCTGGCACCTTGAACAGACGATCGTACAGATTCACCTTGGCGCGGCTCGAGTGCGGCTCGCTCAGCCAGTGGATGATGCCCTTGACCTTGCGCCCCGCACCCTGGCGCGTGTCGGGCTCGTGCGTGCATCGCAGCTCGACCACGTTGCCGTCGGCGTCCTTGATCACCTCGTCGCATCTGATAACGTACCCGTAGCGCAACCGGACCTCGCCGCCGGGGGTCAGCCGCTGGTAGCCGGGCGGCGGGGCCTCCTCAAAATCGGTGCGCTCGATGAGCAGCGTGCGTGTGAACGGGATCGCGCGCCGCCCGAGCTCCGGCAGCTTGGGATGCATCGGTGCGTCGAGAATGTCGACCTGGCCCTCGGGCCAGGAGGTGACCACCACACGCAGCGGCTCGAGCACCGCCATCGCGCGCGGCGCGGAGCTGTCCAGGCACTCGCGCGCGCAGTCCTCAAGCACTGAGTAGTCGATGTTGTTGTCCGCCTTGGACACGCCCGTGCGCTCGACGAAGAGGCGCATCGCCTCGGGCGGCACGCCGCGCCGGCGCAGCCCACGAATGGTTGGCATGCGAGGATCGTCCCACCCTGCCAGAGTGTCATCAGCGGTCATCAGCGGTCATCAGCGGTCATCAGCGGCGGTCATCAGGGGCAATCAGAGGCCCTCAGCGCACCTGCCACGTGGCCTTCATTGACGAGCTGGAGGAGCTTGCGCTTCGAGACGACGCAGTACTGCAGGTTGAGGCGCGAGAACTCGATCTGGCGCGGGCGCGCAGGCAGCTGGTCCGCCAGATGGTCCATCAGCCAGTCGTACAGGGGCCGGTGATCCTCAAACTCGAGGGTGCACAGCGAGTGCGTAATGCTCTCAAGCGCGTCGGTCAGCGGGTGTGCGTAGTCATACATGGGATAGACCTTCCACTGGGTGCCCGTGCGCGGGTGCTCCGAGTTGCGCTTGATCCGGTACGCCGGCGGGTCGCGCATGTTGATGTTGGGCGAGCTCATATCAATCTTGAGGCGGAGGACCATCTCGCCATCGGGTACCTCGCCCTTCGTCATCTTGTCGAAGAGCGCGAGGTTCTCCTCGACGGAGCGCTCGCGGTAGGGCGAGTCGCGCCCGGGCTGCGTGAGCGAGCCGCGGTACTCACGCATCTCCTCCGCGGTCAGCGAGTCGACGTACGCCTTGCCACGCTTGATCAGCAACACCGCCATCTCGTGGAAGCGCCCAAAGTAGTCGGACGCGTGCGTGAGCCGCTCGGGCACCTTCCAGTCGAAGCCGAGCCAGCGGACATCCTGCTGTATCGCATCGATGTACTCCTGCTCCTCCTTGTCCGGGTTCGTATCGTCGAAGCGCATGTACGTCACGCCGCCAAATGCTTCGCCCAGCCCGAAGTTGACGCAGATGCTTTTGGCGTGGCCAATGTGCAGGTAGCCGTTGGGCTCGGGCGGGAAGCGCGTCACGATCTGGCTGTGCTTGCCCGATGCGAGGTCCTGCTCCATGATCTTTTTCAGAAAGTTGGCGCGCTCCATGCCCGTGTCGGCAAGCTCCGAAGCGTCGGCCGCCTCGGGAGCGGCGGCGGTGGCTGCCGGCTGCTGCATCAAAAGACCCCTACCAGCGCGGCGGCTACTGCTGCTGCCGCTGCCGCTGCCAGCGACGGTAGCCAACCTGGCAGCGGAGCCGCGCAGCAGCGGAGGCGGTTGGTGCAAGGACGAGCGTGCCCGCGCGAGGAACGCAAGCATCGCTAAAAATCGACTCCTGGACATGGAACTCGGTGCAGTTCTGGAAGCGAGATTTTTCCTCCTCACGAACAGCTCAAAAGCAGTCCCAATGTACATGTAACCCCGTCGGAGATCGAAGTGTTCATACGTGCCCGCGAACGCGCGCTAAGTCACCGCCCTGCCGCCAACACTCCCTTCCGTCCTTCCCTGTTTTGCTACACGCCGTCATGTACGGTGGGTCGGTGCCGTTCCCGGACGAGGCGGAGGTCTTGCCCGGTTTGCCCGTGACCGGCACCTCCGAGCCAATGCTGGGCGTCGCGGCCTCCAACGCGAAAAAGCGCTTCGGCGATACGGAGGCATACCGTGATAAGCCATTTGCAGTCCTCTTCCTGCTGCAGGCGCTTGGCGTTGTGGCGATCGCAATCGCCAACGGCGTGAGCGTCGTGCGCGGAGCGGCAGGTCACCCCGCCGGCGACCCCGAGCGCGTGAAGGGAGAGCGCTCTCACCAGATGCTCATCATGCTCGTGGTCGCCTCCTTTGTCGCGGCCGTGCTTGCCGCCTGCTGGCTGTTACTGCTCCGCTCGGGAGCGCGCGCGCTCATCTGGCTCGGCGCCATCGGAGGGGTCGTCCTCGCGCTGGCCAACGGTCTGTGGCTCCTTCTGCAGGGCGGCGCGGCCGGCATCTTTCTCGGCGTGTTCTCGTTGCTCGCGGGCCTCATGTGCCTCGCCTTCCTCGTCACCAACAGGCACCGCGTCGAGTTCTCGGCGCACCTGCTCGCGAGGGTGGCGTCGCTAACGCGCCTTTACCCGGGCACCGTGTACGTCGCCATCGGCTGCGCGGGCGTCATGTTGCTCTGGACTCTCATCTGGACCGCCGCCGTCTCGTACACGAGCCAGATGCGCAACCAGGCGACCGTGCTCGTTTTGCTCATGCTCTCCTATCTATGGATGGCGCAGCTGCTGCGCGCCGTCGTGCACACGACGGTCGCGGGCACCGTCGCCTCGGACTACTTTTTGTCGCCGCACGTGCCCCGCGACCCCACGTCGCGCTCTCTCCGCCGCTCGCTCACCACATCGTTTGGATCGCTCTGCCTGGGCGCGCTCGTTGCGGCTGCCCTCAAGACGGCGCGTGCGGCGGCAAGCGCGGCGTCGAAAAACGGCCCCGACCGGTTCGGGCTGCGCTCGGCGGCTCTCTGCCTGCTCGGCTTCCTCGACGTGCTCACACAATTCTGCAATGAGCTTGCCTACACGCAGGTACCCGCCGCGCTCTCGACGCCCCCTGCGCGTGCCCCCTTCCGTGCTCCAGCCCCACCGCGCGCCGATCTCGTGCCGATCTCGCCAAGGACAAAGCGCGCCCCACCCACCCACCCCCGCCCGTCACCTGCTCCATCGCCAACTCGCTTCGGTCGCCCCGGTCGCCCCGGTCGCAGGTCGCCCTCTATGGCAAGACGTTCACGCGCGCTTCAAGGGACACTTGGACGTTGCTCGTTCACCACTCGGGGGTCGATGCGCTCGTGCAGCGTGAGCTCATCTCGACGGCCCTCACGCTCTCGTCGCTGCTCTCAGGCCTCGTGTGCTCGCTTATCTGCGGCGTGTGGGCGCGCGCGACCCTCGGGGACGACCAGCCCCAATGGTGGCAATCGCTCTCAGCGGCCTTCCTCATAGGCTACGCGGCCGTCTCGCTCGTCTCCGTCACCGTCGAATCGGGCACGAACGCGCTCTTCGTGTGCTACGCTGAGGACCCGCGGCCGCTCGAGGCCAACTTTCCGGACCTGTACGCACTCTTCATCAGCCGACCGCACGTGAGCCAATTTCTGCGTGAGCAACCGATGCCGCCCGCAGCCTCTTTCGAGATGGCCGGGGGCGGCGACAAAAAGTACCACGAGTTTGGGGCCTTGCCCAAGTCAGGGTATGCGCTCGACCCCGCCGACCTGGACCTGTGACAAGGCTGCTCAGCCGCCACCGAGGCGAGGCGCCGCGCGCTACGGGGAGGAAAATGATGCGACGAGCCGACGACGTGATGCTACACGTGTGCGCTGACGCATGCCCAGCGGCCGGTGTGCGCGGGCGCGGGTATGCCATGCTGCCACACGAAGTGCGGGTCCCAGTTGCACGGGACGGATGCGATGTTGATTTCACCTCTAGCTTGGGGGGTCGCGATGACCGATGTGCGCCGTGTACGGCGCACCCGCCGGCGGTCGTCGTAAGTCGGTGATTCGTCCGTCGTACGGTATCGGCTCGTATGTCGCATCACTTCAAACTTTTTCTTCTCGTCTGTCAGGACGACACAGGCTCAGTCGAGTGATCAGGAGTCTGATGTTACCTTGGGCGACCCGCGCTCGTTCCTTCGCCTTCGGCGGCGTCCGGGGGGACCATCCTCCGGGTTCAATCGAGAAGGCGACTGGCGCCTTCGCTGAGACGCTGGCTGCACACACGAAACAATCACGCTTCTAGGCCTGCCGTGCTCGTCGTCGAGAGCCCCCAGGGCGTTGAGACCTTGGCGCCACACCTCGAGCACTTAACGTTTACCAGCCAATAGGTTGTTACCGGTACAGTACATGTTTTACCGGCAAGGCCGTCCGACGCGCGCTCCTCTCGTGCGAAGATGGGTCGCACGATGGAACAGATGGATAAGCTGCTGGGGCGCGTGGATGGACTTCTGCTGCACACGCGTACGGATGAGGAGGAAAGGCTGACTGCCGCGGTCGCTGCATCGCAAGTAGCCCGCAATGCCACGGCAAATGCCGAGGTCAAGGCAGCTCAGGCCATGACAAACGCCGTGGATAAGGCAGCGGCAAACTTGGCACAGACTTGGTACTCGCAAGCTGAGGTCGAGGCAGACGAGGCGCACGAACTCGAAGCTTCTAAGAGTCTCATCAGCGACGCCACACTCCGCACGCCCGAGGGCCAGCTGACACCGAAGCAATCGGAGCTTCTAGCCAGGCTTGAGGCGATTCCAGTCGTCCGGCGCTCCCCGCAGCAATCTCGCCAGATCCTCTTCCTAAAGGCCTCGCCGTCACAGCTTGAACTACTGCTCGGCAATGAGCTCGGAAAGGCGCCGGCCCCAACGCTGGTCTCGCCAGCAGCGCGTGACGACGCAGACACTGAAACGCAATCCACCGAAGCCATCGCCGCGAACGACCGCCTCTCGCGAGAGGAGCAAAGAGAGCTGATCAAGCGCAAACTGGCAGAGCAGATCTCGGCAACAAATGTGGGTGCGGGTGGTTTCGGCATGTTTTCTGGCGAAGCTTCGGGCGAGGTTTTCTGCGCTGAAGCAAAGGTTGCTGCTGTGGAAGGCTTGCTGCAACGGAAGGCCGAGTCGAAGGTTACGGCAAAGTTGGTTCAGGGTTTGCAGACACAGGTCATGCATTTGACGAACCGCGTGTCAGCCCTTGAGGAAGCTCTACGGCAAAGTGAACAGCTACTTCGGGCACAGACAGAGGCGTCAGAGAATGCGTTGTTCAAACAGTTTCGAGTTTTTTCGGCTCGGGTTGAAGCGCAAATGGATGCCTCAGTGGTGAGAATGAATGAAGCGAGAGGGCAAAGCGAGCAATCACTTCGAGACTACGCTGCGCGGGAACTACGTGCCCAGGCAGATGCGTCGGAAGGGATACTCCATCTGGAGCTTGCACATTTGGCTGACTTGCACGTGTCGGAGTCAGCCAAACTCGAGGAGATTGCGCGCCAAACGCGGCTTTCCGCCGCCAGCCCCAACTTGAATCGTTTCTCAAATCGTTCCACGACGGTCACTGAGCCTACCCTTGCCGCCAGCCCAGTGCGACTTTCCCACGCCAGCCCCAACGTGAGTCGTTCCTTAAGTCGTTCCCCGAAGGCCACGGAGCCGAGCCCCGCCACCAGCCCAAATTGGAGTTCCCCGAAGGTCGCTGAGACTAGCCTTCGAGTGGAAGTTCACAAGCACTTGAAGCAGAGTGGCAGCGTTGGAGCCATCCCACTAAGTGAATCTGGGCATACGCTCGTAGAGCTACAGCACTTTAGCAGGCACACGAGTAACTCACGAAGCCGGCTGGCTTCGACAGGAGTGCCCCACCGTAGCGCGCCAGCTCTCCCGCCTCCCGGCCCAGTGCTCGTTCAACCCATTTCGCCACTAGTGGTAACTACACGATACATGGCGGATGATGCTTTGCACCAGGCGTGCTTGAGTGTCGATCTGGATAAGATCTCACGGGCACTCGAGGCGCATTCCAGCGTCGCGAGCAAGAAGGAGGTGGTTCATGCCAGGAAAGTGCGAGATAGGCTCAAGCTTGAGGTTGAGCGCAAAAAAGAGGTCGTTGGAGATGATTTCGATATGCCGGTGACTGAGAGTCGAGAGCCGATTTAAGGGACAGTGAAGTCTCTGTGCGATAACGTAAGGGGTGTCGTTTCGATTTAATGCGAAATCCGTCGCAAACCACCCGCCGGATCCGGCCTGTATTCGCCTTTCGCGTCCAACGCGGATATTAACCCCGCGCGGCGTCGCCAGGCCGATCTATAGGAAGCAACGCATAGCATCCGGGACCCAGCGCAGCGGCACGACCTCGCGGGGCCGGACATGACGAGAGTCTTTTTGCCGGCGACTTTGTAGCTGCCTCCTCAGCCCGGGGACGCGTCGGGGCTACGCTACCCATAGGGCAAGCCCCGAATGCCACCCACCGTCGCCGGCATCCGCATAGTGCGAAGGACCGTCATGCGCAGCTCTGAAGCGGTCCCAAGTAGGAGGGTGCCTCCCCCTACGCCAGTGATCTCGTGGCGAGCGGCGTTGAATGCACCCTTGACGCGTGAGCGCCACGGGAACGGCACCGTCTCGGCACAGGCCGCGCCACCCGCTCGCTCCTTGCGGGAACGTCGCTCAAACGGATTTCGCTCCACTGGCCCATCCAGCGTGCTGCGAATCGCGACCCCAGGGTCCGAACTCAGGTCCACGCTGGCCGCGGCTCCATCTAGAGCTACTGGAGCCCCATCTGCGTTAATGGCCAGCAGGTCGACGCACAGCACCGTCTCGAGCTCGAGCAAGTTCGACTTGTGCGTCAGGCGCTCCGGGGCTAGCGAGGTGCGTGGCGGCGCACGGTTCTCGAGGCAGTGCTTGCCAATGGTGATCGTCGCGCGGTCGCACACGGCGCACTGCTCTTGAAGCAGTGCCGAGCGTGGCATTGTGAGCACCGAGGAGGCCGAGCCCTCGCGGTCAAGCGCATCAAGCTGGACGAGCCACTCAGCCTTACAGATCTCACAACGGCGATGATCTCGGCCTTCGAGGCTCCTCCGTCTCTGCCAGCGCTGAAGGCACCCGCGGTGCACCAATTGTGCCGAGCCGGTGCACTCGCACGGGGCGATCAACCCATCATCCTCGTCGAGGCAGTAGCGGCACTGCCCGCGGAAAGTTGGCGCCTTGCCCACGGGCGGGCCCGGTGGCAGCAGCAGCCCGAATACCGGAAGTGTGAACGATGGCGCTCCCGGTGGCTCCACGACAAGAGCCAGCTCGAGCAACACAACTTCCCCCCGAGTACCCAGAGCACGTGCGGTGGCGTTTCCGCGCGTCAGCTCTCCCACAGCCGCTGCCGATCGGAACCCGCGGCAGCGCAAGCCCGCGGCCTCATCCAGTTGCGTCAAGTGCACGCGTGACGACTGTCCGGACGGGGCCAACCTATGCACGAGGCCGCCCGCCGTGGCCTCGGCAAACAATAACCAGCATGGCCGATCAAAAGGATTGAGAGCGTCGATGGAAACGCCCGATGCCATGGCGCTCGTCACGCTGCCGTTGGGTTGCACGATGCGCTTCTCGCCACGGGCGATTAGTTCAAAGCCGCAAACTTCACGAAGGCGTAAGCGACGGTACAGGCATCGCGCGTCCAGGATGCCAAGTCCGTCCTGGCTGACTCCATCTTCACGGCGCACCAACGTTTCCCAGAGCGCCTGGTCGGAGCAGGCATTGTTTGCTGCCTTGCACACCTCACGGAGAAGCGCCAGCGCGGGAGGCAGCAATCGCATTACGAGCTCTCGAGTCTCACGAGGCCGGCCGAACAATTCTAAGAGGAGGGAATACCCGGGGAGGCCGGAGACAAGTTCTGCATGTGCACAGGCCATTTTTGCACGCGCAGCTGAGTGACGCGGTGTGAACGTTAACACGACAGACGCGACAACCGGTGTTACGGCACTGTTACTGCCCGCTCAGAATCAGCTGAGATACTTGTACCGTAGCGCGACGAAACCGCGTAACCTCCTTACCATGCCCCGTACAGAACCAGATCTATAGGTCGAATTGGTTGTCCTTGTCGGGTTGTCTGAGGGTTGTCACGGGCTCACGCGCGGCTCCCCCCTGTGTTTTTGAACCAGTACTAGGTTGACCGCATTACGTACTTACCCCCCGCGTCGTTACCGCGTCGTTACCGCCCACCGCGTCGTTACTGCGTCGTTGGCTCACCGTCATCTGACGTGTTCATCAGGACACAACGCTACCTCTCGAGTCGATGCCGCGCCGCTCTCCTGGAAAACCACGCGCTCGTTGAGCAGTCAGCCGGGAAGGCGACGGCGGGTCGGGCGTCGGCGGGTCGGGCGACGGCAGGAAGGGCGACGGCCGGTGGTGCGGCGTTGGAGGCATCGGCTGAGCGCTTGCCAGGCGCCCGTGGCTCGTCAAGCGTAGCCTCTCTCTTGCTTCCTGCGCCGACGTTTCTGCTGACTCCGCGACTGCCGACTACTCCGCCGCTTCCCGCTCCTCTGCTGCTTGCTCCACCGCCGCCCGCACATCTGCTGCTGCTCGCGGCATGGCCGGCGGAGGAGGCACGTTGGATGGCCGAGGCACCTCGGCTACCCTCTGCGACGCCGCCGGCGGCAGCAGCGCGTCGACGGGCTGTGCCACGCGGCGGCTGCTTCGACGCCAGCAGCGCGTAGTGCTGGCTGAGCACAGTAGTGTCCTCTTCGTCTGATGAGCTGCTGCTTGTGGAAGAGAAGTCTGCCGGCGGCGGAGGAGGCGAGGGCAGCGGCGGCGGCGAGGGCAACTCAGCTGTCGGCACGAGGAGCAGGTCGAGGGCCGCCTGCAAGTCGTTCGACGTCTGCTGCAGCGCCCGCTGCCCCTGCACACGACTAAAGCCCATGGCCATCAGTTGCACCAGCGCTGCTTCCGGCACGGCCGAGCCCGCTAGCGGGACGCTTGACGTCAAGGGCACCTTGGACGACAAGGGCGCCTTCGACGACAAGGGCGCCTTCGACGATGAGGGCGCCTTCGACGACGAGGGGCGCTTCCTCGTGCGTTGCTCAAAGGCCTCCAGCGCCGCCTGCATCTCGTCCTCGTCGAGGTCCTCCTCGTCTCCATCGGTGTGGAGCACGTGCCACAGCGCGGGATTGGTGCCGTCGGCGGGAACCCACTTGGTCACCCGCGCGTCGATCTCGATGCCATCTATCGCCCTGGTGACGCACCTGCCGATCCATTCATGCCCTGACGTCTGCCATGCCGAAAGCAGCTCGTCAATCGCCGCTTCCAAGTCTCCCCCGCAGCGACGCAGAGCCTCGTGTGCCTGCCCTCGCTCAAAACCGAGTGAGATTAGCTTCTGAGCCGCTGCATCGAAGCTCAGAGCCGCCTCTACTCCCGCTGGCGCCGCCTCGACAGCCACCGCACACGCCGCACACGCAATCACATCTGCAGCTGCGTCCCCCCCCCCCCCCCCCCCCCCCCCCGCCGCCGCCGCTGGCGCCGCCGCCAATGGCAGCGCCGCCGCTGGCACCGCCGCTGCTGGCAGCGCCGCCGCTGGCGCCGCCGCCGCTGGCAGCGCCGCCGCAGGCGCCGCCGCCGCTGGCGCTGCCGCCGCTGGCACCTCCTCCACTGGCACATCGTCGTCGTCGTCGAGATCGACCGTGATCACCGGCCTCCGGCGTGCTCGACGCCTCTCGGCCGCGGCGGCCGCAACAGCGGCGGCGCTGCCTACGCACTCGACCACGTCGTCGTCGCTCTCGTACGTGCGTTCACTGTTTTGCCCTGCGTCACCGGCCTCCAGCTCATCGTCACCGTCGTTGATCGCATCCGCCTTCTCGGCCGCAGTGTCGCTGCCGCAGCCACCGCCGCCGCCACCGCCGCCACCAAGTGCTTGTGGACACTGCCAATCGTGCCGCGCACGATGTCGGTCTACTAAGGCGGCGTCAGCAGCAGCAGCAGCAGCAGGGGCAGCAGCAGAAAGAGGATGAGGAGGAGCTACGAATGGAAAAGCAACAGCAGCAGCAACGGAGACGCTGCCAAAGCTGGCGCCGCCAGTGGTGGCGCCGCCAGCGCTGGTGCCACCAGCGGCTGTGCAGGTACTGATTGGTGGCATGGCTCCCAACGGCCACTGCGCTTCTTGAGTCATCATCCACGGCGACGTGGGCACGGGCATCGGAGCTGCCACCCACTGTCCGACTGGAGGATCCTCCGGCTGACGTGCCGCGCAGGTTGGCTGGACCATCGACAGACTTGCCCAACGCTCCGCTTCCAATCGATCCATGGCTTGCAACTCGACAATTGCCCTGATTTTGGCCTGCTCGACAATTGCCTTGACCATATCTGCGGCACTACGGTTCGGCGAAGACGGCGCCTCAGCGGGGTGCTCGGCTTGCGGCTCGGGCTCCCGCGGCGCGGGCTCGTCGTCGTCGTCGTAGCGGCGGCGGTTGCGGCCGTCGTATCCTCGGTCATAGTCGCGCTCAACCGGAGGCCTGACGCGCCGGTCGACGGAGCGTCCATCGCGATCATCCCTGTCGCGCCGATCGTAAACTGGCCGGCCATCGTCGTGCCGATCTCGGCCGCGATCGCGGTCACCACCCCTGCCGTGCCTGTCGTTGTCGCGCAAGTCATCGTAGCGCCGATCCCAAGCCCTGCCACGCTCAACTTGTCGGTCATCCTGGCGACTGCGATTGAAGTCGCGGTCGCGATTGAGGTCACGGTGTCCGTGATCGCGACCGTTGCCACGGCTGCTCTCGGCATCGCGGCCGCGGCGGTCCATGTGCGCTTGGCTGGGCTCAAAAAGGTGCAGAAAGCTCGTTCATTCATGTTAATACTCACAACACGTAAGCAACATTCACAACACACCAACACGCACAAACCGAACTCAAAAGCAAGAAGGGCAACACCTCGCACACGTCACAGCCGCTTCATTCTCATGCTCGCGACATGCAACGCGTGCCGCGCTCACAGACACGGATCAGCTCGTTCATAAATGGACTCTTTTGTTAACAGCGAAACAAGACACAGTGAAGACCTGCAACCAAATCTTAGACACGCTCTGGGAAGCGTTAAGCGGGTAAAGGTTAGAGCAACCGGTGATCTGCGAGCCCACCCTCACGAAGTGGTGGGGCACAGGCCGGCGCTCCCCGCGTATCCAAGATCCAAGTTGATAGGAGTCCGCCGTGGCAAGTAGCACATGGGCGGGGGGCCAGGGAACGCATGCAGGCGGGCAGTGTGCCAAGGTTCGCGCGCCAGCTCGAGGGGGAAAAAAAATAAACCTCATCATCGCCGTTGCTCGTGCTGGCGGAGGGGGGAATAAACCTCGCCGTTGGGCCCTGAAGCCTGATGCAACAAAAAAAGAAAAAAGAAAGGGCATCATGCGCGCGCGACTCATGGCGCGACTGCGAGAGGGCTGCACATGTACCACATCGATTCGCGCGGTTGTCGCCTTTATCCCGGGATTGGGGGAATTTTCAATACAAGAAAAGGGAATTTTCAATACAAGATATCATTATATATCATCATATATCTTCATTATATCATTGTGTATCATGTGTATCATCATCTTGTATCATTTGTATCATGTCCCTCGTCGAAACATGATATATAGATATATTCATGATACAAATGCATGACATGATATATGATGATATAACTCGCCTTTTGGAAAACATGATACCAACATGATATCACAAAAAATGAAATGATGATACATCGCTTACAAATCTCATGTCCCGTATCATGTCCACTCCGGTATCATCTTGTGAGACACATGATATATGGACTTGATACCGGAGTGGCATGACCTGGGATATGAGATGACGAACAATGTTGACCTTTACAATGATACAATTGTATCATTTTATATCTATCAGTATCATGTTATATCATGGGATATGAGTATATCATGGCAAATCATGTTGTATCATGTTGTATCATGTTGTATCATGTGATATCTAGGGTGTGAGGCTCGCCGACCTCAGCGTGAGAGGTTCTCTGATGCAGAGAGACATTTCTCACCATGTGACGCGAGGGAGGAAGCTTACGTCTGCTTCATCGTCCGAGCTGTCAACCTCCTTGTACAGGTAGTGGAGTACTTTTGTCGCCCTTTTGCCTTTCATCCATTTCGCCCCCTTCTTCGTCGTCAGGGCTTGGGTCATGAGCCGTACATTGCAAAAGGAAAGCCGCCTCTGCTCGTCCAGGGTCCCTTCCTTGACCCAGCAGTGCGTGACTGCAAGAATGTGAGCGCAAATGCCAATCTTGCGGCTGCCCTTGCACTCACATACGAGGTCGAATGGATTCGCCTTGCAGCGGATCACTGAGGATTCCTCCCCAGGCAGGGTCCTCTTGACGCACACAACAGCTTCGCAGATGCCAGCCAGCTTCTCAAAGTCCTTTTCAGCGCCCTTGGGCGCTATCCCGTTGATGCACGACTTGTATCTGTGATATCACATTGCGTTAGATCGACGGGAACGATGTCAAAGCATCTCTTCAGGCATGCCCATGCGATTCACATTCCGTTCCCGTTCGGTAGGCGTTCGACACGCACGGGTCACAGCACAGCGTGACGATGTAAACACAACCGAACGACTCGCGCCTATTTTCGTCCGGTGCGGCGCCCCAGACGAACCTGCTCATCCCGCCAACGCACAAGGCACAAGCAGAGGGCAAGAAGCCCTTGTATGGCGGGCCTGTCCGTCACATTGGGCGCCATGTCCGTCACCTTGGGCGCCATCGTCACAGCCACGCGCGCCGCCAAACAAGCGTGGCACGGCGGGTACGCCCATACAGCCCTCTCTCCCTCTCTTACATCGCCTGTCCCCTCATGAGCCAAAACCACATCTCTTTACATAAGCCGCGCAAGACGCCAGCCTTTCCATGCAAATGTGAACGTCCTCCATGGGCTCATGATAGCCACACGCTCAGCGCGCCATCCATAGAGGCTATCACAGCGCGCCGCACATGCAACCCTTCAGTCCGTATCAGTCCACCCTCTTTCTTCTGCATCCTCATGCACGGACACCACGTGCACTTCGTGGAGAAACTCCGCCTCCTCATGTTAGGCGGACGTCTGCTTGCTCTCCACGGCCTCGCGTCCTATTCGCAGGGCCTACTGGGCGTCCTATTGGGCGTTCTGCTCCATGTGCATGAGCAGCACCGTATCGTCGCCGCTCTGCATGCCGTTCTCCTCGACGGCAGGGCCTGCGTCAAGCTGGGGTTGCTGCTCATCCTCAACCAGCTCCTCAACCATCTCTTCTACCAGCCCCTCTGCCAGCTCTGCATCCTCCCGCGCGTCCTCCTCCTCACCGTCCGCGTCCTCGTCCTCGTCCTCGTCACTGACGTCCTCCTCCTCGTCGCTGACGCCCTCCTCCTCATAGCTGACGCCCTCCTCCTCGTCGTCGAGAGCATTCTCAGCGTCTCCCTCCCTCTCCTCGGTCGGCGGCCCTGAGTGCTGCGAGAGCCGAGTTGCCTCTGCCTCATACAAGGCCTCGCCCGCAGCCTCCTCCTCCTCCTCCTCCTCCTCCTCCATCTCTTTCTCCACCATCCCCTTCACCACCTCTTTCTCCACCTCCCCATTCACCTGCGCGGCGGCCTCAGGCTGCGGGCGCTTGGCGACGGGCGCGGCGACGGGCGCACCATCAGTGAGAGGCACGAAGGACTGCTTCACCTTGGCCTCGTCCATCGCCGTGTCCTCGTCCTCGCCCTTGCCCTCGCCCTCCTCCCCGTCCTCCTCGCCATCCTCGCCATCCTCGTCCTCGCTCTCGCCCTCCTCGTCTTCCATCCCCTCCTCGCCATCGTCCTCCGCCACAAAGATGCAAGGCGGCGTAGTCGCGCGCGCACAAGGCAACTGCCGTAAGCTCGAGCCCGCCTCACTCGTCGCCGCCTCGGCCGCACCGCCCGTCGCCACCTCATCAGGCGTCGGCATGCCCGCAGCGAACGCGACATTGGCATCCCGGCCGCGGCGGGCGTAATACGCGACACGCCGTGCGCTCTTCTTCTTCTTCGCGAGGGCCAGCTGCACGCTCTCGAGGGCAGGCATGCGCACAAGCACGGCCTCCGGGTCGTGTGCGGCCTGCGTGTCATCGATCGTGCCCTCTTCGATAAGATTCTGGATGAGGCTGTCGATGCGTACATCACGCTTGAACGCGCGCCGCGTGTGCGTGTGGAGCTTGCACTCAGGGCAATCATGCCGGCCCACGCGTAGCCACTTCTCAACGCACTCTTGGCAGAAGCGATGCATGCAAGGCGCGACCACGGTGCGCTCGAGCACCTGCAAGCACACGGCGCAGTGCAGGAAGTGCAGCAGACCCCCGACAGAGCCGCTCACGCGCACCTGCTGCGTCACGTCCTCTTCGCCCTCAAGCTCGAGCTCGGGGCGCAAAAGCATGCGTGGTCGGCCGGGCAGCCCACGGCTCACAGTCTGGCTGCGCCCACGTCCACGCCCACGCCCACGTGCTCGCCCGCGCCCGCGTCCCTGAACCGTGGCTGCGGCTGCCGCTGCCACGAAAGTGGCCTCCTCGGTGAGCACCTTTGCGTCGCTGCTGCTGCCCGCCTCACTTTCGGCGGCGTCGGCGCCGTCTCTGCCGCTCTCGCCGCCGCCTCCAGCGTCGGCGCCGTCTCTGCCGCTCTCGCCGCCACCTCCAGCGCTCTCGCTGCCAGTGTCGTCGGCCGCCTCACCGCTCGAGCCGCGGTGCTCACCGCGGCGGCGCTGCACGAGGGAGTGACGAGAGGCCGCCTGCAGCGCCTGCCGCTCGAGCTGGAGTAGCTTCTGCTTACGTCTCCAGATCGTCGAGCGATGCAGACCGAGGGCCTCAGCCTCGAGCACGTCCTCCGACGTCGGGCGCCGCTTGCCGTAACGGCCTCGACGACGGCCGAGCTGCCCGCTGCCCCGCGCATTCCTGGGCGACCAAGACCCGTCCTCGACTGCATCGCCCTCGACGGCGCCCTCGTCCTCCTCGTCCTCCTCGTCCTCTCGTCCTGAGGAGCCCGCCGAGCCCTCGAAGGCACCTTCGAGCTCGTCTTCGGCGAACGCGGCTGGCTGGAGTCGTCGGCCGCGGGCCGCGCGCCTCGGCGCCTCCGCGGCCGCGATCGCACGCGCCTCTGAACGCCCCGCCCCTTGGCTCGAGGCCGCTTGTGCGGCGGCGATCTGGCGGTCGGAGGTTGGCATCCCCGCGAGCACGTACTCGAGGGCACATTCGGGGCACATGCCCATCTGGAGCTGCACGTCTGCCGAGGGCATGCCACATCGCCTGCACGTCGGGCCGCAGAAGGCCGACTGTGACGTGCGCCGGCGCTTGGGTGGAGGCGCCGTAGCTGCTGTTGCACCCTGATCCTCCCTCGTGGCCGCTGGCGTCGGCGCCGCTGATGCCACCGGTGCAACCGTCGGAGGTGCGTACTTGGGCTTGAGCGAACCCAAAGGCTTAGCCTGCGGCTGTGACGAACCCAAAGGCTTAGCCTGCGGCTGTGACGAGCCCATAGGCTTAGCCTGCGGCTGTGACGAACCCATAGGCTTGGCCTGCGGCTGTGACGAACCCATAGGCTTGGCCTGCGGCTGTGACGAACCCATAGGCTTGGCCTGCGGCTGTGACGAACCCAGAGGCTTGGCCTGCGGCTGTGACGAACCCAGAGGCTTGACCTGCGGCTGTGACGAACCCGAAGGCTTGGCCTGCGGCTGTGACGAACCCATAGGCTTGGCCTGCGGCTGTGGTGGGGTGCTGCTATGGCTCGGCTCGAGGCCCACACTCAGGAAGGCGGCAATGGCCTTCCTGGACGATGGGCGAGGCTTGGCTGCCGCAGAGCCGCGAGCGGCGGCAGCGCCAGCCGTCGACGGTAGATGCGGAAGCTTGCCTGTTCTCGCCACCTGCGAGGTGGGGTGTGCTGGCTTGCTGGCCGCCTTGCCGTCTTCCGCCGCGTTACCTTCGCACGAGGCAGCGGCCTCCACTGCCGCGGAAGTGGCAGTGCTTGTGGCATCACCTGACACTGCCGCCATCGCTGCGTTTGCGGCATTTGCGGCGGCGGCGGCAGCGACGGCTGCGCCGGCGGCGGCAGCCGCGTTCGTAGACACTGTGGGCGGATCACCGTCTTCGTTACAGGGCAGAAGCAATGGGTGCCCTTGGTGGCGCACAGCTGCTGAACGCGCATCCGAAGCTTCGGATGACGTGACGAGCATGTTGGCTGCAGCGACCAACTTCGAGCTCGCAGCCATGAGTGCGGCGGCCCTGGCAGCATTGCCGATCGTCGGGTGCTTGACCGCCTTTGTCGCCGCCTTTGCTGCCGAAACCGCCGCCTTGACGGCCTTTTCATCGCGTGTGGACATCGACGCGGCCTTCGCTGGCTTCCGTGGCGCCGGTGCGCTCGAGGGCGATGTAATCCGCTCGACCCCACGCTCCAGGGCGACCAGATCGAGTACGTCGGCGGGCGGCGGCGCGCGTTCGGTGAGCTGCGGCGGCGTGTACTGCTCGATGGGGGCGATGGGGGTGTTCACGAAGTCATGACTGGCTGGGTCCGGCGCAGGGATGGTCATCTTTGGTGGTCCGGTGCTGTCGAGCTGCTCGATGGGCACGATGGTGGAGCAGAGGCCATGCGGCGCCGCGGTGGCAAGCGTGAACGGAAGGCACGCATGGCCACCCCCCTCCATCTGCACCACCGCGCGCAGCAGGCTGCCGTCGATCATCGCCATCATGGACTGTGCTCCAATGGATGAAGGGGCCACCATCCCCCCGCTCTCATGCTCGGGGGCAGCGGGCGCCGCACTGTGACTGAGCGCGTGGGGCGTGAGCCAGTTGATCGGGATGCACATGTGCTGCGTGCCATACGTGCCGCCCATGGCGCCGCCCATGGCGCCGCCCATGGCGCCGCCCGTCTGGCCGCCCATGGCGCCGCCCATGGCGCCGCCCGGCAGGCCGCCCATCTGGCCGCAGCCTATCTGGCCGCTGCCCATCGCGCCGCCCATCGCGCAGCCGAGCGAGCGCAGATGCTGCTGCACCTCCTCTGACGTTGGCAAGCGGCCACAATTCGCGTCGAAGTTCCACATGAACTTGTGCTGCTGCTCGGTCCCCTTCGAGGCCCCCTTGGACTTGTCATCCTCCCCCCTGATGGCTGCCTCGGGCACATTGGTACTCGGAGGACGTGGCTTGCGCGGCTTAGGCTTGGCGGGTAGCGGCTTGCCCTGGCTCGCGGCAAGTTTAGCTTGGAGGCTCTGATTGCTCGCATGGATCGCCTCCGTCATTGCCAGCGTGACGAGGGGCGTGCCAATGCACAGTCCGTCCATCGCCACCGGCACCGGCTTCGCGCGGCTCGAATTGGCATTGCGCGCGGGCTCGGCAGAGGCGCCTCCAGTAAGAACTGCCGCCGCCCTCGCCTTGCCGACCGCCATGCTCGCCTCCGCCATGGCCGTGTTGATCTCGATCAGGCTCGGGGGCGGTCCTGATGTTGCGGCGGGCACGACGGGCGCGGCAAGTGGCTCGCCGCTGGCTTCGGTGGACGCTGGCGAGCCCACTGGCATGGATTGCAGCGCCTGCAGCTTCGAAGGGGTACCCGCCTCCTCCTCTGCGTAAGGGAGAGAGAGCATCGAGGACACCTTGAAGTCGTTGGCGACCTTGTCCAGGCTGCGCTTGGTCGGATTGGCACGGAACTCGAGTGAGCGGAAGAGGTAGCGACGGTCAAGCGGCACACGTTTCTCACAGTAGTACATAAGCACGTAGGCGGGCGGGAGCGGCCGCGCGCGGCGCGCCCGTGGGAATGCCCATACGAGCGGTAGCGGCCCATTCTGTTCCACTGCATCCGTGAGCTCGGTGGGCGGCTCACGGTTGGAGAAATTCTCGACCATCTGGAGCTCCTGCGTGGACGTCACGCGCAGCGATGCCCACGCCTTGATGGGGCCCACATGAGCCATCTTCTTGTTGACGCACTTTTGCCGCTTGGTTCCCTTGCCGCCGAAACGTGGCTTGTCCAGGCAGTAGAGGCACGCGCCGCAGTCGTGGATCTCGAGGGCTACGGGCTTGTTGTCGGGTCCCTGTGATGCAAACACACGGTGGCACACAACGCGCGCACGCGCACGCGACGGCCATCAGCCTTCAGGAGAGTCCGGTGATGGGGGAGCACTCACTCACACGGACATCGGGAAGAGAGAGAGGCGATCCATGCTGAGGGCCTTGCATACTTCGTGGCATACGGTCAAGGTGAGCTTCACCCACAGCTCGCTGGGGCCCTCCCGGGTGGCCTCGAGCTCAGCAGGGGTCGCGGTGACGCAGACAATGTTCATGTCGTGCTCTGGGTCGGCGAAGGCCGCGACGATTGGGCCCGGCTCCGAGTTCAGAGTGTCGGAGCGGATATCGGTAGTGCTCACCACAACCGTCTCCGAAATGACCATCGCTGCGGGTACCGGCTGCACAGGCTTGAGCATGTTGAGCATGCCGGCCGACCTGCGCAAGAAGAGAGCGTTGTGAAACGATGCACATCAGGCACACAAGGGGATGCCTCCGAGAGAGGAGGGGAGAGAGCGGGGTCGATGGCGTGCGGGCTCGAGTGTCTCGACAGCTAGCATACACGGGCCCAGTGCTCTGCGTCAGGCCGCGTGGGGCCATCCCTCGGGCCTTGTACATAGGCCTCTTGGAGGGGGGTTGGTCATAGGAAGTGCTCGCCGCCTGTGCAGCCCTTATGGCAGCAGCTTGGACCTGCGCCGCCGCCTGCTCCTGCGCAAGAGGGCCGTTAGCTCCGCGCTTGGGGTTGGAAGGCAGCACCAATGGCCGATTGCCCAGAGGCCCGTGGCTCACGGGCGTCGAGTTGCCAGCAGCAGGAGCAGCAGCAGCGAGACCAATGCGCCCATCCACGCGCCCATCTGAGGTGGCAGTGCCACTCAGTGCTGCTGCCACGAGCACGACGGGGCGGGGGGGGACTGCTGGCAGAGTCATTGGGTCGACTTCCATGAGGGGCGTGACACCCGGCTCAGGCGCGATCTGGTCAGCAATCTGGCGCCCCTCTGTACCGTAGCCAAGCAATGAGGTGTCCGCCGAGAGCCAAGCCTGCTGCAATGACGTGGTAGCGCATGCCACGTGCTGTGCAACCGATTCAAGCCCGACGACGGAGGCGGCTGGAATGAGGATCGTGTGACACTGAAAACAAGCACGGGCGCGATACGCGACACAAGGGTATGCTGTCAGCATGCAGGGAGCAGGTAACGTGCATGACCTGGTCACGGGCTATGCTCGCTGGTACGTAGCCCGTGCTGACTCGGGGATGATGAGATGAGTGCCGTGCAAACGCACACCTGCTCTTCGTTGACGATCGCTCGGGTAAGGGGCTGAATGGTGACGACGTGCGTGTCCGGAAGTTTCGCAAAACAACCAGACCCGCTGCTCGCCGCCGCCGGCAACTGTGCCCCTTGCGCATGTAGCTCGGCTGCCGACTCAACAGATGTGCCGTAAGCATCGGGAATCGCGGGGAGTGTGGGGCAACCTTCCATCGGATCGCTTGTTGATGGGGGTCGACTGGGCCCGTCCGCCGCTGGACTGGTGGTTTCCGCAAGCTCCATGGGCGTCGCCTCCAGAGCATCTGTCATGATCAACCTGTTCGAGGCACAACGAAAAGCAACACGAGTCGAGCACCGACGTTTGATCGCACGCAGTGGCAACCAATAACAAGTTGCGCTGCGCAATCGCCCCGGCCAGAGGGCGTGGCGGTAGCGCGGCACGCATACAAGCCCGCAAGAGGGGTTTGTTCGCACCTAACCGTGACAAGCGTGCGTCGCGCTGCGCGCGCGTTGCGGTGCACAAAAGTCAGAGACCCAGATGCGTGACGCGGAGGTCACAATTTTGCAAAACTTGTTTTTTGACGTAATAGACGTTTGACATGCGGCGCTCACAAATCGCTTTTTTTTAAGGAATAGCGCGCCGACGGAGAAATGGGCATGAGATGTGCGCGATGGCAATTTTGGTTTCGTGCGGGAAGAGGTCACACGTCACGCACTCACTCACATTCACGCGTCACGATTCATGCCTTCCGACGCCAACAAGCCCGCGGACGCGCACGCGCTGGCGCAGCTGGCGGCTCGTATCGACGCCGCGCTCTCCGCATCGATTGGCGGCGCCTCGCTACTCCACGGGCCGGCAGGCTGCGGCAAGACGAGGCTAGTCGACGCGCTCGGCAGACGGCTCTCGTGGCCCATCGTGCGCGTGAGCGTGGAGCGCGTGTGCCGTCCGCGTATTGGAGGCGCCGAGGCCGCGTTGCACGCCGAGTTGGATGCGGCGCGTGCCAGAGCGCCTTGCGTGCTCATCATCGACGAGCTGCACGCGCTCGCACCTGCGAACGCGCTGCCCGGCAGCATGGAGTCGCGCTTGGCGCTCCAAGTGGCCGACGCATTGCAGGAGCTGCGAGCATCGGCTGTGTACACGGTGGGCGTCTGTCGCGAACCCGAGGCGCTGCACGCGGCAGTGCGCCGCAGTGGTCGCCTTCACCACCAGCTGGGCTTGCGAGCGCCCTCTCCGGCGGAGCGCTCGGCTATCCTCGAGTCGCTCGCAGAGCAGTTGCTGCCGTCCGGAGAAGCCGGCGACCGTATGCGTGCGACCGTGCGAGCGGTCGGCGCGGACGCGCACGGGCTGTGTGGCGCGCAGCTCGCCGGCCTGTGCCAGCACGCGGCAACTGCGGCGTGGAGGCGGGAACGAGCGGCGGCAGAGGCGGCGGAGGTGTCGGAGGCAGCAACGAAGGCGGCGGAGGCGGATTCGAAGGCAACGGAGGCGGCGGATGCAGCGGCGAAGGCTAAGGCGCGAGCAGCTGCGGCGCCGGTGCTCGCTTTGTCTCCCGCGGCTAAAATCGACGCCAAAACCTTCCAGAAGCAATGGGAGAGCCTTCCCACAGCGGCGACGTGGTCAGCAGTCGTCGGCGGCTCAGGTGTCGTCGAGGGGCTCAAGGACCGCCTCGCTGCCAAGCACGTGAAGTGCATGGCCTCTGGCGCACAGGCCGACGTGTCCAAGTTCTACTTGTATGCCGTCGAGGCGACGACGAGCTGCCTGGTGCTCGTTGAGCTTCAGGTCGCTTGGCCGTTAGGCCAAGCTTCCACAGTCATCAAGGGGGATCCGAACGCGGCTGCTGTCATTGCTCCCTTATCAGCCCTCCTCCTGGCAGAGCTGACATGCGAGCAAGTGGTGGCCGAGGAGCCTCGCGACGAAGAGCAGCACGAGCGGCCGGCCGAAGTGGGCGAGGCACACGGGGCGGAGGCTGGTGGCCTGAGTGTGCCCCTTGGCCGGCCGAGCGAGGCTGAATGGTGGGCTGTGATGCATGAGAGACCGATCGACCCGCTTGCCTATGGTTGCCTCTCTCATCGCCCCCGATCGCCCCCTCCCTCATCAGGTGGGCTGCCATGCATGCAGCGCGATCGAGTGCTCTGAGCGCGCTCCGGCTGCCGACGCTATCTCCGAGTGGTGCTCGAGATGGTATCTCCGCGGCCGCGGCGCTCGAGGCGCTGCGCACGATGCCCTCTGGAGAGGCCCTGCTGGCGAGCTTGATCGCGCCGCTGCGCTCGCCACACGTGCTCGCGGCCCTGGGCGTGCGCCCGCTGGGCGGCGTGCTTCTGCACGGGCCTGCCGGCTGTGGGAAAACGACCCTCGCGCGCTACGTGGCCGCGGCGGCCGCGGCCAATTTCGTCGAAGTGCCCGCCGCGGCGCTCATCTCTTCCACAGTGGGCGCGTCCGAACGCAACCTCGCGAGGCTCCTCGGCGCCGCGCGCGCCGCCGCGCCGTGCATCCTCTTCCTGGATGGCCTCGAGTCGCTAGCTCCGGTGCGCGGGGCGGACACCCGCCGATGACCTCTGATTGCCTATTGATTGCCTTTGAGGACCTCTTGATTGCCTCCCTCATCAGGTGCGCGGGGCGGACACCACGACAGAGGGGACGATGGACAGATTGCTCTCGCTCTTGCTGTGCGAGCTAGACGGCGCTCGCCAACACGGCAGCGATGGCAGCCCGCCCCTCGTGCTACTGGGCGCCACGCGCGAGCGCTCCCTTTTGGACCCTGCCATCCTGCGCCCCGGTCGTCTCGACGTACACCTGCACGTCGGCCTGCCGGACGCTGTGCAGAGGCGCGCTCTCCTCCAGCATCAGCTGCTCGCAAGCACCCCCGTCGCGTGGGCGAAGGCGGCAGAGCACGAGGCGGCAGAGCAGGCAGCGGCCACGGACGCGGCCGGCGCAGGTGACGTGTCGCTCGAGTGGCTCGTCGCGCTGACCGAGGGCTATTCCCTCGCACAGCTGAGCGCGCTCTGCCGCAAAGCGGCGATGGCTGCCCTGCGCGAGAGCTTGGACGCGCCGCGGGTGCAGATGGCGCATTTTGAGGGTGCTCTCTTGTAGGGACCCTATAGTCGCGAGTCGGGCGCTCCCGAGCGTCCCAAAACACGTGTGTGATACCGATTTGGATTCATGTTCGGTACCAACGAAGACCCAATTTGACCCAAAGGGGTAGGGGGAGGTATTCTTTCTGGATTCACACACTAACCCCACGACCTGCTTGAAACGACGCGTGCAGTACGCGCGAAATATCGGCCGCCGTATAGGAATTTCCTACACGCGCGCTTCACTTTCGCGCCTCAAATGGCAGAAGTCGCGCCGCGGCGGACGCTGCGCTCGCCCGTCGTCGGCCAGAAGCGCGTGCTCGAGGAGCAGCCCACCACCGCCTCCAAGCGTTACCCTGTCCGCTCCAAGATCGCTCTTGAATTTGAATTCGCTGCTAACCTTGCACCTCTTGAGATGGTCGCGCTGCTAGAGGACGCCGAGGACCGGCCATCGGAGGATGGCGACTATGTCCCCGAGGAGCCCGATGAGGTCGACGAGGAGTACGACGAGATGGACGCGATCAAGGAGCGCGGCGAGCTTGATGCGCTCGCCAACGGCGATGCCACCGTGACTCCAGCAAGCGCCGCTCTCCTTGACGAGCTTGCCGAGGCCGACGAGGACGATGCTGACGAGGACGACGAGTTCGAGCCCGCCGAGGAGGAGGAGGATGAATCGGACGATGACGACGATGGTGAGGAGGAGGAGGACGACGACGACGAGGAGGCCTCAGAGGAGGAGGCCGACGAGGATGCTGACGAGGCCGACGTTGACGAGGCCTGAAGCTCAAGCTGCTCCTTCCTCAACATCGGGCGGCATGCCCCACCGAGCGCGCCAGTGGTCTCCGACGGCGCATTCTTCGAGAGTGGTGACAGCCATCGGATATGGACTTTGCCTATGTTCCCGCCCTGTATCAGTGCTTCTTCGGGTGGCTGAGTGTGGACATGTCACTGTGTCGGCGGTAGCGCTCCGGTACCCGCCCGTCTCGTGTCAGTGTCGTGATCGTGTGCATTTACATGTGTTGGGCCGACAGCCACAGGACTGTATGTTGCTCACAAGTATTTAATAATTCAAAATTTTCTATGCACGCCTTGCGGGCTCGATGACTAGGTGAAGGCTGTCCCACGCACGGAGTGCGGCGCGCTCGAGCTCCACTGCCACTCGGACGTCGCTCGTTACTCCTCACCGCCCCAGGGCTCAGGGGTCAACCGGCGCGGCAGATGTGGGAACGGAGTCATGATGCTCGAGGCGCGACGCTCAGCGTCTCACTCATTACAAGACTCTCCGCGACGGCAGTGTTGTGCACGCTCGGTCGTGCACGGCGCCATCCCCGGACTTACCCCAGACTATTCATGCACTGCCCATGCGAGCGGCAGCGCCCCGCTCGGTTCGCTCGCTCGGTTCGCTCACTCGGTTCGCTCACTCGGCGATCTCGTCGTCGCGCAGGTCGAGCTGCGCCTCGTCGAAGCGGCTGAACGCGCCCACCTCGGCTTCCTTTTCGCGCGTCTCATACGCGAAGATAAAGCCGACGATCACGAACTTGAGGGAGAAGATGCACATCCAGAGGGTCGCGCCGAAGCTCTGTCCTGGCGTCATGTTCTCGAAGGAGGGCATGCCGGCAAGCTTGACAATGTCGAAGAGGATTGAGACGGCCACGAGCACCAGGTACATGAGCATGAAGTTGCGGTTCTTGGCGTCCAGGTAAAAGCCCGCGAGCACGATGAGCAGCGCCGACCAATCGACGGTGTCGATGATCATTAACAAGTACAGCACGAGCTGCAGCATGAGCGCGAGGTAGAGGCCCTTTTTGAAGCTGAGGAGCTTCGTCGACTGGAACTCCATCCAAGCCTCGGCCACGTTCTCCGACTTCCACAGGCTGAACAACGTCATGGTGAGCACGGCGCCCGCGAGCGAGACGAGCACAAAGGAGAACCGGAGCAGCCCGAAGGAGGCTTCCAGCTCGACCACGCCCCAGCCGAGCGTGTCGGGGATCATGAGTGCATACATGGTCATGGCGACGAAGAGGAGCAGCCACAGTGCCGCCCAGCAGCAGCAGATGATGCCCTTCTGCATGTAGTCAGTGAAGCCGAACCCCTTCTCTATCTGCTGCGCCATCTTAGCCACCATCGGAATCTCTTTGGCAGCGTACAGGGCTGTGAAGGCCGTGGCCGCGAGGCCTGGGATCAAGGCCAACCAGAGCAGGCCGACCGCGGTCGCGCCCGCACGCCCCGCGGCGCACCACGCCTCGACGGGCGTGCTCTTGGGCGAGCCGTTGTCCCACTTGGATGGGTCAGGCGTCATCGCGCACAAGCTGCCCAGGCTGCAGTCGTTCTTTTTGCCGCCGCAGAAGATGTATGAGTCGACCGTCGGGTTTGAGGCCGTGCCGAACTGGACGTTGGTCAGCGAGAGGTAGGCGGTAAACGGCTGGCCACGGTTGAGCGCCGTCGCTTTCAGCCACGCAAAGTTGGCCATTGACGCCAGCAGCAGGAGGTTGACAAGAAGGCCAACGAAAGCGACGATCAGCGGCACGCTGTTGAGCTTGTCGAGGTCGGCCTGGGAGATGCCGAGTTTCGCGAACGCCTCATCTGCGGACGGAAGCCGGCAGCGAGTGAGGACGGTCTCGCGACGAGCAGCTAAGCTGCAGCAGCACGGGCTCAGCTTCGTCACATCCCGCTGCTGCTGCATGCGTGCGTGCCGTGTGCTGCCAGTGGCATGCGGACAGGCCGGACAACCCGGCGCAGTCTGGAGTTTCTGGCCGGTCGGTCAGGCTGCGCGCAGGCGCGTGCCGCGCGAGGCTGCGAGCCGCGCTAATGCAGTCGCACCCTTGGCTTTCTTGATTTGCAACTTGATATCCGCCATCGCACACAGATCTGTTCGCAGGCACACGCGATGCGGTCAGCACGGCTGTTGGCGCTCCAGATGGACGGGAAGCGACGTTGCTCACTTTGAGGGCGCAAGGCGAGCGGCCAGGCGGATTCAGACAAGGCTTCACTTCGATTCGGCTGCTGACGGTGCGCGCGCGCGCTGGATAGATTGCGCTGTCATCAGCAAAGGGTAAGATTGGTCAAGAATTATTTGGTGCGAAGTCGACTAATTAGGGGCGATTCACGATAGGTAGGTTCTCGTCGTCGGCAACCTCGATGTTTTCCTTCCAGCATGCAGTGCATTACGGCGGTCCTCGCTGGGCCCTACCTACAAGACCCACTCGCTGCGATCGGACAAATGTACCTTTCGGGCGCATCGGTTTTATCGCGCGACTGCACGGTAGGCGGGTGCCCCGCTAGCGAGGTCAGCGGCCGCTACTCGCACTGCGCCGATGTCTTTTCGACCAGCGCGGGCGACCACATGATCATCTACGGTGGCCAGGGTATTGTCGACGGCGTGTCGCTATCGACGCTCGGCGACGCGTGGGCGTATGACATGACGCGCGACTCATGGACGCTCATCCAGGACATTCGCGCCGGCGTCATGCTCACGAGCATGCCCGCGCCGCGCTCCTCGCATAGCTGCACGATCGTCAACAAGAACCCCGTCGCGGGCACGGCTGACTTTCTCACATTTGGCGGCCGCGTCCAGCGCCAGGTCGGAACGGCTGTGGTGGCCACCAATGAGGTCTGGCGCCTGCGCCTTACCGACCAGCGCGTCACGGGCGAGGGCACGCTCGTGGTTGGCGTGTGGTCGCGCCTTTACGCCTCGACGTTGGAGCAGCCCGTGCCGCGGTTCGACCACACGGCGGTCGCATATGACGGCTCCGTGCTCATGTATGGTGGCTGCGAGGGCGACGCCTCAGCCTTCGACGACGTGTGGCTGCTCGACTACACAGGAAATGCCAACGCCTCATGGAGGGCTCTGACGGTGGGTGCTGCGAGCGTGACCGGCACGACCAGCCCAGGGACGGGATCCATCACGCCCGGCCGCCGCTGCGCACACGCGGCGGCGCCCGCATCGGAGGGGATGCTCGTCTTCGGAGGGCGCACCCCAAGGTTACCGCCCGGCGCCAATGACCCCGTGTGGCCTTCCCTCTCTGACGCCTGGGCCTTCAACGTCGGGAACGCATTCCGAGGGCCTGGCTACGGCACGTGGACGCGCATGCCGCTCAACGAGCGCAACGCGCAGGGCGTGGTACTGCCCAACGCGAAGGTCAACCGGTCGGACCATGCCGTGCTCATGATCTATCCCCAGACTCTCCTTGTCTACGGCGGCCTCGTCACCGATGAGACGCTCAGTACCATCTACGTTGCGAGGGACTGGCTGCACGTCGCGCTGAATGCGGTGCGCTCGAATCCGAGCATGGTCACGCATCTCGCATGGGGTCCCGACTGGCGCTTTGATCACACGATGGTCCTCGCCCCCGTGATTCGACACCCACGGGCGAATCGCATGCTGTACAACGCGCCGCTCCTGTACGCGGGCGCCGGCGGGCGGAAGATCTTCGACGACATGTGGGTGTACGATCTGCAACTGAACGAGTGGATTGAGTTCACCTCCGGCGACGAGGCGCCCACCGTGGCCTTGAGCATGCTCTCCTCGCTCCTCTTCGGCGCAGCGGGTTTCGTTGCGTATGCATGCGTCCTCGTGGCTCTCTTCGCACGCCGTTTAAACAGGTATCTGCCACAGAGCACCCGGCCTAACGCCCCCGTGCAGGCGCAAGAAGCCCCGACGCACGCGCAAGGACCCCCGCGCCGGCGCGGAATATCTCCCGATGAGATCTGTACGCTGCCGCGTGTCAAGTGGGCCGATTTCGTTAATCACAAGGGCAGCGAGAGCTCATGGACGGGCAGCGGCGGCGGTGGCGACACCGCGACCGCCCGGGGCGACGCCGAGGCCGCGACAGCTTGGGTCGAGGGCACGAGCAAGCTCGAGGAGATGGAGGAGGAGGATTTGTGTGCGGTGTGCTTAGGGAGGTACGAGGCGGACGACCTACTCATCCGGCTGCCGTGCGAGCATCTCTTCCATGAAGCATGCATCGGCCGCTGGCTCGAGACAGACGGTACGTGCCCGAAATGCCGCTTCAATCTTCGCAGGCGAGCGGGGCGCCCTTCGGCACGACATGAGCGGTTTCGCCAGATGAATGTCGCGGAGCTGATCACGGACATGATCGCACAGTCAGTCGTCGACGACTCGCCGCCGCGGTCGCCGCCGCGGCGCGACGAGGAGGCTGGCATCGAGCTCGTTGACGTCGGCCGCACCGTCCTCACCGGCCACGCCGATGGCAGCACATCGCTGCAAGCAAGCGCAGAGTCGCACCCGCGACCAAGCCCAAGCGCGGAGCCGGAGGCGCCCCCGCCGCAGGCCGCGCCCCCCGAAATCGTGGCGAACGCGGCAGTTTTAAGGGGTGTGCGAGTTCCAGTTCGGGTCAGTCCCGAGCCTCAGCCCGAGCCCTCTGTTGCATAGCAGTCAATGAGTTCCAAGCAAAGGGTTTGTTCACACCAGTATCTCACACACGCAGGGTGGGGGCGAGATATAGCCCCCGAGCCGAGGATTTTGAGTGTCGACGGTGTCACACTTTGGAGTGTCTGACACTGAAATTTCGGGAAAAGTTTCGTCGAAGTTTCGTCACTGATCTCACTGAGTTTCGTCATCTCTTTATTATGAAATCAGTGGGTTTCGTCAGTCAGTCTACCGGTCGTAAACCTCCGTAGGGTATAGCCCGACAGAACGCGATTGCACGACACAACGCGAGGCCGCGAGACACATGCGAGGGAACGAAATACCCTCGGCCGGCCAGTCTGCGTCCCCATCACAGTGCGGTGATTGCTGCGCACGATGCATGAAGCTCGGCCATGACTGTGGCATATCCTCCTCGTGCGACTGCTCCTCGCTGGGCTGCTCGCACTCCACCTGTGACTTTTGCATCCCAGACCCGTCGCCGCCATTGCCACCAGGCTCGCCTCCAGATACCTGTGCGCCCTGCTACAACTCCATGCTCGAGGAAGGCGATTGTTGCCTCGTGCCCGGTTGCGTGCACAGTAAGTGCTCCTTCTGCACGAACTATGGACCGTGTGAGGTGCCGCCGCACCCACCCGCGTTGCCCCCACCACCGTCACTGCCACCAACGCCGTCATCACCACCGTCACCACCGTCACCGCCGCCGCCACCA
>Ga0210245_100388_pt1 | contig 40379 bp, 32 predicted proteins | sample ChrtobMetaP3_4mM_FD_155450 | JGI IMG/M metagenome (GOLD analysis project Ga0210245, IMG submission 155450) | Chrysochromulina tobin associated microbial communities from unialgal haptophyte culture, Seattle, Washington, United States - P3_4mM | ecosystem: Host-associated > Algae > Haptophytes >...
CATGCCGCCAGCGTTCAATCTGAGCCAGGATCAAACTCTTTAGTTCGATCTTGAAAATTACTCATAAAAACGGAATTGAAGTGAACTTCACTTCTATTCTCATGAGCGTTTAAAGTCTTGCGACTTGGACTCTTTCGAGTCCGCTTCGCAATCGCCTTCAAACGCCCACGCTTATCGGCTGTGTATTTTTAATGATCCGTCAGATTCAGCGACTTTCACCACTTTCGTCTGCTTGCTTAGCTGCGATCAGCTGAGCCTCGTAGTATACATCAGTTTTTGCTTCGCTGTCAAAAATCAGATTTTTTATTTGATCTTTTCGCGCTGCTTCTGCTGCGTCTCCCTCTGTCTTCTTTGGCCTTCCTGCGGATGGCTGCTGTGTTCAGCGGAGCCTTGCAGTATATGCCAGATTTTGGGCTCTCGTCAAACGTCCTGAAAAAAGTTTTGAAGAAACGCGGCCCGGTGAAACTTGGCACGCCCACACGCGAGTGTGGTGCCCTCTATATGAGCATGCGTCTCCTTGCCCTCCCCTCATATAGGTAGTCCTCCAGCGCACGCCATAGGCGACAGGGATAATCGCGGCTCTTTTGTCTCGGGCTTTGCATGGCACTCATCACCCTTCAGAACGCACAGCTGGCCTATGGCCACGTGGCGCTCCTCGATCACACCGACTTTGCGCTGGAGTCCCAGGAGCGGGTCGGCCTGATCGGCCGCAACGGGACCGGCAAGTCGTCCTTGCTCAAGATACTGGCGTCTCTGGAAAAGCCCGACGACGGGACATTGCAGGTGCAGACAGGCTTGCGCATTGCTTATGTACCGCAGGAACCCATTCTCGATCTGCAGTCCACGGTGTTTGAGGCAGCCAGCGTGGGGCTGGCGGACGCACGGGCGGCGCGGGACCTCTATTTGAGTGGCGCCGATGATCTGGATCTGGATGCGCTGCAGAACCGCATTGAAGCGCTGGACGCCTGGAACTGGGAACAGCGCGTGGAAGAAACGCTGCACCGCCTGCACCTGGAGGGTGATGTGAAGGTCGGCGAGCTCTCCGGCGGCAACAAGAAGCGGGTGGCGCTGGCCCAGGCGCTGGTGAGTAGGCCCGATGTGTTGTTGCTGGACGAGCCCACCAACCACCTGGACCTGGACAGCATCACCTGGCTGGAAGACCTGATGCTGGAATACAAGGGCAGTCTGGTGACGATCAGCCACGACCGGGCCTTTCTGGACCGCGTGGCCACGCGCATGGTGGAACTGGACCGCGGGCGGCTGCTGAGCTACCCGGGCAACTTTGCGCAATACCAGCTCCTCAAGGAAGAGCAGATGGCACAAGAGGCGGTGATCAGCGCACGCGCCGACAAGCTGCTGGCCCAGGAGGAGGTGTGGATTCGCAAGGGGGTGGAGGCACGGCGCACGCGTGCGCAAGGGCGCATCACGCGGCTGGAGCGTTTGCGCGAGCAACGTGCGCAGCGCCGCGACGCGCTGGGCAGCGTGAAGCTGGAAGTGGCCAGCGGCAGCGCCAGCGGCAAGATCGTGGCAGAGCTTGAGAAGGTGACGCAGTCATTCCCCACCACGGACGGTGGGCAGCGCACGGTGGTTCGCGATTTCTCGGCAACCATCCTGCGCGGCGACAAGATTGGCCTGATCGGCCCGAACGGCGCGGGCAAGACCACGCTGCTCAAGATCATCCTGGGCGAACTCGTGCCCACGGGCGGCTCGGTGCGCCAGGGCAGCAAGATCAGCGTGGCGTATTTCGACCAGATGCGCGACCAGCTGGATCTGGACGCCACGCTGGAAGACTTCATCAGCCCGGGCAGCGAGTGGATCGAGATCGGCAACAAGCGCACACACGTGAAGAGCTACCTGAGCGATTTCCTGTTTTCGCCAGCGCGCGCCAACGCGCCGGTGCGCACGCTCTCGGGTGGCGAGCGCAACCGTCTGCTGCTGGCGCGCCTGTTTGCGCGTCCGGCCAACGTGCTGGTGCTGGACGAGCCGACCAACGATCTGGACATCGACACGCTGGAGCTGCTCGAAGACCTGCTCCAGCAGTACGAAGGCACGGTGTTTCTGGTGAGTCACGACCGGCGCTTCCTGGACAACGTGGTCACGAGCACCCTGGTGTTCGAGGGCGAAGGCCGCTGGCGCGAGTACGTGGGCGATGTGCAGGACTGGATGACACAGTCGGCCCGTTCTGAAGCCTTGCAACGCGAGCGCGATGCGCAAAATGCCGTGCCTGTCGTCAAAGCGCCTGCCGCGCCAGCGCCGGCCACAGCCCCCGCCACGAACAAGAAGAAGCTCAGCTACAAGGAACAGCGGGAATTCGACGGCCTGCCGGCGCGCATTGCCGAACTCGAGGCCGAACAGGCCAGCGTGGACAAAGAACTGGGCGGCGGTCAACTTTTCAACACCGATCCGGCCCGGGCCGCTCAACTTGGCGCACGCCATGCCGATATCGAGGCTGAATGGCTTCGTGCAATGGAGCGCTGGGAGGTGCTTGGCGGAAGCTGATACGCCGGTCAGCCTGAGCCGAAGTTGCGCAACACCCCACACTATGGCCCATGACACCTGACCGCCTGGCTCTGGATTTGCAGCGAGCGCTCAACGAGCTTGCGCAGGAGAAGGCGCGCACCTCGCAGTTGTTGTCCGAGGTGGAACAGCAGAACCGGGAACTGGACAGGCTGCGCAGTTCGGTGCACCGCGAGGCCAACAGCCGCCTGCTGGCCGAAGAAGCGCTGGACGAAACCCGCGACCGGCTGCAGATGGCGGTGGACGCCGCCGGCCTGGCCTTGTGGGACTGGCAGCTGCCCGCCCACCAGATGTTCCTCACGGCGCGCTGGGGCGAACTGGTGGGTGACATCGGCCGGGACGCCTACTGGGCCATTGACGACCTGAAGGCGCGCCTGCACCCCGACGACGCGCCGCGGCTTCAAAGCGCCATGAAGGCCCTGCTGGAAGGCCGCGAACAGCGCGCTGTGGTGCAGCACCGGGTGCGCACCGCCACTGGCTGGATGTGGGTCGAGACGCACGGCATGGTGGCCGAACACGATCCCAAGGGCAAACCGCTGCGCCTCATGGGCACGCTGGCCGACATCGGAGAGCGCAAACGCATCGAACAAGACGGCGCGCGCGCCCGTGAACTGGCCGAGCAGGCGAGCCGGGCCAAGAGCGAGTTCCTGGCCAACATCAGCCACGAAGTGCGCACACCGCTCAATGCGCTGATGGGGCTCACCCGCATGCTCATGGACTCGCCGCTGAACGCCGAGCAGGCGAGCTGGCTCTCGCTCATGGACAGCTCGGCGCATTCGCTGCTCGCCCTGCTCAACGACATCCTCGACTTGTCGCGCATCGAAGCGGGCAAGCTGGATATCGAACACACGCGCTTCGACCTGCACCGCGCACTGCAAGACGCGTCGGGCCCCCACGCGGAGCAGGCCCGGGCCAAACCGCTGAGCTTCCAGCTCGTGCTGCATCCCGACCTGCCGCAATGGGTCATGGGTGACCCGGGACGGCTGGGACAGGTGGTGGGCAATCTGCTGTCCAACGCCATCAAGTTCACGCCGCGCAACGGACGCATCGACGTGACGGTGTCCAGCCCCAAGACCGCTGGTCAGGGGTCGCGTCAACTGCAACTCAAGGTACAGGACAGCGGCGTGGGCATCGGCCGCAAGCAACAAGCCACGATATTTGAAGCCTTCACGCAGGCCGATGCGTCCACCGCGCGCCGCCATGGTGGCAGCGGTCTGGGCCTGGCCATCTGCGCACGGCTGGCCGGCCTCATGGGCGGCCGCATCGACCTGCAGAGCGAGCTCGGCCAGGGCAGCACCTTCACGCTGACGCTGCCGCTGCAGGAAGCCCCCATGGACAACAGCGGGCCCCTGAGCGCGCCGATGGAGCTGCTGGAGATCGCCGACGCCGGCCCGCGCTACGCCGGCATGGTGGTGCTGCTCGCCGAAGACCACCCGGTCAACGAGATGATGTTGCGCCAGCTGCTGCTGCGCCTGGGCTGCATCGTGCGCGTGGCGCGCGGCGGCGCACAGGCTGTGGCGCAGTGGGAGCAAGGCGGCATCGACCTGGTGCTCATGGACGTGCAGATGCCCGGCATGAGCGGTCTGCAGGCCACCCAGATGATCCGCGAGGCGGAGGCACGGCGCCGACTCCTGCGCACACCGATCGTGGCCGTCACCGCCAACGCCATGCCGGGCGATCGCGAAAACTGCCTCGCCGCGGGCATGGACGGTTACACGCCCAAGCCGGTGAGCCCGCAGGCCCTGATGCGCGAAATGGACCGGGTGCTGGAGATGCTGGCCCACGGGCTGCCCGCCGGGCACACACCGGACCTGCTCGCCGGCGTGCCGACCACCCACCCCGCCATCCCGGCACCCAGCCAACCCGCCGCGTCGCCACAGGCCCTGGACGTGGAAAAGCTGCGTCGGCGCCTGGATGGTGACGAAGAGACCTTGCAGCAACTGGCCATGGCCATGCGCAGCGACCTGGTATCTCGGCTGGAGGACATGGAGCGCGCACTGGTGGCCCGCGATGCCGCCGCCGCGGTGGCGCACGCGCACGGCCTCAAGGGCTCGCTGGGCAGCATGACGGCCGAGCGCGGCGCCCGCCTGGCCAAGGGCCTGGAGCTCGCGGCAAGCGCGGGCGACTGGAGCCTGTTTGGCCGGGCCTTGCCGCTGATGCGGGCCGAGGCGCGCAAGATCGACCGCATCCTCGCGCGCATCCTCAACGCCGAGGGCGCCGACCTCTTCGGCAGCACCGACCCACCCGCCACCACCTACTGAGCAGCGGCCCGGTCGCCCCGGGTGAGCCGGCCGAACACGCGCCAGAACGCGGCGTCCTGCGTGGTGGTGAAGTTGATGCGCATCAGCGTGCTCGGCGCACGGGCTGCGTGGAACAAGGCACCCGGTGCGATCAGGTAGCCCTCGTCCAGCATGCGTTGTGCCAGCGCGTCGGTGTCCACCCCCGTGTCCACCCAGCCAAAGAGGCCCACCGGCTCGGCGGCAAACGTGCAGCCCGCCGCCAGCGCCAGCTTGACGCTGCGCGCGCGCGCCGCGTCCAGCCGCGTGCGGATGCGCTCGGCGTGGCGGCGCAGCTGGCCTTGTTCGATGCACAGCGCCAGCGCCTTCTCCAGCAGTGCGGGCGTGGTCAGCGTGCTCAGCAGCTTGGTGTCCAGCAGCGGCTCCACCAGCGCGGGCGGCGCGGCCAGATAACCGATGCGCCAGTTGGGCGCGAGGATCTTGGCAAAACCGCTCACGTAGATCGTTCGCTGCAAGCCGTCGAGCGCGCTCAGGCGCGTGGCGTGTTCGGGCGCGATGTGGCTGTAGGTGTCGTCCTCGACGATGTGGAAGTTGTGCTGGTTGGCCAGCTGCAGCAGCCGGTGCGCGCCGCCGGGCGAGAGGCAATAACCCGTGGGGTTGTGGAACACGCTCACGCTCACGTAGAGCTTGGGTTTGTGCACCTCGCAGTACTTCGCCATCACGTCCAGGTCGGGCCCGTCGGCACGCCGAGGCACCGGCAGGATGCGCATGCCCAGCGCAGCCAGGCGCGCAAACTCCACCGCCCAGCCGGGCTCCTCCACCATCACCGGGTCACCCGCGCGCAGCAGCGTGCGGCTCACGATGTCCAGCGCGTGCGTGGCGCCCACGGTGGTGATGATGTGGTCGGGTTCGGTGTGGATGCTCAACGTGCCCAGTTTTTGCGCCAGCACGCGGCGCAGGCCGCTGTCGCCCAGCGGCTCGCCATACTGGAGCGAAAAGTCCTGCAAGGCGCGCGTGCTCGTGACCTTGCGCACCGCCGCCGGCATGAAGGTGGATTCCAGCCAGTCGGGCGGGAACACGCCCATGCCCGGGTGTGGCTTGTTGCTGACCTTGTGGAACATGCCGCGGATCAGCGCGGTGGCGTTGATGGGCGATGCGCCAACGCGCGCGGCCGCCTTGGCCTCGGCGGCGGCTCCCTCGCCCCGCGCGGTGGGCATCTCGCGCACGAAAAACCCGCGGTTCTTGCGCGCGTGCACCAGGCCCTGGGCCAGCAACTGGTCGTAGGCCGCCACCACGGTGGCCGTGCTCACGCCGTGCTGCTCGGCGCACTGGCGCACCGAAGGCAGCCGCGCACCCGGCGCCAGCAGGCGGCTGCGGATGCGGTCGGCAAAACGCACAGCGAGCTGTTCGGTCAGGGACTGTGTGGCGGTCTTCATCAGCATGGTGGCGGCATCCTGGCAAGCGTTCTGTACTGTTGGCACGACCAGTACAGTTTCACAACTGCGCTGGCCGACTGTATTGGTGGTGTATTGGGACCAAGATTACATTGAACCTCCCGCACCGACAACCCCCGTCCCACTGCCCATGAGCGCCCCCGAGTTGACCGCCCTGCTGCTGTTCTGCACCGCGATGAGCTTTTCGCCGGGGCCGAACACCACGCTGTCCACCGCACTCGCGGCCAACCTGGGCCTGCGGCGCGCGCTGCGCTTCTGCTTCGCCGTGCCCACCGGCTGGACGCTGCTCATGCTGGCCTGCGGCCTCGGGTTGGGCGCGCTGGTGCTGAGCGTGCCCGCGCTGCGCTGGGGCGTGAAACTGCTCGGCGTGGTCTACATGCTGTGGCTGGCGTGGAAGCTGGCTGGCGCCGCCCGGCTGTCCGACGTCGACGCGTCCCGCCTCAACGTCACGTTCCTGCAAGGCGTGGGCCTGCAGTTCCTCAACATCAAGGCCTGGATGCTGGCGCTAACGCTCACCGCAGGCTGGGTCGTCAACGCCAGTGGACAACCCGCCGCCAATCCTGGAGAGCGGCTGGCCATCATCTGCGCGGTGATGGTGGTGTTCGCCTTCGTCAGCAACTTCACCTACGCGGTGGCCGGCTCGCTGCTGCGCGAGTGGCTCACCCAGGGCAGGCGCCTGGTCTGGTTCAACCGTTTGCTGGCCGCCGTGCTGGTGGCCACGGCCCTCTGGATGCTCACGGTATGAACACACAAGCCCTTGCCACCCCTCGCTGGCTTGAGCAGCCCGCCAACAAAGGCCTGTTGCTGGGTCTTCTCGGCGTGACGATCTTTGCGCTCACCCTGCCCATGACCCGGCTGGCCGTGGGCACGGTGGACGCGCCGCAGATGTCGGGTGTGTTCGTGGCCCTCGGCCGGGCTGTGGTGGCGGCCCTGCTGTCCATCGGGTTCCTGATCGCCACACGCGCACCGCTGCCCCGTCGCGCCGACCTGCTGCCGCTGGCCATCACCGCGGGCGGCGTGGTGTTCGGCTTCCCGCTGTTCACCTCGGTGGCCATGCGCTACGTGGAAGCGGTTCACGCCAGCGTGATCGTGGGCGTGTTGCCACTGGCCACCGCGGCGGTGGGCGCGCTGCTGCACCGCCAGCGCCCGTCCACCGGTTTCTGGCTGTGCGCGGCGCTGGGCAGCGCGCTGGTGGTGGGTTTTGCGGTGCTGCGCTCGGGCAGCGCGGGCCTGAACATCCACCCGGCCGACGCGCTGCTGCTCGCGGCCATGCTGTGCGCTGCGGTGGGCTACGGGTATGGCGCGCGCCTGTCGCAACACATGCGTGCCGAACACGTGATCTGCTGGGCACTGGTGATGGCGCTGCCACTCACCCTGCCGCTGGCGGCGTTCACCAGCCCGCAGGCCGCGCTGCCCGCTTCGGCCTGGTGGGGCTTTGCCTACACAGCCGTGTTTTCCATGTGGCTGGGCTTTTTTGCGTGGTACCGGGGCCTCGCCCTGGGTGGCACGGTGCGGGTGAGCCAGGTGCAACTGGTGCAGCCTTTCCTCGGCATGCTGTTCGCTGTGCCGCTGCTCGGCGAGCGGCTGGACGCGGTCACACTGGGCTTTGCCGCAGCCGTGATCGCCACCGTTTTCATCGGAAAGAAAATGCCGGTACACGCCACCGCACCCGCCCAACGGATTTGAACGGAGAACGCCATGAAGCCCAACGACCTGCCCACCACCCGGTCCACCGCCACGCCCTGGACCCTGGCGCGCCGCGCCGAGCGCATGAACCCGTCGGTGATCCGCGAGCTGCTCAAGCTCACCGAGCGCCCGGGCATCATCAGCCTTGCCGGCGGCCTGCCCTCGCCCGACACCTTCCCCATCGAGGCCATGCGCGAGGCCTGCGACCGCGTACTGCTTGAGGACGGCCGCAGTGCCTTGCAGTACGCCGCCAGCGAGGGCTACGGCCCGCTGCGCGAGTGGGTCGCGGCCAGCCTGCCCTGGGCGGTGGACCCGGCGCAGGTGCTCATCACCACCGGCAGCCAGCAGGGCCTGGACCTGGTGGCCAAGGTGTTGATCGACAGCGGCAGCCGCGTGCTGGTGGAAACACCCACCTACCTCGGTGCGCTGCAGGCGTTCGCGCCCATGGAGCCGCAGATCGAGGGCGTGGCGAGTGACGCCGGGGGCGTGGACGTGGACGCCTTGCTGCAGCAGCTCGGCGCGGGCGACGACCAGCCCGAGAGCATGGAGCGGCGGCGCCTGCTCACGCTCGATCTCGACCCGGCCAGCAGCCCGCAGGCCGCGCCGCGTTTTCTGTATGTGTTGCCCAATTTTCAGAACCCGACCGGTCGCAGCATGGATCTGGCGCGGCGCCAGGCGCTGGTGGCCGCGGCCTCGCGCGTGGGCTTGCCGCTGGTGGAAGACAATCCCTATGGCGACCTGTGGTTCGACCAGCCGCCGCCCGCGCCACTGACCGCACTCAACCCCGAGGGCTGCATCTACCTGGGTTCGTTCTCCAAGATCCTCGCGCCCGGCCTGCGCCTGGGCTTCATGGTGGCGCCCGCCAGCATCTACCCCAAGCTGCTGCAAGCCAAACAGGCCGCCGACCTGCACAGCCCCAGCTTCAACCAGCGCGTGGTGGCCGAGGTGCTCAAGGACGGATTTCTGGACCGGCACGTGCCCACCATCCGCGCGCTCTACAAGCGCCAGTGCCTGGCCATGCTCGCCGCGCTGGACAACGAGATGGCGGGTCTGGACGTGCAGTGGAACGAGCCCGACGGCGGCATGTTCCTCTGGGTGCGGCTGCCCGAGGGCATGAACGCCACCGAACTCCTGCCCAAGGCGGTGGAGCATGGCGTGGCCTTCGTGCCCGGCAGCGCCTTCTACGCCGACCACGCCGACCCACGCACCCTGCGCCTGAGCTTCGTGACGGCCACGGTCGAACAGATGGGCGTGGGCATCGCGGGCCTGGCGCGCGCCATCCGCGACCAGCAAGGAGCCTGAGCGTGCTGCACCTGTGGGGCCGCCTGAGTTCCATCAACGTGCGCAAGGTGGTGCTGTGTGCGCAGGTGCTCGGCATCGATCTGCCGCGCACCGACGCGGGCCTGGCATTCGGTGTGGTGGACACGCCCGACTACCGCGCGAAGAATCCCAACGGCCTGGTGCCGCTGCTGCGCGATGGTGACTTCTCGCTGTGGGAATCCAACGCCATCGTCAGGTACCTCTGCGCCCGCGAGGGCAGGTTGTACCCGCCCCATCTGCAGCAACGCTTCGACGCCGAACGCTGGATGGACTGGCAGCAGACCACCCTCAACCCGGCGGGCAGCCCGGGCTTCAAGCAGTGGATACGCGTGGCACCCGAACAGCGCGACGCCGGCGTGATCGCGCAATCGGTCGCGGCCACGGAACCGCTGTTTGCGATGCTCGACGAGCACCTGTCACACCAGGCCTTCATGGGCGGCGACGAGCCCACCATGGCCGACATTCCCATCGCCTGCGAGGTGCACCGCTGGTGGGGCCTGCCGCAGTCGCGCCCATCGTGGCCGCATCTGGAGCGCTGGTACGCCGGCTGGCTGGCCGTGCCCGCGAGCCGGGGTGTGCTCGACCTGCCTTTGTCCTGAACTGGAACCCGCCATGACCCCACGCGCATTTCAACAAGTCGACGTGTTCACCGACACGCCCTACCTCGGCAACCCGTTGGCCGTGGTGCTCGACGGCACGGGCCTCAGCACCGAAGCCATGCAGCGCTTCACCGACTGGACCAACCTCTCGGAATGCACCTTCGTGCTGCCGCCCGCGAACGCCGATGCCGACTACCGCGTGCGCATCTTCTGCCCCGGGCGCGAGCTGCCGTTTGCCGGCCACCCCACGCTGGGCACCTGCCACGCGTGGTTGCAGGCCGGCGGACAGCCGCGCGGCGAACACGTCGTGCAGGAATGCGGCGTGGGTCTGGTGCGCATCAAACGCGATGACGCCAGGCTTGCCTTCGCAGCACCGCCCCTGCGCCGCAGCGGCCCGCTCGATGAGGCCGACCTTGCACTGATCGCGCGTGGCCTGGGCATCCCGCGCGAAGACATCCTGGCCCACGCCTGGTGCGAGAACGGCCCACCCTGGCGCGGCGTGATGCTGCGCAGCGCCACGCAGCTGCTGGCCCTGAAGCCCAACGCCACGGTCCTCGCGGGGCTGGACATCGGCGTGGTCGCGCCGAAGCCCGCCGGCGCGGACACCGCGTTTGAAGTGCGCGCTTTCTTCCACACGCATGAGACGCTGAGCGAAGACCCGGTGACCGGCAGCCTGAATGCTGCCGTGGCGCAATGGCTCATCGGCGCGGGCCTCGCACCCGACCGGTACGTGGCGGCGCAAGGCACGGCCATGGGCCGCGCCGGGCGCGTGCACATCGAGCGTGACGCGGACGGCACCATCTGGGTCGGCGGTGCCTCGGTCACCTGCATCAGCGGTCAGGTGGTGCTGTGACGCCGCGCATCGACCACCTCGTCGTGGCCGCGCGCACGCTGGACGAAGGTGTGGCCTGGTGCGAAGCCACGCTCGGCGTCACGCCTGGCCCGGGCGGTGAACACCCCTTGTTCGGCACCCACAACCGCCTGCTCAAGCTCGCCGACGGCAGCGACAAGCCCCCGTACCTGGAAATCATCGCCATCGACCCGACGGCCACGCCCACGCGCGGCGCGGGGTTCAAGCGCTGGTTCGATCTGGACGATGCGGCGCTGCAGGCGCGGCTGGCCCAAGACGGACCGCAGCTGGTGCACTGGGTGGCCAGCGTGCCCGACATCGACGCCGCGCTGCTCGCCTTGCAAGCCATCGGCATCCAGCGCGGCCCGGTGGTCAGCGCCTCGCGCGAAACCCCCAACGGCCTGCTGCAATGGCGCATCAGCGTGCGCGACGACGGCCAGCGGCTCTACAACGGGGTGCTGCCCACGCTCATCCAGTGGGGCTCGGCGCACCCCACGCAACACATGCCGGCCAGCGGAATCACGCTGCGCCAGCTGCGCCTGCGGCACGCCGGTGCGGCCGGTCTTCGCGCGGCGCTGCAGGTGCTCGGCCTGGACGCCATGGGCGTGACGAACGGCTTTGAGGGCCCTTCCAGTCTCTCGGTCGAACTCGACACCCCGGCCCGTGGCCGCCTCACCCTGCTCTCGCCCCCATGACCACCCACCTGCCCACGCTCGCCGACATCGAAGCCGCCGCCGATGTGGTCTACCAATCGTTCCAGGCCACACCGCAATACCGCTGGGCCACGTTGAGCGCGCGCCTGGGCACCGACTGCTGGGTGAAACACGAGAACCACACACCGGTGGGCGCGTTCAAGATCCGCGGCGGCCTCACCTACTTCGACCAGCTCCGGCAACGCGGCGAGCTGCCGCGCGAGGTGATGAGCGCCACGCGGGGCAACCACGGGCAGAGCATCGCGTGGGCGGCTCGCCAGCACGGTGTGGCCTGCAGCATCGTGGTGCCGCATGGCAACTCGGTGGAGAAAAACGCCGCCATGCGCGCCCTCGGTGCGACCCTGATCGAGCACGGCGAGGACTTCCAGGAAAGCCGCGAACACGCGATCGCATTGGCGGTCGATCGCGGCGCCCACATGGTGCCGAGCTTTCACACCGACCTGCTGCGCGGCGTGAGCACCGCCTGGTGGGAGTTGTTTCGCGCCGTGCCGCAGATGGACGTGGTCTATGTGCCGGTGGGCCAGGGCTCGGGCGCGTGTTCGGCGATTGCCGCCAAGCTCGCACTGGGCCACACAGTGCGCATCGTCGGTGTGATCAGCGCGCACGCCACGACCTACGCCGACTCGCTGGCTGCAGGCTCTGTGGTGGCCTCACCGGTGAGCACGGTGCTGGCCGACGGCATGGCCTGCCGCGTGGCCGATCCGGCCGCACTCGAGGTGCTGGCACCCCACCTCGATCACCTGGTGCAGGTGAGCGACACCGAAGTGGCCGAGGCCATGCGCATGCTGTTTGCCGACACGCACAACGTGGCCGAAGGCGCGGGCGCCGCGAGTTTTGCGGCGGCGTGGCAGGAGCGGGCTTCGCTCAAGGGGCAGGTGGTGGGCACCACCCTGTGCGGTGGCAATGTGGACAGCGCGACGCTGGCAGGTGTCCTGGAACGTTCAAGCCGGTTCTGAGCGAACCAGGCGCGCCACCACTTCGCAGAAGGCTTCCACCGCGTCGGTCTTGAACACCACTTCGCGCACACCGGCGGCCTTGGCCTCGGCCTGCAGTTCGTCGGTGATGTAGCCCGACGCCACCGCCACCGGCAGCAGGGGGTTGATCGCCAGCACCGCCTTGGCCACTTCCAGGCCCGACATGCCGGGCATGTTGAAGTCGGTCAGCAACAGCTGGAAACCGTCGGGATCGGCGCGCACCGCGTCGAGTGCCTGCGTCTGCGAGGTGAAGGCCGTGACCCGGTAGCCCCGGCGCTCCAGCAGTCGGCGCACCAGAAACACCAGCGTGTCGTCGTCGTCCAGGTACAGGATGTGGTGGGGAACCGCGGAGGAATCGTCTGCCATGGCACTGGGGTGGGGTGAGCGGTTGTCGGCTGGGGGCTGTGACGGGGTGGAGTTCATTGTGCCGGGTTCACAGACGATGGGTGAAATGGATACCCCGCCCATCTCGGCGGGTATGTCGGGCAGGGCGGGTGCCACCGGGAAATACAGCGTGAAGGTGGTGCCGCGGCCAGGCTCGGAGTCGACCTCGATCGCCCCGCCATGCACCTGCACCACGCCCAGCACCACCGGCAGGCCCAGGCCGGTGCCCTGGCCCACCGCCTTGGTGGTGAAGAAGGGCTCAAAGATGCGGTTGCGCACGGTGGCGTCCATGCCGCGTCCGTTGTCGCTCACGCGCAGGCGGGCCACGCCCACCCCGAGCCGGGCACAGGTCTGGGCGAACTCGGGGGGCAACACCGGTGACGAGTTGGGCAAGGTGTCGATCTGGCAATCGATGCGCCCGGGTCGACCTTCCAGCGCATGGATGGCGTTGGTGCACAGGTTGACCATCACCTGCCCGATCTGGGTCGCGTCGGCTTCGATGGCCAGGTCCTCGGGCGCGCAACACTGCACCAACTCCACCTCGGGCGGCAGCGCGGCGCGCAGCAGGGTGCACGACTCCGCGAGCACGGTGCACACATTCACCCGCGTACGCGCCATGGGCTGCTGGCGGCTGAAGGCCAGGATCTGGCGCACCAGCTCGCGACCGCGGCGCGCCGCGGTGCTGATCTCGTGCAGGCTCTCGCGCGCGGTGGCGTTCTCCAGCAGGTCCTGGCGCGCCAGGTCGGCATTGCCCAGGATGGCAGCGAGGATGTTGTTGAAGTCGTGCGCCACACCGCCGGCGAGCGTGCCCAGCGCTTCCATCTTCTGCGACTGCGCGAGCTGCGCCTGCAGGTGTTTCTGCTGGGCCTGCGCGGTTTTGAGCGAGGTGATGTCGATGAAGGTCAGCACCACGTGGCGCAAACCGCCCAGCGGGTTGTTCTCGGGGTAGGCGTTGCACAAGGCCCAGTTCACGCCTGTGCCCTCGGCCTGCGGCATGCCGATCACCACGCTGCGCACCGGCTGGCCGGTGGCCAGCACACGTTCGAACGGAACCTCGTGGCGGCGCATGGGCTGGCCATCATCGCGCAGCAGGCGCCAGCCTTGTGGCGACGGCTCGGGCAAGGCGCGGTTGGCGCCGCCCTCGCTCCAACCCAGGAAACGCCGGGCGGCGGCATTGATGCTCGACAAGGTGTGGTCCGGCCGGAACACGACCACGCCCGCGCTGAGGTTGTCGATCAGGGCGCGCGAATCGGCTTCGCGCTGCAGCAGCCCCTGGCGCGCCTTGTCCCCGTCGATGCGCAGGCGGTACGACACCAGCGCGCCGTAGAGCACCACGCGCAAGAGCTTGGTGAGCAGGAAGAAGAAGATGAACACCGGCGTCACATCGGCCTGCGACCAGGGTCCGACCTTCAGCGCCACGGCAAAGCCCAGCACGCCGAGGAACTCGACTGCCGTGAGCCACTTGAGCGCCTGCATCTCCGGCACACGGCCTTGCGGATCGGCACGCTGGATGTCGACAAGGCACAACACGGTGATCGCCATCACCGAGGCCGTGAAGACAGCCTGGCGCACCGCCAACACATCCCACTCGACGAGGAAATACAGCGTGGTGCAGAAGAACGCCAGGCTGGCGGTCAGGATGGGCAGCAAGGGCCGGGGCATGCCGACGTAGCTGCGAAAGCCCATCCACGCGCACAGCGCGCTGACCATCAGCGCGGTGTTGACCAGGGGAAAGGTCAACGCGTCGGGCCAGCTGCCGCGCAAGAGCAGCATGACCGAGCCCACGATGCTCAGCAGCGCCGATACCGACCACCAGCCCGGGCCACCGATGGCGGGGTACCGTCGCATCTGCGCCCAGAAGGCCAGGGCGATCAAGACGTCGATGCCCACCCGCAAGGACAGCAGGGTGGGCAGGTCAAACAACATGGGTGGTGCAAAGGGCCAACATACCCAAAGATTGAAGCACAGGGCTTTTGCCGCAGCCGACCGATCAGCACCCGAAAAACCCCGGTGTTCGGATCACCGCGCCGAGCCACAGACGCCTGCGCGACTGCGCCAGGTGCACCCAGTCGCTGCCGGGACAAAGTGCGCCCGGGCCACTGACCCAGAATGCCGCTCATGGGAACGCTCTACCTTGTGCGCCACGGCCAGGCCTCGTTTGGTGCCGACGACTACGACCAGCTCAGCGAGCTCGGCCAACGCCAGAGCCGCCGGCTCGGTGAACACTGGGCCGAGCGCGGCGTGGTGTTCGACGCCGTCATCACCGGCACGCTCAAGCGCCACGCCCAGACCTGGGCCGGCATCGCCGAAGGCGCAAAGCTGACCCACGCGCCGCTGGCCTGGCCCGGCCTCAACGAGTACGACAGCGAGGCCGTGATCCGCGCGATCCACCCGCACCCGCTGGAAAGGCCGCGTTCGGCCGCCGAAGCGCCCGAGCTCTACCGCCACCACTTTCGCCTGTTGCGCGACGGCCTGACCCAGTGGATGGCCGGCACCGTGAGCCCGCAAGGCATGCCGAGCTACACCGACTTCGTGCACGGCGTCACGAGCGCGCTGGATCATGTGCGCGCCACCCACCAGGGGCAGAACGTGTTGCTGGTCTCCAGCGGTGGCCCGATCTCCACCGCCGTGGGCCATGTGCTGGGCCTGAGCCCCGAAGCCACGATTGAGCTGAACCTGCGCATCCGCAACAGCGCGGTCACCGAGTTCCAGTTCAACCCCAAGCGGCACACGCTGCTGACCTACAACACGCTGCCGCACCTGGATCACCAGGACTACAAGCCCTGGATCACCTATGCCTGACCCGGTGTTTCAGCCCTTCGGGCTGAACGCCGTCGCATCGGTCAGCGTGTCTTCGGGCAGCTGATCGATCTCGCCCAACAAACGCGCCAGCGCGCGGCCCGCCGCAGACAGCACCGCATGGCCCTTCTCGGCCGTGGCCGCTGCGGCGTTGCCCACCGCGCCGCAGGCGTTGTAGTCCTGCATCTGCCAGCCGAGCTTGGCGCTCTTCCCGTTGCCCAGGATGCCGAACCGACCGGCACGGTCTTGCGACTTCGACGCGAAATTCGCCGCGTGCTCCATGCGCACCCGCTCGGGGGCAATCGCCAGCATCAGCGAGGTTTCGATCTCGCCACCGTGAATGCCGAAGCGGTGCTCCTCGGCGCTGAACATCGCGTTCAGATCGCGGCCCTCGGTGTCCAGCAGCGGCAAATGGAACCAGTTCACGCTGTAGACCAGCAGCCCCAGGCGCGCACGCAGGTCGCGTGCCACCACGTCCAGCAAACCGACCTGCCCGCCGTGCGCGTTGAACAGCACCAGCTTCTTCACGCCACTGGCCGCCACGCATTCACCGATCTCGGTCCACAGGCGCAGTACGGTCTCGGCCTTGAGGGTGAGCGTGCCGGCAAAGCGGGTGTGTTCGGGCGAGTAGCCAGCAGCCTGCGTGGGCAGAAAGAGCGCGGGCAGATCGGGTGCGATGTGGGGCAGGCTCGCGTGGATCACACCGTTGGCGATGTCGGTGTCCACCGACAGCGGCAGGTGCGGGCCGTGCTGTTCGATCGCGGCCACGGGCAGCACGGCGATGGCGCGGGCCAGGTCGAGCGAAGCGAAGTCGGCGGTGCTGAGGTCGGACCAGAAACGGTGGGGGCTTGTCATGCACCGATCTTACGGTCGGCATACATCCAGCGGCGCGACCAGGGCAAGCCACCCGCCGGCTGGCCGGCCGCGCGGCACAGCACCTGGTAGATCGCCACCTCGTCGTGCTCGAAGGCCCAGGCGCAGCCAGCCAGGTAGATGCGCCAGATGCGCCAGCGCTTTTCGTCCACCAGCGGCTTGATCCGCGGGGTGTTCGCCTCGAAGGCATCGCTCCAGAGCTGTGTGGTGCGCATGTAATGGCGGCGCAGGTTCTCCACATCGAACGCCTCCAGCCCGCCTTCCTGCAAGGTGCGCAAGACCGTGCTGATGTGCGGCACCTCGCCTTGCGGAAACACATAACGGTCGATGAAATGCCCGCCGCCGTGGCGCGTTTCGCCGTCATACGCGTCGGTGCTGGTGATGCCGTGGTTCATGGCCCAGCCATCGGGCTTGAGCAGAGCGCGAATGCGGGTGAAGTAGGGCACGAGGTGGTCCAGCCCCACGTGCTCGAACATGCCCACGCTGGTGATGCGGTCGAACAGCCCGTCGCTCACGTCGCGGTAGTCCTGCAAACGGATCTCGACGCGGTCCTGCAAGCCGGCGGCACGCACCCGCTCGCGCGCCAGGTCGAACTGGTTCTGCGACAGCGTTACCCCCACGCACTGCGCGCCAAACCGCTCGGCCGCACGCAGCACCAGCGCGCCCCAGCCGCAGCCGATGTCGAGCAGGCGCTGCCCCGGCTGCAGGCGGATCTTGTTCAGGATGTGATCGATTTTCTTGACCTGCGCCTCGTCCAGCGTTTCGTCGCCGCGCTCGAAGTAGCCGCACGAATACACCATGCCCTCGCCCAGCCATTGGGCGTAGAAGTCGTTGGACACGTCGTAGTGGTACTGGATGGCTTCGCTGTCGCTCTCGCGCGTGTGGCCGAAGCGCCGGCGCAGGCGCCCGAGCAGACCGCCCTCGGGCTGTGCGTTCGCGGCCAGCCCGTGGGCCACGGCCAGGATGTCGGGGACCGAGCCTTCCACGTCGATCAGCCCTTCCACATAGGCCTGGCCCAGCGTGTCCAGCCCCGGGTCGATGAGCAGCGGCAGGGCCGAAGCGTCGCGCACGCGGATCTCCACCTGCGGTTGCTCGAAGTCGCCCAGCGCCAGCGATGAGGCCCCGCGCTCGCCCCAGCTCAGGCGAACCGGCAGGTTCACCCGCGTCTTCATGCGATGCGCCCAGGGCAGCAGCGCGCGTTCCACGATCGATCCCATGCACACCTCCATGCAGGCCCGGCCTGTTCCCGATCGGGTTGTACACAATTGATCCCGGGCTGTGAAGGGACACGGACCCGTTGGGCACCACAAGACAGAAAAACAGCACTGACTTATATTCAAAAGCCGCAGGACCGGCCCGAGGAACTTGGGCCGGTCCTGCGGCTCACACCGTTCGCCGTCCCACTCCCACGCCCGATGCCGTCCACCGCCTCCCCCCGCACTTCTGCCCCCTTGCGCCTGCTCGGCGCCTGGCTGCTCGCCGCGGCCCTGCCCCTGGGCGCGGCCGCGCAAGGTTTGCTCGGCGGCCCGGCGGCCAGCGCCACCGTGGTGCAGAGCGACCAGGCGCGGGCCGAGATCGTGGCGCACGCGCCCGACGGCGCCGGACCGGGTCAGAAGATCTGGGTCGGGCTGCAGCTCACCCATGCGCCGGAATGGCACACCTACTGGAAAAACGCCGGTGATTCCGGCCTGCCCACCGAACTGCGCTGGACCCTGCCGCCCGGCGTGACGGCGGGCGAGATCGCCTGGCCCACACCGCGCAAGTTCCCCATCGGCAACCTGGCCAACTACGGCTATGACGGCACCGTGGTGCTGCCGGTGCCGCTCACCGTGGGCCCCGATTTCAAGGGCGACGTCCTGAACGTGCAGCTCTACGCCGCCTGGCTGGTCTGCCGCAAGGAATGCATCCCCGAAGAAGGCAACTTCACGCTGAACATCCCGGTCAACGGCTCGACCGGCAGCTCTGGTGCGGCGTTCGCAGCCAGCTTTGACGCAGCGCCCAGGGACCAGCCGGCCGCCGGCAGCCAGTTGCAGCCCGAAGACGGTTTTCTCAACGTGTCGCTGGCGAACCTGCCCGCTGCCTGGCGCGGCAAGGCACTGGAGTTCTACCCCGAGACCACCGGCCTGATCGAACCCGGCTCGCCCTGGACCCAGGCCTGGGACGGCGCGCGCTGGACCGCGCGCGTGCCGCTCTCGCCCCACCGCAGTGAAAGCCCCACGCAGCTCGTGCTCGTGGTGGCCGAGGCCAACCCACCCGGCCAGGGGCCCGGTTCGGCCGGAGCGCGGCTGGATGTCCCGGTGCAGGGCGCCTGGCCGGCGGTGGCACCGCTGCCCGCCGCCGTTCCCGACGCCTTGCAGGCCGCGCTGGACGCCAACGCCGCGCGCGCCGCCGCGCCGGTGGGCAGCGCCAGTTCACTCACGCTGGGTGCCGCCATGCTGGGCGCGCTGCTTGGCGGCCTGATCCTCAACCTCATGCCCTGCGTGTTCCCGGTGCTTGCCATCAAGGTCATGGCGTTTGCCAAGCACGCCAACGACCGGGCGGCCCACCGCGCCAACGGCCTGGCCTACAGCGCCGGCGTGGTGCTTTCGTTCGTGGCGCTGGGCGCCTTGTTGCTGGGCCTGCGTGCCGCGGGCGAACAGCTGGGCTGGGGCTTCCAGCTGCAGAGCCCGGCCGTGGTCGCGGGGCTGGCCGTGCTCTTCACGCTGATCGGTCTGAACCTGGCTGGCCTGTTCGAGTTCGGCAACGTGCTGCCCAGCCGCCTGGCCAGCCTGCAGGCCAAAAACCCCACGGTGGACGCCTTCCTCACCGGCGTGCTGGCCACGGCCATCGCCTCGCCCTGCACCGCGCCGTTCATGGGCGCCTCGCTGGGCCTGGCCATCGGCCTGCCGGCCGAGCAGGCGCTCGCCGTCTTCGCGGTGCTGGGCCTGGGCATGGCGCTGCCGTACCTGGCCGCCAGCTGGATTCCGGCCGTGGCGCGCGCCCTGCCCCGCCCGGGCCCCTGGATGGACACGTTCCGCCGCGGCATGGCCTTCCCGATGTTCGCCACCGTGGTCTGGTTGCTCTGGGTACTCGGCCAGCAAAGCGGCATCGACGGCGCGGCCGGTTTGCTGATGCTGCTGGTGGTGCTGGCGCTGCTGGTCTGGTCGCTCGGTCTGCGCGGCAAAAGCCGCGCGGCGCTGGCGGGACTGTCGCTGGCCGGTTTGGTCTGGATGGGCTGGACGGTTGGTCCCAATGTGACGCGCCTGCAAGACGCCACACCCGGTCAGGCGGTGGCGACCTCGCAGGCCGGCGTGAGCTGGCAAGCCTGGAGCCCCGACGTTCAAGCCACCCTCGTGGCCGAGGGCCGCCCGGTGTTTGTCGACTTCACCGCCGCCTGGTGCGTGACCTGCCAGTACAACAAGCGCACGACGCTGGCCGATGCGGCCGTGCTCGGCGACATCGCCGGCAAGAACGTGGCCTTGCTGCGCGCCGACTGGACGCGCCGCGACCCGGCCGTGACCGCCGCGCTGGCCACGCTGGGGCGCAACGGCGTGCCGGTGTATGCGATTTACAAGAATGGGCAAGCCACCCAGGTGCTGTCCGAAGTGTTGAGTGTGGAGGAGGTTCGCGCGGCGCTGTCCCGGCTCTGAGCCTGTGCATTCGCCCTCATCGTCCCGTCATCAGGAGTCATCACCATGCAACGCCGCCCCATCATCGCCCTGACCGCCCTGTCTCCGTTTGCCGGCCTGCTGTTGCCCGCCACCGCGCGGGCGGCCGGCGTGGGCCAGGCCGCACCCGACTTCACCCTGATGGACACCGCCGGCCAGCCGGTGAAGCTGTCGCAGTTCAAAGGCAAGCCGGTGGTGCTGGAGTGGAACAACCCCGGCTGCCCGTTCGTGAAGAAGCACTACCAGGGCAACATGCAGGCCCTGCAGAAAGAGGTGACGGCCCAGGGCGGCGTCTGGCTGGCCATCAACTCCACGCGCGACGACAGCGGCGACTACATGACGCCCGCCCAGCTCGGCCGCTGGATGACCGAGCAGAAAGCCAGCCCCACGGCCACGCTGATGGATGAGGACGGCAAGGTCGGCCAGGCCTTTGCGGCACGCGTCACGCCGCACATGTACATCGTCAACGCGCAGGGCGTGCTGGTGTACGCCGGTGGCATCGACAGCATCGCCTCGGCCCGCGTGGACGACATCCCCAAGGCCACCAACTACGTGCGCCAGGCCATGGCGGAGATCCAGGCCGGCAAGCCGGTGAGCGTGGCCACAAGCCGCGCCTACGGTTGCTCGGTCAAGTACAGCAGCGCCTGAACACGGAGTGCTGTCCCCTTCGTTCAGCGGTGGTTGTCTGAGCCCGGATAATGGTCTGCATCGCAGCCAACCCGCCGGACGCCCCATGCCCTTTGCCCCCCTGCAGAACGACACCTTCATTCGCGCCTGCCTGCGCCAGTCCACCGACCACACGCCCGTGTGGCTCATGCGCCAGGCGGGTCGGTATCTGCCCGAGTACTGCGCCACGCGCGCCAAGGCCGGCAGCTTCATGGGGCTGGCGACCAACGTGGACTACGCCACCGAGGTGACCCTGCAGCCGCTGGAACGTTACGCGCTGGACGCGGCCATCCTGTTCAGCGACATCCTCACCGTGCCCGACGCCATGGGCCTGGGCCTGTCGTTCGCGCTGGGTGAAGGCCCCAAATTTGCGAAGACCGTGCGCACCGAAGCCGACGTGGACGCGCTGGCCGTGCCCGACATGAACAAGCTGCGCTACGTGTTCGACGCCGTCACCTCCATCCGCAAGGCCTTGAACGGCCGTGTGCCGCTGATTGGTTTCTCGGGCAGCCCCTGGACACTGGCCTGCTACATGGTCGAAGGCGGCGGTTCGGACGACTACCGCGCGGTCAAGACGCTCATGTACAGCCGCCCGGACCTGATGCACCGCATCCTGGCCATCAACGCCGACGCGGTGGCGGCCTACCTGAACGCGCAGATCGACGCCGGCGCGCAAGCCGTGATGGTGTTCGACAGCTGGGGCGGCGTGCTGGCGGATGGCAACTTCCAGGACTTCAGCCTCACCTACACCAAGCGTGTGCTGGCCCAACTCAAGCGCGAACACGAGGGTGTGGTGATCCCGCGCATCGTCTTCACCAAAGGTGGCGGCCTGTGGCTCGACGACATGAAGGCGCTGGACTGCCACGCGCTCGGCCTGGACTGGACCGTGAACCTGGCCAAGGCCCGTGCTCAAGTGGGCGAAGGCCCCAACGGCAAGGCGCTGCAGGGCAACATCGACCCCAACGTGCTGTTTGCACAGCCCGGGCAGATCGACGCCGAGGTGGCGCGGGTGCTGGAGAGTTTTGGCCCGCCCCACCAGGGCCCGGGCACGGGTGCCACCCACATCTTCAACCTCGGTCACGGCATCAGCCAGTACACGCCGCCCGAGCACGTGTCGGCGCTGGTGAACGCTGTGCATTCGCATTCGAAGCGCTTGCGCGCAGCCTGAAAAACGCGCTCCTCCACTCCCGCGTTGCTCCCCTTTTGGAAGCTTCACCCGCCATCCAGCCGCGGGATACGGCGAGGAACCCAGGGGTTTTCTGGTAGGCCGAAAGGCGTCATGAATCCGTCATATCCTGGGTTGCAACGGGCCATTAACACAAAAATTGCCGAAAAACGCGCTTGACAAGCTCCACTTATGCACAAATTTTGTGCTGCGGTGCGCCATAGGGCGTGAAGCCCAACAACAGCAAAGTGCTCCCGGCATTTACTGCGTAAGTTGTTGATTCATATCGTTTTTGCAAGCTGCTTTTTTTGAAGGCAGTTTAAGCAAACCCTTGATTCTCAAGGGCTGTGGCACCAGAAAATGAAGCTATCAACAAAGTTATCCACAGAAAATCTGGATATGTCCCGATGCTGAGCCAAATCAACGACTTACACCGCATTCCGACAGTTCAACTGAGGAAGAACCGCTAAGCATGGCTTTCTGGCCCAGCGTCGTGGTGGCCACCCCCGCCCACAGCGGGGTGGGTGCCACCCTGACCTACCGAAGTGAGCTGTCGCTCGCGCCCGGCACGCTGGTGCGGGTGCCGCTGGGCGCGCGCGAGGTGCTCGGTGTTGTGTGGGACTGCCCGGCCGCACCGCCCGAAGGCCTCGCGCCAGCGCAGACGAAAGACGTGGCCGGTGTGCTCGACGGCCTGCCGCCGCTCAACGATCGCTGGCGTCAACTGGTGCAGTTCGCCGCCCGCTACTACCAGCGCAGCCTGGGCGAGGTGGCCCTGGCAGCGCTGCCGCCGCAACTTCGCGATCTGAGCAATGTGCAGCTGGCGCGCCGGCTCAAACGGCGCGCAGCGACCCGGTCAGAAGCGCCGGACCCACTGGGTGCGGCCGCCGATGGCCACGAGCTCAGCGACGAACAACGCCAGGCGCTGGCCGCGTTGGCAAGCGCCCAGGCGCCGGTGCTGCTGTTCGGCGCCACCGGCAGCGGCAAGACCGAGGTGTATCTGCAGGCCACGCAGCGTGCGTTGGCGGCGCACGCCGACGCGCAGGTGCTGGTGATGGTGCCGGAGATCAACCTCACGCCGCAGCTGGAGGCGCGCTTTCGCGAACGCTTCGAGCCCCTGTGCGGCGCGGGCGCAGTGGTGTGCCTGCACAGCGGCATGACGCCGGCGCAGCGCCTCTCCAGCTGGCTCGCAGCGCACACCGGCCAGGCGCGCATCGTGCTGGGCACGCGCATGGCGGTGCTGGCCAGCCTGCCGGGCCTGCGGCTGATCGTGGTGGATGAAGAACACGACCCGAGCTACAAGAGCCAGGAAGGGGCGCGGTACTCGGCGCGGGATCTGGCGGTGTACCGGGGCAAGGTGGAGACCGAGGCCTTGGGTGCAGACGGACGCTGCCAGGTGGTGCTGGGTTCGGCCACGCCTTCGCTGGAGAGCTGGCACGCGGCCGACCAGGGCCGCTATCTGAGGCTGGCCATGCCCGCGCGCATCGGCGGCGGTGCGCTGCCGCGCCTGCGGCTGGTGGACATGAACCACCAGCCCAAGGGCGCCGTGCTGGCACCGCCCCTGATCGCCGCGATGGCCGAGCGCATCGGGCGTGGCGAACAATGCCTGGTGCTGCTGAACCGGCGGGGTTACGCCCCGGTGCTGGCCTGCCACGACTGCGGCTGGAAGAGCGCCTGCCCGCACTGCAGCGCCTACCGCGTGTTCCACAAGCTCGACCGCACGCTGCGCTGCCACCACTGCGGCTTCACCGAACGCGTGCCGCGCGCCTGCCCCGATTGCGGCAACCTCGACATCGCGCCCGTGGGCCGCGGCACCGAGCAGGTCGAGGAGCAACTCTCGGCGCTGCTGGCGGACGTGAAGCGCCCCGACGGCGCTCCGGCGCGCGTGGCGCGCATGGACGCCGACTCCACCCGCCTCAAGGGCAGCCTGGAGGTGCAGCTCGCCACCATGCACAGCGGCGAGGTCGATGTGCTGGTGGGCACGCAGATGATCGCCAAGGGACACGACTTCCGCCGCATCACGCTGGTGGCCAGCATCAACGCCGACTCGGGTCTGTTTGCCAGCGACTACCGCGCGCCCGAACGCCTGTTTGCCCTGCTCATGCAGGCCGCAGGCCGCGCCGGGCGGGACGCGGCGCAGAGTGCGGCCAGCGAGATGTGGGTGCAGACCTGGTACCCGCAGCACCCGCTGTTTGCCTCGCTCAAGCAGCACGACTTCCCCGCGTTTGCACTCACCCAGTTGGCCGAACGGCTGAGCGCCGGCATGCCGCCCTATGGTCACCAGGCCCTGCTGCGCGCCGACGCCCGCACCCAGCAGGCGGCGCAGGCTTACCTGAACGCAGCGGCACAGGCCGCCGTGGGCTTGCCGCACTTTGAGGACGTGACGCTGTACCCGGCGGTGCCGCTGACCATCCAGCGCGTGGCCAATGTGGAGCGCGCCCAGCTGCTGGTGGAAGCCGCCTCGCGCGGCGCGCTGCAGCGTTTTCTGTCGGCGTGGCAGCCCGTGCTGCTGGCCAGCCGCAGCCTGCCCGAGGCGCGCGGCCTGGTCCGTTTTGCGGTGGATGTGGACCCGCTGGTGATCTGAGCCCCGGCGTCAGGCGGCGATCTTTTCCACGGCGGGCCAGAGCTGCTCGACCGTCTGGATCACGTCGCGCAGTTTGAAGGGTTGCAGCAGGAACCGGCGGACGTCCAGCTCCTTCAGCCGCTTGAGCATGGCGGCATCGCAGGAGGGCGCCATCACCGCGACAGGGATACTGGCTTCGCAACGGAAGTCGCCGCCACGCAATCGGCCCAGGAGGCCCAGCGCAGCGTCGGGGTCGGCGAGGGACAGCATCAAGCCGTCGGCCTTGCTGGTCTGCAACCATTGTTCACCCATCGCCAGGTTGGTCGCCTGATGCATGCGGACGATATCCAGCTCCCGACACACGGAAGCCACCGTGCTGCGCACCAGTCCGTCTGACTCGATCAGCAACACATGGATGCGGGTTGCATCGACAGGCGCGCTCACGTCAGGGCCTCCTCGCGGCGGAACATTTCCTCCACCACCAGGTCGCGCAGCCCACCCAGAATGGCCACATCGAGCTTGTCGAACGGCCGCGGACGCCGGTCCATGATGCAGAAGGTGCCCACGATCTGGCCATAGGGCAGACGCAGCAACGCGCCCGCGTAGAACCGCACATAGGGCTCGCCGATCACCATCGGGTTGTCTTCAAAACGCGGGTCTTTCAGGGCGTCGTGCACCACCAGCGTCTCGGACATGGTGATCGCATGTCCACAGAACGAGATGTCTCGCGAGGTCTCGCACATGTCCATGCCGAAACTCGACTTGAACCACTGCCGGTCGCGATCCACGAGCGAGACCAGGGCCATGGGCACGTCGAATTCCTTCGCGGCAAACGCCGAGATGCGGTCAAAGCGCTCCTCGGGCGGCGTGTCCAGGATCAGCAGATCCCGCAGGGCCTGAAGGCGCTGCTTCTCGTTGTGGGGCAAGGGGGCCAGGATCATGAGGTTCTCCGGGCGCGTGGCCGGATGAGACTTCAGCCGAACAACAGACCCTCTGTTGTTGTTCGTATCGACCCTTCTGCCGAAAAATTGAACCCAGACACCTCAGGTCATCAGGGACACAGCGGCCGAGAACGTGAAGAAGGCCGCGGCAGTCGTCACCAGGATGATGCGGGCGATGCGCCCGTTGTCCGCGCCGAAGCGCTCGGCCAGCAGGGAAACATTGCTCGCGCTTGGCAAGGCCGCCACCAGCACCATCACCGTGAGCGCCGCTGGTGAGAGCGGCACACCGAGCTGGATCGCTGCGGAACCGACCGCCAGCACCAGCAGCGGATGCAGCAGCAGTTTCATCACCACCACCGGCACATAGTCCAACATCGGCATCGGGTGGTTGGACCGCATCTGCGCGCGCGCCAGCACCGCACCGATGGTGAACAGCGCCACCGGCGAGGCCGCATCGGCGAGCAGCCACACGGTCTGCTCGACCGGCTTGGGCAAGGTGAATGCCCACGCCGAAGCCACCGCTCCAAGAATGATGGCCCAGGGCATCGGGTTGGCGACCACGCCGCGCAGCGCCTTCCTGCCCGCGTCCAGCATGGCCTGCCGCCCATGCCCTTCGGCTTCGTCCAGTCTCGAGAGCGCGATGCACAGCGAGCTGGTGACCACCATGTCGACCAGGATCGTCACGATCGCCGTCCCCGCTGCCTGCGGACCCAGCAAGGCCGCCAGCAGCGGCACGCCCATGAAGCCGGTGTTGGGAAAGGCCGCCACCAGCGCGCCGAGCGAGGCGTCGTTCCACCGGATGCGCTGGTTCAGCGTCATCGCCACGGCGAACGCCACCATCACCAGGGCGCACAGGACGTACACGCCCACCACCGACGCATCGAGCAGGCTGGCGATCGGCGTGGTGGAGCCGAATCGGTAAAGCAGGCAGGGCAGCGCAAAGTACAGCACGAAGCCGTTGAGGCCGGGAATCGCCTCCAGCGGCAACATGCTTCGCCGAGCGGCCCAAAAACCGGCGAGCACCAGCGCAAAAAACGGGAATGTGACGAGCAGGATGTTGAGCACGGGGGCGATTGTCTCAGTTGCCGCAACGCTCCTGCGCAGAAGCGGCCTACGCCGTCCATTCGGCCAGGCACAGGAACTGCGGCCGCTCGTCGACACCGCCGGCGGCCACCAGCGCCTGGCTGAACGCCCGCAGGTGGTTGCGGGACCCGCAGAGCGGGTTGTCGCACACCCGAATCATGGCCCGGGGGCCCTGCGGTCCCGTGGAGGGCGGTCGGTATGATCCAGCGTTCCCCCATCGCACCGTTCCTGGCCGCCCCACTGGCCCATCCAGGCACCCACCCCACACCCATGTCAGCCCACACAGGCTCCGGCCTGAACCTCGCCCAACTCGAAGCCGTGAACCACCTGGGCGGGCCCTGTCTGGTGCTGGCCGGTGCCGGTTCGGGCAAAACGCGTGTGATCACGCACAAGATCGGCCGGCTGATCCAGGCGGGGCTGGCCGCGGACCGCATCGCCGCCATCACCTTCACCAACAAGGCCGCCGCCGAAATGCGCGAACGCGCCAAACAGCTGGTGGGGCGCGACGCCAAAAAAGTGCTGATCTGCACCTTTCATGCGCTGGGCGTGCGCCTGCTGCGCGAAGACGGCACGGCACTCGGTTTGAAGAAGCAGTTCTCCATCCTCGACACCGACGACATCACCAGCCTGCTCAAGGACTGCGGCGGCACCAACGACGCGGCCACCGCACGCGGCTGGCAGTGGGCCATCAGCGCCTTGAAGAGTGCGGGGCTGAATTCGGCGCAGGCGCTGGCGCAGGCCAAGGACGAAAACGAGCGCGTGACCGCGACCATCATGGGTCGCTACGAGGAGCGCCTCACCGCCTACCAGAGCGTGGATTTCGACGACCTGATCTCGCTGCCCCTCAAGCTGCTGACCGAACACCTCGATGTGCGCGAACGCTGGCAGAAAAAGATGGGCCATGTGCTGGTGGACGAGTACCAGGACACCAACGCCACGCAGTACGAGTTGCTCAAGCTGCTGGTGGGTGAGCGCGCGCGCTTCACCGCGGTGGGCGACGACGACCAGTCCATCTACGGCTGGCGCGGCGCCACGCTGGACAACCTGAAAAGGTTGCCCATGGACTTTCCCGAACTCAAGGTCATCAAGCTGGAGCAGAACTACCGCTCCACCAGCGCGATCCTGCGCGCGGCCAACAACGTGATCGGGCCCAACCCCAAGCTGTTCCCCAAAACGCTGTGGAGCGACCTGGGCGAGGGCGAGCCGGTGCGCGTGGTGGACGCCGACAACGAAGACCACGAGGCCGAACGCGCCGTGGCGCGCATCCAGAGCCTGCGCTCGAATTCGCAGCACAAGGAATTCCGCGACTTCGCCATCCTCTACCGCGCCAACCACATGGCGCGCTCGTTCGAGCAGTCGCTGCGCCGCGCGCAGATTCCCTACAAGGTCTCGGGCGGCCAGAGCTTCTTCGACAAGGCCGAGATCCGCGACCTCTGTGCCTGGCTGCGCCTGCTGGTCAACAACGACGACGACCCGGCGTTTCTGCGCTCGGCCACCACGCCCAAACGCGGCATCGGCCACACGACCTTGCAGGCGCTGGGCAGCTTCGCCACGCAATACAAGCTGAGCTTGTTTGAAGCGCTGTTCGCCAACTCGCTGAGCACCGCCCTGCCCGCACGCGCCGTGGCCACGCTGCACGAGTTCGGCCGCGCGGTCAACGACCTCGAGTACCGCGCCAGACACACCGTGGGTCACGAGGCCGCGCGCGCCTTCCTCACCGAATGGCTCAAGGACATCGCGTACGAAAAACACCTGTACGACAGCGAGGACAACGAGAAGGTGGCGGCCGCGCGCTGGACCAACGTGATGGACTTCTGCGACTGGGTCGCCGGGCGCTGCGGCGGCCAGATCGAAGACGAAGCGGGCGTGCAGGTGGAGGCCGAGCGCAAGAGCCTGATGGAAGTGGTGCAGACCATTGCCCTGCTCTCCACCCTCTCCGAACGCGAGAAGGACCAGAACGTGGTGACGCTGTCCACCCTGCACGCCTCCAAGGGCCTGGAGTGGCCGCACGTGATGCTGGTCGGCGTGAACGAAGGTCTGTTGCCTTTCAAGATGGACGAAGAACCCGGCCAGAGCGACGCCGCCGTGGAGAACATGGCGCAACGCCTGCAGGAAGAACGCCGCCTGATGTACGTGGGCATCACGCGCGCGCAGCGCACGCTGGCTGTGAGCTGGCTCAAACGCCGCAAGAAGGGCCGCGAAAGCATCCCGGGCCAGGCCAGCCGCTTCATCCAGGAAATGGGGCTGGACCAGGCCACCACCAAGGAAGACCCGCGCGAAAAACTGCGCGCGCTGCGCGCCGAGTTCGCACAACGAGCCACCGACCAGGCCGCGCAAAAAGCGGCCGACACCGCACCATGAAGACACGTCCACACCACTGGCTCGCAACGGCTGCCCTGGCGCTGGCCGCCAGCCTGCCCGCCTCGGCACAAACGCCCGCTGTGGTGTGCACACCGCCTGCCGACATGGTGCCGGCCCAGCTCTACGGCCTGTGGCAACTCGTGCTGTGGCCGCAGGACGGCGGCAGCGAAGCCGCGCCCGCGTCCACCGGTGCCCTGCTGTTCGAGCGCCACCCCGAGTACCCGGGCAGCGTGCGCGGCAGCCTCAAACGCACGACGCCCGGCAACGATCGCCAGGCCCTGGTCTCGGGCGACGTCACCAGCGGCGAATTCAACCTCGACGAATCGGCCGACGGCGTGACCATGGACGCGGTGTGGGAAGGCAACGTGACCGCCAGCGGCTGCGGCCAGGAACTGCGGGGCATCCGCCGTCCCGCCCAAGGCCGTGCAACGCTTGAGCCGGTGATGAACTTCGTGTTGAAGAAAGCGCCCGGCTGGCGCTGAACACGCACGCCGCGCTCAGCGCGTGGCCTGCTCCAGCTGCTCGGCGCGCTGTTGCGTGGTGTCCATGGCCTGCTGCAGTTGCTGCTGCACCTGCTGCTGAACAACACGCCCCTGTTCGATCTCCTGCTGCTTGATCGCACCCGCCGTGGCAGCCGTGCCCACGGTCTCCACACCGCAGGCGGTGAGCGCGGGCAACACCAGCGTCAACAGTGCAACTCGACAGGACTTGCAAAGGTTCAAGGTCCGCTCCTCGGGTGGTGGGCACGGCGCGCCCAGCGCCACATTCTGGCGCGAGCGGGGTGGGGCGTGCTCGCCCTCAGGCCGCTTCGGTCACCCGCACCGACTGCCGGTCGAACCACGCGCACAACAGCGTGGCCAGCTGCTCGGGCACGTCGTTGTCAAAGCTCATCAGCGCGTCGGTGGGCTGAGCGGTCGCGGCGGACTGCAACACGTCCACCAGACACGCCCGCTGCGCGTCGCCGACCTCATGGCCCAGGTGCGCAGCGAGCACCACAAGACACGCATCCAGCGACCGCTGCGACCCGAGCACCTGCCACGCGTAGTCGATCTCGTAGCGCTCCACGCCCTGCTTCAGGCTCTCACCATCGAGCCGCGCCTCTTCGGCCACGTGGCGCAGGGTGCGGATGCTGAGACCGGCGTTGAAGCGGGCGAGCAGGTCGTCACGGTCCGTCACGGACAAAGGGTGGGTCATGGGGTATCCAGTCGTCAAGGGAGAGGGCAAGCCCCAGGGGATCGGCGCCAAGCGGCGGACCCGGAAACGAAAAAGCCCATCGCGTTGGATGGGCTTTTGCGAGAAGTTTGGTGGCCTGGGACGGAATCGAACCATCGACACGCGGATTTTCAATCCGCTGCTCTACCAACTGAGCTACCGGGCCTGACAGAAACGAGATTGTAGCAGCTTCCGTCGCTCGATTTTCCGAGCGGCCGGGCTCAGAGGGCGTTGCGTTTGCTGCGCGCGAGATCCACGCCGAGCTGCTTGAGTTTGCGGTAAAGGTGGGTGCGCTCCAGGCCGGTTTTTTCGGCCACGCGGGTCATGGAGCCGGCTTCTTTGGCGAGGTGGTATTCGAAGTAGGCCTTCTCGAATTCGTCGCGGGTTTCGCGCAGCGGACCTTCGAGGTTGAAGGACTGCGAGGACTGCGGTCCCATGTCCGCCACCGGCTCGGGCGCGATGCCGCCGGTCATGGCGGCTTCCACCGTGAGGTCCATCGCCATGCCGGCGTTCAGGCGAACCGGCACCGCGATGGCGCTGGTCTTGGGGGGGGTCTTGTTCAAGCCCTGGTCCACCGCCTTGAGCAGCTTGGCCATGGTGATGGGCTTCTCGAGGAAGGCGGTGGCACCGATGCGCGTGGCTTCCACCGCGGTGTCGATGGTGGCGTGGCCGCTCATCATGATCACCGGCATCGACAACAGGCCCGTGCTGGCCCATTCCTTGAGCAGTGTCACACCGTCGGTGTCGGGCATCCAGATGTCGAGCAGCACGAGGTCGGGTCGCAGCTGGGCGCGCACCGCACGGGCCTGGGCCGCGTTCTCGGCCAGTTCGACCGTGTGACCTTCGTCGTTCAGGATTTCGGACAGCAAGTCCCGGATGCCCAGTTCATCGTCTACAACCAGAATTGTTGCCATGGCGCGGTGTGTTTCCCTCGGTACTTGTTGTCAATTGGCAACTGCGAATGATAACGACACTTGCGCGCCGATCACCTTGCCTTCGGTCACACGGTTGCCGAGGTCCACGCGCCCACCGTGCTCGTCCATGATTTTCTTGACCACGGCCAGGCCCAGCCCGGTGCCCTTGACCTTGGTGGTCACATACGGCTCGAACGCACGCTTGAGGATGTGTTCCGCAAAACCGGGGCCCTGGTCGAGCACCGAGAGGCGCACCCACTGGCCGGAGTCGGAGCGTCGCGTGCGCAGCAGCACCTGGGCGTCGGGCACACCGGCCATGGCGTCCTGGGCGTTCTGCACGAGGTTGTGCAGGATCTGGCGCACCTGCTGCGGATCGGCCTGGGCCATGGGCAGGTCGTCGGCGGCTTCCAGGCGCACCGGCACGGCGGCGTTGTCGTAGAGCGAGAGGATGTCGCGCGCGAGTGCGTTGAGATCGACCGGTTGCAGCTGCGCGGCGGGCAGGCGCGCGTAGTCGCGAAACTCGTTGACCAGACGCTTCATGGCGTCGACCTGGTCGACGATGGTGCGCACCGATTTGTTGAGGATGGCCTGCTCGGCGGGCTGCACCTTGCCGTCGAGCTTCATGGCCAGGCGCTCGGCCGAGAGCTGGATGGGCGTGAGCGGGTTCTTGATCTCGTGCGCCAGGCGCCGCGCCACCTCGCCCCAGGCCTTGGCGCGCTGGGCCGAGACCATCTCTGAGACATCGTCGAACACCAGCAGGCGCTCGTTGTTGGGCAGGAGCGCGCCGCGCGCGATGAGCGTGATGCCTTCGTCAAACGGCGTGGTGCCGTTGGCGCTGAGTTCGAACGATTGCTGCCAGTAGCCGCCTTCGTGCGGCGTCTGATCGGACAGGAAGCGTTCGAACTGCTGCAGCACCGCGGAGGAAAACGTTTCCAGCCCGGGTACGGTGGCCAGGGGCTGGCCCATGTGCACGTTGAGGGGCGTGCGCAGGATGCGCGCCGCGCCGGGGTTGACGCTCTGCAGCCGCCCCTGCTGGTCAAGCACCACCACGCCCGCGGTGAGGTTGTCCAGGATGGTCTGCAGGTTGTCGCGCGCAGCGTCCACCTGCTCCATGCTTTGCTGCACGGCGGCGCGTGCGTCCGACAAGTCCTGCGTCATGAGCGCGAAGGTGCGCGTGAGGCCGGCAAGTTCGTCGCGTGACGCGAGTGATTTTTTGGGCGACAGATCGCCGGTGGCCACCTCGCGCATGCCTTCGGCCAGCACGAGCAGCGGGCGGATCAGCTGGTTGCCCAGCAGCACCGCCAGCAGCACCGCGCCGAACACCGCCAGAAACAGCGCCAGCGTGAGCGTGCCGATGTACATGCGCCGCAGGCCCTCGCGCGCCAGGGCACGTTCCTGGTACTCGCGGTTGGCCACCTGCACGGCCAGCGCGTCGGCCACCAGCGCCGCTGGCAAGGGCGCCACCACCTGCAGATAGCGCGGCTCGGCATCGAAGCCGAAGCTGGGCGGGCTCACCAGCGCCAAGACCTTGATGCGCGCCTGGTTGGCGGCCAGCGCCGCTTCGAGTTCACCGTCGGCCCCTTCGTCCAGCCCCTCGATCTGCGCCACCACGCGCGAGGCGCGCACGCTGCGCAACTGCGCGGCACTGGGCCGTTCGGGCGAGAGATCAAAACGCGACAGGCCCGAGCTGCCGAGCGCCTGGCCCGACGCGCTCCAGAGCACGAGATCGGTCACGCCGAGTTGCTCGCGCAGGCGCTCCAGCGCCAGCACGGCCGACGAGTTGGGCGAACGTCCCAGGCCTTCGGCGGCCACGCGGGTTTTGCTGCTGAGGTCGGCGGCGAGTGTGTCCAGCGTGGTGCGGCCCAGGTTGAGGCCGGCGCTCAGGGCGGACTCCACGCGCACGTCGAACCAGCTCTCGATGGAGCGCGACACGAACTGGTAGGACACGGTGTAGATGAGCAAGCCGGGCAGCACACCGACCAGCCCGATGATGGCGGCCAGCTTGATGAGCAGGCGGCTGCCGAACTTGCCGCGTTTGAACCGCAGGGCCAGCCGCACGCCCAGCCACACGATGACCAGCAGCAGAAAACCGGCCACGGCCACGTTGATGGCGACCAGCCAGCCGAAGTTCTGTTCGTAAAGCGCGCGGTTGCGCGTGGCCAGCGTGAGCAGGAACAGCAACACCATGCCCACGCCGGTCATGAACACCAGACCCGCACCCACGGCCCAGCGCACAGCGCCCGGTCGTTTGTGCAAGGTGGAGATGGCGTCCGGGGTGTTCACGGGGGTTCTGCTGCGGGCGCGCAGGCTGGGCAGGGTGTCAGCGGGCCGGCGCCGGCGCTTCCGCACCCGCGGTGGCGCTGGCAGGCACCTCGACCGCCCCCAGGTCCGGGGCGGGTGCGGGCGCTCGCTCGGGCTCGACGCGGTTGGGCACGGCAATCTCGTCCCGGATCTCGATGGTCCACCCGGGCTGGTTGCCCAGACCGATCTGGAACGGACGGGGCAACAGCGAGAGATCGAGTCGGAAGGAGAACTCGACGCGATGGTTTTCGTCGGTGGGCAAACGGGCCGCATCGGCGATCTTCCAGCGCGACACGCGGGCCACGCCCGCCAGCGCGTCGGCCAGCGAGTCGTAGTTCTGGTGCAGCGCGTACTGCAGCCCGGCGCCGCCGGCGTTCACCGCCGCGTCGTTGGACAGGCTGACCCGCCAGCGGCGGGTGAGGGGTTGGTAGGCCAGGCGCAAGGTGCGCGTGACGCTGGCGATGCGGCGGTCGGCCCAGTACCAGCGCTCGCGGTACACATCGGCCTGCCAGACGAAATAGAGCGGGACCGACTTGAGCAAGGCTTCTTCCACCACCTGCTCGGGAAAGATGTCCATGCGGCCGGAGAGGTACAGCGCCTCGGGCGTGCGCTGCAGGTTGAGCTGAAACGCCTGGGGTTTCTGGGCCTGGGCGGTGCCGGTTGCACCGAAAACGAGGACCCAGAAAACGACCAGGACAAACCAACCGCGCAGGCTCGCCATCGGGCTCATGCCGCCGGCCCACCGCGTCCAGCGCGGTGGTCGGTCAAGGTGCAACCTTGTCGATGCGAGTGTAAAAAAATCCGTCATGGCCACCCAACGGATTGTCGTTGAACTCCCCCGCCGGGGCGGCCGAACCGGGCAGCAAATGGCCTGGAGAAGGCCGATGCACCGCATTGGTGTGGCGCTCAAGGAACGCTTGCACCTGATCGGCACCTTCGGCGCGGAACACGGAGCAGGTGGCGTAGAGCAGGCGCCCGCCTGGTTTGAGCAGCGGCCAGAGCGCTTCGAGCAAACCACGCTGCACCTTGACGAGCTGGTCGACGTCGCTGGCCCGGCGCAGCCAGCGCACGTCGGGGTGACGGCGCACGATGCCCGACGCGGTGCACGGCGCGTCCAGCAGGATGGCGTCGAAGGCCTGGCCGTCCCACCAGGTGGCGGGCCGGGACGCGTCGGCGCAACGCACCTCGGCTCTCAGCCCCAGGCGCTTCAGGTTGTCGTCGACGCGCTCGCAGCGGCGGGCATCCATGTCCAGCGCGAGCAGACTCACCTCGGCCCGTTCGAGCAGGTGGGCGGTCTTGCCGCCGGGCGCGGCACAGGCGTCGAGCACGCGGTCGGCGGCGGTCCAGTGACGGTCTTCGAGGAGCAGGCTGGCGGCCATCTGGGCTGCGGCATCCTGCACCGAGCAGTGGCCTTGGGAGAAACCGGGCAGGCGCTCCACCGGCTGCGGCGTGTCCAGCTCCAGGCCATCGTCGCCGACCGGGTTGGAGGCCACGCCGATCGCCAGCAGGGCCTGCTGGTACGCAGCACGCCCGATCTGGCGCCGGTTCACGCGCAGCGTCATGGGGCCGGGCTGGTTGTTGGCCGCCAGGATGGCCTGCCAGCGTTCGGGGTGGTCGCGCTGCAGGCGCTCGATCCACCACGTCGGGTGGTTCCAGCGCGCCACGGGGTGGCGCAGCGCCTCGGCCATCAGCGCCGGGCGTTCGCGCAAGAAGCGGCGCAGGCAGGCGTTGACGAATGCGGCCTGGCGCGCGGTGCTGCGGTCTTGCCGCGCGGCGTCCACGGCCTGGTTGACGACGGTGTGGGCAGCGTAGTGCAAACCACTGGCCGAGCCCGCTTCGGCGTCCTCCAGCATCAGGCTCAGGGCGCTGCACAGCAGGGCTTGCACCGCGGCGTCGGGCTTGCGCTGCACCAGCTGGTCCACCAGCGCACGGGCCGTGCCCAGATGGCGCAACACGTGGAAGGTCAGCGCCTGCACGCCCGGGCGCAGCTCGGCGGCGACCTGGGGCATCACCTCGCTGAGCGACTGCCCTTGTTCGACGGCCCGCACGCAGCGTGCCGTGTGGCGCAGTTGGGTGGCGAGGGTCGGCCCGAGGGGTGCGCCGGCTGGGCGCGGAGCGGGTGGAGAGGCGGTCAATCGGGGTCCGGGATGGGGTGGTGGGACCGGTGAGGGTACCAGCACCGCCCGCCATCGCGGCTCTTCAAACCAGGGTCCAGCCCGGGGTGTCGGTGTTGGGTGCCGCAGCGGCTGGTGGGGCCTCGTGCTCCACCCCGCGCTGCAGGGGCAGTGGGCCCGGGTTTCGGCCGTAGATGCGGCGAATGCGCTCGTTCAGCGGCGGATGCGAGTCGAACCAGCCCGCGACCTTGCCGGACTCGTTGCCCACCAGCAGCATGTGCTGCACCACCGAACCCACGGCGCGTGTTTCCACGCCCGCGTTCTGCTGGGTCAGTATCTTGCGCAGCACGCCGCCCAGGCCGTCGCGGCTGCGGGTCCATTGCACGGCCCGAGCATCGGCCAGCAGCTCGCGCTGGCGCGATACGGCCGCCTGCAGGGCATGGCCGGCCACCCAGCCCAACCAGCCCGCGGCCATGACGGCCAGGCCGATGAGTGCGGCAGCCATGCGCCGGTCACGCGTGTCGGGTTCGAACAGCGACTGGCCCATGCGGAAGAGCATCTCCAGACCAAACACCATGCCCACCAACCGCATGTTCAAACGCGTGTCGCCTTCACCGATGTGGCTGAACTCGTGGGCGACCAGACCCTGCAACTCCTCACGCGTGAGGTGCTCCAGCGCGCCCTGGGTCACCGCAACGACCGAGTCGTCTTCATCCCAACCCGCGGCAAAGGCATTGATGCCCTGATCACGCGCCAGCACCATGGGCTGGGGCCGCCGCACATTGGAAGCAATCGCCATTTCGTCGACGATGTTGCAGAAGCGTTGTTCGTCCAGCTGGCCCGAGGGTTGCGCCAGCCGCGCGCCCAGCTGCTCGGCCAGGCGCACGCCGCCGCCCTCGCTCAGGCGCGAGGTTTCCACCCACCACCCACCCAGCACGAACAACAAGGTGACGGCGGTGTTGACCTCGAAGAAATGGCGCGGAAAGCTGAGGTCTCCGGGCATCCAGAAGCCCCAGGTGAGACCCCAGGCCAGCGCCAATGCCGCGTTGACCGCCACCAGCAACAGCAAGACCGTGACGCCGAAGGCCAGCAGCAAGCGCACCGTCTCGCCCCGGGCCTCGCGCTGGAATTCGAAGAACCGCATGGCCGCGCTGTTGAGCGAGTGTCAGATCTCGATGCGCAATGTCTGGCGCTCGGCTTCACTGGTGGTGGACTCCAGCATGGCCTGCGGCACGAAGTTGAACAGCCGCGCCACGATCAGCGTGGGGAACTGGGCCGCCGCGTCGTTGAACTCGAGCACGTTGTCGTTGTACGCCTGGCGTGCAAAACCGATGCGGTTTTCGGTGCTGGAAAGCTCCTCGCTGAGCTCGCGCATGTTCTGGTCGGCCTTGAGATCGGGGTAGGCCTCGGCCACGGCGAACAGCCGGCCCAGTGCACCACCCAACATCTGCTCTGCACCGGCCAGAGCCCCCAAGGCTCCGGCGTTGAGGGGGCTGGTGGCCGCCGTTTGTTCGGCCGTTCGGGCCTGGTTGCGCGCAGCGATCACCGCTTCCAGCGTCTGGGATTCGTGTGCGAGGTACTTGCGCGCCACTTCCACCAGGTTGGGAATCAGGTCGTAGCGCCGCTTGAGCTGCACATCGATCTGACCGAACGCGTTGGCGATGGCGTTCTTCAACCGCACCAGGCGGTTGTAGGCACCCACCGCCCAGAAAAACACGGCCAGACCCACCCCCAGCATCACCCACAACGAAACGGACATGTTCGGCACTCCTGATCAACAACCCCGCCCCCCGGCAGGCCGGGCCAATATACCTTTGGCTCTCCGCCCACGCGCGGCACGGCACCATGAAAAAAGCCCCCAGTCGGATGACTGGGGGCTTTTTGTGCTTCAGCGGGGTGGGCTTATTCGGCCGACTCGTTGGTGCTTGAAGCGTCGGCCTGCTCGGCCTGGTCGGCTGCCAGCGATACGGCATCGGCTTCGGCAATGGCACGGCGTTCTTCGTCGTCCATCTTCTCCTTGACCTTGCGCGCCTCGTGGTAGGCCATGCCGGTACCGGCCGGGATCAGACGACCCACGATCACGTTTTCCTTCAGACCACGCAGTTCGTCGCGCTTGCCCATGATGGCCGCCTCGGTCAGCACCCGGGTGGTTTCCTGGAAGGAAGCCGCCGAGATGAACGAGTCGGTCGACAGCGAAGCCTTGGTGATACCCAGCAGGATGTTGCTGAACACCGCGGGCAGCTTGCCTTCGGCACGCAGTGAGTCGTTGGTGTTGAGGATCTCCGAACGCTCGACCTGCTCACCGGCGATGTAGCTCGAATCACCCACGCTGTCCACGACCACACGGCGCAGCATCTGGCGAACGATCACCTCGATGTGCTTGTCGTTGATCTTCACGCCCTGCAGGCGGTAGACGTCCTGCACTTCGTCAACGATGTAGCGGGCCAGCTCTTCCATGCCCAGCAGGCGCAGGATGTCTTGCGGATCGGCCGGGCCGTCCACCACGCTCTCGCCCTTGTTGACCACCTGGCCTTCGTGCACCAGGATGTTCTTTTCCTTGGGGATGAGGTCGTCCCACACCTTGCCTTCGGGGTCGGTGATCTGCAGGCGAACCTTGCCTTTGGTCTCCTTGCCGAACGACACAGTACCGGTCATCTCGGCCAGCATGCCCTTGTCTTTCGGGCTGCGGGCTTCGAACAACTCGGCCACACGCGGCAGACCGCCGGTGATGTCGCGCGTCTTCTGACCTTCGACCGGGATGCGGGCCAGCACTTCGCCAGGGCCCACGTCCATGCCGTCGCGCACCTGGATCAGCGAGCCGATCTGGAAGCCGATGGTCACCGAGTGGTCGGTGCCCGGGATCTTCACTTCGTTGCCTTGCGCGTCGATCAGCTTGACCTGTGGACGCACCACCTTGGCCACGCCGCGGCGCTTCGGATCGATCACCACCAGGGTCGACAGACCAGTGACATCGTCCACCTGCTTGGCCACGGTGAGGCCTTCCTCGACGTTCTCGAAACGCACCTGACCAGCGAATTCCGTGATGATCGGGCGCGTCAGCGGATCCCAGTTCGCCAGGATGGCGCCGGCCTTGATGTTCTGGTCGGCTTTCACCGACAGGATCGCGCCGTACGGCACCTTGTGGCGCTCGCGCTCACGACCGTGTTCGTCGTGGATGATGATTTCGCCGGAACGCGAGATCACCACCAGTTCGCCCTTGGTGTTGGTCACGTAGCGCATGGTGGCGTTGAAGCCGATCACGCCGCTGGACTTGGCTTCCACGCTGGAGGCCACAGCCGCACGCGAAGCCGCACCACCGATGTGGAAGGTGCGCATGGTCAGCTGGGTACCGGGTTCACCGATGGACTGGGCAGCAATCACGCCGACCGCTTCACCGATGTTGACCAGACCACCGCGGCCCAGATCGCGGCCGTAGCACTTGGCGCAGATGCCGAAGCGGGTTTCGCAGGTCAGTGCGGTGCGCACTTTCACTTCGTCCACCGCAGCGGCTTCCAACATGTCGAGCATGTCTTCGTCGAGCATCTCGCCGGCGGGCACCAGCAGTTCGCGCGTTTCGGGGTGCGTCACTTCCTCGGCCGTGGTGCGACCCAGAATGCGGTCGCGCAGCGATTCGATGACTTCACCACCTTCAACAATGGCGCGCATCAGCGTGCCGTTGGTGGTGCCGCAGTCCTGGGTGTTGACCACCAGATCCTGCGTCACGTCCACCAGGCGGCGCGTGAGGTAGCCCGAGTTGGCGGTCTTCAGCGCCGTGTCGGCCAGGCCTTTACGCGCACCGTGGGTCGAGATGAAGTACTGCAACACGTTGAGACCTTCACGGAAGTTCGCCGTGATGGGGGTCTCGATGATGGAGCCGTCAGGCTTGGCCATCAGGCCTCGCATGCCGGCAAGCTGGCGGATCTGCGCAGCGGAGCCACGCGCACCCGAGTCGGCCATCATGTAGATGGAGTTGAACGACTCCTGGTCCACTTCCTTGCCGTGGCGGTCGGTGGTCTTCTGCTTGGCCAGCTGGGCCATCATGACCTTGGAGATCTCGTCACCGGCCTTGCCCCAGATGTCCACCACCTTGTTGTAGCGCTCGCCCGCGGTCACCAGACCGGACGCGTACTGCTGGGCGATTTCCTTCACCTCGTTTTCGGCGCGGTCGATGATGGCCGGCTTCTCCTTGGGCACCAGCATGTCGTCCACGGCGATCGAGATACCGGCGCGCGTGGCCAGACGGAAGCCGTTTTGCAGCAACTTGTCGGCGAACACCACGGTTTCCTTCAGGCCGCACTTGCGGAACGAGGTGTTGATCAGGCGCGAGATTTCCTTCTTCTTCAGCGGCTTGTTCAGCACGTCGAACGGCAGGCCACGCGGCAGGATCTCGGAGAGCAGCGCACGGCCCACGGTGGTGTCGACCAGCGAGGTGGACGACGTCCACTCACCCGTGGCCTTGTCCAGCGTCTGCTGGGTCAGGCGCACGCTGATCTTGGCGGTGATTTCCACCACGCCGTTGTCGAGTGCGCGCAGCAGCTCGGACAGATCGGCAAAGATCATGCCCTCGCCCTTGGCGTTGATGCGATCACGGGTGGCGTAGTACAGACCCAGCACCACGTCTTGCGACGGAACGATGGAGGGCTCGCCGTTGGCAGGGAACAGGATGTTGTTCGAGGCCAGCATCAGGGTGCGGGCTTCGATCTGCGCTTCCACCGACAGCGGCACGTGAACGGCCATCTGGTCGCCGTCGAAGTCGGCGTTGAACGCAGCGCAGACCAGCGGGTGCAGCTGGATCGCCTTGCCTTCGATCAGGATGGGCTCGAACGCCTGGATGCCCAGGCGGTGCAGCGTGGGAGCGCGGTTGAGCATCACCGGGTGCTCCTTGATCACCTCTTCCAGGATGTCCCACACCACCGGCGTGCCGGCTTCAACTTCCTTCTTCGCGGCCTTGATGGTGGTCGCGATGCCCATGGCTTCCAGGCGCGAGAAGATGAACGGCTTGAACAGCT
>Ga0210245_100389_pt1 | contig 40376 bp, 30 predicted proteins | sample ChrtobMetaP3_4mM_FD_155450 | JGI IMG/M metagenome (GOLD analysis project Ga0210245, IMG submission 155450) | Chrysochromulina tobin associated microbial communities from unialgal haptophyte culture, Seattle, Washington, United States - P3_4mM | ecosystem: Host-associated > Algae > Haptophytes >...
CGGCGGCGGCGGCGGCGGCGGCGGCGGCGGCGAGAGCGAGGGCGGCGGTGGCGACGAGGCGGCGGCGGCTCCGGCTCCGAACTGGACCTCTCGAAGGTAGCATTGGAACATCGCCTGATAATCTGTGTTTGCGTAAGACGTGATGACCACTTGCCAGCGAGATGCGGTCACTGGGCTGCTAAAGGTGCCATACGCAAACTCCCCATCGGGAATGGTAGTGAAGTCGGTGTTTGAGCCAGGCACGGTGACGAGTGTCCCCGAAGTGTCTGCATACTTGAGGTGCACCTGCCCGAAGCGATACCAGGTGTTGCCTGCAACCCGCCAACGTGAAAACGTGTAGCGAGCGCCCATCTCGATAGTGTAGGTATATGGCAATGGTTGGTAATTCGGCCCAGCAAAGTCGATGGAATTTCCGAGTGGGTTTGAGGCCGTGCCATCAAAGGGAGCCGTGATCGTGCAAAGGTTGTACTGGCACGCATAGGAGACCAGTGGCGAATGCTGTGGTACGGTCCAGCTCGAGCCAGCCCCAGAATAGTATGTGATTCCGTTGATGATGCTTACGGCATGGAGGGATGCCGTCGTGGCCGTAGATGAGGAGCCGGCTGCGGGCGGCGGAGGCGAGCTCTGGCTACGAGGGCCACAATCGTAGCAGTCGGTGCCCAAGGCGCAGAAGTTGTACTCATTTCCGGGGCCGCCGTCGTCGCAGTCACCATCATAGGCGTAGTTGCACGTGTTTATGCATTGTCCCACCGTGCCGCTCAGCTGGAGGAGGAGGAGAACAAGACCGAGCATCGCATTCCGGCGTGCGGATTGACTTTGCACTTTCCTCGCTCGCTTTCCGGCGCGGCCACACCGCTCGCTTTCTTCTCCAGTCAGTTCAGTCAGTTTCGTCGCGGTCCCCCCGCGCTCCACGCTTTCTTCTCGTGCAAACGAGCGGTGTTCTTTGAAACTCGAAACGCCCACGACGGGTGGAATCTTGTACAAGGAAACTACTTCACACATTGCTGGAGAGCTAGGTATGCGGTTGTCTCACCGGGTAACCTAACGGGGTAACCGGGTTCCAAACGCTTTGACCTTGTAGCACTTGGAGCACATGCCGCCAGTGTCGGTGCTGCCGAAGAAGCCGCATCCGGCGGCGCACGGCTTGCGCACACGAGGGGGAGGGGAGCTCTCGGTCGGAGGCGCGATCGGAAGTGCAGTGCTGGATGCATTCTCAGACGTGGGAGGCGCGACCGGAAGTGCAGCGCTGGATGCCGTCCCAGACTCCGTCCGCACGCCTATTTCATTGGAGGCATCAGTCTGCATATTCACCCCCACATCACAGGTGCCCCCTGAAACGAACGTCTCCAGTCTGCGACGATGGCGTTTGAAGACGAGGGTGAGGACGAGGGCGAGGACGAGGGCGATCGAAAGACTGATGCCGATTGAAAGACTGATGCCGATCGAAACATCGATGCCAATCGAAACCTTTATGGGAGGGATCGAAACACTGATGCTGCTCGTCTCTACCGCTCGTGATATGGGCGGAAACGGGGGCGGCGGCCGTGATGGCGGCGATGGGGACGGCGATGGCGGCGGTGGCGATGGGCCGACATAGAACGTGTGCGTCTGCGAGTACCCAGCGGTGAAGGTCGCGCCGTAGTTGACGCCGTTGATCGTCACGTACCCTCCGTGCCAGCCGTCCCCCACAGAGTCTACAAGGACGAGTGTGTGCGATCCAGGGGTGAGGCAGCGCGAGTACGTGTACATATGGTAGTCGGCCAGCGTTCCCGAGGTGATTGCAACGCCATCGATCTTGACGCTGATCTCATTCGCCCAGGTTTGAGTGGTGAGCGTCACAGGATAAAAGCTCCCGCCGGGGCAGCTTGGGGGCAGCGGCATCCGACGAGAGGGTACGCTCGCTTTTCAGCTCGTCTCGCTCGCTTTTTCCTGACACGGCCACGCGTTACTCGCTTTTTTATAAAAACCGAACGGTTGGAATCTTTGCATAAGGTCATTCGAATAGGCGCTCCTCCAGCATGTATGCTCAACCAGGCCATCGTTCACAGCCTATGTTTAGAATTCGACACCCAAGACACCACCTCTACACCGTGGTGCCACACCGCTGTGGGGTCGCGATGCCGCCAACCACGAGTGCGCAGGGCGTCGAGGAGCTCGGTTTCATCGAGCGCGTGAGGCGAGGTAAGGCAGTGTCCCGCGAGGAAATTCTCAGCCACCTGGCACTTACAAAGGAGCAGAGTACGGCGAGTGACCTCGAGGCGGCCGTCGATAAGATGGAACGCGATATGCAGCGCAAGGTTCAGATGATCGAGTCGGGCGAGGGCTGCTACTTCAAGCCGATGCCCGAACTGTGCGAGGCGGCGGAGCGCGGCGACTTGGCGACGTTGACCTCCCTCATCGCCAAGAAGGCCAACCCGGACACGCGCGGAGAGAATGGCAACACGGCGTTGGCGTTCGCAGCGGCCAACGGGCACGCCGACTGCTGCTCGTTCCTGCTGCAGAGCAAGGCGGACATTAGCGCGCAGAGCGATTGGGGCAGCACGTCGTTGCATGCGGCCGCATGGGCTGATTGCGCCAAGGTGATCAAGCTGCTGGTGCGTGCGAAGGCGAACATCAATGCGCAGCAGCCCAACGGGGCGACCCCGCTGCACTTTGCTGTGGAGAGTAAGCGCGAGGGCTCGGTGCGTGCGCTGTGCATGGCCGGCGCGAATCGGACGCTCAAGCGCGACGGGCGCACGCCGCTCATGGAGGCCGTCACTCTCAAGGCCAAGGCATGCGAGCTGGTGCTGCGCGAGTTCGATGCCACCGAGAAAGCCGAGCACGAGCGCAAGCTGGCAGCGATGCTCAAGGACAAGGAGGCAAAGGCGAACGCGGCGGCCGAGGCGCTGCTCGCGGAGCTTGCTGTCGAGGAACAAGCGAGCAAGGGCGGCGGCGGCGGCGGCCGCGGCGGCGGCGGCGGCGGTGGCGGAGGGGGAGGCAAGAAGAAGGGCAAGCAGGTCTTTGCAGAGGCGGCGCTGAGTGCTGGGGCCATCGTGGCGACGAGCGCTGTGCCGAGCGCTGTGGACTCGACGCGCGAGCAGGGCGGGAAGAGCGCTCTCGCTGCGCGGCTGCTGAGCGAGATGGGCGTCGTGACGGGCGGCGGCGGCGGCGGCGGCGGCGGCGGCGGTGGCGGCGGGATCAGCGAGGGTGCAGGTGAGGGCAGCGGCGGCGGCGAGGGTGGCGGCGGCGGCAATGGCGGAGGGGCCAAGAAGAGCAGGCGTGGTGGAAAGAAGAACAAACGGGGGGGCGGCGGCGGTGGCAGCGGAGGCGGAGGTGGCGGCGGCGTCGGTATCCCGGAGGGGGCTTGCATGGGCGATGACGTCGATGCCGACGGCGGTGCGGCGGCCATCGGCGGCGACAACGAGGGCGCCTCGGATGATGAGGCCACCATGGCGAAGGCACTCAACCGGCGCAAGCAGCTCGCCCATGCAACTCGCTCGGAGGGCTACTTGACGCAATGCCTCTGCTGTGGCTCACGCGCGTGCCCCACACAGGACCTGCGCTGCCCTTCGTGCGCTGCTTCGCGCCGGATCAACGACCCGTCTGCGCTGAACCCGCTACCTTTGAGGCGGGAGGAGCCCTCGAATGCAGCGCTGAACCACGGATATAGGCGACATCACCCGACAACACACGAGGAGCAGCTCTTCGATGACAGCGATGACGACAGTGCTCACGACGTGGTTGAGGTGGTCGAAAATGGTCGCACTACTGTTGTTATCGATCGATATGGTGTTCACGAGGTGAAGTAGATCACCAGGGACAGTGGTCCACGCTCCAATGGGGGGGAGAGGGGGGTACTACGCATTTACTCGGGAGCGAGTCGGACCCCAGGGTGTACCGGTAAGATGCCCGCAATCCGCGAAACGCGCGACGCGGTCACTGGAGACCGTGACGTGTGTGCCTCAAGGCGGCGCAATACCTACCCGGTCCGGTCGCGTGCCGACGCGAAAAAAGAGTGTGGTCGTAAACTTCTAGAGCTTGAACGTTGAAGCTTGTACGCTTGTTGTTTCGTTTCGAGGTACGAGGAGCACACGTCAACACTGTGTTGAAACACGCCTAATAGGGTAACTACCTGAGTAGTGAAACCCTCCCCCTAGGTCAAAATCTCGCGCCCCACAGTGTTGAAACACCATAGGGTAACTACCTGAGTAGTGAAACCCTCCCCCTTGCTAGGTCAAAATCTCGCGCCGGTCAAGCAGCCACGTCGTCGTCGACCTTAACGTCGACCCGCTGACGCCCCTCGCCTGTGCGCGTGCCGCGACAAGATCGCGAGCCGCGTCACTGAACGTCCGGCGCACTCCGGACTGCGCGCCGCTACCTCTAGACGACTAAATTAGATACCGTCCTGCTGCACGGCACGATTGAAAACGCACCAATCTAGATTGTATACTGAACCTCCCCATTCACAATCTCAAAGTCGCCCCATCGCGAGATCGGCCCGGGCGTAAAGTTGACCGAGCCCTCGCGTCCTCTCAACTCTCCTTCCTTGCGTTCACGGACTGCCCCGACAAGACTCGTGTCCCGCGACTGCAGCTGTGTCAACCAGGCGGCGAAGGCGGTCGGCGAGGCTTCGCCGTCGCTACTCAAAGTCGCCGCGCACGCGGGCGCCGCGAGTGCGCCGACGGACTCGCGAGGAGTGCTGCCGTGGGGTTCGTCAGGTTCGTCACCCACACCCTCCTCCTCGAGCGCTGCAGGACGGTAGGCCGCCTGGATGCCCTGATGGATGCCCATCAAAGCCTCCTCGCCACCGACGGAAGTGGTGGCGCGGGTGAGGTTGGAGGCGAGCTCGACGAGGAGATGGGCCGGGGCGTCGGCTGGTAGCATGGCTAGCACGCCGTCCATGCTGCGCTGTGGCGGTGGCGGCCGCCTCGCCAGCCGATGCCGCGAGCAATGCGTGCTACGGGGGCTGTGGATGAGGGCTGTGTTTGCCCAGCCCTCATTGGCGACGGCACTCGGCGTTGGCGTGATGACGTCGACACAATTGGCGGTGTTGGTGGGAACGGGAACGGCATCAACCGCACGATTGGCTGCGTCCGTGGGCACCCATGGTCGTGAGCCGCCCTTGGCATCGGCCGTGCCAACGCGTGGCAAAGCGGGCCGTGGCGGCAGCATCGTGTGGACAAAGTGCGTCCGCCGTGGCGACATCTTGTGGCGAGGGCTGCTACTGCTACTGCTGGCATTCGCCGAGTTGAGCACATTGAACACCAGATCGCTGACCTCCGAGCGCAGTTGCTCGTGCTCAGCAACCACGGGCGGGCCCACTGACACCGATGGGGCCGGCCGCAGCTGCATCGAATAATTGCGTGCCGCGCGTAAAGCGCACGGTATGCTTGCGGTGAACCTGATTGCGTAGAGGTAGTCGTGGTCCTCCAAGCCGATGGCGGTTCGGTCGGTTCGACGCGCTCTCGCGGATGTCTGCGTCGCCTCAAGGAGCACCATCCAACCAACTTTCTTCAGACACACAAACCTGAACGGCCTCTCTTCATTTCATGTTAATACACACAACACGTAAGCAGCACAGCTGTGAAGACAATACAATACAATTCAGGCCATTTCACAGTTCAGTTCAGTTCATTCACAAACCGAAATTGCGTGAATGACCCTGCGGATTCGTGCTTCGATGTGCGTGGTGTCGTTGACGTTGTCGTGCGGTCTTGCCGCGGGTGTCGTCCCCGACCGTCTTGTTGAAGACCAGTGACCTTAAATATGTACTTCGGTGTTCACTTTCTTTTTTCATACCACCCGCCACTGCGCGCGCACAAGCATGCAACATGTATTCCATTGAGCACTTGGGTCAACGTCACACTCTTGAGCCGAGCTAGCTCGCTCGGCTCACTTTTCCCTTTTCGGGGAATACAGGTGCGTAGGACGTGTAAGTCTGTCGTGCGGTGTCTCTCTGCGTCGTCGGCTCGCCGCACGAGAGTCGAGGGAGCAGATTACGTCGACACCCACGCCGTCTCGCCGTGCCCCGAGCACGCACGCTCGGCGGGCGCTGCTTGCACTGGGCGACTCCTCTCGTGTGTGTCAGCATTTCCAGATGCGGCACGTGTTGTCCTTGGAGCCGGTGATGATGGTATCGCCCTCATAGTTGAAAGCGGCCGAGAAGATCTCATCCGTGTGCCCCTCGAGCACCTGCTTGCAGTCGCCCGTCTCGACGTCCCATATGCGGCACGTGCGGTCGGAGCTCGCGGTGATGATCTTGTTGCCCTGCGGGTTGAAGCTCACCTTCGAGATTTCTCCTTCATGGCCAATGCAGATGGCCTGGCATGCACCCTGCAGCGTGCTATACACTCGAGCGGTGCCGTCGGCGGAGGCTGTCACGAGCTTGTCGCCGCTCGTCGAGAAGGCCACGTCGAGGATCTCGTCATTGTGGCCGCGCAGCGTGTTGATGCACTGCCCCGTCTTCACATTCCAGATTTTGCACGTTCGGTCGATGCTGCCCGAGATCGCGAGGTCGCCCGTGTAGTTGAACTGAGTGGACGAAATCTCGCCCCGGTGGCCCGCGAGCGTGTGCAGGCACTGGCCGGTGGCCACGTCCCAAACCTTCGTGGTGTGGTCAAAGGAGCCGGTGAGCATCAGCGTGCCGTCGGACGAGAAGTTGAGCGACACTATCTCCGCCGTGTGACCCATAAGGGTGTAGAGCTCCTCGCCGGTGGCGACGCTCCAAAGCTTGGCGGTCGAGTCCATCGAGCCCGTCGCCACGATGTCGCCCGACGGGTCGAAGCTCAGGCACACGATCTCGGTCGAATGCCCGCGCAGCGTTTGCAGCAACTCGCCAGTCTCCGAATTCCATATCTTGGCTGTCTTGTCGAACGAGCCCGTCACGATCTTGTCGCCCCACGGGTTGTTGAAGGCAATGGCGTACACCACGTTTTTGTGGCCCTCGAGCGTGAGCAGCTCCTCGCCCGTGAGCGTGTTCCACACCTTGCAGGTGCGGTCGTAGCTGCCAGTGATGAAGCGATCGCCCGACTTGTTGAACGCGCAGTTCGTGAGCGGCAAGATGTGCGCGCGCAGGATCTTGAAGAGATAGAAGTTTTGCGGCAATTCCTCGGTGTCCAGCTTCTCGATGAGCTTGAAGATGAGCTTGCGCAGCTGCGGCTTACGATTCTCGGAGATGAGCTCCTCATCCCGCACGATACGGTCGATGAGGTCCTCAACGTCAGTCCCCGGCGTGAGGTCTAGCAGGTCGACGTTCTTCTGCAGCAGCTCCTCGCCCCGTTGGTACTCGAGGATGATGCCCGGCGGGAAGTAGCGCAGCAGAAAGCGCTTGAGCTTCATTCGGCCTCCGCGGAAGTCTTTCGTCGTGTCTCTTTCGGCGGGAATCCGCGTCGCGTCGAGCGCTCTCGGCAGCGCTCGCGCATCGAATTGTGTGCACCCGCGGTTCCAGAATTTGTTGCAGACGATGTGATTGAGAGGAAAATTGCATGCAGTGTCCGGCTGCCCGCGAACTCCCAAGTATTAATGCGGTGCGCCACCGCCTCGTCAACGCGCCGCCTCGTTGGCTACATGCCATGCTACTTGCCAATCTATTTGCCACCTTTAAGGTAGTTTTGCCCAGAGCTGAGTGCGCGCCCTCCATCCACCTAGTAGGTGCTCTTCGCCACGTAACGTGTACATCGACGCCGGCGTGAATTGGTGCAACACCATCCAACTTCATGACGCGCTGCCGGGACCGGAGAACCGCACTCTCGCACAGGAGCACATGCGGCAGCAGCAGATTTCCTTTCATGCACACACCCCGTGGGTAGTCTTCGGGTTTGAGGCCTCGCCGATCATTGCTTTGTACGCTCAGAACTGCACAGATGCACTTGATGCAGGCCAACCCCTGCCGAGGCCGCCTATCGACTCAGTGGCTGGCTCAAGCGCGGAGCTCTACAGGTCCGGTGCCGCCTACAATTGCACGATGCCCGGCAACGCTCGATTTGACTGCATCTTGGCCGCGGCGCGGCCACAACTCCACGCGCTAGAGCGCAGCGCCTCGCAAGTACGGCGACTGAGCAACAAGGCAATAAAGGCACGGATGGACTCCGCAGCGCACAAATGCCCCTTGTATGAGCGCAACTCGTACACATTCGTACCTGCCGCTGTGGGCGACCGTAATGGCACCATCGAGCTGTCTGGGTCATCGGAGGCTCTGCTGAGAGGTGGTTTAATGTCCCCCCGCGCGTTCATGGCAGCATCAAGGCAGCATCAAGGCAGCCGACTGTACTCGGTTCCGGTGATTGACCTGGTCCGCTGGATAAAGCGCTCGTTCGTGCCGCAGGATTTCCTGCTGCTCAAATTGGATGTGGAAGGGTCGGAGCAGACCCTCGTGCCGGCGCTCGCAGCTCTTCCGGCCGTCGCTCAGCTGATCGATGTGTTGGTGTGGGAGTGCCACTCGGGTGGCCGGCTGCCGTGCCACACGCTGCTCGAGCTGCTCAAGGGAGCCGGGGTCGGGGCCATCTACCAGGAGCCCAAATCGTGGCCATGGAAGCGTACGATGTGCACGGCTCCTCTGTGGCGTCATCCATCTCTCCGAAGGCAGGCCGACGCACCCGAACGGCATCCGTTGTGTCGGAGCCGCACTTGGTGGAGACATGGCGAGGATGGAGCCCCCCGGCAGCCGGCTGCGTGAACCGTGATTATGTTTTTATTGCTCTGATTATGAGTGACGGATGACGCCGCGCAACGAAACGGCGGCGCACGGCGGCCATGCGCAATGCGCACGTGCGGCGGCTGCAATTTTGAATTTAGGCAACGTACACGCAACACGGCGCCGATAGTCGCACTACGAGTTGAACATGGGGGTTTATGTTATACGTATTTTTGGCTCGCCAGTCTCTCCCCTTCTGCTCCCCGTCCCGCCGCCCAATGCGCGGAACGTCCCGCCGACGCCCGAGTCGCCGCGCCTCTTCTCCTCCAGGGAGCACCCCACATGCGACACTCATAACCTGGAGACTGGGCGAGGGTTTTCGAGGGAGGCAGCAAAGCTGGCCAAGGCCTTCTCGTACACTTCAGGGTACGACCTCAGATGGCTCACGTGCGGAGAGCAGGCGAGGCGTCCGCTAGTCTGCACCGCACTTCCCTGAGCCACGCGCAGACTGATGAAGGCCTCCACCTGGTCCGGCGGAATGAGCCGGTCCTCCTCGCCGTAGATGAAGAGCTCGGGTCGTGGAGGGTTCGTTTCGATGCCGAAGAGCTTCGGGAACAGGCCAATCGGGGGTGGCGGTGTGCGAATCGGAAACAACAAAGACGTGAACAAGCAGTAGGGGACATGTAAAGCAAGCGACTTGGCCGTCTCCGCAGCTGGCAAGCCAGCAGAGATGATGATCAATGGTGCCCCCATGGGCAGGGGAAGATGCTTCGATGACGGTGCGCTGTCGTATACTGCGCCGTCAAAGCGGACGGGCTCGTCCGAAGACGCCTCCTCGAGTACAGAGAGCATCAGCATGACACCACCATTGCTAAGCGCATGAGACGCGATCAATGCGTCGGGTCCATGGCGCTCCCGATGCAAGCGGCACTCCTTCGCAAGAGTGCGCGCCACCTCATTGGCGGGCGTCCATGAGCCGGGAAAGAAGGTCATGTCGATGGACATGGCCGCAGTCGCCGTGCGCCAGCCGAGCTTGTGCCACACGCTCGCGTACTTGCAGACATTTTTGAGAGTCGAGCCTCCCCAACCGCACAATACGGCCAGGCCACGAGCATTTGGTGGGCCACCGAAGGCGATGGGCAGCTGGGCCATACTCACGAGCTTCCTCGTCGCGTCCGAAGGCTTCCGACGGCATCTCGTCAAGACTATTCAAGTCAAGCCATGCGAGATTTTCGAGTTTGGAACGCCCACACGTCATCACAAACCACAGATAAACCCGCAACTGAGGACTTCTCTCAGAAACTTGAGGCCCCTCCGACGAGAAGGTTATTTCACGCCGCTGGCGCTGCCGCCGGCGCTTCTCTCGCGGCCTTGGCCGCCGCGGCTGCCACGGAGGCCGCTCGGGCAGCGGCCGCCTCGGCCTCGTACGCGGCCGCCTCGTCGGCGCGCGTGTCGAGCACGTGCACGAGCTGACGCCGCTTGAAGGCGGGGCAGGTCAGGTTTTCGAAGATGATGTACTTGAACTCGCCGCGACGCCGCGGTCGCGGCACCTGCACGAGCACGGCGCCGGCGCCCTGGGGGCCCGAGACGGCAAAGCGCACGATCGTGATATCCTGGCCGGCCTCGGTGTCGTCCCAGCGCTCCATCTCGTTGCGCCGGCCGCGGGCGCCGCCATGGTCGATGCCATGCGCACGCAGTGGTGAGCCTAGCCCGTTGGCGATCAGCGGGTCGACCTTGACCTTCTCAAAGGCCTCGCTGTAGATGGTCTGCGTGGACGAGGCACCCGGGAAGAGTGCGAGCGAGATGCCCCAGGCGCACGCGCCAAACGCGACTGCGCCAAACGCGATCACGATTGCGGACACGCCCTTCTGCGCAGCACCGGCGACGCCCGGCTCAAAGGCGAGCGGCGGCAGGTTCGCGCCCTCATGATCCTGAATCGCGAGCCCGCCACCACCGGAGCCCTCGGCCTCCTGGGTGGTGGCGAGCTCATCGTTCAGCGGCGGAGGCGGAGGCGTGGCAGCAGTGCCGGCAGCCTCGGCAGCTTTGTCGTTGGCAGCCGCGGCCGCCTTGGACTCGGTCGGTGGTTTACATAAGTGACGAGCGCACGAAAGCAGTGTGGGTCGACGTGCGAGCGCCGACGGCGAGCGCGTGGCGAGCAGCGCGCGCGAAGCTGCTTGCGTCCGAAAGAGTCGCATCTTCGTGGCTTCCGAGGCTTGCTGTAGCCACGAGGAACCCGAAAGGCGCAATCAAGCGTCAGAGAGGAAACTTTTACATGTACCAGCGATTGCCACGCTAACTACAAGAGTGCCACGTGACGTCGATTTTATCTTCGCAGCTTCGCATCAAGTTTCGAACAGGCACTTCACACTCTTCGCAGCGTCGTGCTTCTCGTGCGTGCTCTCGCCCGCGCGTGCCCGGCTGCCACAGCGAACAGCCTACTGCTGCCTGCCCCCACCCAGCCTGCTGAGTGCTGCTGCGACCACTAACCCACGCTTCCCATATCGGCTACGTTGCTCACGACACGCTCCACGCATCGTCCTTCTCAGGCGCTCGGAAGACTGCTTGTGCGTGCCTGCTCGCCCGGAAGCGATGTCATCGGCTGTCGCGCATGCGCTGCCGCCCTCCATCCTTGCGCTCTTTGCGCCGCGCGTCCCAATCGACTACAAGCCGCCGCTCGAGAAGCGCAAGATGCCGCCGTACACGGGCTTTGCGCAGCATGTCGACCAGTTTGAGGACCCGGCGGAGACACCGCCTGCGCAGCCCGTCGAAACTATCGAGCAGCGGCGCGCCCGGAGGCGCGAGGCTAAGGCCGCTGCGGCCAAGGCGCGACTCGAGCCGCTCATCGCCGCGTACGACCCGTCGGCCATTGTAGAAGGCAAGTCGGCGGACCCGTACAAGACCATCTTCGTAGCACGCATGGACCACTCGACAACGGAGGCGACGCTGCGCAAGGAGTTTGAGCAGTTCGGCCCGATCAAGTCGGTCCAGATCGTCAAGGACACGGCCACAGGCAAGTCGCGCGGCTACAGCTTCATCGAGTATGAGCACGAGCGCGACATGAAGGTCGCGTACAAGCAAGGCGACGCGAAGAAGATAGACGGCCGGCGCGTGCTCGTCGACGTCGAGCGCGGCCGGACGGTGCGCAACTGGCGGCCGCGCCGGCTCGGCGGTGGCCTCGGCTCGACGCGCGCCGGTGGCAAGGGCCAGGCTGTCCAAGCATCGGGCCGTGCTGCGGCCAGTACGAGCGGCGCTGCCACAGTCGCCGCGCCATCCGCCGCGGCGTCGGCACGCCCTGCGGATCGCCCAACGGAGCGCCCTAGCTATGCTGTCGGCGGCGGCGCGCCCTCGGGCACTGCGGCGACCACCTTCAGCTGGAGCACAAAATCCGAATCCGATGACCGCAGAGGCAGCGGCGGCGAGCGCGACCGCGCCGGCGACCGAGGCAGCTACGGCGGCGGCTACGGCGGCGACCGCGGCGGCGGCTACGGCGGCGGCGACCGCGGCGGCGGCTACGGCGGCGGCGGCTACGGCGGCGGCGACCGCGGCTACGGTGGCGGCGACCGCGGCGGCTACGGCGGCGACCGCGGCGGCGGCTACGGCGGCGACCGCGGCGGCGGCTACGGCGGCGCTGGGTATGGTGGCTCCAGCTATGGTGGCGGCGACCGCGACCGAGAACGTGACCGGGACACGCGCCGTGGTGGCGACGACTTCGAGCGCCGTCGGCGCGACGATTACTCATACGATCGGCGGCGAGAAGATGATCGCGGGTACGACCGTGGCGACGATCGACGCGAACATCGGCGCGATGATGACTACTATGACCGCGCTGGCGACCGCGGCGGAGAGCGCGCTGGCGACCGCGGCGGCGACCGCGGCGGCGACCGCGGCGGTGACTACGCGACACGGGACCGGAGGCGCGATGAGGAGCGCGAGCGGCGAGGCAGCGGCGGCGCGCCAGTAGGCAGCGGCGGCGAGCCGGCTGACAGCGCCGCCAAAGCGAGCCTAGACGATGGCCAGATCCTCGAGTAAGACCGCCCGTCCAAGGCCTAATTTGTTGGCGATAGCCAGATCCTCGAGCAGTGGCAGCGTGCAGCCACACGCCGCCCGCCCCTGTATTGCGGGCAGAGAAGTGCAGCACGGCCGCAAGTTGTCACGGGGGACGCTCGCCGGCCTTCCACACGGGCACGCTCGCCGGCCTCAGCTCGGCTGCGACCGAGGCCGGGGCAGCCGCGAGCGGGAGCGAGTGCATATGTAGTTCACGTGGCGGGCGACGAGGGCGCCGTGGCGGGCGACGAGGTTGGCGCTAACGGACGTCCGATCGCGAGGTGCGACGCGCCGCCGCTACGTACGTCGTCGTCGCAAACGGTCCGGTCCCTCGACCCTCCTGGTCCTGCCTCCACAGCGGACGGCACCCGGCGGCCCGCCGGGTAAAACTCCTAACTGTTTAGTAACGAAACCGAAACCGAAGAACGAAACGGACAAACCCGATCTCCGGTCACGTCGGGCTCAAAAGAAGCGGTCATGATTGCCTCCGCCCTCGGCCACCGACTCGACCGCGGACCGGCCACCGCTTTCCACGCGCCCGCTCGCGTAACATGCACTGGTCTAATGCGGCGCAGTGGCCGCGTGCGGTGAGAGCGGTGCACGACACGCAACGGCCGACGCGTCACTTGAGCTCCCCTAGCTCCGCGTGCGGCTTCGCGGGGGAGGAGCCTTCGAGAGGAGCCTATGGGTGCGTCGTCCCCTCACTTGGCCGCGGCGGTGAGCTTCGCAGTCAACACGAGGTCGTCATCCTCGAAGCTGAGCTTCTTGGCCTTCTCCATGGCGCCGCTCGCCTTGTAGTTGCTCTCAAAGTACCAGCCTATGTCCTTGGCGATGTCGTGCTTGGGCTCGAAGCCGAGCAGCGTCTTCGCCTTCTCAGCCGAGACGAAAAAGGGGGTGTCTCGGAAAGGGAAGCCGAACTTGAAATCGTCGCTCGGCTTGACGAAGCCTTTGGGGTCGTAGTATGCAATCTCGCAGTCGACGCCCGCCGCACCCGCGCACTTGCGGACGAGCTCGTCGTACGTGATCAGCAGCGTCGTCGCGCAGTTGAACGCCTCTCCCACTGCCTTCTCGTTGCCGATCGCCGCGGCGATCATCGCGGCGTTGTCAGCCGCATGCGTCATCGTGACGCTCTGCTTGCCGTCATTAGGCACGGGCACCGGCCGGCCGCGCGTGAGCCGGTCGAAGAAGAAGCTCAGGTAGCTCTTGCCCTGCTTCGGCCCGTAGATGTACTGCGGCCGGAAGTAGGAGTATGGCAGGCCCATCGCGGCGATGAGTTCCTCAGCTTGTCGCTGCTCAGAGCTCTTGACAGCGCACGTCTCAGCGATCGCGCCCTTCTCGCCCTTGGCGGGCGTGTACATGCCCGCCGAGGATACGTACGCGTAGTTCGTCACGCCCCAGCCCTTGGCCGCCTCCGCGTACGGCTTGATCTGCTCAGGGCTCTTGGACCAGTTGTCCACAACTGCCGTGAAGCGAGCGCCGCCGAGCGCCGCAAGGCAAGCCGCCGAGTCCTCGAGGTTATCGCACCAGTGGACCGTGACGCCTGCGGCATCCAGGTCGCCGTACGCATTGTGCGGCGGCTTGCCTTTGTTCGGCCCTTCGTGCAAGATTGTGACCGGCATGCCTTTGTCCTTGGCCAGCTGCAGAGCGAGGTGGTAGCCAATCTCGCCGTGGCCACCGCCCTTGTTCTGGATGATGAGCACCGAGGAGTCCCCTGCCATGCGAACCGCTATCGAGCGGCCCGTCGCGGGCGCTCGGTTGCTCGCCGGCGAGAAGGCCAGGGCAACAGCGACCAAGGAGTAAGCCATTGTATAGCGATTGTATCTTTTGCAGCACGGAGATTGCCGAATCTTTTGGCGTCCGTGTTGGCCCCAGATCGGTCGTCTTCCCCTGCGCCGCCTTTCCACACTTGATACATGTGTACTTATGTGTTTCTCAGGCTGTGACTCGTTTCGCTGTTAACGGCTGGTCGGTACCTTGTGTGTCGATTCAACTGACCCTTTCGCATGAAAGCCCATCATTGCTGCACATCATTGCAGCGGAACGCAACGCGCAGTTGAGCCCGGGAAAAACGCGAACATGCACATTGGTCCCAAGCCTCCTCCACCGCCGCCGCCGCTCCTCAAGGCGAAGCAGGCCGCGGAGGCACATCTGCGATCGGCGGCGCTGAATGGTAATCTGAAGGGCGTCCTGGCCTACATGGCTGCAGGCGTGGACGTTGACGCGCGAGATGTTAGTGGACTCACAGCGCTGCACGGGGCGGCGTCGCGTGGCCACGTTGAGATTGCAGATGCGTTGATTGGCGCTCGAGCAACGGTGGACGTCGTCGACGACCTTGTGCACACGCCGCTCATGAAGGTCATCGAGGCAGAGGGCACATTACCCTCACATGTTACAACGCCCATGATCAACCTCCTCCTGGTGCGTGGCGCTGACCCAAGATGTCGCCGCGACGTGTTCGGCCGCACAGCAGTCCTCATCGCCCAGGAGCAGACGAGGCCGCTGCAGCTCTCTACGTGGCGAACCGTTGGCCGAGATCAGACCTTGTCCCCTGCGTACGCGGCGATTGATAAGTTCATCGCCGAAAGGGCGGCGGTCGTGGAAGAGGTTCGTCACGACCTCGAGAGGCGAGCGCATGCAATTGCAGAGCAGGAGGCCGCGCGGCGGCGGCATCGCAAGGAGACCATTGGCGAGATCGAACAGCGCACGACGGAAGTCATGGTGAGCACGACGATAGCCCTGGAGGCGTCCTGCGAAGTCGACGATTGGGATGAGGTAGCCAAGTTACTCGCCGAGCGCCGCCGCCGCATTCTCGATGAGGGCAGTCAGCGAAAGGAGACGCTGCTGAGGTTGCCGCTGCACGGCCAGGAGACGGATGACGAGGGTGATTCCGAGAGCCTCCGTCGTCATCCATCCCCTGTCCGTGTCAGTCAGAGTTGAGGCGGTTTCTGTTGAAGTTGCGTGTTCAGTAAGCGTCATGACCTGTGCACAACAGCACACCCAGCAGGTAATTCAAAGCCCGCTGTTGAGACCTCAACCTGGAACCTGCGCTTCCCATCGTGAAGCGCCTTGGTGGGCGCCTGCATGTCGCTTGTCGGGATTCATTCGTACAGCGTTCCAGAAGAGCTCACCGAGGAGCGCGGAAGGCGTCGGCCTAGCTCGTGACTTTGGATGCGCGGTCCGCATTTAGACACCGTGGTCGTGTGCCTCTCCGGCTGTACCGCGGCTGGCAAGACGACGCTGGCCTCAGCACTGCAGCAACGCTGGCCTCAGCACGTTGCAATTGTCAATGCTGACCGCCATCACCTGCCGCCTTCGCGCTGCTCGAAATTGGATTTGCACGCGCTACCGTGGCCCTCGGGAATCGTTCCAGCTCCATTTGTTGCGCGCGGAAACGCCGACTTTAATGTGCCTAGCAGCATTGACTGGCACGCTCTTGAACGAGACGTAGCAATGACTGTGGTGGCAGGGGCAGATGCAGGCGACTCCGCTGATGCCGCTCAGGATCGAACGCCACCGCGGCTGATTGTAGTCGAGGGCCACCTCCTTTTCAGCGCCCACCCGGGCGCCGGGCGCGTGCGGGCCATGTGCGATCACCACGTCGTGCTCGACGCTGACGGCGACGACCTGATTGCAATGGAAGCCCTCTGGCGTCGCAAGTGGCAGCGGTCGCACCTGGGCAAGCCGTCGTACGAGTCGCTCGGGGTGACCGCCGTCGAGTACAGCTGCTGGTGGTCTTCGTACTGCTGGCCGCGGTGGGAGGAGCATGGGCAGCGCGCGATCCCGAGCAACGCTTTGCGCCTCGACTGCCTAAACCCGACAGGAGCACTTGTAAATGGCCTCACGTCTGGCTTGGGGCTCGAATTCTGATGGTGCCCGTCAAGCCAACTCTCACCTCCACTGCTGGCTTCGTGAGCACATTCGATAGGCTAGGGCTTCTGTTAGGTATGCTTACAAGGTACAAGGTTGAAGCTTGGGTTGAATAAGGGTTGAAGGTATAGTCGGAGTAATAATCTGAACCGAAGTCCGAACGTGAATAGTTGCTGAATAGTGAATACGACCCTCGTCCGGGCTTAAGACCGGGTCTCCCCGGCGCAAAGCCAAACACGAAACAGCACGTTCGGACGTACGGTACCACGGTAGGTCGTTGCGGCGACTTAAGCGGCGACCCGGCGACTGGCTTAACCCGTCGGCAAATGTCCCCACTGCACACCAGGGGGTCCCTTCATAACTGTCGGGTAGCTTGTTTGGATAAAAACTCAATCACGCACGGTCGGATAGAAGGCATACATGTATTTTAAATAGACATAACATGGCGAACACATGTACAAGTACTACGGTCGCGGCACCGTGTTGAACCGTCGTCTAAATCGTGTCCATTGCGACAAGGCGCGGCACCGCACCGAGAGGCTTCAGTGGTCCCTAGTGTCCACTGATACAATTGTAATGACAATGACTGTGCCCCAAAAAGTGCTCGAGACAGCGCTCCATTTTTGGAGATTGACGGGTCGGATCAACATGTTGATCCAACACGTACTCGCCATCACCTACTCGTCCGTGGAAAGCGCGAAAGAACAACTTGGCGAGTTTTGCCCGAGCTCAGCCCCAGGGATGGTTTGTTCAGGGCACGGCTCGTGCGTCTCCCACCCCTCTCGCGCAACGTCACAATGCAACTGCGACCGAGGGTACAGTGGCGAGGCTTGCGAGACCCACGAGTTCGCCCTGTCGTGCCCGTTCAACTGCTCGTGGCCTCATGGTCGGTGTACAAAGTGGCCCAAGGGGGGGATTCTGCACTGCGTGTGCGCCGAAGGTTTCAGTGGCGATGGATGCGTCGACCACACGCCCGTAAACTGCTCTGAGCCCGAGTGCTCAGGTCACGGAGAATGCATCAGTGGCAAGTGCGCGTGCTTCGCTGGCTACTATGGAGCGGGTTGCGTTCAAGGATGCCCAGGATACGTGGCAAGTACGGGAAAGCCGTGCAACGGGCGCGGCATTTGCGCCGCCACGGGAAGCCCCGGCCACAGCGCCGATGTGTGCAAGTGCTTGACCGGTTTTCAAGGGGCTGCGTGCGAGCACGACCTGGATGGCGTCACGACGTGCGCCAACGGATGCAGCGACTCTGGTACGTGCCTTCATGGCGTGTGCACGTGTTATCCCAATTACGGCGGCTCCGATTGCTCTATTCTGCTCAAGCGCTCCGGCGGTCTCATCTTCGAGACGGGCCTCTCGAAACTGCTCGCCATTCTCGCGTGCTTCGCCGTCACAGCCATGGGCGCGACGGCTGCGTGGCGATGGGTGAATGCGGTGGAGGTCCCTGTGGAGATGGACCTAGATGAGAAAGATGAGAAGATCTATCATCCGGGCGTGGGCATTGCGGGCACGCGTAAGTTCTGAACGGATCAACGGATACCGTTAACCGTACTGGCCGTGAACCGTAACCAAACGAAAAGGTTCGCCCTTGCCCTTCGGGAAGTCGGGCGACGGGCGAAAACATTGGATACGCGATAGACGTGGTCGTGGAACTGGAAGTGCCCAACGTGTGCGCGAGTCTTCAGTCTACACACAATGACCGGGCTGACGGAGCCGCGAGCCCGGGTAGCGACGGTGACGTGACCCGGTGCCGGCCCGGGCGGTCCGAGGAGACTCGTTTAATGTAAATGGTATAGAGCGCGGGTAGACACACATTCACATTACACACACACACATTCACACCATGGCGGGTACCGGCCTGTTTGTCGGCGATAGCGGCCTGCTTCTCGGCGTCGGCTTTGTCGGCGATGCCAGGCTGGCCGTCGGCGCCACGGCTGCTGAAACCTGTCCCTCGGGCGCTGCGGCCGCCTTCGCGGGATCTGCAGCCGCCGAGATCAGCAATGCGACAACCGGCGCGGGCGCTGAGGCCCTGGCCGATGCGGAGACCGATCCCACTGTCGCCGGTTTCTTGAACAAAGAGCGCGGGAGTCTGCCCGGCGTGGTGGCACCGTTGTTGCCCGACACAGCGGAGAGTCCAACCACGGAACGTCGGAAGCGTTCAACAGCGGAGGGTCCAACAAAGGTACGTCGGAAGCGTTCATTGAAGGCGTGGACTCGAGCATCCTCTGCTTCGAAGCGTTCCAGCTCTCGGAACGTTGCGCTCTCTCCGGCGTGCTCTGGCGGGATGCACTCAAAGGGCGATGCGACGTCGCTCCTTGTGAAACTGTGGTGGATCAGTGCGATGGCCGTATCATGAAAATCAAGCCATTCCGGGCTGTCCACCTTGCCTCGCAGCCCTTTGATCTGCAAGCAGAAGTGAATCGCCTCTCGCTCCTGTGCCCGCCCGTGCACCGGGTCGCTCTGTGAGGAGCTCGCTCGTGCACTAGCCAAGAGATTGGCCGACGGCGTCCTCAATAGATCGCGGGAGGCCAAGAGATTCCTGGAGGACGCCCTGTTCTCGCTTAGTCGTGCGGCAGCACCGAGCCTCTGTGCCTCGTCGAAATTGATCGTGGCGTAGCTAACGACTTTGCCCTCGTCCTCCTTGCGGCGAAGGCCGAGTGGATAGGTGAGCTGGGACACAAGGCTGGGAAGGTCCTTGAAATGAATGGCGGAAAAGCCCTCGTCATCCCGATTGTCCTTCGCATACTCAGCCCACAGCTCCTGAAACTCAATTAGGTGGTCCGTGGAGATGAAGCCAGGCTTGCCGCTCTGCTCCGCCAGCTCACTCGCATCCTTCCAAGCACGCAACGCGTCATAACACTCGAGCACCACCGCCACGATGAGGTTGAGAAAGATGAAGGCGCCGATCAGCACAAACGAGACGAAAAAGGGGATCGCGAGAGCGGTGCCACAGTCGGATGGGACTGCATCCGGGTTGCAGCCATGGTCGTAGTCGATAGCGGCATCGCGCATTATCATGTACCAATCGTCGCCTGTTAGTACTTGAAAGAGAAGCAGCATGGCTCTGCCGTAGGACTCGAAGTTGGAGTACTCGTTGAGGCTCTTGCCGCGCTTGACGAACGGGAAGAGCTGCATGCCGAGCACGGCATAGATGGACATCACGAGGAATAGGACGGAGGCGACGTTCATCACAGCGGGTAGACAGAGTAGTAGCGTCTGCAGAAGCTCGCGTATGCGACGAAGACGACGGTCGCCCAGGAGTCGAAGGATGCGGAGCACCCTGACAAGGCGCAGGAATCGGAGGAGCATCGGAGGAAAGAGCGCATCCGAAGCGCCCTGCGTGCATTCTAATCCTGTAGCCACCAGCAGCAAAAACTCGACGCGTCGGCTTCCCGACGAAAAGTAGCCTTGCACGCCCAGACCCATTATCTTGATCAGGAACTCCAAAAGGTACATGATGCGGAACATGGTCGTGAACGCCTCGTACATGGCATGATGCAGCTCGTTCTCCTCGATGCGGAAGTAATCCCCGCAGAGCTGTACCAAGTTGGCGGAGATCACAAAGTACGCGGCATACTCGAGATAGCGCGAGGTCGCCAGCCTGTACAGCGGCATACGAATGTTTCGTGCCAGCCACGAGTCCTGGGTAGGCGGCCGAAAGATGCTAATCGGGGTCATGAGCCGAACATCACGCAGCAGGTCGGTCCAGTGCTGCTGAGCCGGTGTCATTAAAGCCATGCCGTCGCCTCTCTTCCGTAGTTTGGAAAACGTCTCGACGATGGCCCCAACGAACAGATTGAGTGACATGAACGTCCCGACGACATGCCAAGCCAAGAAGTAGATGGCGGCGTAAGACCAGTCCTTGCGCACAGGGGCCACGTCCACGCCCTCCGCATCCATCCCGATCCACATCAGTCGGGGCATATTGTCGCCCGTCATTGCAATGAAGAGGGTCAGCATCGAATCTCCAAACGAGTCGAAGTTGCCCTCGTCGGGATTGAGCCATATGTTCTCGCGCGACCCCACACGCTGCCCCGAGCCACGAAGCACACGCCGATTCTCAGGCATCACTTCGGGCAGGGGCAGGGAGGCTTCAGTGCTGGCAGATGTCTCACTGGCGAGGCAGAGGGCGCGCGTGGTCAGAGCCCGAGTCGTGCACGAAGCGAATGTGCCCATGAATAGCTGCATGCCAACGAGGGTGAAGATGCCCATGAGGCCCATCACAAAGACCTGGACGTTGATCACTGCTGGGATTGTGCTGACCAAGGTCTCAATGACGACCTTCATGCTTGGGTTGCGAATGAGCAACCGCAGCGGGCGGAGCACGCGCATCACGCGTAGCGTTTGGAACATCGAGAAGAACGGGAACAGGCTGAGAAGCGAGCTGCACACGATCACAAAGTCGATCAGATTCCATCTGCTTGTGAAGAATGCCCGACGGTATGCAAACACCTTGAGGGATGCCTCGAGCGTAAAGATGATCGTCAGGCAGACGTTCGCCACCTCGAGGTAAGGCTTCAGGGTGGCGTTTGCGCACTCGTCGTACTCACTTGAGTCCGTAGGGAAGTCCGAGCACAGGAACTTGGGCTCCTGACGTGGTCCATCCAGCACGAGGCAGAAGGTGGAGACCACGATGAGGAAGGTGATGACGATCTCAAACCGGTAATCAGAGACGATAGCAGCGGCAGTATCGCGCATTTTCGAGTCTGTGGTGAGGAGCTCAAGCTCGAGTGGGACATCTATTGACGGGTGCCTCGTCCAACGCAGTAGCCGAGAGAAGACACCGGCCATTTTTTGTTGCTGGCTGGCCAGTCTTTGCATCAGCGTCATCCGCTGCTCGTCAAACTCGCTGTCAGCACCTCCTGCTCTGCCGCTCTCCGCAGCCTCAGCGTCAAAGGACCCGATGAGCTTTGCTTTAGCATCAGCGTCCGCCTTGGGCTCATCAATGATCGAAGTGGGTTCATACCTTGGGCTCAACGATGATTGAAGCTGTTCAGACTCATCAGACTCCTTCTCACCGACGTTGTTTCTGAAGGCATCTAGCAGAATTGCCACGAAGAGGTTCATGAGCGCCAGTTTGCCGATCACGAGCACTGGGACAAAATAGAGCATGGTCGGCAACAAGCCGGCGGCTTCGTAGCACGCTCGCGCCACATCCGAAAGGTCGATCGCAAAGCTTTCGAAGACGGTCAGCGCCGCCGCACCAAAAGATTCGAAATGCGAGTGAGAGTCGCGCCGTGCCGAGAGGTTAGTGAGGCCGAAGACTTGCATCCCCACGATCGCGAAGATGAACACCACGCAGCACATGAGGATGAGCAAGTTGGCGACCTGGGGGATGGCCCTTACGAAGGCTAGAATGTTACGGTACATCGTCGGCCATTCTCGAGCCAAACGTATCGTGCGCACGACACGAACGATCCGCAGCAGTCGGATCGTCGAGATGAAGCTCGAGGGATCTTCTCCATGGGTGAGTCCGTGGCTTGCGACGCTCTGCAGCATGAACTCTCCGATTGAGAGGACGGCAAGCGAGCCGTCCACTACGTTCCATGGATTGCCCCAGTAGCGCTTCAAGCCTAGGCCCACGTTCCTGAGCCCAAACTCGGCGATGAAGATGCATGAGAGCACATTCGAAATATCCTCCAGCAGTCGCGTGCGCTCGATCGGCTCATTGTGGTATGGCAACGCCATGATCACCAGGTTTGACAAGACGAGGAGATTGACAGAGTACATGAAGTATGGAGCTGTGACGAGGGCCTCGATGGGCTTCGTCAGCGCTGCCATCATACTCTGCGACCTGGGTGGCTCGATCAAGCCGCCCATGGGTGCGTTGCCTGGTTGCAATACTGCTCCGCCATGAACGCTACCAGAAGATCGTGTGGATCGTAACTCCTTCGTGGACAGTAACTTCTTCATGCCCTGCTCAATCTCTGCGCGGCTTAGCCTGCCATCCTGGTTGGTGTCTAAGGACTTGAACACCTTCTTGACGCCCTCTTCAAATTCCCCGGCGCTCACCTGACCATCCTGGTTCGTGTCGAATGAATGGTAAATGTCGCCCTCGGTGCGAAGGAAGTTCATCAGCTCACCATGGTTTAGGCCGTCGCCATCGGGATCGGTGATATCGAAAAAGCTCGCGACGACGTCTTCACGGGGACCGCGCGCCCGTCGCTGCTGCTCGATGCAGACGAACGTGTCGGAGATGACGGCGAGGAAGAGCTGGAGCACAAGGAAGCCTCCAAACGTGACCATGATGACAAAGTATGGCACTGCAGACCAGCCGACAGCATCCATCAGGTTGAACATTTGCTCTGCCCAGCCATCGATCATGAGCGTCAGCAGGACCGGAATCGTAGCCTTCAAGGTGGAGTCAAAGGACAGTTCCCCAGCCGGGTTGTTCTCGAACTCGTAGCACACCGTGCCTTTTGGACAGCGATCATGCTGGCTGAAGCAAAAGATGCCCTTTGTGTCGAAGCGCTGCTGCCAAGAGAAATCGCCCTCTGGTGCCGGCTGGTCGTCTAGTTGCAGATGACCACGCACGCGCAGCGGCAAGTGGTGCGAGTGTGCATACGCCGTGATACCCTCGTCTGCGCAGCGGAAGTGGTAGGCGCCTCGGAAGAACTGCACGCCGGCCACTCCCATGATCAAGAGAATTCCGAAGGCCAAACCCGCGACATTCCCAACAGACGGGATGCACTGGCGCGCAGTATTGAAGAGCTCGGACATACCCGGGATCTCCTTCAGCACAAAGAGCATGCGCAGTGAGCGGAAGCAGCGCATCATCGAGCGCACGGCGTGGGTGTCAGTGGGTACCAGAAGCACAATCCAGCTGACGACAACGATGGACCCTTCAAAGACGGTGAACGGGTCGCTGAAGAAGCCGCCGGGCTCGCAGTGCAAACCAAGCGCGACCACGCGCGCGAGCAACTCCAGCGTGTAAAAGCCCAGGAAGAAATGGTTGGCCCTCTCCATGAAAATGCCGAGTTCAGGCGAGACGCCGGTTGGCACGTCCATCGCCATGAGAACACAATTTGCAAGGATCACGACCAACACGAGGTTATTAATTGCAGGCGAATCGACGAGCCACAGGCACGTGCGCCGTGGCTCCTGATGCACGGCTAGCCCCCAAGCCGTCTTCGAGCGTTGGTTGTGACCTTCGATCTTGCTTTCAAGAACTGCTAAACAGCGCTCCGCCTTGACGACGATGCTTGGCTCCTCCCTGAGTTCTCCGGCAAGCTGAAGAATCTTGCACGCCTCTTCGATAGTCTGCGCTAGATTCGCGCTCTCCGGGATCCCAAGGTGGTAACGCAGGAGTGCCGCGTCAGCGGATAGGTCGTGCAGTCTTGGGCTTGTGATACTGTTAGCGTCTTCATGGGACGACCCCATCAACACACTCGGGTTCGCCATCGGCCGGGGGTCGCAGTCGTGGCGCGGGTATGGGCGACGCGGAGGCGACGCGGCGTTGCCCGTTGCCGATCACTACTCCGCCCCGACTGTCTAGTTCGCGTGCCTTGGCAGCGTTTGGGCCTTTTGTTCTTCTCGTGCCAGTTTTGTTTCGATGTTGAGTACGGTAGTTTCATCGCAGAGGTATTGAAGCCCCCTCTTAACGATTCGTTGTCGTCGACGCAGGCCAGGCGTGCACTCCCACTCAGCATCGCCAACTCGGCCCTCCCGCCCAGTTGATTCGTGGCATGATCCGTTGGTTGCGTTGTCGTTCGTTGTCGTAGATACATGTAGATGTGGGATGTTGATCCGGACACTCAGGCCCCGGCAGGGGTTAGGGGGGGACATGTATCGTGATGTATCCTGCGTGTATCCTGAAGGATACATGTATCCCTAATGTATCCTGATGTATCTCAAATGTATCTTAAATGCCCTGTTACATTCCTCAAGAGAATACATGTATCTTGATATTTTGCATGTATATGTTTCGGAGTTTGAGTGGAAAGCCCGCGTTTACGGTTTAGCGGTTCACAGCCATGGTGTAAGCAAAGGGAGGACTGCAAGTCTAAAAGTTAGCTCCACGTCATGTCCATGTCCAAGAAGCTAATCATCGCCTCGGCCATCGCGTGCGGCGGCCTACTACTCTTCACGGCCGTGGCCACGACGGGCGACAGCAGCATTCGCACCTTCCTGCCCAAGGAGGGCGAAATCGTCGCCATCCGCTCGGCGCACGCGGGCAAGTACCTGGAGGTATCTCCGCACGACGGCAGGCTGCGAGCAACGGCGACGCGGCCGGTCAACCACACCGCGCTCTTCCGCATCATGATCCTGCCGAGCTCGATGGTCGAGCTGCTCATCGACGCGAGCCGCACCGCGAACTCAGCGCAGTGGGCTCAGCGGCGGCACTGGACGGGCGGTGCCGGTCCAGGCTCGGGCTGCCAGTGCAGCGGCTACAGCAACGACCACGGCTTCGGCGCATACTGTTACGGCTGGGAGTACGAGATGCAGGCGCCCTGGTGCTATGTCACCGAGGCGTGCTCCGCGACGGATACCTTCGTCAAGGGCTCATTCGGGCGCAAGTATGCCGAGTGCGCGCCTCTAGAGGACGGATATCCGTCATCGCAGGAAGACGCGAGTGAGTACCACACGCGGTTCAACGAGTCGTTCGACGAGGACGGTGCACCCATCGACTGGGGCAACGTGAGCCGGGCGTGGGACGAGACGGGCAACTTCACCGGCATGGACGAGTACTGGAGGGGCACGCGAGCGTATGAAGAGGGCGAGGAAGACCCGTGGTGGTATCGCAACGACCAAGGCGACGAGGGTGAGCAGTTCCCAGAGTATGACTTCTTCGACGAGGAGGGCAACTTCAGCGGGTGCAACTGCCCCGCCTATTGCGTCTCCAACGGCTGGATCTACCAGGGCGGGCTCGACCCCTTCGAGCTCGATGCGGTCGCCGAGCTCGACGCGTCCGAGGCCAATGCGTCTGATGCCAATGCGTCGGCGAACACCTCGGCGTCCACCTCGGGGCCCAGAAATGTCGCCACCGCCGCCGCGCCCACCGCTGCACCCGCCGTCGCCACCGCTGCCGCCACCACAGCCGCCACCGCCGCCGCCACCACAGCCTCCACCGCCGCCGCCACCACAGCCTCCCTCCCTGCCACCGGAGCTGCGGCTGTCCTGGTTGCAAGCGTACCGGCCGCCACAGCCGCCGCCACTGCCGCCACAGCCGCCGCCACTGCCGCCACTGCCGCCGCCGCTGCCGCTACAACCGCCGCCGCTGCCGCCACGGTCCCTGCAGCCTCCGCTGCCGTCCCGGCGGTAGCCACCGCCACTGTCCCTGCCGCCACCTCCGCAGCCCCCGCCGTAACCGCGACGTCAGCTGCCGCCGTTCCCGCCGCCGCCGCCGCCCCGAACACCGCTGCCGTCGTCCCGGCAGCAATCGTCGTAGCGGCCCCTGTTGCTGCAGCGACTAGCCCCACTGCCACTTGGGCGGTTGCTGCTCGAATTCCCACAGCTTCGGTCACGAACACTCCCATCATCGCTGCTTCTCCACGGCCCAACACTTCAACGCCCGACGCTGCCACACTCACCGACACCGCGATGGTGGCTGCCTTGCGCGTCGCTACCACGCCAAATGCCACGGCGGCTCCCGCGAGAGCGGAGCAAGCCGTGTCTGCCGTGGCGGCGTCGGCGCCGGCGCCGGCGGTGGCAGCGGCAGCGGCAGCCGCGGTGGTAGCGGCAGCGCCGGCGGTGGCAGCGGCAGCACCGGCGGTGGCAGCGGCAGCGCCGGCGGTGGCAGCGGCAGCGCCGGCGGTGGCAGCGGCAGCGCCGGCGGTGGCAGCGGCAGCGCCGGCGGTGGCAGCGGCAGCGCCGGCGGTGGCAGCGGCAGCGCCGGCGGTGGCAGCGGCAGCCGCGGTGGCAGCGGCAGCGCCGGCGGTTGTGAATGCGAGCGTCGCGCCCGCCCCTGTCGCCGCTGCGGCCGCTGGGGCCGCTGCGCCACTCGCCACTGCAACGAAATCGTCGGTGGCGATGAACGGCACTAGCAATGCTCCCGACGCGGCCGCCGCGACTGCGAGCGGAGGGCCTGGCAGCGTGATGCGTCGCCTTCTCTTTGGTAGCAGCAGCAGCAGCACCGTCAGCGTCAGCCACAGCAGCAGCCGGAGTCGCAGCCACAGCAGCAGCCGTGGCGATGGCAGCGGCGGCAGCGAGAGCGATAACGCCAACACGAGCGCCGATCGGCCGTCGGCGGCACTTGCGTCGAGAGCATTCCCGTGGCGTGGGCGCGGGCGACGGCTGACGGCGACGGCGGAGATTAAGCCCGAGATCAAGCCCGAGATCAAGCCCGAGACGGCGCGATCCAAGGCATTCACCTCGCTCGCAGGCGTCGGTGTCACCTCCCAGGCATACAGCCCCTCACAACAGTGGGTGGTGCTTCGCTCCCTCGCGACGAACACCTTTGTGTCGGTCGAACCGCCGCCGCACGCAGAGGCGATGATCGTGCACGGGCGAGCTGAGTCCATCTCGCTCAACAACGTCTTCGGCTTCCTGCGCGGCGGCTTCCTGTGGTCCAAATCGACCGCATCGCTGCTCAACATCTGCTCCGTCGGCGAGGAGGTGTGCACAGGATACCTCGAGCACCAGGGAGATCCCCATTTGAAGCGACTCCAGTCACCCGTAGAATCTGCCCTCTTTGAGTTTCACAGTGTCACCCTTAAGCCATGAGCGCTGTGGCGAGCGCCATGAGCCACACCACTCGTAGGGGGGGCTCGCTTACGTACAGCTGTGTACGGGTATAGGTTACGTGTGGTGTGAACCGGCGTTGTGCATCGTGTCGATGTCGGTCAGTGTCATGGACCGCATGTGGATAGCGCCCATGATACTTGATAGCGCCATGGATGAGATACTTAGTCTGGGCCACCCCCCCCACGACTCTGCGGAAAGTTATATTAATTATTTGTTTATAGACCGCCGCGCCCACGGACCCGAGACATGTCCCGATGTCCCCCGGCCGTTTTGCGTTTCCGGCCGGGGCGGGGTCCCGCTCCCGGCGTCCTCGAAACCGAGTTCGGTTGGCCGCCATCCGGATCCGCCTAACGTTTCGGTGGCTTGCCCTCAAGGCGGCGCCGAAACCACTTTGCGCGGCCGAAGCTGTTTCGCACCCAGCGGTGTCGTACACAACTCAATCATCAGCAGCACTGCGCTCCCTGGACACCGCGCGAATGATGGCACACGCGCGCCCTTCCCTTCGCACCTCGAGCGACTCTGTCGGGAAGCCCGCCTGCACGAGCAGCGCCTCGAGCTCGGCCTCGTCCTTGAAGAAGCGCATCGCCCCGGGCGCCGTCTGCTGCCGCGACGAGGACATCGCCGCGCTCTCGAAGAACGTCGTCGCGAAGAAGCGGCCGCCCGGTCGGAGGACTCGCGATACTTCGGCAAGGCTCATCTCGAGCCGTGGCCAGCAGTGCAGCGCGGCGCCCGCGTGCAGCGCATCGATGGAGCCGGTGCGCAGGGGCAGCGCGGCTGCGTCCGCGCGCACGAGCGTGAGCCGATCCGACTCGATCGCCTCCTCCTCAAACCGTCGACTCGTCTCTCGCAGCAACGCCTCGCTGTAGTCGAGCGCGAGCACACGCTCGTAACGGCCACTGCGGACCAGTCGCCTCGACATGAGGCCACTCCCGCACGAGAGGTCGACGACGATGCCGCCGTCGGCCACGGGCGCAAAAAAGTCGCTGAGCTCCGCGAACTCCTTGTCAGGCCCTGGAAAGCCCATAGCGTTGAAATTCTGCCTCCACCCGCGCTCGTAGATGAAGGCCATCGCCGGCGTGCGGAAGACGCCCGTTTGCATCGACCACACGTCCTGGCTCAAGAGCTCGCTGGCGAGCTCGGAAAATCCCAGCGGACCCTCCCGCTGTGGTGTCAGGTCGACATAAATCTCATTGACAGGATAACGGGCTCCCGTCACCCTGTTGGTCAGCACATCCGTGCGAATGGAGCCGAGTACCGTAGCCTCGCGTAGTAGCGCCGTCTTCGTCTTGGGGCAAGCGAGCACGGGGTCGATTCGTGCCGCACGTCCGAGCGCTGCAGCCGTCGAGGCGACCAGGAGGCAACCCAGACAAGCCGTGAGCATTGCCGTGAATACTTGTACAGTACCGGTACCAATCTTGGATATGCTACCACGACCTTTGAGGAAAAAGGGTTCACACTCAACTTCTCTTGTCGCATGAATGTCTCTAGAGGCATGCAAGAAAGAAGGGGGAAAAAGTACCCAAAAATGGAACGACAGAAATGCCGCCCAGCGTCATCGGCTCAGCTGAGGATGGGTTGCGTGTATTTTATACTAGGCGTCATGCCCATCGTGTGCGCAGCCATCCCATTCCCTCAGCCAGCCGCCTCGCTCGACATTGACTACGGCGAGGAATGCACGCACTGCAACGGCATCTCGATCGCAGCATTTGCCCCGATTCTGTCAGGCTTCAGGGACAACATGCTGAGGGGAGCCCGAGAGGCGTGCGTGATACAGTGCAAACACACGCTCACCAATCCTGAAGTCGAGGTCCCTGAGGGAAACTTCGGTGGCGCTTGCCGTCAAGGCTGTGCGACGCTCAACGTGAGCGCTTTTGAGGTCCCCGGGACTCTATGGGACAACAAGCAGGTCTTTATCCTGAGAGCCACCAGGATTGGCTGCTACGAAACGTGCCAGGAGGTGCTAGCCGACCTTTACGAGCAAAGTGCGGCCGCTGAAGATTGCGACGCAGTATGCCATGGACTCAGTGTAGGTGATCGGTTCGGCCTCGTGGTGACGATGAGCAAGGCCGCATGCAAGTCGCAATGCGAAGAGCCTTGGACGGAGGTACCCGACGTGAGCTACGACGACGACGAGTGCACACGCGACTGTGGCGGCGAGCTGCACATCCCGGCGTCGACGAGTCTCGGCATATACGAATCCGCCATCCTGAACGCGGCCAGGGCCGGCTGTGTCATCGCCGGATGCCACAAGAGCTCGACCACGTTCACCAGGGCGTGGTTCCACACTGTGCACGGTCTCGGGAGCGTGACGCTCGCCACGGACCTTGCCAAGAACGACACGAACGCCACGGAGGCTGCAGCAGCGGAACTCGAGGCAGCAAAAGCGGAGGCGGAGGCGGCAAAGGTGGAGGCGGCCGCGCAGCTCGCGGCCGCCCAGGCGCAGGCGCAAGCGGATCTGGCGGCGGCCAGGGCGGAGGCGGAGGCGGCGATGGCCGCAGCCAAAGCCGAGGCCGAGGCCGAGGCGGAGGCGGAGAAGGCCGCAACCAAAGCAGAGGCGGAGGCGGTGATGGCCGCAGCCAAGACCGAAGCCGCAGCAGAGGCCGAGGCGGAGAAGGTCGCAGCCAAAGCCGAGGCCGAGGAGGCCAAAGCGGAGCTGGCAGCGGCAAAGGGGGAGGCGGAGGCGGCGATAAACGCAACCAAAGCGGAGGCCGAGGCGGAGAAGGCGGTGGCCAGTGCAATTGCGGAGGCGGCAATAGCCTCAGCCAAAGCCGCGGCCGCGCAGCTCGCGGCCGCGCAGGCGCAGGCGCAAGCGGACCTGGCGACGGCCAAGGCGGAGGCGGAGGCGGCGATGGCCGCAGCCAAGGCCGAGGCGGAGGCGGAGAAGGCCGCAGCCAAAGCCGAGGCGAAGGCGGAGGCGGACGCGGCGATCGATGCAACGAAGGCCGACACCGAGGCGGCGATCAACGCAACCAAAGCCGCGGCCGAGGCGGCGCAAGCGGAGCTCGCGGCGGCAAAGGGGGAGGCGGAGGCGGCAAAGGGGGAGGCGGAGGCGGCGATGAACGCAACCAAGGCCGAGGCTCAGGCGGCGATGGAGACGGCGGCGGCGGCCAAGACGGAGGCCAAGGCGGAGGCCAGGGCGGAGGCGGAGGCGGCGATGGCTGCAGCCAAAGCCGAGGCGGAGGCGGCAATGGAGACAGCGATCAAGGCCGCAATGGAAGCGGCCGCGGCCAAGTCGGCGGCCAAGGCGGAGGCGGAGGCGGCGACGGCCGCAGCCAAGGCCGAGGCCGAGGCCGAGGCGGCGAAGGCGAAGGCGGAGGCCAAGGCGGAGGCGGATGCAGCTATGGCCGCAGCAAAGGCAGAAGCCGAGGCGGCAATGGAGGCAGCGATGGCTGACAAGGAAGCTGACAAACAGGCGGCCCTTGCTGAGGCGGCCGCTGCTCACGAGGCGGCGATGGCTGAGAAGGAAGCGGCCGTAGCCGAGGCGGCAGCGGCGGCCGAGGCGGCAGCGCTGGAGAAGCTTGCTGCTCAGCAGGCCTTGGCGGCGGCGGAGCTCGCTGCCACCAAGGCGGCTGCCGCCGATGAGTTGGCAGCTGCGAAGGAGGCCAGCAGTGGCGATGATACAGGAATAACGGAGGAGGCGAGCAGTGGCGAAGAGATTAGAGGCGGCTACTATTTTGGAAAGGAAGCGACGCAGGTGCGGCAGCGGCCCGCACCTCAGGTGGCAGATCTGATTCTCCCCTAATCTCCATACTAGTACCTTTAATTGCTGGTAGTGCTGTGCGCATGCGATAGCGTATACGTCATTCATATGGTTTCGGTGGGGGCAGCTTGGGAGTACTATGGGAGTACGGAGCTCGGTGGACCTGAGTGATGGCCTGCGAATCGGAGCCGGTAGCGAAGTGGTCCCGGGGTTCAGGTAATTACGAGTAAAATCTGAATACTGAAATCTATCGTACATGACCCGACCGGGGGGCCATGCGGGGGGCACACATCTCACATGATGCCGGGGCAGTCGCGAACGATCGTCTCAAAACTACTATCCCGCGGGCACAACAACCTATCGTTACGTATCTATGTCAGAAGGTGCTGACTTTGGAGGCGCGCCGTATCCGAGCCAACTCGCCAAGTCACCTAAGGGTGAGCCGGGTGAGCTGGCGACAGAGGAACTGATTTTCGCGGTGGCGCTAGAGGAGTGGAGTTTCGCTGTGGCGAAAGGATACTGATTGCCGAAGGCCACAGTGGCGTCGTCTGTGATTATGAGCGCGTGAGTGGGCGAGCGTGACGAGCTGGGTGACTTGCTACGCGTGGAAGTGAGAATGATGGAATGTGGGCCGATCGCTGCGACGACGCCAGGTCCCATCGTTTGGAAGTGCGGCCTGCACACGACGACAACAGAAGACGAGATAGTGAAGCCGTGAGCGTAGAGAGACTATACACGGGGGCAGAGCGGCACTTCGGGTGTGATGAAGGAGAGACCTCACGCCGCGCGCGTGTGTGGGCACGTACAGTCGTTCCTTGATGGGCTGATGAGTCTTGATGAACTCTTGGGTTTGGCTCTTTTGGTCCATGAGCTTCTCACGCTCCTGCCTCAACTTCGACAACGCACGGATGCGCGTCACCGAAGCGCGCCTGTACCCCTCGATCTCATTTGCGAGAAGCTCCTCGCGCAGAGACTCCAGCCTCGCCTTTTCCTCGGCGTGTGCCTTGGTCGCAACGAGGGCCAAGGCGGTCTGCTCCAACGCATGCGCGCACGCTTCGAAATGCTGCTCGCGCTCCTCCTTCGCCTGGTCCAAGGACGCGCGCGAGGGCACCGATCGCGAGGGATCGGCCATTCCCGTACGACTGCTGCCCTTGCAAGGCCTAGAGCCTTCCCTCCATCCGTTGGCCACCTCATCATCGTGGAACAGTGAGTACGAGCTCTGCCGCATGCTGCTGCTGATCACAATGTGCCGTGCAGAGGCAACAATCAGGATTAGGCCGGCGGCCAAGGCAGTCGCCGCTATGCAAGCAACGATCGGCGAACCGTTGGTGAACGTTGACAAGAATGCCAGCACGTCCATGACAAGAGCTCTCTCTTTCGACCCGCGACTTTGCAATTGGGCGAAGGCCTTTTTGCGTTTCGGCTGTACGTTATAATAACGTTACGTTTTGGCCACCTCCGATTACATGCGATACATGTAAGTTCCCGATATGGTTATTTCAGCATGCACCGCGTGTAGAGGCTTGACTTTAAGATCCGATTTCAAAACCACAAACACGCCATTTGCTCTCAAAATTGCACACATGGGTTCTCAAACAAAAGGATGAGGAGGTGGGTTGGGGGCGCGAGCCCGAGCGAGCGATGAACTCGAACTCTGCAATCTGAGTGCTAGGCCCACCGCAAGGTGTGTACCGCAGCGCCGTGGCCCACTGGGTGGCGTACAGTACTTTAGTCCAAGAAATTGAACTGTCCGATGCGCATGCGCATGACACGGTAGCTCGTGAGCACGTCGGCGAGGAGCACCGGGTCGGCAGCCGGGCCCGGGCGCGTCTGGCTCATGGGCACAAGGGGGGGCGGGGTGAGCCCGCCCTTATCACTCTTGTTGACAAGGAGAAGGACCTTGTCCTCGTCCTTCTCGTCCTTATCGAGCGCGAGCTCGAGGCCCTCGCGCATCGCCGCGAGCAGCTCGAGGTGCGCGAGCGCTTTGCCGCCCACCAAATCGCTCACGTCGAGGTTGTGACAGCCGAGCTTGTGCACGAAGCTCTCGGTATCGAAGAGCTGCTGGATGAGCCCGAAGAGCATCCGGGGCTCATGCACGCGCGCGAGCTTGTGGCGCACCCAAAAGGGCGGCGCGATGCGGCGCACGAGCTCCTTGTACGGCGCGCCTGTGCGTAGGGCGCGCAGCAGCACCGGTGGCGAGTGCGAGACGCGAATGCCTTCCGATCCGAGCCAGGTGCAGCACTCGCGCCACGTCATCGAGCGGATGAGATGCAGATGGCTGGGCGCGCCGAGTGGCTGGAGCGGTGGCCGGCGCGTGTGCGCGCGCCACCTGCGGAAGAAGGCACGCCGCGTGCCCTTGAACGTACCCATGAGCTTGTGCACCCGGCGCCGTTGGCGTGTGAAGGCCGCCCACGAGTGCAGCGCACGCCCCTCGGCTAGAGCCGTTTGAATGCAGCGCGCGCGGTGTGCCCACGCGCAGTGCACGCGCCATGTGAGGAGCGATACCCGCATCGCGGTCGCCATTGAGCTGCACCACGCATCGAGGGCGATGCTCAAGACGATGCGGATGGGCCCGCGCATCGCCGCGAATAAGCGCCACTTCTTGAGAGCGTGCTGTGCTAAGAAGTGGCCAACGGCGGCGAGGGCGAACGCCATCATCTGGCTCCGTTCGAGCTCCCTGAGCCATGTGTGCATGCAGCGGCGCACCGCTTGCTGCTCAAAGTGGCAGCTTGCGATCCGATCTAGTTGCATCTCTACCGACCTTGGACTTGCGTACGACGAGATTGCATCATGGGACCTCGCTCTCGTAATCCGGAAAGGCGTGCACGGGCTCGTGCACGAAGACTCGCTGCACTCTGAAGAGGTCGACATGCAATCGGTGACCAGAAGATTGAGACTTTATTTGAGGTGAAGTTTTCCTGTTTTATTGCATGCTGTTTTCGTTTCTCGGGTCGTGCAACACGTGCACAGGTCTTCGCTAAATGGCAACTCAAAGTCAGTCTTCGAAAAGGTGTCTCTTTTTCAATGCCAAGTCCTTATTCTCGTACCAGCCGCACTGTCGATTCCACTGCTCTGTGAAAACTCTTGCCAGTACGGTCACCAGCACGACGACGGGGTAGATTGGGTGGTAACAGCTGACGATACGTGCGCCGACGGAGGGCCCGCCGTCGGCGCCACACTCATTCACAACACGACTGGGACAAGGAGCATCTGCCCACTCGGCTCGCAATGCGACACTTGCGGCCTGCGTGGCCAGGCCTTCATCAATGCCACGTGGCACGAATCTCTCGATGCAGCATCCACGCATCGCTTTCAAGCCTCAACGACCGTGGGCGCCATCGAATCGCACGTCGAGTTACTTGCCTCGTGGCTGTACCCAGGCGACTCAGTGATCTCGCCTGAGGTCGCGGAGCTCATCCGACCTGGCGCATGCGCCACCCTGAGTGGGGGCGGTGCCGCCCTTTGCTGCAGCGCCCTCGACAACAGCGCCTCACCCTACTGGGGCCAGGCGTGCGTGCCACTGCTTGCGGTCAATGCGCCCGTTGGCAGCGAAGTGCGCTGTGCGCCCTCAGGCTGGGTGCTCAACCGTACCGGCTTCCTACCGGTGAGCTGCAGCAACCTCGTGCTGGACGGACGGCGCGCCATTCTCAGCATGCATCGCCGAGAGGCGCCAGCTCATCTCGCTTCGATCTCGCCAGCACAGCTCAGCGCACCTCGGTGCTCGACTGTTCCTGCGGGCAACGACGCGCTCTGCTGCGCGGCACGTGACGGCTCGCGAGGTGAGCACCCGATGGGGGAGCAGTACGGGCAGCTGTGCGTCCCCTCGCGCCCCGGCACAACCTTCTCGACCGGGTCTACTTGCGAGCCAGCCTCGTGGGTCGTGCAATCGGAGCCTGAGCAAGCAGCCTCGTGTGAACGCCTCCATGTTGGCCGGTGTGAACTGCCCGGAAGAGGGGGCTGCCTCTCGCAGCGTGCTGGTGAGCCGTGCTGCGGCTACACGGAAGGCCGTACCGGCACGGTCTGGGGCAGCGCCAGCTGCGTCGAGGCGGCCGACGGCACTCCTTTTCTGGACTCGCACGGTACACAGTTCCACTGTGCGCCTGCTCCGTGGGTGGTGGGCTACCAGCCGATGAGCGATGTGCGCGAGGGCGTGTGCGGCCTCTGATTGCCACTGATTGCCACTGATTGCCATTGATTGCCACTGATTGCCACTGATTGCCACTGATTGCCACTGACTGCCACTGACTGCCACTGATTGCCTCCCTCATTGCATGCAGGTGCGCGAGGGCGTGTGCGGCGACCATCCTCACCGTATGCAGCCGCAGCCGCTGTGTGCCGAGCAGCCCGTGCCCATGCTCACCATCCTCCTGAGCGTCGGCGGCACCCTCCTCGGCACCCTCGCGCTCGCCATGTGTGTGTACCGCGAGCGACGTAACCACGGCCGAACACGTGTCCGCCTCGAGGAGCTCGAGATCGATGCGGCGCTCGAGGTGAGAGATTCTTGGCGAGATATGGCGAGATTGAAAAGCCTTGCCTCTGCAGGACACGTGTATTGACATGGACGGTCGACGGTGGTTTTGCGCACAGGTGCAAGGGACTACAATCCGGTCCCTGCTCGACGTGATAAGCCATCGGATCCACGACAGTGCGTATGACGACGACATTCAGCCTGCTGTGAGCAAGAGCTTGGCGAACAGCTGTGAAAGCTCGCGCCGTCGTGCGCCGAGCAGGCGCACCACCCCGCTCTCCGGGGGCGGTACGCGGTCGATGGGTGTGAAGGAACTTCGCACGGAGGGCGGGAATGCTGCGGAGAAACGAAAGGCCACTGCGGCAGGGGATCAGTCCGCGGTCAGCGGTCAGGCGGACGTGCAGATGGCTGGCGGGGAGAGAGAGGAGGCGGTAGCGGCACAGCCGCCGCCGCCGCCGCCGCCGCAGCAGCAGCAGCGAGAGTCGAACCAGCTTGAGAGGGCGGAGGAGAGGGAGGGGCTCCCTCACGGTCCGTGGGTCGGCCCGAACTACACGGACGAGGGCCACCCGTACTGGTACAACACCATCACCGAGGACTCGTCGTGGGTCGACCCGTTGGCGCGCGAGGCAGAGTGGGCACACGAGGCGAAGTTGGCGCGCGAGGCAGGGTTGGCTCAGCTGTCAAGCCGAGGATCAGCAAGAAAAGCTACGGCGAAGAGCTTCCGTGTTTCATTCGCTGAGGACACGGCGCCGGCCACACCACCCCGGGGTTGCGCGCCCATGCATGACCTGATGGATGGCATGGTGGTGTTCGCCGATGATTTCACGGAGGAGCCCGCGCCACGTCCGTCGTCGAGTCCGTGAGGGTCTGATTTCCACTTCAACCTGTGGATGAGTCGTCTCACGCGACGGAGAAGAGACTCGCTCTGTTGGTACTCTGTTGGTATCCGTGACGCGTTGCTCGGGGAGCGGCGTGCGGCGACGCATGCACGTTGCCGGTGGCACGGGGGGCAGATTGCATGCATCCGGTGCATGTTTAATCGTACATGTAACTCCTTTTTGTGGCATTACGAGGTCATGGAAGGATGTGCTGACGAGCCGAGGCCGTCGCGGCCCCGTTGCCGGCCTAAAGGTGTTGACCACGGCCCGTTGCCGCCCCTGGTGCGTTGTCCACCTCGCCTGCTCTACCACAGCCTGAAGGATCTCATGACCGCCAATGCTCTCGAAGGCTTCGATGGCACTGCACTTTATGATGCTTCGCACGATCTGAAGTCGAATCGTGCGGCTGTGCATGAACTCGTGGTCATGCACAACGCCGCCCATGCAATTGCCTTTGCGAATCCCGAGCTGCAAGATGACACCGAGCTCATGCGCGCGGCACTTTCGCGCGATGGGCTCGTACTGCGCTTTGCGTCAGCGCGCCTCTGCGAAGATCGCGACACTGTGCTGACGAGCGTTCGCCAGAACGGCCTGGCGCTCTTCTACGCTGCGGAGGCGCTGCGTCATGACCATGATGTGGTGCTTGCCGCAATCGAGCAGGATGGGAACGCCCTCAAGTACGCGGGCGGTGATCTCCTTTCATCTGGGGAAGCGTCCGATACACTCGTAGAAGCTGCGAAGGCGCAGCTCCGGCGCCAGCGATTCGGGCTGTCGCTCGAGGAGTGGAAACACGGGCCGCTGCTCCCCAAAGAGGAAGCCCCTCCCGTTCGACCTCACAGTGCTGCTCGAAGCATCTCTAGTGCCGAGAGGGAAGCCGAAAGGGTGCGTCGAACTCCCGGCATCAACAGCAGAGAAGAAACTCAACGAGGCATGCCACGCGCACGGCCAGACAGCGGCAGCAGCAGCAGCAGCGCCATACTCGTGCGGCCGATATCGGCGCTCTCTCCCAAGTGTGCGGCGTCCTCCGTGACGTCACCCGCGAGGTAATTGGTGGGATGTTCATGGGCTCGCTGATGACCTCTGATTGACTAAGATGATATCTGATTGCCTCCCTCATCAGGTATCGGTGGGATATTCATGGGCTCGCTGATGACCTCTGATTGACTAAGATGATATCTGATTGCCTCCCTCATCAGGTAATTGGTGGGATGTTCATGGGCTCGCTGATGACCTCTGATTGACTAAGATGAGATCTGATTGCCTCCCTCATCAGGTATCGGTGGGATATTCATGGGCCGGCATCGGCTGCAGCGCGTCGAAGCATCGCAACTACAGGCAGTGAGGACCCAACGCGGCTGCGGCCACGGACGATCCCCATCCACGAACGCCTCGGCCGGAGTGCTACCGCCGCATCGCGCCTCAAGCGATGCGGCTCGCCGCGCTCGAAGCGTCGGCCACCGGGACCAGGCATGTGGCTCCCTTCGGTGTCGTGTCCTCTGGTTCCCAATGATGACCTCCGATTGCCTCCCTCATCAGGCATGTGGCTCCCTTCGGTGTCCAACATCAGCCCGAAGCGACCCGATCACGCGTGGACGGATCTTCTGATCCGCGGGCGCACCACCAACCAGCCGATCGTGCTGAAGCTGCGGGACGCTCCAGTGTGATGCAGACGAAATGCGAGATGGGAACGATGGCGCAATGCCCCCTCCACAATTTCCTTCCTCTACCCCGGCTACTACCCGTACCCCCAGCTTACCGATTATGCAGAAGGTCGATGCACGCGCCGCCGGGCGGTTGTTTTCTTTGATGATTGCGTTATGACCGATGACCGAACTCCTAGTGGGCGTTATATAACTTTTGCTTTCCTTCGCTTGGGCGTGGGTCGATCCAGGTCGATCGAGAAACGTCAAACGACGAGCCGTAACGTCAATAGACAAGACGACGAGCCGTATGAGCTGACAGCTGAAACAGTACCCCCGGACAAGAAAGAAAGAGACATCACGCATTCGACGGCGCGCCCCCGCCCGCGCCGCCGTTTTCACCCGCAGCAGCGGTGGCGACGGCGGGCGACTTGCGCCTCGGCGCGACTGTCGCAGTGCTCGCGCCAGGAGGAGGCGGCGCGACGGGTGCCGTGTCGTTCAGATGGAGTCGTGCGCCGACGCCTGAACCGAAACCGGTGGCGCCGGCGAGCCACGATGACGTCGACGATGCCGCCCCTCTTTCTTCCCGCGCCCGCTTCGGCCCGCTCCCGCGCACGCTCCGGCCCGCTTCGGCCGTCGTCATCGCCACCGGAGTCTGCGGGGCGACGTCGCCATTGGCGGCGCTGCTGCTCGTGACGACGGCCGACGACGAGGAGGAGGATGCGCCGTGTTGGGCGGAGCTTGAGGAAGAGGTAACGTCTCCGTTTGCCTGTGCTCCGCCACTGAAGACGAGCCGATTGGGCGCCACGTGGGTCGGCGGCGCGGCGTCCGTCGTAGTACTTCCGAGCCGTACCGGTAAGTCCCAGCCAAGAGCATTGCTCAGGTGGTGCAAGATGGCCTGCGAGGGCGCGGTGGCGACACTAATGGTAGGAGCGGGGCAGGTAGGGCGCAGATAGGGGCCCCACTGCGTAGGGGAGATACGGGGAGATGCGAGGAGATACAGGGAGATACGGGGACCCTCTGAGGCATGGTGCGGTGTGGGAAGCGCGCTGCGTGCCGCATGCATGCGAGAGGGTGCGTCATGTATGCACGCGTGGCGTACGTCGCAGTCGCCGATGAGCTCGACATCCCATGCATGCTGACCGAGGGGCCCGACGGGCGGCGCCGCGCCCACGTAGATCTGGGGCACATCATGCGGGAGAGAGAGGGGCAGGGACTTGAGAGGCTCCACGACGAGCGTTGCGCCGACGACGAGCAGCAGGTCGATCCTAGGTACATCCTCGCGCAGCGCGAGCTCGAGCGCGTCGTCCCGGGCAGCGCCACGTGGCTCCTGCAAGAAGGCCATGTTAGGCTTGAGCAGGTTGAGGTGGTGCGTGCATGCATGGCAACGCGGGATGCGCGAAGCGTGCAGATCGTCCCAGATCGCCTTGCCTGCGCGCGCGCACAAGGTCACACGAATAAGGGACAGGGGAGGTGGCGGTGAGTAGGAAAAAAGGCGGTGAGTAGGAAAAAAAGCCGAGGGCCGCACGGTAGCAGCGGCGGCGGCGGCAGCAGCCGTACAGCCGTAGCAGCAGCCGCCGCAGCAGCCGCGGAGCAGCGGCAGCAGGAGCAGCAGCAGATGCAGCAGCGCACCCGGGACGACGGTGCGGCAGGCGATGCACGCGGCCTCGCCAAGGTGGCCGTGGACATGCACGACCCGTTCGATGCCCGCGGCCGCCTCGAGCGTGTCCACGTTCTGCGTGTAGTTGCGCAACAGCTTTGAGCGCCGTTCAAGCTCTCGAATGAACTGATGCGATGCCGACGGAGCGAAGCCACCAGACAGGAGGTGTCGGACATAGCCGAGGAAGGGCTGCGGCGTGTAGACAAATCTGGACAGATCGAAGAGCCCCATCGCGTCCGGGAGCCCACCGCGCCCCGACGCGTCCAATGAATTCCAATACTGTTGGAAGCCCGGCACGCCCTTGGAGACGCCTGCGCCAGAAATGACAAGCACACGCGAGCAAGTGCGCAGGAGGTCGATGACGCGCTCGAGGCTGCCAGCGTCCGGAACGGTGCGAGGCGCGAGGCGCGCGCGGCACTGCGCTGCTGCGAGCGCCGCGAGCGCCCATCGCGTCTCCACATTCCGATCGGCGCAAATGAGGTCCAGGCCGAGCGAGTGCAGCACATCGTCGACGCTCTTGTCCTCGTTGCGCTGCTTCTCGATGAAGGCCGAGACCAGCGGCCATACGTCAATGCCGCTGGACGACGATGAGGATCCGCCACCGTTCATCAAGGATGTCCTCCCCTCAACAATGCGCCGCGACGCGTGAACCGCACGTGGCCTCAGCGATTATCTTCCTACCACAGGGCGTCTTCGTTTAAGGGAAAGTGCAACCGCACAGTGGTGTGAACATGGGGGCACTTGCAGAGGCAAGTGCGAGTGACGAGGCCGCTAACAGCGCAGGCCGTGTCTCTCCCAAACTTGTAAGTTGTGTACTCCGTCGGA
>Ga0210245_100401_pt1 | contig 39834 bp, 40 predicted proteins | sample ChrtobMetaP3_4mM_FD_155450 | JGI IMG/M metagenome (GOLD analysis project Ga0210245, IMG submission 155450) | Chrysochromulina tobin associated microbial communities from unialgal haptophyte culture, Seattle, Washington, United States - P3_4mM | ecosystem: Host-associated > Algae > Haptophytes >...
AGATTGCCACTGATTGCGACACGAAACATGGGGGGAGGGTGGCTCTGAGATTGCCACTGATTGCGACACGAAACATGGGGGAGGGTGGCTCTGAGATTGCCACTGATTGCGACACGAAACATGGGGGAGGGTGGCTCTGAGATTGCCACTGATTGCGACACGAAACATGGGGGGAGGGTGGCTCTGAGATTGCCACTGATTGCGCCCGCTCGGGCCGAACTGGGCAGGTGGAGCTGATTGCCACTGATTGGGCAGGTGGAGCTGCTCCTGATTGCATCTGATTGCGCGCCAAACTGGGCAGGTGGAGCTGCTCCTGATTGCATGTGATTGCCTCTCTGGGCAGGTTGAGCTGCTCCTGCGGAAGGTGGCCGTACAGTCGAGCACACGGCTCGACGAGGACATGCTCGTGCGTCGGATCGGTGCGATGCTCCAGGAGAAGTTGCAGGAGAAGCGGCCCGAGAAGCGGCCCGAGGAGCTCCAGAAGCTCTGAGACTGAGTGACGAAGCGGCCCGAGGAGCTCCAGAAGCTCTGAGGCTGAGTGACGAAGCGGCCCGAGGAGCTCCACGTCGAAGCTCTGAGTGACTGAGACGCCGCGCGCCTGAAACGCTGACGTCTGCGGTCTGGCATGGAGCAGCGATGAGGATAACTCCGTGCGTGCTTAACATGCTGTACGCTCTACAGTAAACAAGTGAGTCAAATTTGAACAACTTAGTTTGAACAACTTAGTTTTATCGGGTCCGCCAACGATCAGAAATCATCGCCGACTTGCGAGAAATACGTCCGCTTGGGATCGATGGCTAGTAAGTAGTATTCCGTGAGATGGCCAGAGGCCACACGGGGATCAGGGCGTATCGTATCGAGCATCCTTCGATCAGGTTCGATGCCATCGCGCGGTAAGGATTGAGTGTGGTTACTACTTACGCTCTCGCCACAGCTGTAACCACCGCGCACAGCGCAGCCACCGCCACCGGCGGTCTGCACCGGTGTATTACAGCCGAGCCGTACACGCGAATTACAGTTAGCCATGCAATTAGCGCTCAGAGACACACATACGCACACCCTCGAAGTCCGAAGACGAAGTGAGAGACCTGCGCGCTCTGGCTCGACTCTGGTCCCCCCTCCACACGCTCGGGCTCGCGCTCCCGAACCCCCGCACCCTCATGCACGCCCCGGCACCTTCTGCCCCCTGGCCGCCCTCCGCGCTCGCACTCCGCTTTGCTCCCTGCGCGCGCTCCCCCTGTCCGCGCTCTCGTGCACCTCCCCCCTGACTGCACCCCAGCCACACACAGCGACCCTCATCATCATAGCCCCCTGCTCACGCCGTCCATCTCATCACAGGTGGTGTGTCCGACATGCAGGGACCTGGCGACCTCTTCCTCCTGCGAGAGCGCCACTGCGCAGCGACGTGTCTCAGGGTGCTCCGGCCCGAGGACGGTCCTCATGCGCTCGAGGGCCGCTTTCAGCGGGCTGAGCCCTCCGCCTGCCGCGCACTCGAGCCGGGCGTGGACGGCCTCAAGCATGAGCGTTATGCCCACTGTCGGGCCCAGCGCCGCACGCGCCGTGCTGAGCACGCGTGCATCCACGAGCGCGCGGGCGCTCTCGATGCGGCCTTGCGCGCGGCGCACATCTGCGAGCCAGGCTTGCGAGCGCAGCCGGGTGCGCTGGCCCTCTGCGAGCGTCGCGGCGCAGCCGTCGTGTGCTTCAAGGAGCAAGGTCTCGGCCTCGCCCAGCCGGCCCTGGTCGTGCAGGAGCCGCCCGAGGTTGTTAATCGAGCCGAGGGTGCTCGGATGCCGATCGCCGAGCGTCGCACGGAACGCCTCGAGCGCCTCGCGGAGCAGCACGCCCGCCTCGTCGAGCTTGCCCTGGTCCTGCAGCAGCGTCCCCAGGTTATGAATCGACGTGAGGGTGTGCGGATGCCGATCGCCGAGCGTCGCACGCTGCGCCTCGAGAGCCTCACCGAGCAGCACGCCCGCCTCGTCGAGCTTGCCCTGGTCCTTCAGCACCATCCCCAGATTATGAATCGAGACGAGGGTGCCCGGATGCCGGTCGCCGATCGTCGCACGCTGCGCCTCGAGCGCCTCGAGGAGCAGCACGCCCGCCTCGTCGAGCTCGCCCTGGATGTTCAGCAGCCCCCCCAGATTACAAATCGACGTGAGGGTGTGCGGATGCCGATCGCCGAGCGTCGCACGGAACGCCTCGAGCGCCTCGCGAAGCAGCACGACTGCCTCGTCGAGCTTGCCCTGGGCCTGCAGCAGCCCCCCCAGATTACTAATCGAGGTGAGGGTGCCCGGATGACGATCGCCGAGCGTCGCACGCTGCGCCTCAAGCGCCTCACGGTACAGCACGCCCGCCTCGTCGAGCTTGCCCTGGGCCTGCAGCAGCCTCCCCAGACTATTAATCGAGACGAGGGTGTTCGGATGACGATCGCCGAGCATCGCACGCCTCGCCTCGAGCGCCTCGCGGATCAGCACGCCCGCCTCGTCGAGCTTGCCCTGGGCCTGCAGCAGCCCCCCCAGATTATTAACCGAGGCGAGGGTGCCCGGATGCTGATTGCCGAGCGTCGCACGCTGTGCCTCGAGCGCCTCGCGGTACAGCACGCCCGCCTCGTCGAGCTTGCCCTGGGCCTGCAGCAGCAGCCCCAGATTATTAATTGAGACGAGGGTGCTCGGATGCCGATCGCCGAGCGTCGCACGCTGTGCCTCGAGCGCCTCGCGGAACTGCACGCCTGCCTCGTCGAGCTTGCCCTGGGCCTGCAGCAGCCCACCCAGATTATTTATCAACGTCAGGGTGTCCGGATGCCGATCGCCGAGCGTCGCACGCGTCGCCTCGAGCGCCTCGCGCAGCAGCACGCCAACCTCATCGAGCTTGCCCTGGGTGTGCAGCAGCAACCCCAGATTATTAACCGAGGCGAGGGTGTCCGGATGACGATCGCCGAGCGTCAAACGCCTCGCCTCGAGTGCCTCGCGGAGCAGCACGCCCGCCTCGTCGAGCTTGCCCTGGTCCTGCAGCAGCACCCCCAGATTATTAATTGAGACGAGGGTGCCCGGATGCCGATCGCCGAGCGTCGCACGCTGTGCCTCGAGCGCCTCGCGGAGCAGCACGACTGCGTCGTCGAGCTTGCCCTGGGCCTGCAGCAGCAGCCCCAAGTTATTTATGGAGGTGAGGGTGTCCGGATGCCGATCGCCGAGCGTCGCACGCTTCGCCTCGAGCGCCTCGTGGAGCAGCACGACCGCGTCGTCGAGCTTGCCCTGGGCCTGCAGCAGCCTCCCCAGATTACCAATCGAGGCGAGGGTGTCCGGATGACGATCGCCGAGCGTCGCACGCTGCGCCTCAAGCGCCTCGTGGAGCAGCACGCCCGCCTCGTCGAGCTTGCCCTGGGCCTGCAGCACCCCCCCCAGATTACCAATCGAGGCGAGGGTGTGCGGATGCCGATCGCCGAGCGTTGCACGCCTCGCCTCGAGCGCCTCGCGCAGCAGCACGCCCGCCTCGTCGAGCTTGCCCTGGGCCTGCAGCAGCCCCCCCAGATTATTGATCGACACAAGGGTGCCCGGATGCTGATCGCCGAGCGTCGCACGTTGCGCCTCGAGCGCCTCGCGGAGCAGCACGCCCGCCTCGTCGAGCTTGCCCTGGGCCTGCAGCAGCACACCCAGATTATTGATCGACACAAGGGTGCCCGGATGCCGATCTCCGAGCATCGCACGCTGCGCCTCGAGCGCCTCGCGGTACAGCACGCCCGCCTCGTCGAGCTTGCCCTGGGCCTGCAGCAGCAGCCCCAGAGTATTTATCGAGGTCAGGGTGTCCGGATGCCGATCGCCGAGCGTCGCACGCTTCGCCTCGAGCGCCTCGCGGAGCAGCACGCCCGCCTCGTCGAGCTTGCCCTGGTCCCGCAGCAGCCTCCCCAGCTGGTTCTGCAGTGCCGACATCGCCCGCTCCTCGCGCGGCATGCGCACCAGCGCCGCGCGGCCCTCCGCCGCAAGCCACTCGCGCAGCGACGCGCACACCGTCGCCGTCACCGCGCCGATGCCGCCCTCGAGCTGCGCCACCTCGGCCAGGATGTAGTCGCGGTCCTCGACCATGGTAATCTGCGCGTCGGCCGCGTCGATGCCAGCCACGATGCCCGCAATCTCGTCAAAGCCGTCCGTCAGCAGCGCCGCGAAGCCGTCCACATCCGCCGGCGCGAGCACCACGTGCAGCGTCGCGCCCTTGGCGAGCGCCTTGACGAGCTCGAACAAGCACCACGCGCGCGTCATCGCGCCCGGCCCGCGGCGCATCCAGCGGGCGGGCGGCGCGCCGCGCTCGGGCAGCAAAAAGGGCTGATCGGGCGCGCGCCACTCGGCCGTGAGCGGCGAGCAGTACAGGAGGATCTCGCCGATGGCCGCCATCGCATCGGCAAACACGTGGTCCGTGTCCTCCTTGCGCGCCGTGTGCGCCTCGCTGCCCCGGGGGTAACGGCCGGCATCAAACTCGCCCGAGAGCAGCGTCTGCGAGGCCGCAAAGATGTCGATCCACACGTAGCGCGTCACGCCGTCGGCGGCCTCGAGCTCGGCCAGCCTGCGCTCGATGGCGTCGAGCATGTCGCCCAGCTTCGTGCCCTCCCACGAGTACGAGAAGAAGGTGGTCGCGAGGCCGATGAGCGCATCCACCACCTCGCCGCGCGCCTCGGCCGTGAGCGCGAGCGACTCGATGAGCGAGAGCCCCGTCGAGCGCGTGAGCGCGCACACGCTCCACTCGAAGCCCTCCTGCTTGATCAGGTCGCCCATCAGCATGCCGAGCGCGCCGCGCGCGCGGTAGAAGCGCCGGATGGCGCGCAGCATCGCTCGGGTGATGCCGCGCCGGCCGCTCGGCAGGCGGCGCGCGTGCGGGCGCACCGGCACGTCGAGCGTGCCCTTGGGCACGCGCGCCGCTGTGATCGCCTTGCATCGGCGAGGGAATCGGCGGTGCTGCCAATCGATGTCGCCTGATCGCTGCGGATCGATGTCGAGGAAGCGTCGCCCGCGCCGCGCAAGCGTATCACCATGGACTTGGGCATGGCGACGGGCTTGGGCATGGGCGCGGGCGTGGGCAAAGCCACGGGCTTGGGCGTGGGCGCGGGCGCGGGCGCGGGCGTGGGTGCGCCCGCGCGGCGGGCCAGGTATAACAGAGCTGTATCGTGTGCTGTGCGGGCACTCGATTTGAAGGAACGGGCGGCGGCGAGGGACGCTGCGGAGATGGATCTGGCGATGAGCTTGGGGATCTGGGTGCACGAGATGATGAAGATATGCACCACGGAGGTAACCACGAAGAGCCAGAGGCGAGGATTCGTGAGGATCCAATGCAGAACTATGAGGATAGAGAGCGCGCCGTCCTTGTCGCGGTTGAACGCATTGAAGGCCATCAGCTCCTCGATGAATCTAATGGCCGGATCGATGAAATACCAGCAGACGGTGGCACGCGGTTTCGCGCACGGGCTTTGCTTCAGGGCCCCCATCATGCCACCGAGGGAGCAGCTGTGAGAGACAAGCACCCTCGCCGTCTCGCGCGTCCACTGGGTGCCATGGGCGGTGAGCTCGGCGGGGAAAGCGCCGCCGCCGCTCACGGTGGCTGCTGCCGCAGCAAGCGACGAGTTGTCGCGCTGCGGGGCTGAAAAACGGGCCCGAGTCGCATCATGGTCGGCTGTGCCGATCAATGGGGTCGAGTCACTGCCTAGGTTCGAGTGTACTGAATCGAGTCGAGTGGTGACCGTGAAGATCGCGAGGAGAGAGCGGAACGCCATTTTTTTCGCGACGGTGCTTCGCGACGGCGTGAGAAGGACCACGAGTTTTCGAACTTTGACCCTCTCCCAAATTAAACGGGCCGGTATCCTAATTTGGTACGCGCTCGTACACGCACAGCTCGGCGAGCGGATGGACCGCCCTTACCGGTATCCGGAGCACACAGCGCCAGCCGCGCGCGCCGTCCAGAGCGTTGGCACTCGGGTCGGTGGAGCAGTCGGGCGCCGTGTCGGGCGCAACGTCGGACGGCGCCGTACCGGGCGCGAGGTCGGGCGCCGTATCGAGCGCGGGGTCGGGCGCCGTGCCGGGCGCGCTCACGGGCTCGCCGACGATGCAGCAGAGCGGCGCCTGCGGGTGCCGCGGCGATGGTGACGGGCTGATGGGAGCGGTAATCAAGTGGTTCGGGGCTGATGGGAGCGGTACTCAAGTAGTTCGGGGCTGATGAGAGCGGTAATCAAGTGGTCGGGGTGGAAAGATCGTAGTAAATCGGGCCTCAGGGAGGCTCATGGGGTGGGTAATGAGGGGGGGCTCAGGGGGGGGCTCACCTGCGGGTATGCGCCCAGGTACGCGCGCCAGGGCGCATTCCGCCCCCAAAAGAAGCAGATCGCACTCTGTGAGGGCTGTGGGATGTTGAAGAGGGCGTCTGGCCGCACGCGCGTCACCTGTGGAATGTGGAAGAGGGCTGTGGGATGTGGAAGAGGGCTGTGGAAGAGGGCTGTGGAATGTGGAAGAGGGCTGTGGAATGTGGAATGTGGAAGAGGGCTGTGGAAGAGGGCTGTGGAATGTGGAAGAGGGCTGTGGATTGTGGAATGTGGAAGAGGGCTGTGGAATGTGGAAGAGGGCTGTGGATTGTGGAATGTGGAAGAGGGCTGTGGAATGGGGCTGTGGAATAGGGCGTCTGGGCGCACGCGCGGCGTCGTGGTGAGCACTTGCATGCGCGTCACCGAGGAGCAGAAGCGAGGCAGCGAGGCGTACACCTCCGGGTCGGAGATCACGTCGAGATCGATTGCATGCACGCGCAGCCCGCGCGCCTGCAGCATGGCCTCGAGCGCGCCGTCGCCGCACCTGCCCACGGGGGAGAAGCGCCGTGGTGAGCACTTGCATGCGCGCCTGCAGCATGGCCTCGAGCGCGCCGTCGCCGCACCTGCCCACGGGGGAGAAGCGCCGTGGTGAGCACTTGCTTGCGCGCCTGCAGCATGGCCTCGAGCGCGCCGTCGCCGCATCCTATGCGGACGACCGCGCGGTGACGTGCGGTTGGGCGCCGGGTGAGCACTTGCATGCGCATCCTATGCGGACGACCTCGAGGTGGCGTGCGGAGGGGAGGGGGCGCCGTGGTGAGCACTTGCATGCGCACCCGATGCTGACGACCTCGAGGTGCCGTGCGAGCAAGACGTTAGCGAGCACGTCGGCTTGTGTGGGCGTTGGCCATGCGCACGTACCTAAAGGGGGTGGAGGGGGGGGGGCGCGCGCCGTGGTGGGCACTTGCATGCGCGCCGAGCCGGCGATGCGCACGTACCGCCTGAGGGCCACGTGGCGGCAGTTTCGTCAAGCGCTCGGTGGGGCTGCTGTGGGAAGATGCGGCCGTTGGACAGCGACGGTTGCGGCGGCGGTTGCGGCGGTTGCGGCGGCAGCGGAGGCGATGGCGGTTGCGGAGGCGGTGGCAGCGACGGCGATAGCGGCAGCGGAGGCGATGGCAACGCTGGTGGCGACGCAGGCCAGAGCTCAACACGGCGCTCTGACGTGTCCCGTATCTCGTGGTCCGAGATCGGCCATGGCTCAAACGGACGTGCCCAGAACGGCGCGTCCACGGGCGGCATCGCGCGCTCGTCGAATGCATGCACGCTCGTGCTGCTGAACGCGTACCTAATGAGGGAGGCAATCAGGCAGGCCATCAGTGGCAATCAGAGGCCATCAGAGGGGCTCGCGCACCTGATGAGGGAGGCAATCAGACGTCATCAGAGGGGCTCGCGTACTCGTAATTGGACGGCTCATCAAGCCACGGATCGCAATCAGACGTCATCAGAGGGGCTCGCGCACCTGATGAGGGAGGCAATCAGACGTCATCAGAGGGGCTCGCGTACTCGTAATTGGATGGCTCATCAAGCCACGGATCGCACGGCCGCTCCCGCACGAACGATCCGCTCAACACGGCGCGCGCCACGTGGCACCACCCGGTCGCGCCGTATTGAGCGCGCTCGGTGTGGAAGGGCGGCGCGCTCACGAGCGCTTCGAACGAGTTTCCTGATGAGGGAGGTTATGAGGGAGGTTCATCAGGGAGGTCATCAGGGAGCTCATCAGGGAGCTCATCAGGGAGGTCATCACGAGCGCTTCGAACGAGTTCCCTGCCACGACGACGCGTCGCAGGAGTACTCAGAAGGTACTCATCCTAGGCAATCAGAGGCAATCAGAGGCAGTCAGAGGCACTCCGAGGCATACCAATGACGACCACGCGCGACAGCTGATGAGCTCCCCAATTAGCGGCGAGGAGATTCGCGTACAGCTGGCGCGTGCAGTGCGGCAGGTAGCAGAGGCAGCGGCGACCCTCGACTCGCACGCGCCCCTCGTCATTGTGTGCGGGCACGCTCCCGCCACGGCGGCGCACGCAGCGCACTTCCGCCTCCACCATCACTGGATCGTAGACCATCAACGGAAGCGGCTCGTCAGATGCCGATGCATGCGCGGAGCCGTTGGCGGAGCTGTCGAAGGCCGCCGATGCATGCGCGGAGCCGTTGGCGGAGCTGTCGAATGCATGCGCGGAGCCGTTGGCGGAGCTGTCGAAGGCCGCCCGCTGCCTGAGCTCGTCACGGAGCAGCAGCATGAGGGCAAATTGATAGCGCGCGGCGCGGCTACTCGCAAAGTGGCCGACGCCGAGGCAGAGCAACGAGTCGATCGCCGGCGCCCCGACGGAGACGGAGCGCACGTACGCGATCAGCTGCTGGGCGAATGCGGCTGCGCGCAATTCGGCGACGGCCGCGTCGAGGCGCTGGTCTAGGATCTCATCGTCGGCCGCCGATGAGTCGCCGCTTGGAGCCGCACGAGCGTTCCCTATTAGGTTTGCACGAGCGCCATTCGCAGTCACGAGACCTTCCTCTCGTGGCGGCCGCGTGGGTGGACCGCGGCCGCGGCGCTTGGACACGATGGTGAATCCACCTGCGCGCATGCGGTCCTCGTGCGAGCCGGCCATCGCTCGCTCGGGCGGGTCTTCATCATGCTCGTGCTCGTGCTCGTCGTCGTCGGGGGTGGTCGCGACCTGAGTGGCTCGCGGCATTTCACAAGGAAGGCCTGCTCAACACCAAACACAGAAGACAACGAAAGGTTCACACAGGCACGAGGCATGAGAGTCACACCAATCTTGCGTTCTGAAACACACGTGCTCATGATCATCATGGACCCTCCGATAGGACTCTTCAGACTCTGGCGCCGCCGTCCGCTGCCCTAAATGCATGTGTGAAGAGAGGTCTACTTTGGGCGCGCGATCCTCATGCGCCGTAGAGCCTCCATGTCTATCCCCATAGCGAGTCTCCTTCTCCATAGCGGAGTTGCTCCTCGCCCTCGACGTGGCCATCTCAGGGCCATCTCTCGGAGCTATCTCGCGATCTCGGAGCTATCTCGCGATCTCGGAGCTATCTCTCAGTTCGTCTCCTTCGCCATCGCTTTGGCGTCCTTCCCCTTGAGATTGCCCTTGCTGATGACCCTCACGATCTTGTACCCCCAGAAGAGCTGCAGGCCGGTCAGCACGATGGACGCGAACGCCAACCACGAGAACGCCCCAGCTGACACGCGCACGTCGCCCGACACGTACACGGCGTACAGGTCGGGCCAGAGCCTCATGATCATCAGCAGCGGGAAACAGACGCAGCGGACGAAGAGGAAGGAGAGCGCGAAGACGATGCGGCAGACCTCGTTGATCGCATTGTGCAGCGGGTCCTTGAGCAGCGACGGGAGCCCGCGGTACAGGTCCACGGCCACCAACGGCACTGACGAAACCAAGAGGGCCTCGCATGAGTGGCAATCAGCGGTCATCAGTGGTCATCACCTGACGAAACCAAGAGGGCCTCGCAATCAGAGGTCATCAGAGGTCATCAGTGGTCATCACCTGACGAAACCTCGACGACGGCGAAGAAGAACACGGAGTAGTACGTGCACCACGGGCCGCCGTTGGCCGCGGCGACGAGCGCCGTAGCGAGCGCGAAGCTGTGGTGCAGCAGGTGCTCTGTCTTGCACACCTCCTTCTCGAGCGCCGTCACCGTCAGGTCATAGAGCTGGAAGCCTGCCATGAAGCGCGTCAGGTGCCACCCGATCGTCACGACGTTGTACAGCCGCTCGCTCGCGTTGGCGTGTGCGAGCTCCTGCATCTCAGCGTCAGAACAGAAGGCCACCAGACCATGGAATGCGGCGTACGTGAACGGGACGAGGATCACGAGCTGGTGCGCGACCAGCCCGGGCATCATCGCACACTTTGCCAGCGTAGACGTCTCAGGTCGATGATGGCGAAAGCTGGTGAGAACGGCTCGTATCAAGACGTGCGCCGCGAGCAAGCCGAAGGCCCATTGGTACACCACCGGATCCTCCAGCACGCCAAGGCCGGTGGGCCCGATTGGCGGCGTCAGAGGCGGCGACGGCACCTTCTTTCCGAAATGCATCTTCGTTGCGATCTTGTCGGGCCAACATGAAAGATTCTCCATTTTCACAATTGAGTTCACGAACGGTTCTGGCTCGTTCTCGCCGGCCCCTTCGAACACAACCCGGGCATGCAAGTCTACACGACTTTTCGAGGAAACTTGATGTAAGGGGCAGGTCCCAGCCCCTTGCTTGATGCGAGTCACCGAGACATGCGCTTCTTCGCACTTTCGGCGACGTTGGGCGCCTGTGCGCTGCTGCTCTTGAACAGCTACGGATCGGGGATCAGGATCCCTGACGGCCTCGGCAGCCCGGTCGCATGGCCAGCTGCCGTGGAGGCTCTCTCGGGGGCAGCACGCAGCAGCAGCAGCATCAGCACTGACGACATTGATCGCGGCCCTGCTCGACAACCCTCGACAGCCCTGCTCGATGCGCTGTCGCTCGAGCGATGCGACCAGCTCTTCGTAGACGGCGGCAGCAATTTGGGCGAGGCCGTCGACGCCTTCCTCGCTGGCACCTTTTTCACGTGCGCGACGACGGGCCCGGATCGGATCTACCGCACCGACTGGCGGTCGCTGAGCAAGCCGCAGCGACAGGCGCGCATGGCGGCGCTCGCGTCTCCCCGAGGGTTCTGCATCCGGTCGTTTGAGCCCGCTCCCGCGCTGCTTCCGCCGCTCCGCTTGCGCGAAGCCACCCTACGAGCACTGGGCATCGACGTGCGATTCGTGCACGGCGCCCTGGTGGACGCGACGACGACGGCCAGTGCCAGTGCCAGCGAGCGACGCGAGGTGGTGACTTACAGCGGCCATCCGCAAGGCGAATCGTTGACGAGCCTGTTCCGCTTCAACGACATCCACTTGGCCCCTGGTGGTCTCGTCAAGCCGCAGCAGCTCTCTGCGCGCATGGTCGACGTGCCCACGTAGGATGATGACACTGAGTGCCTCTCTCATCAAGCCGCAGCAGCTCTCTGATTGCCTCTCTCATCAAGCCGCAGCAGCTCTCTGCGCGATTGGTCGACGTGCCCACGTAGGATGATGACACTGAGTGCCTCTCTGATTGCCTCTCTGAGTGCCTCTCTGATTGCCTCTGTGCGCGAATGGTCGACGTGCCCACGTGCACTGATGTTCTCTGATGGCCTCTGATGGCCTCTGATGACCTCTGATAACCTCTGATGGCCTCTGATGGCCTCTCTCATCAGGTACGATCTCGTCGAGGTCCTCGAGCGCATGCGCCGGCACAACGCGAGCGCCGTCGTGGCGGTGCGCTTGGACGTCGAGATGATGAACGCTGATGACCTCTGATGACCTCTGATGATGAGCGCTGATGATGAGCGATGATAAGCGCTGATGAGCTCTGATGACCTCATTCATCAGGTGCGCTTAGACGTCGAGGGAGCCGAATACGCGATGCTCGAGGCGTTGACGCGCCGTCCCGAGCTCCTCTGTTTCGTCAGCTTCGTCTTCGTCGAGTTCCACCACAGCGCCACGCCTGAGCAGCGCGCTCGGCTGACGCGCTATCGCCTCGACGAGCAGGTATGTGTGCCGCGGATGACCTCTGATGACCACTGATGACCGCTGATGGCCTCTCTGATTGCCTCTGACCTCTCTAATTGCCTCTCTCATCAGGTCTTCGAGCGGCTCAAGGAGCGAGTGCATGCGGTGATGAAGCGACCGGGCTGCCGGTTACAGCTCTGATGGCGTGCTGATGGCATCTGATTGCCTCCCTCATCAGGTAATGGAGCGGCCGGGCTGCCCGCTACAGCTCTGATGGCGTGCTGATGGCATCTGATTGCCTCCCTCATCAGGTGATGGAGCGGCCGGGCTGCCCGCTACAGCTCTGATGGCGTGCTGATGGCATCTGATTGCCTCCCTCATCAGGTGATGGAGCGGCCGGGCTGTCGGTTACAGCTCTACTGGCGCTCGTTTTGGGCATCGTGTGGCGACCAGCAGCGCTTCGAGTGGCGCGACTCCGAGCAGGCCACCCGACCAGCGCCGTGATGAGCGTCACATAGGAGCGCCGTGACGAGCGCGCCGCGGCCACTTGAGGGAGGAGACGCAGCACTCGGCCTCACTGGCCACTGGCACACTGCCCGCTCCCACGTCCCGGCGACTACCCATACGAATACCAGCAACTATAGGATCTTTAGTTGGCCTTGTTCTCCCACCGCTTTAAGTTTTTAGTACCGTACTGGTGTAACCATGTTCGAAATATGTCTTTCGCGTTCCGTTCACCCGGACCGTAGAGAAGCAATCTCTAACGCCGCGGCAGCGACCATACATTCGAGATATGTGCACACGTAACCAGCATGCCCCTCGCCCTGCTCCCCTCTTGTTACGCTTACGGCCTTGCCCCAGATCCCGAGTGTTCGAGCACCGCCGCCTTCCCCAACCCCATGCCAGAGACTTGGGAGGTTTTCCCTTCGGGGCCAGTCCTTATACTTTACTCTTAAGGAGGCAGTTACGAAGATAGGTGGCAGCTATAAGTAAGTTCTGAAGTAACTGCTTGCATGCAACGTGAATATCCGTGCATGAAGAAATCCGTGCAGACGCGCGCGGCCGCGCGCGCCGCCCGCGCCGCGCCGTCCTTCTCGACATCTATGAAGGAAGAAGCACGCGATCCGCGCCACTCTGCCGCGGTGGAGCCTACCAGACTTCTGTTCTTCGAGCTCGGTGAAGACGAGCTGCTGCACATCACTCGATTTGTGCCGGCATACGAGCGCGTTCACAAGCTGCGGCTGGTCTCGCACGCGATGGCCGGCCTCGTTCGCACCGTCGGCCTGCGCCATCTGGTGCTTCAGGACACCTGTACCGATCCCCCCCGCTGGCTGAGCGATGGGCTCGTCCTTTCGGTAGGCTGGCTCCGGAAGAAGCCGATGACGCCCACCTCCACTGCCGCCGCAAATCTCCGCTCCGGAGCGGACAAATTCGTCGACCCGCGGCTCGCGCAGTACGAGGTCTTCCGGCCGCAGGTGCTCACGCTGGCTCCCTTGCTGAGCGTGATCGAACACCCGGCGCGTACCCTGCCCTTCGCCAAGCCCTACTCCCAGATGCTCCCCAGTGTGAAGACCATCTACTTCGCGAGCTATTCCGACGTGTCGAACTGTTCTACACGCGTCTGCCCTTTGGGGCGCATCCCAGCCAGCTTCACGTATGCGCAAGTGCTTTCCGAGATGCGCAGCTGGACACCGCCCGAGGCCGCATTAGCACAGCTCGGGGAGCGCGCGCCACCCGATCACCTCGCCCTCATGGTACCGGTTTCCGAACTTGGCTGCCGCTGCGGCCAGCCGTCGCAGTTCAAGTGCGCGAGCGGCACATGCCTGACACAGTGCTGCGCCAAGTGCAGCCCCGCCTTTCGTGAGCTCGGCCCGTGCGGTGCATGCGAGGCGTACGTGTGCTATGGCCATAGCGCGGTATGCACCGAATGCGGCGAACGCTACTGCGTCGACTACTGCGAGGGCACGCTCTGCATGGCGAACATAGTTTTCTGCTCTTTCTGCTTGCAGCCTCTGTGCCAGGATTGCATCGCGCATCACGATTGCAAATGACTGAGAGTGTCGGCAACCTACCGGTACATAAGTCCGATCTCATGGCCGGGGAGGGCGGTAGGGGGGCGGTAGGGGGGCGGCCATACTCTCCCGGTAGGGAGGCGGCCATACTCTCCCCCGCGGGGGACGTGAGGGTGGTCGTGACCAAGTGGTAGTGGCTCATGTCGAGGTGGTGGTGCTCGTCGTGGCTGACCCTCTATGGGGGCCGGCCGCGCTCTCCCTACCTGTGGGGAAGGGTGCAGGGAGGGTTCAGTTTCGGTTCGTTGGTTCTTTGTTGCCGGTTCGTGAAAGTACATGTAGTTCGTTTAAGACATCTAGAGACAGATCATGAGCTCCGCGAGAGAGATCATGATTCATGTCTCCGATGCCGGCAGCACTCCCACCGTGGTGTCGATCCGAGCAGGACGTGATGTTGAAAAAAAGATGTGTGGGCGGCTTGCTTCTTCTTGATGTCGTCTGCCCGCGTGTGAATAGAGCGTGGCATGCGGTGTGACCCCCCTCGTGGGTTCTGCTCCGCTGCGACTCGCGACGAAGTGCTGCGCCAGTTCAGTTCAGTTGCTGAACTGAACTGAACTGAACTGCGCCACTTCGTTTGAGATTTTGAGCGGACTACCTCTCACTCGTCTGGAACCAAAACGGAAGCGCAAGCGCGCGCATGTACGCGCTTCAGTCCAAATTTGGTCTCAAAAACCCCGTTGCCAAATGCAGCGAATAAACCCCGCTGCGACCACACAAGAAAATGCTGCTGCAGGTCCTGTCGCTTGTGCTGGGCGTGGCGCTTCAAGACAACGCGGCGCTGCAAACGAATGAGGCGCTCCACGCGCAGCCAGCGGCGGAGACTTCCGGCCGCGCAGAGGTCCTCGTCCTTGTCTCCGACCACGGGAGCGGCACGACCAACTTTGGGGACATTCTCAACACGCACCCGTGCATCCTGGACGTTGGCGAGCCCTTCGGTTCAGGGTACATGCTGTGGACGACATACTCTCAACCCGCCGAATGCGCTGCGCAGAATCTAACCGATCACCCTGCCATGTTCGATGCGGACAACGGCAAGCTCGAGCACGCCGACAATCCGAAGATGACGAGGGAGATCAACGATGTTCTCACGCGACAGGAGTGGAACAAAGGGGCGGATAAGGTCTACTATAACATTGACTCGCGCTCACTCTACGTGAACCTCACCTACAACCTCGCCGAGTACTTTGTGCGTATCCGCGACCTCGTCTGCGCCCACGTGCCCGCGTCAGCACGCGACTTGTGCCCGGCGGCAAACTGCTCGATCATGCTCAAGATGTTCCCCGTGTACGTCGACGGCGATACGGTGATCGATCACACCCCGAGTCCGGGCCACGCCGCATGCCAGGCCGCACAGAACGTCAAGGCGATGAAGGCCTGGAAGGACGCGCTGCACTCGTTTGAAATGGACCCGAAGGTGGCCACGTTGAACTTCGAGCGCAACGAGCTGGACAGGCAGTTCTCCAACTTTCACCGCTTCACATCGATTGGCACCGAGTTCGACTGCAGTTATCCACGGCCCACCCCGACGTTCGCCGTCGAGGCTCGTGGCCATACCCAACTCCAGCTGCAGGCCGAAAGCTGCTGGGCACACCCTCAAAAGTGCAGATTGCATCGATGGCCTCTGATTGCGTCTGATTGAATCTCCACCGAGCTCCTGTGATCGGGCTCTCGATGGCCTCTGATTGCGTCTGAGTGCGTCTGATTGCCTCCCTCATCAGGTGCATTAATGAGGCTCTCGATCTCATCGGCCTCGACGCGCGGGCGATGCCTAATTCGAGTGAGTACATAGGCTTGCATGTGATTGAATTTGATTGCATGCGTGATTGCGTGCGCTGAGTGCATGATGAGTGAATGTGCTCATCAGGTGAGTACATGGAAAAGTCGGCCTCTGAGGACGTCTGGTGGCTGCCTGATTGTGTCTGAGTGCTGCTGATTGCCTCCCTCATCAGGTGAGTACATGGAAGAGTCGGCCACAGCTCATGCCCATCTGATTGCATGTGATTGCATGTGATTGCCTCCCTCATCAGGTGAGTACATGGAAGAGTCGGCCACAGCCCATGCCCATCTGGGCCCCGATAGCGGCAACTGCGAGACCAACCCCACAGGCACCTTCGTTCACACGAACGGCGATAACGTGGCGTTGGTCCCAGCTGATGCCACCTCGGTCCACCACCACTTGCTGCCGCCGCCTGCGCCGGCACCGCACTATTCCGCGCCGCCGCTGCCGCACCATGCTCCCCCTCCCCATGTTTTACCCCATGCTGAGGATAGCTTAGAGGATAGCGGCCTGCAGAGTCGTCATGCATAGCAGCATGCATACCACCAGCGCGGACGAGGGGGCGAGCAATGGTTGCGTGATGTGTTCTCTTTAGACCACTAGACGCCTCGTTGACAATTGGTTTAGGATGAACTTCTCTTTGACCGGAGCCGACCGGACGTCTCACCCGAAGAAGCGGCGGTGGACTCTTGGGTTTGGTGGTCTCTCTTTTCGCACCCGACCTCTGACCAAGACGCAGGACGCATGCTTGCGTGGCCCTCCGTCACGCGCAACAGTACCAAATTAGGTCACAAAAACCCCGTTGCCAAATGCAGCGAAGAAACCCCGCTGCGAGTCGAGAAAAATGCTGCTGCATTTCCTGTCGCTTGTGCTGGGCGTGGCGCTTCAAGACAACGCGGCGCTGCAAACGAATGAGGCGCTCCACGCGCAGCCGCTGCTCGCACCAACGGCGGAGCTGTCGACTTCCAGCCGCGCGGAGGTCCTCGTCCTCGTCTCCGACCACGGGAGCGGCACGACCAACTTTGGGGACATTCTCAACACGCACCCATGCATCCTGGACGTTGGCGAGCCCTTCGGTTCAGGGTACATGCTGTGGTCGACCTTTGCTACACCCGCTGAATGCGAGGACAAAACCCGTCACCCTGCCATGTTCGATGCGGACAACGGCAAGCTCGAGCACGCCGACAATCCGAAGATGACGAGGGAGATCAACGATGTTCTCACGCGACAGGAGTGGAACAAAGGGGCGGACAAGAAGCACTTCGAAATTGACTCGCGCTCGCTCTACGAGCATCTCGAGTATAACCTCGCCGAGTACTTTGTGCGCATCCGCGACCTCGTCTGCGCCCACGTGCCGACCGACGTGTGCCCGGCGGCCGAGTGCTCGATCATGCTCAAGATGTTCCCCGTGTACGTCGACGGCGATACGGTGATCGATCACACCCCGAGTCCGGGTCACGCCGCATGCCAGGACGCACGGAACGTCAAGGCGATGAAGGCCTGGAAGGACGCGCTGCACTCGTTTGAGCAGGTGTGTGATATGAACATGCTGATTGCCGAGCTGATTGCGCCAGAGGACTCGATAGCGGTGATGACGAGCTGATTGCGCCAGAGGGCTTGATTGCTGTGATGACGAGCTGATTGCGCCAGAGGACTCGATAGCGGTGATGACGAGCTGATTGCGCCTGAGGACTTGATTGCTGTGATGACGAGCTGATTGCGCCAGAGGACTTGATTGCTGTGATGACGAGCTGATTGCGCCTGAGGACTTGATTGCTGTGATGACGAGCTGATTGCGCCAGAGGACTTGATTGCTGTGATGACGAGCTGATTGCGCCAGAGGACTTGATTGCTGTGATGACGAGCTGATGGCCAGCTCGAGCGCCCCTGTTGATCGTAGAAAGATTGTGCGTCTGAATTGCGCGATGCTGTCCGATGTCCCTTCTTATCGAATGGCCCTTTTCATCGAATGGCCCTTCTCATCGAATGGCCCTTCTCGTCCTCTCTCTCTCAGAACCCGAAGGTGGCCACGTTGAACTTCGAGCGCAAGGAGCTGGACAGGCAGTTCTCCAACTTTCACCGCTTCACACCGATTGGCACCGAGTTCGACTGCAGCTATCCACGGCCCACCCCGACCTTCGCCGTCGAGGCCGTCAAGCATACGCAACTCCATCTGCAGGCCGAAACCTGCTGGGCACACCCTGAAAAGTGCATCTCCTGATTGTCTCCTGATTATCTCCCGGCCGAGCTCTCGACCGACCTGTCGACGGCGGTCTGAGGGCGTCTGGTGGCTGTCTGATTGTGTCTGGCTGTCTGATTGTGTCTAAGTGCTGCTGATTGCTTCCCTCATCATCAGGTGCGTTGACGACGCTCTGAAGCTCCTCGGCCTCAACGAGAAAGGGATGCCGAATTTGGGTGAGTCTCTGATTGCATGTGATTGCATGTGATTGCATGCTCTGAAGCTCCTCGGCCTCGACGAGAAAGGGATGCCGAATTTGGGTGAGTCTCTGATTGCATGTGATTGCATGTGATTGCATGTGATTGCATGCTCTGAAGCTCCTCGGCCTCGACGAGAAAGGGATGCCGAATTTGGGTGAGTATCTGATTGCATGTGATTGCATGTGATTGCATGCTCGAGTGGGATGCCGAATTTGGGTGAGTAGTACATCTGATTGCATGGAATTGCATGCTGATTGTATGCTGAGTGAGTAGTACATCAAGCGTGCACCTGATTGCATTCGGATTGCATGCTGAGTGTATGCTGAGTGCACGCGATTTCTCGCTGATTGCATGTGTGTGGCATGTGATTGCCTGCCTCATCACAGAAAAGTACCTCGACGAGGGACGGCACAACCATCTGGCCCCCGACAGTGGCAACTGCGACACCTACCCCAAAGGCACCTTTGTTCACACGCCCGGCGACCACGTGGCGTTGGTCCCAGCACATGCCACCTCGGTCCACCACCACCTGCTGTCACCGCCTTCGCCGGCACCGCACCACGCTGTGCAGAGCAGCCATGCGAGTGTGCAGAGCAGCCTGCATCGCAGCGGCTTCCAATAAGGGAGGGGAGCTGCGGGTGACGATCTCGCGCTCGATCTCGATCTCGCGTGGAGCCCCAAAGTTGGGGCGCGCCGAGATGAGCGCGAGGCGCCTGCTGTGTCGAAGCTGAATGCAGAGTCTCGACGCAACGCCCAGGGTGCCCGCGACGGCGCCATCGGTGCCAAGACGGCATCGGCCGAGATGCCCAAGACGACGCTCTCTGAGGAGGAGCTGCGGCCGCCCACCACGTGCACCAACCACCCTTTGCTACGAAGTAACTTCGGACGTCTTTGACTCGGCTGCTTGAGATCGCTCTGAGATCGCAGTTCCACACGGGCGCCACTTTGCATGTCGTTACGGGCAGCAACGAACGAACGGGAAAACGCATGGGGGTAGGGAGGGGAAGAGGCCCGAGGGCGGTGCCCGCGACGACGCGTGGTTTGGTAAGGTTTGGTAGAGTGCCGCTGTACACAGCTTCCGAGCGTTTCGCTGTACAGCTCTGTAGGTAGCGAGTCCTCCGGTGTGGTTTAGAGAATTCTTCGGTTTATTCTGAGAGGGAGTCTGGGAGTTTTTGAAAATGTACGGTTCGTATCACAACATGTTGAGTCATGAGACATGACTTTATTTCTGACGCTGCGTGATGTCTGATGACGACGGTGTTCGGTTTAAGTTCGGTTCACAGGACCGCGCTGTCTCATGCGGCGCGCTCGCGTCCCCCTGCCCCCTCTCGTCTCTGCGCTCTCAGGCCGCACTCCGCTCCCCGTGCGCCCCCTGTCCGCGATCTGAAGCACCTCCGTCCCCAAGGCCGACTACAGAGGTACAGACCCACGATGCAGTAGCCCTCTGTCATCATCACTCCCGCCCCCCCTCCGCCACGCCCTAATGTGCACGCCCCGCCTCGCCTCTGCCGCCTGGCCGCCCTCCGCGCTCGCGCTCCGCTCCCGCTCCTGCGCGCGCCCCCTGTCCGCGCTCTCATGCACCTCCCTCCTGACTGCACCCCAGCCACACACAGCGACCCTCATCATCAGCCCCCTGCTCACGCCGTCCATCTCATCAGGTGGTGTCCATGCAGGGACCTGGCAGCATCTTCCTCCTGTGAGAGCACCACTGCGCAGCGGCGCGTCTCAGGGTGCTCCGGCCCGAGGACGGTCCTCATGCGCTCGAGGGCCGCTTGCAGCGGGCTGAGCCCTCCGCCTGCCGCGCACTCGAGCCGGGCGTGGACGGCCTCGAGCATCAGCGTCGTGTCCACCGTCGGGCCCAGCGCCGCACGCGCCGTGCTGATCACGCGGGCATCCACGAGCGCGCGGGCGCTCTCGATGCGGCCTTGCGCGCGGCGCACGTCTGCGAGCCAGGCTTGCGAGCGCAGCCGGGTGCGCTGGCCCTCTGCGAGCGTCGCGGCGCAGCCGTTGTGTGCTTCGAGGAGCAAGGTCTCGGCCTCGCCCAGCCGGCCCTGGTCGTGCAGGAGCCGCCCGAGATAGGCGATGGAGATGAGGGTATCTGGATGACGATCGCCGAGCGTCGCACGGCTCGCCTCGAGGTCCTCGCGGTACAGCACGCCTGCCTCGTCGAGCTGGCCCTGGGCCTGCAGCAGCCCCCCCAGATTACTAATGGAGACGAGGGTGCTCGGATGCCGATCGCCGAGCGTGGCACGCTTCGCCTCGAGCGCCTCGCGGAGCAGCACGCCCGCCTCGTCGAGCTTGCCCTGGTTATGCAGCAGCACCCCCAGATTACCAATCGAGGTGAGGGTGTCCGGATGCCGATCGCCGAGCGTCACACGGCTTGCCTCGAGGTCCTCGCGGTACAGCACGCTCGCCTCGTCGAGCTGGCCCTGGGCCAGCAGCAGCAACCCCAGATTATTAATCGAGGTGAGTGTGTCCGGATGCCGATCGCCGAGCGTCGCACGGCTCGCCTCGAGCGCCTCGCGATACAGCACGCTCGCCTCGTCGAGCTTGCCCTGGTCGTGCAGCAGCGACCCCAGATTATTAATCGAGCGGAGGGTGTCCGGATGACGATCGCCGAGCGTCGCACGGCTCGCCTCGAGCGCCTCGCGGAGCAGCACGCTCGCCTCGTCGAGCTTGCCCTGGGCCTGCAGCAGCGACCCCAGATTATTAATCGAGCGGAGGGTGTCCGGATGACGATCGCCGAGCGTCGCACGGCTCGCCTCGAGCGCCTCGCGGAGCAGCACGCCCGCCTCGTCGAGCTTGCCCTGGTCGTGCAGCAGCGACCCCAGATTACCAATCGATTCGAGTGTGTCCGGATGCCGGTCGCCGAGCGTCGCACGGCTCGCCTCGAGCGCCTCGCGGTACAGCACGCCCGCCTCGTCGAGCTGGCCCTGGTCGTGCAGCAGCTCCCCCAGATTATCCATCGAGACGAGGGTGTGCGGATGCCGATCGCCGAGCGTCGCACGCATCGCCTCGAGCGCCTCGCGGAGCAGCACGCCCGCCTCGTCGAGCTTGCCCTGGGCCTGCAGCAGCCTCCCCAGCCGATCCTGCAGCGCCGACGTCGCCCGCTCCTCGCGCGGCATGCGCGCCAGCGCCGCGCGGCCCTCCGCCGCGAGCCACTCGCAAAGCGACGCGCACACCGTCGCCGTCACCGCGCCGATGCCGCCCTCGAGCTGCGCCACCTCGGCCAGGATGTAGTCGCGATCCTCGACCATGGTGATCTGCGCGTCGGCCGCGTCGATGCCCGCCACGATGCCCGCAATCTCGCCAAAGCGCCTCGTCAGCAGCTCCTCGAAGCCATCCACGTCCGCGGGCGCGAGCACCACGTGCAGCGTCGCGCCCTTGGCGAGCGCCTTGACGAGCTCGAACAAGCACCACGCGCGCGTCATCGCGCCCGGCCCGCGGCGCATCCAGCGAGCGGGCGGCGCGCCGCGCTCGGGCAGCAAAAAGGGCTGATCGGGCGCACGCCACTCGGCCGTGAGCGGCGAGCAGTACAGGAGGATCTCGCCGATGGCCGCCATCGCATCGGCAAACACGTGGTCCGTGTCCTCCTTGCGCGCCGTGCGCTCCTCGCTGCCCCGAGGGTAGCGGCCGGCATCAAACTCGCCCGAGAGCAGCGTCTGCGAGGCCGCAAAGATGTCGATCCACACGTAGCGCGTCACGCCGTCGGCGGCCTCGAGCTCGGCCAGCCTGCGCTCGATGGCGTCGAGCATGTCGCCCAGCTTCGTCCCCTCCCACGAGTACGAGAAGAAGGTGGTCGCGAGGCCGATGAGCGCGTCCACCACCTCGCCACGCGCCTCGGCCGTGAGCACGAGCGTCTCGATGAGCGAGAGCCCCGTCGAGCGCGTGAGCGCGCACACGCTCCACTCGAAGCCCTCCTCCTTGATCAGGTCGCCCATCAGCATGCCGAGCGCGCCGCGCGCGCGGAAGAAGCGCCGGATGGCGCGCAGCATCTTGAGGCTGATGCCGCGCCGGCCGCTCGGCAGGCGGCGCGCGTGCGGGCGCACGGGCACGTCGAGCGTGCCCTTGGGCACGCGCGCCGCCGCGATCGCGTCGAAGAGCGCGTCGGCGAGGGAGTCGGCGGGGCTGCCAAACGTTGCCGCCTGATCGTTCCGGATCGCTGCCGACAAAGCGCAGCCCATTGCGCTCGCCCCAAATCGCGAAACTTGTGAGGGCTTCCAAATTTGGGTGGGTTTAAGAAGGTCGCAGAAGGGTGTTTTCCAGCACGTTTCATGTTTGCGGTTCTCTTGACCTGCAGGGTATTGCCTGACCATGTACACACGACACACCTGTGACGCATCGTACTACACAGAAGCCGGAAACGCTCAGTCGCTCTGACCTCTGTGTGTGTGAATGAGTGATCTTCGAGAAGAACCGTGTAAAAAATTTTCCTCACTTTTTGAGCGCGCGTCTCGGGCTGGATCTGTCATCTGAGGCGGAACGGAACATATGTTTAGCAGCCAGCTTTCACTGGTCCATGCACCACCTGGGAACCGGGTCAGAGGGGGGGCGTCCCGCACGCGCCACGCCGCAGGGCCAGGGGCCATGATGACCCGGTGACTGCGGCGTAGATGGTCCGTGCATACCGGTACATACAATGGGGGAAGCGGGCGCCTCAATGACTATGTGCAGAGTGACGCGCCGAATCCCCGACGTGTCGGGCGCCGTCTCGGGCGCCATCTCCCTACGTCTCAGGCGCCGTCTTGGGCGCCCCTCCTCAAACCGCGTCGTCGGTGCCCACGACGACGCCCCATCACGTGTACACGCGGATGGAGGCAGAGGCTTCGCTGCGGCAGAGCGCCCACGACGACGCCCCATCACGTGTACACGCGGATGGAGGCAGAGGCTTCGCTGCGGCAGAGCGCCCGCGACGACGCCCCATCACGTGTACACGCGGATGGAGGCGGAGGCTTCGCTGCGGCAGAGCGCCCGCGACGACGCCCCTCACGTGTACACGCGGATGGAGGCGGAGGCTTCGCTGCGGCAGAGCGCCCAAGACGACGCCCCATCACGTGTACACGCGGATGGGGGCGGAGGCTTCGCTGCGGCAGAGCGCCCAAGACGACGCCCCATCACGTGTACACGCGGATGGAGGCGGAGGCTTCGCTGCGGCAGAGCGCCCGCGACGACGCCCCTCACGTGTACACGCGGATGGAGGCGGAGGCTTCGCTGCGGCAGAGCGCCCAAGACGACGCCCCATCACGTGTACACGCGGATGGAGGCGGAGGCTTCGCTGCGGCAGAGCGGGCAGCGAAAGGGCACACGGGGCGCCGTGACGGGCGCAGCGCCGAGCGCCGTGACGGGCACTGCGCCGAGCGCCGTGACGGGCGCCGTGACGCGCACTGCGCCGGGCGGCGGCGGCGCCGTGTTGGGCGGCGGCGGCATGGCGGCGGAGCAGTTGGGCGCCGTGTTGGGCGCCACGGCATGGCATGGCGGTGGCGCCGTGTTGGGCGGCGGCATGGCGGCGGCGGAGCACTCGGCGCACAAGCATAGGTGGCCGCAGGGGATCAATGCATGCGTGCGCTCGCGGTCGTGGCACACCACGCACGTCGTCTGCGCGCTCGCGCCGTCCTGGGCACCACGCGCGCCCGAGACGGCGCTGAGGGACCCGGCCAGCCCCATCACGTGATGATGCTGGCCGTCGACCCGCCCGCCGCCGCGCCCGCCGCGCCCGGGACCACGCCCGCCGCGCCCGCCGAAGGTGCCCATCACGGCGCGCGCGCCTGGGGCCGCGGCGAGGGCGCCGTAGTGGGCGTGGGCATCGGCTTGTGCATGGAATTGCGCTTGGGCGGCGGCGATCGCGCGTGGCGGGACACCGGAGTGCCAATCTAGCGGCGGCTGCGGCTGTGGCTGCGGCGGCGGCTGCGGCGGCGGCGGCGGCTGCTGGGCGCCGCTCGTCCCGCCAGCGCCGTGGTGAGCACTTGCATGCGGGGCGCCCGTCCCCTCCCCGAGCTTCATGGCGCCGTGGTGAGCACTTGCATGCGGGGCGCCCGTCCCCTCCCCGAGCTTCATGGCGCCGTGGTGAGCACTTGCATGCGGGGCGCCCGTCCCCTCCCCGAGCTTCATGGCGCGTAGCCGCTGGCCCAGTGCGGACAGCTGCGCTGGAGCCATCGGCGGCGAGATCGCGCCGGCGTGGGCACTTGCATGCTGGGCGTTGGCGTGGGGAGAAGGTAACGGCTGGATGGCGCCGTAGGGAGCACTTGCATGCTGGGCGTGGGCGTGGGCGTGGGCGTTGGCGGCGATGCTCGCAAACGGCGGCTCCGCGGCGTTGCGGTCGCGGGGGGAAGGTAACGGCTGGGTGGCGCGGGTGGGGCTGAGAGGCATTGGTTCCCCTTCGAAGAGAGCGACGGGTAGCAGCTGGTCGGCGAGGCTGTCGAGGCTCGCTGCGTACCTGTGGGGAAAGAGGGGCGAGCGTCGCGTCGTGGTGAGCGCGTGCATGCGGGCCGACGGAGGAAGCCATCTGACTTGATGAGGCACGCAATCGAATTGCACTCCAAGGTACTCCGAGGCACTCCGAGGCACTCAAGTGCACTCAGGTGGGCGTACTCCTTGTGCAATCAGCATGCAATCAGCAAGCACTCAGGTGCACTCCGGTCGGCGTACTCCTCCGCCTCTCTCTTGAGCGCCATCTCCTTGGCCATCTCCGCGTACATCACGTCGACCTCCGCCGCGCGGAGCACCGCCTCGAGCGCCGTATCGAGCGACTCCGCATCGGGTGTAACCACCGCCGACGGTTTCGCATCGGGTGTAACCGCCGCCGACGGTTTCGCATCGGGTGTAACCGCCGCCGACGGTTTCGCATCGGGTGTAACCGCCGCCGACGGTTTCGCATCGGGTGTAACCACCGCCGACGGTTTCGCGAGCACCCCCTCCGAGCGCTCCGCATGCACGTGCTCACCACGACGCGGCTCCACCTGCGAGCGCGCCGCCGCCGCCGCCGCCTCCGCCCCCGCCGCCGCCTCCGCCGCCGCCCCGGCCGGCGCCCCCCCCACCGCTGCACCGCCCTTCACGAGCGCCGTCTCGAGCGCTTGCTTCTCTTTCCGTTCGAGGGCTTTGAGGCGTTTCTTCTCAGCCTCCCTCGCCTTCTTCTCCGCCTGCAATGCCTCCCGCGCCGCCTGATGAGGGAGGCCATCAGGTGCAACCAGGGAGGCCATCAGGTGCAATTAGGGAGGCCATCAGGTGCAATTAGGGAGGCCATCAGGTGCAATGAGGGACGCCATCAGGTGCAATGAGGGACGCCATCAGGTGCAATTAGGGAGGCCATCAGGTGCAATTAGGGAGGCCATCAGGTGCAATGAGGGAGGCCATCAGTGGCCATCAGTGGCCATCAGTGGCCATCAGAGGTCATCAGTGGCCATCAGTGGTCATCAGAGGTCATCAGTGGCCATCAGTGTCACACGCGCCTTCGCCTCCGCCTCCGCCGCCGCCTGCGCCTCCTTGACCCGCAGCGCCTCGGCCGCCCTAGCCGCCTTCTCACGCTCCTTCTCGGCCGCCTTCGCACGCTCCAGCCGCTGAGACTCCTCGCGCTGCCGTGCCTGCGCGCGCACGAGGGACGATCAAGGGCAATCGGGGGCAATTAGAGGCAATCAAGGGCAATGGGCAATTAGGGGCAATCGAGGGCAATTAGGGTCGATCAAGGGCAAATTGGGGCAATCAAAAGCAATTAGTGGCGATCAAGGGCAATTAGACGCAATCAATGGCAATAAGTCGCAATCAAGGGCCGCTTGCCTCTTCGGCTTTCCTCGCCTCCACCTCCGCTTGGAGCTTCTGCTGGCGCGCCTGTGGGGAAAAGGGGGCGGAGGGTGGGCGACGCGCCGTGGTGAGCGCCCCTTTCTCTCCTGGCATGCGCGCGCGCCGCGTCGAGCGCTTGTGTGCTGGAGTGCCTTTTTCTCTGTCCGCCGCCTGCACTCAGATGCACTCAAGATGCACTCAAGACGCGTGCCTTCTCTTTGGCCGTCGCCTCGGCCGCCCGCGCCTCCTCCGCCTCCGCCTCCCTCTGCTTGAGCGCCTTTTTGAGCGTCTTGTTGAGCTTGTCGCGCAGCGCCCGGGCCTCATTCACCTGTTGGGAAGAGAGGGGCGAGGGCGTCGTGGTGAGCACTTGCATGCGGCGCGCAGGGAGCTTGACGCACGTCGTCGCCAAGCTCGTCCATGGGCTATCCGCATGCAATCACGCATGCAATCACGCATGCAATCACGCATGCAATCACGTATGCAATCACGTCCATGCCTTCCCCGCGTATGCAAGCACGCATGCAATCACGCATGCAATCACGCACGAGGCTCTTCGTCGCCTTGGCACCGAACTCGTCGATGGTCGTACGCAGCGACTCGAGCGCCTCGAGCGCGGACAACGGCGGCGCCGTACCGAGCCCGCCCGCCGGTTTCGTCACGCCGCCCGGTTTCGTCTGGGCCGCGCCCAACACCGCGCCGCCCGGTTTCGTCAGCTCGGCCGCCCCCTTGGTTTCGTCAGGGCCGCGCCCAAGACAGCGCTCGATGGCGGCGCGGAGGGCGGCGTCGGCGCCGTGCCGGGCGCGCTCGGCCATCTTGGCGAGCTCGGCGGCGCTCGGCGCCGTGCTGGGCGCGCCCGGCTTGGCGCCCGCCGCCGCCGCCGCCGCCGCCGCCGCCGCCGCGCCCACCACGGCGCGCTTCGTGGGCTGCGCGAGCGAGGCGGCGGACGAGGGCGGCGCGCTCGGCACGGCGCTCGGCGACGAGTAAGGGTTGGGGACCTTGCACCAGCGGGTGGAGGCGAAGGGTGCGCCCGGGACGGCGCCCCCCGCGAGGGCGCCCCCCCCCTGCGGCCGTGACGAGGACTCGTTCAGGGGCGCGCCCGCGACGGCGCTCGCCCTCGCGGGCAGCGCGGGGGCGGTCGAGGGAGGGCGCAGGAAGGCCTCTTCGCACAAGCTGATGGCCGCGCGCAGCCTCGCGCCGTTGACGAAGCTGAAGCTGTCGGAGCTCCGTGCGGGCGCCGTCTCGGGCACCATCAGTAAAGGCGCCGTCTCGGGCGCCACGAGCAAGGGCGCCGTCTCGGGCGTCATCAGCCGGAGCTCCGCGTGATCGACGAACCGGCGCCGTGTCGGCGCGCCGCCCGCCACGGCGCCGACCCCGCCCGACACGGCGCCCGCCACGGCCACGTAGGCGGACCACGTGGCACCGATGGACTGCGGCAGCACGGCCGCGTCCATGGCGAGGCACGCGACGCGCTCGATCGGTGCCAGTGCGTCGCCCCGGGGCGGCAGCTCGGCGCCGTCGCGGGCGGACGCGCCGTCTCGGGCGCCGCCCTCCTCGCCGTCCTCGTCCTCGTCCTCGTCGTCGTCGTCGTCCGCGGCCGCCGCGCCGTCCTGAGCGCCACCCGCGCCGTCCTGAGCGCCCGCCGCACCCGCGCCGTCCTGAGCGCGCCGGCCGATGCGCCAGCCGCCAGCGTCGCCTGTGCGCGCGAGGAGGTTTGGGCAATCAGCGGTCATTAGGGGCTCATTAGGGGCTCATTAGGGGCTCATTAGGGGCACACCAAAGGTCATCAGTGGTCCTTAGGGCTCATCAGGGCTCATTAAAGCTCATCAGGGCTCATCAGGGCTCATCAGGGCTCATCAGGGCTCATTAGAGCTCATCAGGGCTCATCAGGGCTCATCAGGGCTCATCAGGGCTCATTAGGGCTCATCAGGCGCACCTGAGCGCGCGGGCCGCCACCACAGGTAGGCATCGTGCAGCCACGATACGCCAGCGTTCTGCTTGGGCGTCGTGTTGGGCGCCGGCTTGGGCAAAGGCGCGCCGCCCTGTGCAGCGTCGGCGATCGCGGGCGCCGTGTTGAGCGCGTCGCCCGCGGCGTCGCCCCTGATGAGCGCCTTCCACGCCGCCTCTGGCAGCGGAGCGCCGTGGTGGGCGTTCCTAATTTGGGAGGTCGGAGCCGTTGAGTCGGGGCGATCGCAGCTGAGCTCGGCCGCGGAGCTCACGCATCTGCGGCGGGAGATTGGGGCGAGCGCGCGCGCCGTGGTGGGCACTTGCATGCACACGGTGCTCGCTTGACCGTTGGGCTCATGCGCTGGTCGACGCGCGCCATGTGGCATGCTGCGCCGTTCGGTACCACTGGCCATCAAGGGTCATCAACGCACTGGTAGGCGTGCCGCTCGTTGATGGACCAATCGAGGCGCAATCAATGGCAATCAATGGCAATCAATGGTCATCAACGCACTGGTAAGCAGGCCGCTCGTTGATGGACCAATCGAGGCGTTTGAAGGTGCCGAGCAGCCCCTGGTTCTTGGTATCGACGAGCAGTAGGGTCGGCTCGGCGTAGGTCAGCAGCAGCTGTGGGGAAACAGGGGGAGGCGAGCAGTGGTGAGCAGTGAGGATCTCATCAAGGGCTCATCAAGAGCTCCGTAAGTGGCAATCAAGGGCAATTAGTGGCAATTACCTGCGCCATGGCAGCCTCGGTAAGCAGTCGGACCGAGGGCACGTCCTTCCATCCATTCGAGCCATCGGCGACGCGCCACGCCCCCTCCGGCACATCGATCGGTCGTAGCGCGGCTGTCCGACCTGTGGGGAAGGGACGAGGCGCCGTGGTGAGCACATGCATGCAAGGGGGCGGCTGCAGTGCGGTCGAAGCGCGGCTGTCCGACCGGATGCGAAAGAGCCTCGCGCATTGCCGATTAGTCCGCTCCCGCCACAGAACCAACGGCCGCCTCCCTTGCCGCTGCACCACCATAGCGCGGACTCGCCTGCACGCGGCCATTCGGAGGCAATTAGGGAGGCAATTAGGGCAATTAGGGCAATTGGGCAATCAGGGACCATAGCGCGGACCCTCCTTTGAGTGCCATCAGCGATGAGGGACGTCATCAGGGACCATCAGCGATGAGGGACGTCATCAGGCGCCATCGGCGATGAGGGACGTCATCAGGCGTCATCAGCGATGAGGGACGTCATCAGGCGCCATCGGCGATGAGGGACGTCATCAGGCGTCATCAGCGATGAGGGACATCATCAGGCGCCATCAGCGATGAGGGACGTCATCAGGCGTCATCAGCGATGAGGGACGTCATCAGGCGCCATCAGCGATGAGGGACGTCATCAGGCGCCATCAGCGATGAGGGACGTCATCAGGGGCCATCAGCGATGAGGGACGTCATCAGGCGCCATCAGCGATGAGGGACGTCATCAGGGGCCATCAGCGATGAGGGACGTCATCAGGCGCCATCAGCGATGAGGGACATCATCAGGCGCCATCAGCACACCTCCGCCGGCGAGCCGGTAGGCTGGTCGGTGGTTGATGAGGGTGGTTTCGTCAATCTCGTACCGGCCGAAGCGGGAGAAGCCCTGTGAATGGCGAGGACGTGTGAATAGCGAGGACGTTAGCGAGGCAATTCGGTAGGCAATTAGCGAGGCATTTAGCGAATCGAAGATCGATCTGAGGCTATCAGAGTCATCAAGGAGTCATCAAGGAGCCATCAGGAGCCATGAAGGAGCCATCAAGGAGCCATGAAGGGGCCATCACCTGCGCGGAGTGCGTCGAGCCGACTAAATGGACTACGCGCGGCGTCGTCGTGAGCATCCGCTCGAGCTCGGCGCCCACCACGGCGCGCAGCTCGGGCGCATCTCGCCAGCCGAGCCCGGCGCCCGCGGCAACGCGCCAGCTGCCCGCAGGGACCAGCGAGGGGAGCGGCTGTGCAATCTTGGCGTACCTGATAAGGGAGGCAATCAGACTGATGAGGGGGGCAATCAGACTGATGAGGGGGCAATCAGACTGATGAGGGGGGCACTCAAGACTGATGAGGGAGGCAATCAGACTGATGAGGGATGCAATCGGTCGCGTACATATAGCCACTCGCCTCGCCAACCGACGCCGCCGGACCGACGAACCAGCCCTCATGGGCACACCAGAGCTTGACCTCGCAGCCAGACGTGGACGTGTCGGGCGCCGTGGCGGGCGCGGCTGTGGGCGTAACCGTCGCAGCTGTCGTAACCGTCGGCCCCGCTGTAACCGCCGCCGCCCCCGGCAATGCTGTAACCGCCGCCGCCCCCGGCGCTGCTGGCGCTACTTGTGCTGCGCTGCTGCTCCCCCCGATGACCCGTTCACACAGCGCGTAGACGGGCCGACCGTGAACGATCTCGTCCGTGAGCTCGAAGCGCCCGAGATGGCGCTGGCATAGGTCATCCGGCGTGGGGCCATATCTGATGAGGGAGGCAACCCGCGGTCATCAGCGGTCATCAGCGGTCATCAGCGGTCATCAGCGGTCATCAGAGGTCATCAGAGGTCATCAGAGGTCATCAGATCGCAATCAGATCGTCCTCAGGTCGCAATCAGATCGCAGTCAGATCGCAATCAGGGGTGGACGTACAGGAGGAGGAAGGGCGGCGCGCCCGCGACGACGCGCTCCATCTCGGCGCTCGTGACGCAGCGAACGTGCGGCGCGTTGAGGCCCTCTCGGTAGAGCTCGGTGTCGGAGATGCGCCAGATTGCGGAGATGAGGTGAGGTGCGAGCTCCGAATCTCGAGCCGCGAAGGTGATCTTCTTTGGCTGAGTGGGCGCTCGGATCGACCAGCGGCCGCCCGGTGTGAACGAGAGGCGCGTCTGTGAATGGGCACGCGTGAAGAGGCGGGAGGAGGGTGGGGGAGGAGCGCCGTGGTGAGCGCGAACTGTGCCGAGGTGAGGTGTGAAGATGGCGAGGTGTGAATGGAGAGGTGTGAAGATGGCGCGGTGTGAAGATGCGAGGAAGGCGGCGCGGTGCCCGAGGCGCCCCCTGCGCGGCTCTGATGAGGCAGGCAATCGGAGTCATCATCCGATTCGTCAGCGAGGCGCGTACCTGAGGCGCCCCCTGCTCGGCAGGCTTGAGATACACAGCTCGGCCGTTGGATAACTCCACCTGTGGGGAGAGGAGCGAGGTCATGGTAATCCGCGGATATCAGTGGTCATCAGTGGTCATCAGTGGCCATCAGTGGTCATCAGTGGTCATCAGTGGTCATCAGTGGTCATCAGTGGTCATCAGTGGTCATCACCCACCTGCCGCTCGTAACGTCCAAACATGTCATGACCGAGCGCCTCGGGGGTATAGCCGATCACGTGGAGGATGGGCGCCGTCGCGAGCACCGCCGCCTCGAGCGCCTCGTTGCTCAGACATTTCACAGGCGGCGCGTCCACCCACCTGTGGGGAAAACGGGGGGGTAGAGCGCCGTGATGAGCACTCGCATGCAGGCGCTCGCCTTCCCAAATCGGGCCGGCGGCGCTGCATGCAAACGGACCGTTTCGGTCCATTGAGCGCCTGCCAGCCAGGCGCCGTCGTGGCACAGCCATAGCAGTCGGACGAGCGCAGCACGCCGCGCCCTTTCCCCACAGAGCCTTTGGCGCCGAGCCACCAACGGCCGGAGCTCCACCAGAGGCGCCCGCTCTCGGAGCCCTCCTTGACCTGATGAGGGAGGCAATCAGGTGCAATTAGGGAGGAAATTAATCAGGTGCAATCAGGTGCAATCAGAGGCGCCCGCTCTCGGAGCCCTCCTTGACCTGATGAGGGAGGCAATCAGGTGCAATTAGGGACGCCATCAGGTGCAATCAGGTGCAATCAGGGAGGCCATCAGGCGCAATCAGGTGCAATCAGAGGCGCCCGCTCTCGGAGCCCTCCTTGACCTGATGAGGGAGGCAATCAGGTGCAATTAGGGACGCCATCAGGTGCAATTAGGGACGCCATCAGGTGCAATCAGTGAAGCTCCAGGTGCAATTAGGGAGGCCATCAGGAGCAATTAGGGAGGCCATCAGGTGCAATTAGTGGCCATCCAGGGAGGCAATCAGGTCGCCCTCACCTGCTGTGTGTAGGAAGGCTTGCCGTTGACCGCCATCTCGGGCGCGTCGCGGTGGTACACGCCGTACCTGTGAACAGGGGGCGACACGCGCCGTCTTGAGCACTTGCCGTTGACCGCCATCTCGGGCGCGTCGCGGTGGTACACGCCGTACCTGTGAACAGGGGGCGACACGCGCCGTCTTGAGCACTTGCGCAATGCTGATGAGTGGTGAGGCACTCAGTGCTCATGAGCGGCAATCAGCGTACCGCCCAGAGGCTTGTGGGCAATGCTCGAGCGCTGGCCCGACGATGTGAACGATCGGAGACACCTCATCGAAGTCGCGCCTGAAAGGAGGGGCGCCGTGGTGAGCACATGCATGCAAGGCAGGGGCTGCAGTGCGGTCCAAGTCGCGCCTGAAAGGGCGGGCGGGCGGCACTCAGATGCACTCAGATTCACTCAGGTGAGCAGACGCACTCAGGTGAGCAGACGCACTCAGACGCACTCACTTGAGGGTCTCGGGCGCAATCAGGCGCAATCAGGCGCAATCAGGCGCAATCAGGCGCAATCAGGCGCAATCAGGGACACTCACCTGAGGGTCTCGGGCGCAATCAGGCGCAATCAGGCGCAATCAGACGCACTCAGTGACACTCACCTGAGGGTCTCGGGCGTCACACAGCGGAGCCCCGGCGCATCGAACCACTGGCCAGCGCGGACCCCGGCCACTCGCCAGCCGTGCGAGATGCCAGCTGGGGATGCGCCATTGCCCGAGATCGTGCCCGAGATCATGCCCGAGATCGTGCCCGAGATCGTGCCCGAGATCGTGCCCGAGATCGTGCCCGAGATCGTGCCAGCGGGGGAGGCGCCCGAGGCGCCCGATGCGGCGGCGGCGGTTGCGGCGGCGGCGGCGGCGGTAGCGGCGGCGGGAGATGGGAAGAGAGAAGGTGCCGACATGACAGCGCAGTTACGACCGAGGTCCTCTTCATAGCCCGCCTGTGGGGAGCGGAGCGAGGGCGTCGTGGTGAGCACTTGCATGCAAGGGTTCTCTTCATAGCCCGCCTGCCATATGTCATCATCATGCTATCAACATGCCATCATCATGCTATCAACATGCCATCATCATGCCATCAGCATGCCATCAGCATGCTGCCAACATGCCATCACCTGCCACAGGTTTGAAACCGTACACCAAAGCATGCGATCGCTCACGTCGTCGACGGAGTCGTACCTGTGAAAGGGGGGCGTTACGCGCCGTCTTGAGCACTTGCATACGATCGCTCACGTCGTCGGCGGAGTCATTACCGGTAGGCGGGCCGGCCGTTGACCATCAGTAGCAATCAGCCGTCATCAGTGGCAATCAGCAGTCATTACCGGTAGGCGGGCCGGCCGTTGACCATCAGATCGTCCACGCGGGCATAGGGCCCAAGCCACTGCCGCCAGTCCTTTTTGACGGAACTCTTGACAGCGCGAGAGTCGAGCTCGGGCAGGCTGCCCACCTGTGGGGAGAGGCGCGAGGGCGCCGTGGTGAGCGCTTGCATGCGGCGCGAGAAGGCGAGCTCGGGGCGAGCTGCGCACCAGATGCACCACCGCCGGCGCCGCCGCGCTGCTGCTGGTGGCGCCCGAGACGGCGCCGTTCGCCTCCGCCGCAGAGGGAGCGGCGCCCGCGACGACGCCCGCGACGACGCCCGTTGCGCGTGGCGCCGTCTCGGGCGCGGCGCTCGAGGCGGCGCGTGGGACCGTGCGCGAATCGAAGCTGGGGCAGAGGCGCTCTGTACTCGAGTCCTCGTCAGAGTCCTCGAGGTCGTCCCACCTGTGGGGAAAAGAGGCGGCGCGAGGGCGTCGTGGTGAGCACTTGCATGCAGGCGTCCTCGGCAGAGGTCATCAGAGGTCGTCCCACCGCTTGTACTCGATCGTCATCAGTGGGCATCAGTGGGCATCAGTGGTCATCAGAGGTCGTCTCACCGCTTGTAATCGATCGTCGTCGGCGCCGCCGCCGGCGCCGCCGGCGCCGCCAGGACACCGCCGCCTACCCCACCGCCGCCGCCGCCACCGCCGCCGCCGCCGCCGCCGCCGCTGAAGTTGTTGCTGGCCGTGGCGAGCGTCGTGGCGAGCTTCGGCCTGCCGCGGTGATGGGTCACGTGCTGCACGAGGCCGCTCTCTTTGGGTATCCGAAGTTCCGTCAACTGCGTGTGTGTATGTACCGGTAGGTGACGGTCAGGGGGGGTGGGGGAAGGGGGGATGGGGGATACAGTGAGGGTGAGGCAGAAGGAGGGTGAGGGTGAGGGTGAGGCAGAAGGGGGGTGTGAGGGGCGAAGGGGTGTGTGAAAGGAAGGCTTCTCTCGAGCGGGCGAGCGCCGTGTCGAGCGTGCGAGCGCCGTGTCGAGCGGGCGTGCACGCACAATCTTGGTGTGCCATCCCACGCACAGCTGCGGCTCGTCGAGTTCGAAGAGCACGGAGCTCGTCTCCAGATCGGGCCGGCCGCCCGGCGCGTACTTGTCGGCCGAGATCCCGAAGCCGAGCGGCGCCGGCCACGAGGACCAGACGCACAGGGAGCCGTGAGCTGGGTCGATCTCGAGCGCCGTGATGAGCGCCGTGGCGAGGGCGAGGTGTGGTCGGCACTGCTCGCGCTCGGTGTACACAAACCAGCCCTCGGTGGGCAGCCACTCGATCGCCGACGCTGTGAAGCGCACGGCCGTCGACCCGCACTCGACTCGGCCGACACAGACGCGCCTCATTTGGAGAAGGAGGGCCGCGCCCGCTGGCGTCGCCGACGCGGCCACCGCCGGCACGACGCTCGCCTGCGCCGCCGGTATGGCGCTCGCCGCCGGCGCCGGCGCCGGCGCCGACGCGCGCGGAAGCGTGCCGCCGGCCGGTGTGGAGGAGGCAGCTCGGGACGATGTCGCCGTCGAGGAAGCCATCCGTGCTGAGGCGAACGGCGCCGCCGCCGCGGCAGCGCTGGGAGCGCTGCTGCTACTGCTGGGCGCGCTGGGCGTACCTTGCCGCTGGCCGCCGGCCGCCAGCGGCCGCACGTTGGCTGGCTTGAGAGCGATGGTCTCGCCGCTCGCATCGACCTGCACGTGGGAGCGCTGGCTCTCCTCGTCGCACCGGAGGACGCGCCCAGTCTTCCCATTCAGGTCGGCGCGCTTCTCTAGCGAGTGGATCTCGACGGCGTCGCCCGGCAGTGCTGTCCAGGCCCCTTCCATCGGTGAGCGAGGGTCAAGTTGGTAGGAAATGTCAGTACGCCGGGGTGTGGAGTTGGTGGTGGCCGCACGGTCGCCGCCGAATTGGGCGCGCTTGAGCCTTTGTGTTTCGTCACCTGTGAAGAGCACTTCACGAGCGGCACGAGCGGCACGGCGTCGCGCGCGCGCGCGCCAGCGGCCGATAGAAGGTGTTCCGTTTCAGGGCTCTCGGCCAGACGATCCGCACCCGCAGGCTCTCTCTTCAGGAGAGGACCATCGATCCGCTGCGGATGCTGTGACGTAGGTGTGAGGGAGATTTCATGTGAGTGCAACGGAGTGGCGAAGCACAAGACACGAGGTTTTTGCGTCCGCTCTCTCTACGAATACGGTCTACATGTGACGCGCAACATCGCCTTGTCACTATAACATTTCACTAAAAGAGAAATATAGGAGTCGATTCTACCCACAAGGTGGAAGGCATCGGTCGACTGGCCGCTCTATGAAACCGCCACGCGGGGCTAACCACGCCTCGTGACAGCGAGATCAAAGTTCAACACACCTTCTCGAGCGTGCTGAGCGCCTCGTGCTCTGCACGTGGCGCTGCGGCTGCGAGCGCGTCCAGTTCCGCCGACGACAGCCCGAGCCGGCCCAGGAGCTCACGAGGGGAGACGACCTCGCGTCCTTTGCGCAGCACGGCGCGGCACAAGCCGGCTGCCACTGGCGGCGAGTCCGCACCGGCCGCGTGGAACAGCTGCAGAAACCACATCGACCTCTCGTCGGCACCATGCACGGTCGAGTGGATTTCGAAAGGTTGCAGCGGCTTGAGCTCCTTTCGGAAACGGGTGAAGGCTGAGGCGACGACAAAGGAAGCGCCCGACCTGCCCAAATGCGTCGCGAAGCCGGTCGCCACACCCATCTCCCATCTCGCCAGTTCGAGGTGCACGAGGTAGCTCGCGTTATTCATGTGGAGGAACTGATCGATGTCGAAGAGAGCGTTGACCCGCGCGCGGTAGATGTGCGTCGCGCCCATCTTGGAGGGCTGCAGGGCGCCGCGGAGGCAGGTGGAGAGCACCCTCGGCACATGGAGCAGCACCATATTTGCCGACTGATTGAGAAGTGATCGACTTGTGGAATCCGACCGGCATGATTCCACAGAGTGCACAGACCACTGCCACACAATTGTTTCTGGATACTACCACAGCGTCACGCAACACAAAATTGTTTCAAAGAGACGAGAGGAGACGAGGCACGAGCTCCGACGGCCACGGGCCGCAGGACACCGGATCACCAGACACCACGGCACACGTGTGCTCTGAAGCACCTCCGTCCCAGATGCTCCGTTCAATGCTCCGTCCCCAAGGCCGACTACAGACCCACGATGCAGTGACCTCATCGTAATTCCCGCTCCACCCCCTCCGCCCTCATGTGCTCCGCCTCGCGCCTCCTGCCCCCCTCGCCCCTGGCCACCTTCCGCGCTTGCGCTCCGCTCCTGCTCCCTGCGCGTGCCCCCCCTGTCCGCGCTCTCGTGCACCTCCCCCCTGACTGCACCCCAGCCACACACAGCGACCCTCATCATCAGCCCCCTGCTCACGCCGTCCATCTCATCACGGGTGGTGCTCGACATGCCTCTTCCTCCTGTGAGAGCGCCGCCGCACACCGGCGCGTCTCAGGGTGCTCCGGCCCAAGGACGGTCCTCATGCGCTCGAGGGCCGCTTTCAGCGGGCGGAGCCCTCCGCCTGCCGCGCACTCGAGCCGGGCGTGGACGGCCTCGAGCAGCAGCGTCGTGTCCACCGTCGGGCCCAGCGCCGCACGCGCCGTGCTGAGCACGCGTGCATCCACGAGCGCGCGGGCGCTCTCGATGCGGCCTTGCGCGCGGCGCACGTCTGCGAGCCAGGCTTGCGAGCGCAGCTGGGTGCGCTGGCCCTCTGCGAGCGTCGCGGCGCAGCCGTGGTGTGCTTCGAGGAGCAAGGTCTCGGCCTCGCCCAGCCGGCCCTGGTCGTGCAGGAGCCGCCCGAGGTTGTTAATCGAGGCGAGGGTGTCCGGATGACGATCACCGAGCGTCGCACGCTGCGCATCGAGCGCCTCGCGCAGCAGCCCGCCCGCCTCTTCGAGCTTGCCCTGGTCCTGCAGCAGCAACCCCAGATTACTAATCGAGATGAGGGTGTCCGGATGCCGATCGCCGAGCGTCGCACGGCTCACCTCAAGGTCCTCGCGGAGCAGCACACCCGCCTCGTCGAGCTTGCCCTGATCGTGCAGCAGCCCCCCCAGTTTACTAATCGAGGTGAGGGTGTCCGGATGCCGATCGCCGAGCGTCGCACGCCTCGCCTCGAGCGCCTCGCGGTACAGCACGCCCGCCTCGTCGAGCTTGCCCTGGGCCCGCAGCAGCCCCCCCAGATTAGCAATCGAGGCGAGGGTGCGCGGATGCCGATCGCCAAGGGTCGCACGCCTCGCCTCGAGCGCCTCGCCGTACAGGACGCCCGCCTCGTCGAGCTTGCCCTGGGCCCGCAGCAGCAACCCCAGATTGTTAATCGAGGTGAGGGTGTCCGGATGCCGATCGCCGAGCGTCGCACGGCTCGCCTCGAGCGCCTCGCGGAGCAGCATGCCCGCCCCGTCCAACTTGCCCTGGGCGTACAGCAGCGTCGCCAGATTATTAATCGAGATGAGGGTGTCTGGATGCCGATCGCCGAGCGTCGCACGCCTCGCCTCAAGCGCCTCGCGGTACAGCACGCCCGCCTCGTCGAGCTTGCCCTGGTCCTGCAGCAGCGCCCCCAGATTATTCATCGAGGCGAGGGTGTGCGGATGCCGATCGCCGAGCGTCGCACGGCTCGCCTCGAGCGCCTCGCGGAGCAGCCCGCCCGCCTCGTCGAGCTTGCCCTGGTCCTGCAGCAGCCTCCCCAGCCGATCCTGCAGCGCCGACGTTGCCCGCTCCTCGCGCGGCATGCGCGCCAGCGCCGCGCGGCCCTCGGCCGCGAGCCACTCGCGCAGCGACGCGCACACCGTCGCCGTCACCGCACCGATGCCGCCCTCGAGCTGCGCCACCTCGGCCAGGATGTAGTCGCGGTCATCGACCATGGTGATCTGCGCGTCGGCCGCGTCGATGCCCGCCACGATGCCCGCAATCTCGCCGAAGCGCCTCGTCAGCAGCTCCGCGAAGCCGTCCACGTCCGCGGGCGCGAGCACCACATGTAGCGTCGCGCCCTTGGCGAGCGCCTTGACGAGCTCGAACAAGCACCACGCGCGCGTCATCGCGCCCGGCCCGCGGCGCATCCAGCGGGCAGGCGGCGCGCCGCGCTCGGGCAGCAAAAAGGGCTGATCAGGCGCGGGCCACTCGGCCGTGAGCGGCGAGCAGTACAGGAGGATCTCGCCGATGGCCGCCATCGCATCGGCAAACACGTGGTCCGTGTCCTCCTTGCGCGCCGTGTGCGCCTCGCTGCCCCGGGGGTAGCGGCCGGCATCAAACTCGCCCGAGAGCAGCGTCTGCGAGGCCGCAAAGATGTCGATCCACACGTAGCGCGTCACGCCGTCGGCGGCCTCGAGCTCGGCCAGCCTGCGCTCGATGGCGTCGAGCATGTCGCCCAGCTTCGTCCCCTCCCACGAGTACGAGAAGAAGGTGGTCGCGAGGCCGATGAGCGCGTCCGCCACCTCGCCGCGCGCCTCGGCCGTGAGCGCGAGCGACTCGATGAGCGAGAGCCCCGTCGAGCGCGTGAGCGCGCACACGCTCCACTTGAAGCCCTTCTTCTTGATCAGGTCGCTCATCAGCATGCCGAGCGCGCCGCGCGCGCGGTAGAAGCGCCGGATGGCGCGCAGCATCGCTCGGGTGATGCCGCGCCGGCCGCTCGGCAGGCGGCGCGCGTGCGGGCGCACCGGCACGTCGAGCGATCCCTTGGGCACGCGCGCCGCTGCGATCGCGTCGAAGAGCGCGTCGGCGAGGGCGTCGGCCGCATCATCTGCCGCATCATCTGTCGAGCCGAGCCGCGCTCTGGGAGCAGACGCGGCACCCGAGGTCGCCGCCGCACCCGCAAGGAACGCGGGCGCGGCCGCAGCGCCGCTGCTCGCCCCAAACGTGAACAGCCCGCCCGCATGAGGCGTCGTCCCGCCAAAGGCGAAGGTGGGCGCCGGAGTCGAGGCACCAGGCTCCATCTTGCGAGCGAGGAGACTAGTGTCCTTACTGTCCTCACTCGGGGCCGCGCTGAACTCACTCGGGGCCGCTTGAGCCCCGATCATAGAGCCAAGATCTTCATTGCCTGCGCCCCCATGATGCTTCTTAGCCTTGTTTGCATCGCGCTCGGGGAGCTCGTCGACGTCAATGACCTCGTCGGCTGCCTGTCCGCGCTTCGACCCACGCGCGGATGAGCGGCCAGCGGGCGCAGAAGCCTTTGAAGGCCCTTGCTCCCGCTCATCCCCGCTCTCACCAGCTTCCATGCACGTTTCATAGAAGCTTGGCCCATTCTGCTTCGTCTTCCTGCCCCTGGGCATCGAGCCTTGCCGATTGGTGCCTTCAGCGCACACCCCGCGTGCCTGGGGTTCTAGTTGAGGAGAACCAGAGGAGAGAACGAAACGCCGTTTCGACCCACGTGCTGCTGCTGCTGCTGTTCAACACAACGCGCACACGCTCCGGACCCCCAAGCACGAGAGCCACTATCACTATGGACGGAGGTGTGGCCGACACAACCCGTGCTAACACAACCGTATGAACACAGGCCGTTA
>Ga0210245_100419_pt1 | contig 39268 bp, 22 predicted proteins | sample ChrtobMetaP3_4mM_FD_155450 | JGI IMG/M metagenome (GOLD analysis project Ga0210245, IMG submission 155450) | Chrysochromulina tobin associated microbial communities from unialgal haptophyte culture, Seattle, Washington, United States - P3_4mM | ecosystem: Host-associated > Algae > Haptophytes >...
GGGCGCAGGCAGAGGCGGCACAGGTGCAAGCAAAGGCGGCACGGGAGGACACGCTGCTTGGTGCCGCCCGCGTCGCGGCGCTTGCGGAGATGGAGGCTCAGATGCGAGCCGAGGAGGAGGCGTGGGCGGCCGAGGAAGCGGCGGAGGCGGCGGCAGCGGAGGCAGCGGCGGTGGAGGCGGCGGCAGCGGAGGCAGCGGCGGCCGATGATAAGGCGGCCGCAGCGGAGGCGGACGCGGTGGCGGCTGAGGCGGCCGTAGCGGAGGCGGCGGCAGCGGCCGCAGCGGCCACAGCGGCGGCAGCGGCCGCAGCGGTGGCGGCAGCGGCAGCGGAGGCAGCGGAGGCAGCGAAGACGGTTTCGGAGACGGTTGCGGAGGCGGCGGCGTTGGTGACAGGATCGCTGGCCGCTGAGCTGGATGCTGCAGCCGCAGACGACGGCGGCGACGGATGGGGTGACGACGGCGGATGGGGTGACGACGAGGCGGCAGTGCAGGCGGCGCAGGCGGCGCAGGCGGCGCAGGCGGCGCAGGCGGCGCAGGCGCAGGCGCGGGCGCAGGCAGAGGCGGCACAGGTGCAAGCAAAGGCGGCACGGGAGGACACGCTGCTTGGTGCCGCCCGCGTCGCGGCGCTTGCGGAGATGGAGGCTCAGATGCGAGCCGAGGAGGAGGCGTGGGCGGCCGAGGAAGCGGCGGAGGCGGCGGCAGCGGAGGCAGCGGCGGTGGAGGCGGCGGCAGCGGAGGCAGCGGCGGCCGATGATAAGGCGGCCGCAGCGGAGGCGGACGCGGTGGCGGCTGAGGCGGCCGTAGCGGAGGCGGCGGCAGCGGCCGTAGCGGAGGCAGCGGAGGCAGCGAAGACGGTTTCGGAGACGGTTGCGGAGGCGGCGGCGTTGGTGCCAGGATCGCTGGCCGCTGAGCTGGATGCTGCAGCCGCAGACGACGGCGGCGACGGATGGGGTGACGACGACGGATGGGGTGACGACGAGGCGGCAGCGCAGGCGGCCCAGGCGGCCCAGGCGGCAGCGCAGGCGGCGCAGGCGCAGGCGTGGGCGCAGGCAGAGGCGGCACAGGTGCAAGCAGAGGCGGCACGGGAGGACACGCTGCTTGGTGCCGCCCGCGTCGCGGCGCTTGCAGAGATGGAGGCTAAGATGCGAGCCGAGGAGGAGGCGTGGGCGGCCGAGGAAGCGGCGGAGGCGGCGGCAGCGGAGGCAGCGGCGGCCGATGATAAGGCGGCCGCAGCGGAGGCGGACGCGGTGGCGGCTGAGGCGGCCGTAGCGGAGGCGGCGGCAGCGGCCGTAGCGGAGGCAGCGGAGGCAGCGAAGACGGTTTCGGAGACGGTTGCGGCGGCGGCGGCGTTGGTGCCGGGATCGCTGGCCGCTGAGCTGGATGCTGCAGCCGCAGACGACGGCGGCGACGGATGGGGTGACGACGACGGATGGGGTGACGACGAGGCGGCAGTGCAGGCGGCGCAGGCGGCGCAGGCGGCGCAGGCGGCGCAGGCGGCGCAGGCGGCGCAGGCGCAGACGCGGGCGCAGGCAGAGGCGGCACAGGTGCAAGCAGAGGCGGCACGGGAGGACACACTGCTTGGTGCCGCCCGCGTCGCGGCGCTTGCGGAGATGGAGGCTCAGATGCGAGCCGAGGAGGAGGCGTGGGCGGCCGAGGAAGCGGCGGCAGCGGAGGCAGCGGAGGCAGCGGCGGTGGAGGCGGCGGCAGCGGAGGCAGCGGCGGCCGATGAGAGGGCGGCCGCAGCGGAGGCGGACGCGTTGGCGGCTGAGGCGGCCGTAGCGGAGGCGGCGGCAGCGGCCGTAGCGGCGGCAGCGGTGGCATCGGAGATTGTTGCGGAGACGGTTGCGGCGGCGGCGGCGTTGGTGCCGGGATCGCTGGCCGCTGAGCTGGATGCTGCAGCCGCAGACGACGGCGGCGACGGATGGGGTGACGACGACGGATGGGGTGACGACGACGGTGGCGATGGATGGGGCGATGGCAGCGAGGCGCTCGGCCTGCCGATTGTAATAGCCGCAGCGTCGGCGCCTGAGTTGAACGACGAGGAGCGAGCGGTGGAGACACGGCGGATGGCAGAGCTTCAAGAGGAGCGCGTGGCCGTTGAGACGCGGCGGGTGCAGGCCGAGCAAGCGGCGGTTCTCGAGGCCAAGTTGCAGGCGGAGTTGGCGGCCGAGAAGGCAGAGGCGGAGAGGTTGGGGGCCGAGTTGCAGGCGGAGCTAGAGGCAGAAGAGGAAGCCGCCCGTGGGATCGAGCGCATCGGAGCGCGCGAGCGGCTGCCCAACCTCGTTGGCATTGAGAGCGGCCTGCGGCTGTGGAGCCCGTTCACGCAGGACCCGGGCGTGTTCAGCGAGGAGTCTGCCGTCGCTGAGCAGCAGATGCTCATGGACATCCACGAGCGTCTCGGCGACTCTGAGCAGGCCCGGCTGCTGCGCGCGCGTCATCAGTCCGCGAACCTCAAGTCGGACATGCAAGCGTTCAAGGCGGCCAATCCCGGCTGCACTCTCGGCGATTTTGTGCGCTGGCACTCTCCTCGCGACTGGCTCGTGGACGAGGGCGAGGCGCCGTGCCCCGACGGCTCCAACGGGCGGCTGAGCTCGCGATTCTACGAGCCTTCGAACCTGTGGGAAGTGTTATGGGATGCGACGCTGCCCATGGCAGCCGCGCAGCAGCGCCCGTTGCACGAGATCCTTCGTCAGAATTCCGCAGCGGACGCGGCAAGCGCTGACGCGGACAGCGAGCGTGCCAAAGTGAGCGAGCGAGCGAGTAGCTGGGGCTGGGGCGGCTCCCTGCTGGGCGGCTTGTCAGCGGTGGCGACTGGGCTCGTCGCCGAGTCGGCGGGTGGCATCTTGCAGCTCGCGACCGACGTGACGAGCATGGCAAGCGTCGCAGGCCGAGATGTGGTCAAGGTGGCGTCCGTGATGGGGGAGATGGTGGCCAGTGATGTCCTTGGGGACGAGACGATCTCCGCGATCGGCGCCGAGTCCTCTGCGGCCGCCCGTGCCATCAGGGTGCATGGCTCTGCAGGAGATGAACCACTGGCGGCCGCCTCGCAGGCGCTGATACCTCCAGGGGTGCCGGCGCCACTAGCCACGACTGATGCACCTTCGGTGGCGCAGGGAGCTTCCGCGGTGCTGGCGCAGGAAGGCGACGAGATCTCAGGGAGGTATTCCCCTGCTGCCCCTTTGGGCAGCCTGTCGGGTAGCCTGACTGCGGCGCTGATGGCGGCGGCTGCCGCCTCCGAGGGCGATGCTGCACAAGAGGCGGATGGCGGAGTTGACCACCATGACGGCTGGGGCGATGGTGACTTGGGCGAAGAGTTGCCTGATTTGGGCGAAGACGTGCGTACTGTGAATGCAGCCTTGCCAGAGATGAGCCACGCCGACGCTCAACACGACGCTCCGTCCGGAGACACTACTGCGGTGCTGATGGCGGGGGCGGACGAGGGCGAGGGGGCGGGGGCGACAGAGGGTGGCGATGGCTGGGGCGATGATGACGACTGGGGCGATGATGATGGCTGGCGTGATCCGCCTGCGCTCATCACGACGCTTAACACAACTCCTGAGGTGGAGCCATCCGAGAGCGCCGTAGTGAGCACCGACGAGCCGACAATCCGGAGCGCCGTAGTGAGCGCCACGCCGGGCGCCGTGGCGCACTCATCGATGGATGAAGGGCGGTTTGGGAGCGGGCTGTTCGGCAGCGTGCTGGGTGGGCTCATGGGCGAGGCGGTCGGCGGGCTCAAGGAGCTCGCCTCTGATGTCGGTGGCCTCGGACGGCAGGTGACGAACAGCCCGCGCTTGGAGGGCCTCTGAGGACCGTAGATGGCCTCTGAGGACCGTAGATGGCCTCTGAGGACCGTAGATGGCCTCTGAGGACCGTAGATGGCCTCTGAGGACCGTAGATGGCCTCTGAGGACCGTAGATGGCCTCTGATGGCCTTGGATGGCCTCTGATCGCCTCTGATGGCCTTGGATCGGCACAGGTGACGAAACGGATGATTACTGATGATTGCGCCTGAGCGCTCATGTGTGCCTTCCCCGCACAGGTGTCGAAATCCGCCGGCGTCATGGCGGCCGAGTCGCTCGAGGGCCTAAGTGCGCTCGCGCAGGATGGCTCGAAAAGCGTCGCTGGGGTGGTCAAGGTGGCCGCCGTCGTGGGCGACATGGTGCTCAACGACGCGCTTGCTGGCGTCGAGGCGGTCGGCGGCGAGGTGGCGGTCAGCAGCTTGCGCGTCGCGTCCGATGTCGTCCTCAATGAGATCTCCGAGGTGGGCGAGCTCGCGGTGACGAATCTTGCGAGCACGACCCAGCTGGCCGTGAGCTCGATCGACGCCACGACGGGCGCCGTGATGAGCGGCATCAAGGACAATGTGCAGCTCATCGACACCATGATCGACACGGTCGTCTCAACGGCCTCGAGAGGAAACTCTTTCACAGACTCTTTCACAGACGATCCTCCAGCAGCCGAGGAGCGGCGCGCCGTGTCGGGCACTGCGGGTCGTGCGGCACCGGCGTCCCCGTCGCGTCCAGTCGCCTGCGGCACGGGCGGTGCCAGCGGTGCTGGGGTTGCGAGGACACCCGGCCCGCCGCCCGGTCCGCCGCCGCCGCCGCCACTGCGCTCCTTCGAGGCGTGGCTCGAAGAGTATGGCAGTGGCTCCATGATGATGCAGACGCTCGAGAACATGCGAGACAGCTGTCAGCATGCCGTCCAGTTCAAGCTCCAGCGGCTGGCGCCCTCACAACGCGCCACACTCGAGCGTGCGCTCTCGGGCGTCGAGGCGCTCGTGAGCGAAGCGGCCCTGTCCGAGGCGCCGCCGCGAGCACCTCTGATCAGTCCCCCGGGACAGGGCAAGGAACGAGGCGCCGTCGTGAGCGGACCACCGACGGATCGCCTCGCGCAGTACGCGAGCGCGGGGGCGCAGGCCGAGGCGGCACGCGCGTGCCGCGCCGCACGGGGCATGGGGGCCGCCGCCGCGAGTGCCCTCACCCGCGGAGTCTCGCCTGGCCTTCGCCCTTTCGCACCCCCCGTCGGCGCCCCCCCCGTCGGCGGCCCCCCCGTCGGCGCGTCGCCACCGCCGCTGAGAGCCAGCGGCAGCGCCAGCGGCAGTGCCAGCACCAGCGGTAGCACCAGCGGTAGCAGCGCGGCCGAGCGCGCCGTCGTGGGCACTAGCGGTAGCAGCGTGGCCGAGCGCGCCGTAGTGGCACAGAAGGGCGTGGCAATGCTTCGTGCACTCTGCACTCAATGCCTCGCCAAGGTGTGTGAGGCTGCCCTGACGGCGCTCCATGCATACGCAGCGCGCTGTCGGCTCGAAGCTGACAAGCCGTCACAGCCGGAGCCGGGGGCGTCGCTCGAGGGCGAGCCGCTCGTGCATGCACTCGATTGGCCGTTTGTGAGCGAGCTCGAGCGTGCGCGATGGAAGGCGCTCTGCCTGCGCGCAGCCGCACATCGGCTCACGGCGATCCTGACCACAACGGCCGCCGAGTTCGCCGAGGCCGCGGGCGCCATTCGGCGTTCGCTGCCGGCCGGCGGCGCTTCCCCGGGCGCTCACGGCGGCGCTTCCCCGGGCGCTCACGGCGGCGCTTCCCCGGGCGCTCACGGCGGCGCTTCCCCGGGCGCTCACGGCGGCGCTTCCCGAGAGGCCTCCCCGGGGAACGACGCGACCCCCGCAGAGCCTCTCGATCCCGCGCTCGTCGAGCTCAAGCAGCAGGTTCGCGCGCTCTGCACCACCATCCAGCTCGATGCAAGCGCCGCCGTGGCGATGGTGCACGAGGCGGCGCAGCTGTGCGCGCCGGTGCTCTCGTACGTGGCGCTCGGCGACGTGTGTGGCGCCGAGTGAGAGCCAGTACGTAGTACATCTTCATCGAGTACACAAGGGCCTTTCCTTGAGGGGGGCACGCTCCACGCTGCGCGGGAGGGGCTGGCTTTCCCTAGCTCTCTTCACAGCTTTTTCACACTCGGCATTTCGAAAGATGTGACAACCCTCGCCGCCTCCGAGCCCACCGCTGGCGCTGCCAAGCTCAACGCCCTCGTCGCCTCCCTCGCCGCCTTCTAGCCAGGGGAATCGTGCACCTTCCTCATCTTGATGGCGGTGTCAAAATTGCTCACGCGCACTTGCAACGAGGCAGGAAATAGCCGCTGGACATGGGCCACAACTACTCCTGGATCGAGGCCAGACCACACGGAAATTCGTGCCGTTCTTGGTTGGCGAACATTGCGCACGGGATCACTGTACATGGCTGTGAACCCTCATGTGCGTGACGGCGGCGGATTCCATGAGATGCGCCTCGATCCGAGCGCACCACTGGCTCCAAATCTTGAGGACTCAGTCCTCACATTGCCTTCCATGGTGTCGGCTGGAGAATGCGCGCACATGATCTCCGCCGCCGACTTGTGGTGCGCAAGCAATCCCACCTGCAACGCCCCTAATAATCACCTCAACGACTATCACCGGCGCCACGGTCTGACGCGGGTTGAGTGTCACACCGATGGGCTCAATTTGGACGGTCGCACGCATGCACTTGCACGGATCATCCTCGCGCGCACGCTGTGGTACCTCGAGTCGCTGCGGCCGCACGATGCATATCACATCTTCAAGCAGCGCGCGAGCCTCGGCGACATGATCTTCACCTTTTCAGGGCACGAGCCCGCGATCAACGTCTACACCGCCGGCGGCGAGTTCGAGCCGCACGAGGACAAGCACATGCTGACCGTTCTCGTGTCTCTCTCGCCCTTGGATGCCTTCGAGGGTGGCGGCACCGCCTTCTGGTCGGAGCGCGCGGAGAGGGTGGGTGGTCTGGGCGGTGAGCCCTCCCTCATGCTGCGCCCCGAGCCCGGCACGGCAATCTTGTGGACCGGTCAGATCACTCACGCTGGCCTACCGGTCATTTCAGGCCGGCGACACGTCTTCGTCTGCAGCTTCAACCTGCGGGCGTGAAAAGACTCCCGACGTCTCCCGCGTGTCCTCCTCGGCGTGCGAGGTGCGCCCCGCAGTGCAGCCCCGGTGGCCAGCACGGCGGTCCGCACACCTTATAGAGTACGGGTTATATATATCGTAGTAAATTAGTAATTTAGAGGGGGTTCAAACTTCAATACAATGCCAAGTGTGGATCTGCTCGGTCGTCTCGGCGCGCACACGTGACGCGAAACGGGTGAATTCATGTTTCATCGCAACGATAAGCTCCCTGAAACGAAAGGCATCATCGTGAGGCGATCTCGTCGGTCTGAGCGGACCGGGTATCCTTGCGTTGTGGCATGGAGGTTTGTCTTTGTGGACCGGGTGTGGTCGTGTAGTGGACGCGCGTGGCCCCGAGCTGCGCGCCGCCGCCATGCGGCATGCGCCGGGTCGCGGTGCGCTGTGCGGTGCACACCCTCCGCCGGATCGGATACCGAATCACGATGCGATGACTGGCCCCGACTAGGCCCCGACACATGACCAGCATCGTGTCCGCGAACGTGGTGTCAAACCGTACCGAATCGACACACCACTTCACGTGCCCGCTGGTTTTCTATCTTTTGACTGACGTGCACATGCTGTTGCAGCTCCCGCCCTGGCCCATGTGACCGCAGCACAGCGACGTGCCTCCGAGCCGATCGAAGGCCACGCCGAGCTCAAACCGAGCTGCGCGCGCGCGCGAGAGCGACGAACAAGTCGATCCGCACCTCGTATCCTCCAGATCGCTCCAATCGGTGTACACCGACGCGTGTGCGCACAGCACGTCCGTGCGGCCTCAGTACCGCGCGCGCTGTGGGGGCCTCTATCAGAACGGGACGGGGAACCACAGGGCGGAGCGCACGTATCGCGAGAAGGCTGCAGTGAGGCCCGCGCCCACGCCCACCGCAAAGGCGACGGCCGCAAGGGCGGCCCAGAGCGCCATGATGAGCGCCATCATGAACGTGCGGTCCCCCTGTGCAGCCATCATCGTGTCTGGCGTCGTGTCTGGCATCGCAAGGCGCGTGTGCAGCCTTTCATACTCCTTGACTGGTGACTCATCGAGGGTCGAGTGCGCATGCTCATGCAGGCGGAGTTGTAGCTCCACGTCGAGCGGCGCGAAGGAGGTGGGCAGGAACTTGCAGCTCCGCCTTACCTGCTTCTCGATGACGGCCGTGACGAACTCCTCGTTGGCCACTTCCTTCTGCCGCGTTGCGCCACGAGCGGGCGTCAGGCCGTTGATGATTTGGATGTGGAGGTCCCAACGCTCGATGGATTCGCGGCTCTCACGCTCAACGACCATGAGCTCAAGCGTCGCCCTCTCCGCCATCTCCGCGGCGTTCAGCTTCGTGAGGGCGAATGCTACTACCTGGCCCTCTTCGATAGATCGCTCGCTCAGAATGGTGTTCACAGCGGTCGCTACGTGGCGTTGGACGCTTGCAAAGGAGCCGCGCACTGGAATGGATGTCACCGGCAGGTCGTCCTCGTCCGGCAGTGCGGCCGTGACATCCATTGGCGACACTGGCAAGCCAGTGCCGTCAGTATCGCCGGTAAATTTCGCAGGGTCGCTGATGGTGAGGCGCGGGGATTGGGCTGCAGAAGCTGTCATGGTGACAGGCGTGGCGGGCTCGTTCTCTTCGTGCTCATTCCCGTCGGGCTCATCGGGCTCGTCGAGGCGGCTCATCCGAGGGTCCTTGAAAAGTGTCCGAGCCCTCGGTCGATGATTGAGCATCGCGCCACCAAGCCTTTGGAGCGGCATACTCTTTTGGTGCAGCATGATGAAGACCAGCGGCCGCGCTTTCTCGCACGTGCAAGGCGGCGGGCGGGCGGGGCGCGAAAGGTCCTGGTGACGAAATTGTGCACGAAATTGTGCTTCGTCACAATCAACACACTTTGTTAGAACAGCGAGAGGCGTTGCAGCAGACTTACGTGTCAACCTGCCGCGATATAGTCGTGCCTCGCTTTACGTAAAATCCCCAATTTAAGAACGCATCTCAAACTTGAAACGGCGAATGAAGAATCCAGAACTTCGTCACAAGCTTCTCAACCTTCGACCGCCACGGTGGGTTTATCAACGAAGGCGGCCGCATCTGTTTTCTGTACGTCCACGCGAGCGGCGGCCCGATGAAGGGTCGGGCGCTGCTCGCTCGACTCTGCGTGCTGCTGGCCATCGTCGAAGTGGCGCGTTCGCTGGCGGACTCATTGGCGGCTCTTCATCCACATCATTGCACGGCTGCCTCCTTCCACCGCACGTCCGGCGTGAAAATGCGAGAGCAGCCCCCCTCTGCCAGGAATTTCGTCGACATGAGCTCGTCCGATTTCCGAAGGCCATACACTGGACGCTCGAACTCCGCCGCGCCCTCTCAAGGCAGCATGCGTGCGACGCCGGGAAGCTTTGGGATGGGTGCGACGGGAAACTTTGGTTCGTCTCTAAGCCGTGGGCCGACGATGGGCGTTGTCGTGCCATCCAATGCAGGCCGCCCTAGGAACTTTGTGAGTCCCGCCGATGAGGTTCGCGCAATCGCGAGAGCGGCTGCGAGGGCCGCCGATGCCGCAACGAACTCACGTGCCGCTGCCTCGGTGGCTTCGGAAGGGGAGGTCGCCCGCAGCACGATGCCGCTTCCGCCGGGGGCCGCCTTGCCGCAAACAATGTTTGGGGGCTTTGACGCGACGGCGCGTGCGGCTGCAAGAGGTGCGAATGGGTTCCCCGCAGCTGCAAGAGGTGCGAGTGGGTTCCCCGTAGGAGTTGGACCCCCGCAGGGTGTCGCCGCCGACGAGGACCTTTCGAGCTCTCTTTCGAGCTCCAACGGCGGCTACGACAGCTACGCGGAGCGCCTTGCGGTGCGCCGAGCGGCACAGGAGGCAGCGATGAACCCTCTTCAGCGCGCCGCGAATGCGTTCACGAAGCCCTTCCGATCTCTCTCGAAGCCGTCAGTGTCCACGCCGGGCTTCGGGGCGGGGTACGACGGGATGGGGCCTGACGTGCCTTTGGCGGCTGCTGGCGGGGCGTTCCGTGCGGGTCAGCCTGCTGGGGTATGGGAGGCCGCATGGGGTGGTGGGACGACGCCCGTGAGGAAGAAAACGGCGCCCGAGTTGTTGTTCAGCTCGGCCAACGTTCCTGGGTGGCCAGCGCCGTCTACGTACCGCGGATACCGGCCCGGCGGCGGTGGTGGTGGTGGCGCTGTGAAGACGGCGCTGGCCGTCACGTTGGCCGTTGGCGTGATCACGCTCGGACCACAGGCAACTTTCGACGTGCTCAAGACGGAGGTGGCACCTCCCGCGCGCGGCGGCATCGAGGCGGTGGGCAAGGGCGTCGAGATCATTAGCAAGGTCGTCACCGTTCCGGCGGAGGTGATCGTGCGCAAGTCGGGCGTGGTGGAAGGTGTCACGTCCTGGGCCAATCAGTTGCGCGCGGACAGTTGGGCACAACTCCAGCCTGAGACTCGAGACTCTCTCGAGCAGCGCCAAGCGACTCTGGCGGAGGCGGGGCGAGTGGTCGGGCGCGGCACCATCGACGCCGAGGTGGTCTCTCTGCGAACGGCCAAGGACCTCGCACAGGGCGCCGCGACACTCGCCAAGGAGGTCGCGACGGTAATGGGCGAGGCATTGCTTGAGACTTCGCAGCTGCTCGGCGAGAAGCTGCAGGAGGCGACGGGATTCGAGCTCGGCGGAGGGGAGGAGGCGGACGAAGAGGAGGACGGAGAGGAGGCGGAGGAGGAGGAGGAGGAGGTGGTGGAGGACGCGGAGGAGGCGGAGGAGGCGGAGGCGACTCTGGCGAGGCCGGGGCGGGCGGCGGGGATAGACGCGGCAGCCGAGGAGATGGCTCTGCTCAAGCAAGAGGTGGCTGCATTGAAGGCGAAGGCGGAGGTCTTCGCTGCCGCCGCCGAGCAGGCCGAGCAGGCCGCAGCGAAGGCCTCCGCAGAGGCCGCAACGGCCAGCGCCGAGGCGATGAGGCTAGCAGCCGAGAAGGAAGCCTTGGCTGCCCTCAAAGCTGAGGCCGAGCAGGCGGCAGCGAAGGCTTCCGCAGAGGCCGCAACGGCCAGCGCCGAGGCGATGAGGCTCGCAGCCGAGAAAGCTGAGATGGAGCAAGCGGCGGCGGAGAGGGCGATGGAGCAAGCGGCGGCGGAGAGGGCGCAGGCGACGCAGTTGGAGGCGGAGCAGCTGGCAAAGCGGGCGGAGGCGGAGCAGCTGGCGGCGGACAGGGCCGAGGCGGAGGCGGAGAGGGCGGCGGCGGAGAGGGCGGAGGCGGAGGCGGAGCGCTTTGCACTGGAGAGGCGCGAGGCTGGGCGGGCGGCGGCGAAGCGGGCGGCGGCTCAACGTCTCGAATGGGACCAAATCGTGGCCGAGGCTGCGGAGGCCAGGGCTTCAGCGCAGGCGGCGGAGGCCAAGGCAGCAGAGGCGGCACGCGCAGCCCAAGCTGCGGCAGACGAGGCGCTCGAGGCGAAGCGCGCGGCGGCTGCAACCCCATCGGCGGCGGAGTGGGAACCCCCGCGCGGCGCCGGACGCAGCCCACGCGGCAACGGCCGAGCCGCCGAGTACGACGCGAACGCCCGAGCCGCCGCCAGGGCAAAAGCGCGTGCCAGGGCGGCGCGGCCGGCCGAACGGGTACCGATCCAGCTGCCCGATGGGGTGGTACCCAACCAGCAGTACCGCGCGACGCTCGACGACGGCTCTGATGTAATGTTTACGGCCCCGGCCGACGCACGGGCCGGACAGGTCATCGAGCTCGAGCTGATGCCCGCGTCGACGCGTTCCCGCGCAAGTTGAGCGGGATCGTGGGCCCAGACCGAGCAGCGGCGGGTCCCACGACGGCTATGTGGCGACAGAGAGGACGGAGGAGGCAGAGCACCCAGGCCTGAGGCATACCGTGCGGCATCCCATGCGGTGTGGGTTGTGTGGCGAGTTGGAATTCAGCGGGATTTCTCGCCAGCATTCTGGATCTGGTGCACTCTTCTGAGCGTCGTTGGTTACGACATGACACATGAGTCTAAGCTTTGTATAGGAGATTGTTGCAAGCTTGCAACTTCGGTCTTCGTGACGGTCTTCGCACCTCTTGTATTCGCCGCTCGGCTGCGTAGCCCGCCGGGCGTCCGGACGGGGCACGGGGGCCCACGCGCCGGGTGTCCGGCGGCGTATCTAAATCGAATATACGAAACGCAAACGGATAGGCGGAATCGGGCATCGGCGCTTCGCGGCGTCGCACGCACGAATGCAGGGTCGAATGATATGCGTTTCGTAATTATTTACGCCGCTACACGTGGCCCTCCGGTACCACCGCCCCGCGCAGGGTAGCGGTCGCGCGGACAGAATCATCAATCCACGACCCGAGCGTGCGGTGCGGAGCCTTGGGCGAGGCGCGTACGACATCCGGCGCGGCATGGCGGCATGGCGGCATGTAAGCATGATGGTGCATGGACTTCGCTTGCGTCTTGGACCGAACATACACATAGGAGCGGAGGGCCTGTCTGGCGTACGAATACAGTAGTCGCTCTTGTGACAGAGCCGACGAAGCTGGTCGCTGGCACTTAGCGCCTCGACGACGCCGGCCTCCTCGGACGCCTTAATATGTGCCCGTCGACGACGCCGGCCTTCTCGCCTTATATTTGCGCCGTCCGGTCGGGCTGTTGAGATCGGAAAGGTTGTCGGTGCTGCCCGCGGCGAACATACCACCCCCAGCCCCGAACATGGGCATCTGCGGCGCCGCCGGCGCCTGCCCCACGAAGAGTGGCATGGCCGGTGCGCTGTCGCCGCCGCTGCTGCCGCCGCCGCCGCCGCCAAACGGGGCACCAAAAGAAAAGCCGGTGTTGCTGGGCGCGGCGGGCTCACGCGCACGCGGTGCGGCGCCAAAGGTGAACAGACCTGTATCGGCAGCCGCTGGCACCTTGACGTCCGGCGCTGTGGTGGTGGTGGTGCCGGCACCAAACGAAAAGCCGGTGCTGCTAGAGGCGGCGGGCGCGGCACTCGGTGCGGCGCTACCGCTGCCGCTGCCGCTCGCGGTACCGCCCGTGCTGTCGCCGCTGCTGCCGCCGCAGAAGAGCGGCGCCGCAGCGAATAGAGACGCACCCGACCCGCTGCTGCCGCCGCCACCGCCGCCGCCGCCGCCGCTGAACAGCCCCCCACCGCCGCCACCGCCACCGCCACCCGAGGAGAACGAAAAGCCGTTGCCGCCGCTGCCGCTGCCGCCACCACCGCCGCCGCCGCCGCCGCCAAACAGACCCCCACCCGAGCCAGCGCCAGCCTTCAGGGCACCGGTGCTGCCACTCGCCGCCGAGGGTGCGGCAGCGGGCGCGGCAGGCGCTGCGGCGGCCCTACGACTGGCCTCTTCCGAGTGGTCACGAATCACCTTCAGGATGGCAATGGCCTCCTTCTCCGCATCGATGCGCACACGGCTCGCCTCCACTTGAGCGGCCTTGACGATCTGCGCGGCGGCGTTCGTCGCATCTTGTCGAACCTCGTTGAGCACACGTGTACGCTCGTGCTCCAGACGTGCACGCTCCTGGAGCTCTAGTGCGGCCGCCGCCTCGTACGCTTGCTTGCTCACGCAGCGCGCGTCATCCATCGCCCGCTGCACGATGACGCGCGCCGAACTGAGCGCCTTGTGCTGCAGCTCGCGGGCGGCCTTCTCCGCCGCCTCGAGGCGCTCGCGCATGTGGCGCATGGCGGGCGGCGCACCACTGCCACTGGCAATCGCGCCGTCGACGTTGTCGAAACCCGGAGACGTCGCCCGCTCCGCCATCATCATCATCATGGCCGAGCGCGGCGACACGCCAAACGAGTCGCGGCGCACGGCCTTTGACGTCTCACCCACCGGATCAAAGGCGGAGGCCTGTGAGATGCTGAACGCGCGTGTGTACAGCGGGCGCGCAGGCCCCCCCGCGGGCGCGAGCGAGTGGCTGGAAGATGACGCCGTGGGAGCCGCAGCTCGCGGCGCTGACGGGTCGCTACCTTCTGTGAGCATGGGCGCACCGAGCCGCGCCTCGTCGGCGCCAATATTCCACTGGGACGCAGGGGTGCTCACAAAGTCCGGCCCGCTGCCCCCGACGGCGCCGCCGCCGCCCTGGCTGCTGCTACTGCTTGGCGAGGGCAGATACACGCTCCGCAGCGTGTTGTACAGATTGCCAGCGATGCCGAACAGGCCGCCGGCCGCCGCTGGGGCCGCGCCGCCGAACAGCGTGGCAGCTGGAGCGCTAAACGCGACGGCCGCGGGAGCGAGAGCCGGCTGGGGACCAAAGCCTCCAGGGCCGGCTCCACCAAAAGGGTTGCCGGCCGCGGGGGCTCCGAGGCTACCAAAGGCCGGAGCCGGTGCTCCCGCCGCGCCGCCGCCGCCAAAAAGGGTGCCGCCGCCGCCACAGCCGCCTGCCGCAGCCGCTGGAGCTCGCGCGGCGCCAAAGAGGCCGCCGCCGGGTGCTGGAGTGGGCGCTGCGCCAAAGAGGCCGCCCCCAGTCGCAGGGGGGCCCGCGCCAAACAGCCAGCTCATGTCTTCGCCGCCTCCCCGCGCCTCCAAGTCTTGACGTCGAACCGTGAGTCGGGCAAAATAATACTTCCGTGAATGTGAAGGTGAATGTGAATGACTTCCCCCCAGGAGCTTCGGAGCAATGCTTCGGAGACTTTTCAGAGCACAAAGGAGCCCGTGGCTTGTTCGCAGCATTGCCAGAGCGCCTCCTCCGCGCTGGCATCTACCAGCACTGTGGGCGGTGCCATAGCCACCTCGGCGGGCCACCCGCCGAGCCCGGGCGGTCCCCACAGCTGGCCAGAGCGCACGCCGTCGCGGTCGCAGAGGCACTTGAGCTGCGCACAGGAGCCGTCCTCGACAGATGGCACCCGTCCAAGGTCCACTGGTTGGCTTGGGCGCGACAGCGTCTGAACATGCACGAACATGTCGGTGGCACAGACGCCCGGAGTGCATGCCAGGGCCATGATACGGCTGCCTTTCGCGCTGAGCTTCCGGTGCAGCGCCGAGGTGAACAAAAGGTTGGCGAGCTTCGACTGATGGTAGCGTGCGTAGCTCGCCTGCTGGCCGCCGAGTCGCCCGCCCATCCGTGCGTAGAATCGCGCGTCAAAGCTGGGAGGGCCAAAGCCACTCCCAGACGACATGGATGAGATGCGAGCCTCGCCGCGCTGGGAGGCTGCGCGTTCTAAACAAGGCATGAGTGTGCGCGTCAGCAGGAAGTGAGACAGCACGTTGGTCTGCGCTGTGATGTCGTACCCATCCTTACTCGGCACATCAGGCTGCAGCATGATCCCGGCGTTGAGACACAGGACGTCGAGGCCTCGCTCTGTCAAGAGCATACCTACCTCGGCAGCTGCACGGCGAACACTGGCAAAGTCGCACAGGTCGCACTCGATAGCAACGGGCGGTGGGCCCGTAGCAACCTCTGCAATGTGCGTCCGAGCGTCGTCTGCAGTGGTTGAACGTCGATTCAGCAAAATCACCGCGGCTCCCTTCATGGCAAGCGACTTTGCCGTAACAAAACCAAGGCCCCGGGAGGCTCCTGTCACGGCCACCGTTTTGCCTGCCATGGACGGAAGCGACTCGAAGAAGCGTGGATAGATCTCGCTGACGCGTTGCTGCATGGCAATATCGCAAACGCGGGGCTGCACGACGACCGTGATGATTAGCTGCCTGAGCGCACGAAGCATCCGTTTACAATGGTTGGCAGCATGCGCGCACACACACGAGACTCGCACTTGATTACTTCCCTCATCATGGGACTCCACCCTACCATCGCTCGATCGTGCGGGCGGCCACCCCGCTTGTGGGAAAACAAGGAGGCCTGGTTTTCTTTCGAAGTCCGCGATTTTTGCCCGTGGGCGTGGCGGGGCGTGGAATGCCGTCGGTGTGGGCTCAGCGGCTTCACACAATCACAGTAACTATGTAACGACCTCGAGAGAGGATCTATACGCTAAGGCACGAGCTGTCTGACGGCATTCAACTTTTTTTTGAAAAATAGGCTACCATCCTCTTTTTTAATAAATTTCCGTTTATTTCCGTTTCGAGAATCGTCTCCAGTTGAAAAAATTCTCTGCCGAAAAGAGCGCCGGCTCCGGCGACCTCTACGAGTAGTCTTTGTCGGACTCGTAGGGCGACCCAGCCACTTGGGCCGTAGCTGGCGCGTCGGTGGGCACTTCCCCTTTCTTGACGTCCTGGAGGAACAGTGTGCGCCCGATCTCGCCGGGCAGCTCGCCGACGCGCACGAGTGCCTTGCCAGGGGCTGCGAGGGCATCGGCCAGATTCTTAGCAAGGTCGCGTCGCGTCGTGTCCGCGAGGGACGAGACCAGCGTGCCCGGTCCAACGACGGCGCCGAAGATGGCGCCGACGAGTGCGCCGAAGACGATGTTCAGGATGGCCAGCAGCACGGGCAGCGTGATGCCCACCACGAGCTGAAAGACCAAATCCGCAGCGAGGCCGAGCACGCGCAGCAGAAGGCCGAGCACATTGTCGGCGCCGCTCAGCCCTCCGAAGAGTGCCGCGCCTAGCAGTCCAGTCGCGAGCGGCACGAGCACGTCGCCCGTGAGTGCGCCTACGAAATTGGCCGCCTCCGTGGCGGTCGCAGTGGCGGTCGCCTCGAGCTGCGCGGACGCGTAAGTGGCAAGCTCCTCGGGCGGTGGCACCTGCGAGGAGAGTGCGGCGGCCTGGTCGAGCAGGGCGGCCCTCGCGGTTTCGAGGGTGCTGCTGTCGAGCGTGGGCAGCTTGACACCCGACAGGGCAGACTGAGTCTGCTGCTGCAGCAAGGCCGCAAACTCGCTGGCGGCGGCCGTTGCGTCGGCTAGAGGCTCAGCGGCGCCTGCGGGAGGGAGAAGTTGGGTGGCGGCCTGGTCGGACACCTGGGCGGCGAAGTCCTTGAGCGACCCGCCAAGCGAGTCGAGGCCCTCTGGCAGCTTGAACGAGGAGGCATCGGGCAGCTTGAGCGACTTGAGCGCCTCGGGCATCTGAAAGGATGAGGCGTCCGGCAGCTTGAATGATTTGAACGACTCAGGCAGCTGCAGTGATGAGGTGTCGGGCAGCTGAATCGACTTGAGCGCAGCACCGACGTCAAAGTTCGGGTCGATCAATCCGTTCTCGCCCGCTAGCTCCTTGAGCGGCTTCCTATCGACGACGTTGTTGGCGAGGAGCTCGGCCCAGAGCAGATTTCCAGTGTACGCTCCGCCTGCAAAGCCCAGCAGCGAAGCGCCGCGCCTCGGGTTCACTTCCACGAGAAGCGGAGCACTGCTGCGACGCGTAAATGTCGGTGTGCTTGCATGTAGCGCTGGCTGGTACGCCGCTAGCGCAGTGATGATGAACATCGTCGCCCCCCGCGCCGAGCGCGAACGGGTGGATTCTCTTTCGCAATTCGCGATTTCGCGATTTCGTCCATGGAGGTGTTGTGACGAAACCGCATTCCATGAACCCAACCCCTGGGCCCGGTATTGTGTTGTTCGTTCAGTACAAGTACATGTACATGTATGTCTACAAGGATCTCATGTATCCGCGTCCCGTAACGGGCGAAAAAGTAAAGACTCACACACACCGTCTCCGTCTGTGTGCTCGAGCGCGTCGAGCGGGACGCCGCCGTCGAAATGCCGCCCGCGCTAGTGCGGCAGCCATCATCGCTGGCTGCGAGGCGCCATAATCACGAAGAGTCACCGCGATCGCGGGCCATCCGCATCTTTTCGAAGGTGGACGTAAACGACGATGGGAGCGTCACACAAGCTGAGCTCAAGGCGCATCTCGCGACGCACGAGGCGATGGGCTTCAAGAGCCTCGACGACGAGACGACCGCCAAAATGTTTTCCGCTCTCGATGTCAACCATGATGGCACGGTGTCATTGGAGGAGTGGGCGGCGGTGATTGCGCGGGCGGCAGTTGCGCCGGAGTTCAAAGAGGCCAGCACCCTTGCTGCGGCCAAGGAGACGGCTCAGGAGAAGGCGTCGAGACTCACCCAGAGCGAGGCAGAGCAGGTGGAGCGCGCAAATGCGGCGGCAGCGGCGACCAAGGCGTCGAAGAGCTCGATAGGTCGAAAGAAACTCAAAGAGACGGAAGACGCTGAGGCCACGGCGGCGCAGAAGGCTGTGGCGGCGCGGCAGCAGGCGCAGCAGGAGGCTGACGAAGCGGCGCGCAAGGCCGAGCAGGCCTCACGAGCCGCCGCGGCCAAGGAGATCGAGGTCCAAAAGGCAGTCGTGGCCGAAGCCCGGAGAAGAGTGGCCGAGGCACGGCGTCGACGCGAGGAAGCAGCGGCTGCGGCGGCGGCGGCGGCCGAGGCGGCGGCGGCGGCGGCGGCGGCGGCGGCGGCGGCGGCGGCTCAGGCGCAGGCGCAAGCGGCGGCGGACGCCGCGGCGGCGGAGGCCGCACGTGGGAAACCTTCCAGCAACCTTCCGAAGCGGCGCTCATCGTCGGCGTCGACTGGGCTGAGCCGCAATGTGCTACCCAGCGGCGAGTTCTTCAGCAGCCACGTGCCCGCTACGGCGCGCGACGAGAAGAAGAAGCGCTTCATGGCGCTCTTGGAGCATCCGGCGGGTTCGCCGGCCGGCGCGAGCACGACGAGCGAGGTGCTCTCAACCGTTGTGGCTGGCAGACTCTTGGTACCAACTGCTGCGAGCAAAGGCAAGGAGTGCGGGCCGGCGGTCGTGCAAGGCAATCCGTTCCCGAAGCTCAAGGAAGGCAAGGGCAAGAAGAAAAAAGCCACGGAAGCCAAGAAGGCGAAGAAGCCAAAGAAGAAGAAGGCGAAGAAGCCGAGCAGGTGAAGAACATGTTCTTGGCTTCCACCGCTGTACTAGACGGGCCCATAGGATGCGATACTGTAGCAATGGTTTTCTTAATGTCTTGAACTTGAACTTGAACTTGAATTGTGAATGTGAATGTGAATTCACACACTTTATGGAGTGCGACAGCCCGACCGCACCCAGCGAGCCGCAGGGCATCGCTGCGTCGCCCAGCGCTGTCGCCCAGGCAATACTCGCCGAGCTGCCCACCGGAGAGGGCGGCCAGATTGCGAGCGACGCCGTCTTCGGCCTGGAGCCCAAAGGTCGCATCAAGGTGGCCATCATCGGCGGCACGGGCTACGTCGGCCGGCTACTATCACGGCGGCTACTCTCCCACCCAACCTTTTGCCTAGGGCCCATTGTCGGCTCCAAGCGCTCGGAGGGCCAGCTCTTCCAGGAGGTGTGGGAGGAGAAGGAGGCGGCGCTCATGAAAAACTACGGCGATCAGCTGTGGTCGGCGATGCCCTTCCCGGCAGAGCTGATTGGCGTCCGGGTGACGGCGCTCGAGGCGCTGCTCGAGAGCGACTGCAAGATCGCCATCTCGTGCGTCGCGCCCGACGTGGGCTACATCGAGGACATCCTGACCAACGGCGGCATCTCTGTGTATTCGATCTCGCCGTACAAGCGCTCTGAGAATCTGACGGTGCCCGAAGTGAACCCGGCGCAGGTTCCCGTCGCAAAGGACAAGCTACTCTTCAAATCGCCCAACTGCGTCTCAGTGGGCACCACCATCGCACTCAAGGCCCTCGACGATGCCTTCGGCCTTCAGAAGGTGTCCGTGTGCACCTTCCAGTCGCTCTCGGGGCGCGGCGACGCGATGTACCCACCCGAGCTGGTCACAGGCAACATCTACCCGGTGTGGAACACCAAGGAGCGCACCGAGGTGTTCATCGGCAACGAGATCTGCGCGCTCGTCAACCTCGCGCCCACCAACCTCTCCGTGCGCGCGCACAGGGTGGGCGTACACATCGGCCACTTTGTCGACGTGCGCGTCACGGTGCGTTGTCCGGAGCTCCTCACCTCCGTCTCTGGCACGCTTCCGATGGCATGCAAGTGCTCACCACGGCGCCCGCTCCTCTTCCCCACAGGTGCGTTGTCCGGAGCTCCTCACCTCCGTCGACGCCGTGTACCGTGCGTTTGAGTCGTTCGCGCCGCTGGCCGAGCTCTACGGCGCCGAGATGCCCTCACTGCCTCGCCATCCCATCAAGGTCATCCGCGAGGCGGGCGCGCCGCGCCCGGCGACCCACCACATGGAGTATGGCGGGATGCAAGTGGCCGTGGGCAACGTCAAGCTGGATGATGGCGGTTGGGAGCTGTGCTTCTCGCTCGTGGTGAACAACATGGTGCGCGGCGCGTACGGCGCGGCGCTCCTGTTGGCCGAATACCACCTGTACCTACGTAACCACCCGGAGGTCGCCGACCGGTTGATCGCTCGGCACGGCGCTTCGCTGAGCAGCATGCATTCCATCGCCGCCAAGGAGCCAAGTGCTGCCAAATCTCCGGCTGCGCTGCTTGGCTCGGCCGTGAGCCTGCCTGCGCCCGTGCCGAGCGCGCGCATAAACACGCTCACGTCGAACGCGCTCGTGAACGCCTCACGCGCCGCGTGTGAGGCCGATCCGGGCGCCTACCACGGCGCGATCGCCGCACGCATGCTGCATTGGCACCATGCGCGCTCGGGTTCGTGGCTCACCTGGGACGAGGGCGCGCAGCACTGGACGGGCTGGTCGGCAGACTGTGCGCCCACGACGTTCGACGATCCCACGTGGCAGCCGTGGCGGACTGCCCTAGACGACGGCAAGGCACCCTTCTTCGAGTGGTTCGTCGGTGGCGTCACCTCGGCTGCCTTCAACGAAGTCGACCGGCACGTGCTCTCCGGGCACGGGCACGAGACGGCATTCATCTCGGTGGGCCCGGCCGCCTTCGAGGCAGTGCTCGCGGGCGCACCGCTCGCGGATGAGTGCACGCGGATCTCGCGCAAGGAGCTGCTGGCCGCGTCGGCGCTCAACTCAGCGCTCCTGCGGGAGGCTGGCATGGTCAAGGGCGATATGCTCCTGCTGCTGCTGCCGCACTGCATCGAGCAACTCTGCTGGATCGAAGCCGCTAAGCGGCTGGGCGTCATCTACGTCTGCTTGCCCGAGTCGATCTCGATGTCGATGCTCGCTGGACGCCTCTTCGACACGTCCGCCAAGCTCGTCATCACCTCCGCCGCCAAATCGTCCATCGAGGGCACTTCACACCGAGCGATGGTGGCGCATGCCGTCATGGAGTACGTGTCGATTGACGCCGCGCTGCGTGCGATCCGGCGCGTGCTGCCCGAGCAGCGCTGGCGGACCAACTCGACGAAGGTCGACATCAAGGCCGTGTGCGACGCACTCGAGGCGAGCTACCACAACGACGGCGCCGTGAGCCCGAAGGAAGTTGCCTCGAAGCTTGAGATCGTCTTCTCGATGCAATCTCCGCTGCGCGAGAAGGCGGCGCAGCTCGCGCAGCATCTGCAGATCGAGATGCGGCGTGAGCACGCGGCGCGTGTCAAGACGAAGGTACTCGTCGTGCCTCACCCCTTCCTCAGGGCCACGCCCGCGCCCGCCGCCGGCGCGCCCGCAGCCGCTGGCGTCGCCTCCATGGCCGACGGTTGGCGGCCCTCGGACTCTCCGATCACCCATCGTCGGTCGTCCTCCGATCCAAGGGCGATGAGCCTAGGGTCGAGTAGGGACTTTGACATGCTGCGCCAGCACTCGGAGCTCGTGCTGCTCGTCGAAGATTTGAGCGCCAAGGCTCTTCCCGCCTTTTTGGCCGCGGCCAACGTGGAGAGCTACTCGGCGCTGCTGCAGCTGCCGGACACGCAAATGGTCGCGGCCGTGTGGAGGGCGAGCCCGCCGTTGCCGCTGCCCTCCATGTTCCCCAAGGGCGTGGTGTACACCTCCGGCAGCTCCGGCTACAAGGCGACCGGTCTCGTGCAGGACACGGGGGGGTACGCCTCGGGCGTCGCACACACGATGGGGGTGGTCTTCGATGCAGTGCCTAGTGTGGACATCATCTTCACCGAGGCGGCGCCTAGCTGGGTCACCGGCCAGACGTACCTCATCACAGGGCCACTCTGCCGCAGAGTGACCTCGGTCCTTTGCTCGGGCATGCCAGAGTCAACGATGGCGCAGTGCTTCGCGGCAGTGGTGCTTCAGCTCAAGGTGACCATCTTCGTCGCCTCCTCCTCCTTTCTCAAGCGTGCTCTGCGGACCACTTGGCAGGTGCGCTGATGAGCTCTGATGATCTCTGATGACCTCTAATGAGTACTGATGACCCCTAATGACCACTGATGACCTTTAATGACCTCTGATGACCTCTATGTGGACCACGTGGCAGGCGGCCTGGCTGCAGCGCCAGCGGCTGCACGAGCAGCTGCGCGTGGCGGCCTCGTGTGGGGAGCCGCTCTCGCCGGCGATGCACAAGCTCGGGATGGCCGTGCTCACGCCTAATTACCTCAACAGCTATTGGGCCTCTGAGCACGGCTCGATCATCCTCGCGCGCACCTACGGCAACGTCGACACGCCCTCCCGAGGAGATGCGACGATGCACGCGATGCCGTGGGTCAACGCAGCCGTCTGGCTGCCCGTGGGCGATTTGAATGAGGATGGTCGCGTGCGCTTCACCCCAGCGACACCCCGCGCCGCTGCCGCGGCCGCCGCGCCGGACATCTCCGAAGAGGAGGAGCCCGCGTCGCCGAACCTGCCACGCATGTTGCAGGCCAAGTGGGCCGAATTGAAGGGTAAGCTCGTGGTCACGCAGCCGTGGCCGTCGATGGCACGGACGGTGTGGGGCGACCCTGAGCTGGCCGCCTCCGAGGGGTGGGTGGGCGATCTCGACAAGTACCGCGCGCGCTACTGGTCGTCCTTTTGCACCGACGATGGCGAGCCGGTGATGGCGCTCGACATCAACGACATAGGGCGCCCCTGGGCGGACGGCGCCTTCTCGGTGCTTGGGTACGCGCGCGAGGAGCTGCGCCTTGGGCTCGAAGGGACAGTCGTGGCGGCTGCCGAGCTCGAGGCTGCAATGCTCTCGGCCACCAATGAGGTGATCGACGCCGTGGTGGTTGCGCTCACCCACGATCGCACGCACGCCGATGGGCAGCACGGCAAGGTGATGTCCGTTGCGATTGCATGCCTCGTGATGCCCGAGGGAGTCGAGATCACCGAGGAGCTGCTCAATCGACTCAAGAAGGCCGTGTATGAGGCCCTCGATGCTAACTGCGTGCCCGCCGACTTCGTTCGCATCCCGGCCATCCCTCGAACGCACAGCGCCAAGCCGATGCGCAACGTGGTGCAGCGCCTCTTCCGCTCCGAGGGCGGCTTCGAGCTCTCGGACGTGTCCGAGATCGCCAACCCGTCCTGCCTCCTCGAGCTCAAGGCTGCCATTGATGAGTGGCGCTTTGAGAACTTCTCTCGGGCGTAGTGAACATTTATGAAGGCGGTGGACGCGTCCGATGAGACATGTCAAGAAACACAAGAGAGGTGCTGGTTCAGGAGAGTGCTGGTACGTGTAGTCGGTGTGACTCGTCCGCGCTTTTATCCGCGCTTCTCGACACGCGTCTAGTCCGCCGCAGCGTGTCGACCGCATCGCACGGCGGTCGGTGATGCCGTGAACTCGTCTTGGGCTTGCGGCTTCGCTTGCTTTTCACCGTAAAAATGTGTCCTACTCTTAGTCCGCCGATCCTCAGATACCCCACGTCTCCTCCACTCTATCTCGTCCGTCTCCACGCGTCTCTCAGACTGAGACTCGCATCTCTCGAGGCTCGACTGCAGAAACTCGAATCTGCCGACCAAGAGCGTACCATGGCTCTACGCATCAGTCCACATACGATCCGTTCACCGCCATCTTCTTCAGTCACCGCCCGTCGCAAGCTTTGGACCTGCTCGCAAGGCCGCAGCTCGAGCCTTGGCCTTACGCGCTCGCGTCTGCAGCGCCTTGAGCAAGACACGCTCCCGGGGCGGTCGACTCTCCCGGGATGCGCCTTCCGCGAGCTGGTACGGCGCTGGCGTGCGGTCGATCTGCAACTCCTCCTCCTCCTCCTCCTCCTCCTCCTCGAATGCTGTGCCGGGCGCGCGCGCCGGAGCGGTCGCCCCACCTAGGCGCGGCGGTTTCGTCACTGTCCAGCGGAGGCGAGTCGCCTCGGGCAGTGTGGGCGCATAGTAGCCTCGCCGGGCGCTCCAGGCCTGCTGCGGCAGCCGCGGGTGCGCATTCACCTCGAGCGGCACGGCCAGAGCTGTGGGGAGATCGATCTGCTCCTGTGTCGGCTCGTAACCGCGTGCATGCATTCGCTCGAGCAAGTCCGCAGCGAGCTGTGGTCGGCGCAGCAGCGCACTCATCTTGAGCATGCAATCGAAGGCAGCGCGCGAGGGCGAGAGGCCGTACGCCTCGTACAGATCGTCGAGCACCATGACCGAGCGATAGATCCGGCGCGCCGCCGTGTGTGCCTGCAGCACAAGGTCAATCGTCGCTTGATCCACCGGTAGGCCGAGCCGAAGCATCGAGGGTGGGGCCGCCAACGCCACCCGAATATGAGTCTCCGTCCGCTGAGGCGGCGCGTAGCGCTGGCCGCGCACGCACGCACGGAGGAGCGCATGGAAGTGCGCCACGCTCGGCGGCACGTCGGCATCGAGCATGCGTGTGAGTATCGACTGGCCGAGTGGCACATCCGCCGCGCCCGCCGCCACGCGCAGCAAGCCCAGGTACGTGTACGCATCTGGCTTGTGTCCCTCACCGACCAGGGTCTGCAGCTGCCGATGGGCGAGGCCGACGGCGGACTGGACGTCGATCTGCACGTTGAGCCGCTGCAGCTGCTCGTGCTTGTGGCGTGGCAGCTCGGTGAGGGTCGCAGCGCGGGCGGCACACACGTTGATGAACGCATTGTGTGTCGCGAGAGTGGGCGCGACGTGCCGCAGCTGCATCTCGACTTGAAGGCTGCGCGCCTGCTCGAGCTGATCACCCTGCGCGCACGCCACCATCATCGCCGTGAACGTCACCGCGTCGGGCTCCACGCCAGCCTTGCGGCTGTCATGGTAGGCCTCCCATGCCTCTGAAGGCAGCCCAGCCCCCAAGAACCAACAAATGACCGATGTGTGGAGGGGCGCGTCTTCGACGATCCCCTCGCGGCGCAAGCGCCCCATGAGCTTCGCCGCGCGCTCCGGCACCTCCGCAGCGGCCGCCGCCGCGTCCAGATGCTGCGTGGCGCGACGGTGCGCGCCGATCAGTGACGTGTACAGCGGCGCGTTCACTCGCAAGCCCGCGCGCCGCACGGCCTTGATCACCTGCTCGACGGCCGGCACGTCGCCCGCACGCGCGCACGCGTCGGCGAGCGCCGCGTAGCACGCGGCATCGGGGCGCGGCACCGACGCGCGCGCGGCAGGTACGGCAACGGCTGCCGTCGTCGTGCCCTCGCCCTCGCCCTCGCCGTGCCGCTCCAATGCCGGCGGCGCAACCAGCGCTACGGGGTGCTGCCTGAGCATGTCGTTCAGGACCTCGTGCGCGGCCGCGAGATGGCCCTGGGCGCCGAGGCAGCGGATACGATGCGCGTACTGCTCGACGTCGCTACGATCGCGCTCGGCAAAGAAGGCCGCCTCGTCGAGCGCCTCGGTCGCTCGCAGCTTCTCGACTCGATCACGCTGCGTCGGCACGGGCGGCAGCGGCCGCATGAGCACATCGTAGAGCTCGTCGAGATCACGTTGGTACGAGGGCGGCACGGCGACTGTTGGCTGGTCCGAGGGCGCGAGCGCCAGCGAGAGCTGGCGGAGGGCCTCGTCGATGGAGGAGGCCTTCCTGGCGGCGACAGCAACGTTGGCGCTGGGCTTGTCACCTTCTAGCAGCGCTGGGTCGAACATCAGCGCATTGCGCGGCGGCGCTGCCAGGGCGGAGGACGCGCCGCGCAGGGTGAGAAGCAATGGGTGCGGTCGGCGGCGCAGGTGGAAGACTGAGGAGAGGCTCTTTAGCGCCGCCGTCTGCATAGTGGAACGTGATGGGGCTTGTGCGAATTTCGCACTTGATCACGACGTCGATCGCGTCATCTGCATAACCTGTCCTGTCCGAAAGATGCGATTCTTCTATTCTTAATTGATTGCGTACATGGTGAGGAATTCTGACATGTTCGTTTTGGTGCCGCTCCTGCGCATAAGTACCTCAGGCAAGCTCCTGCCGCCGGCGGCGGCCGTCAGAGAATGGAGCCCGACCGGCAGCCGAACCCGCAGCTGCCTGTGCACGCGCCTATCGCCGGCTGCTGGATCGTGCTCCCGGGCATCCTCTCCATGCTCGGCCACCTCATCTGCGTCTCGCTGGTGCTCGCCAAGTGGGAATCGCTGGAGGACCTCAATGGGGGCCCGCTCAACTTCACGCGCAGCTTCGACGGCCTGCCGACCGATGCTCCGGGCCTCTCGTGGTTCAGCGTCTTCGCGCCCACGTGGATCGCAGAGCTCGTCGTGGTTGGGATGGCGATCTGGTTGCTGCCGAGGACGGTGCGCAACCTGCGGATCTTGCACATCAACACGATCGCGCAGTCGATGCTGTGCGCGCTCTTCCAGCTGCTCTTCGCTATCCGGCTCACCACCCGGCGCGGCTCGTGGTTGGTCGTCTTCTCGCCATGGTACACATCGATGCTCGTACAGGCCTTCTTGCACTGCCGCAAGTATCCTGATTCGCGCGGCCGGCGACCGGGCTTCCCGATCGGTATCCTGCACCTGCTCGCGCTCGTCGTCTCGTTGAAGCTCGAGGGCTCCTTCAACTACGCCTCCTCGTCGTGGGCCGGCGTGCTCTGGCCGCTATGGGCCGTCGCGGGCTTCTTCATGCTCACACTGACGATGGGGCTGTGCTGCGGCCTGCCTTGCCTGATGCGCCGTGACGCGCAGGTGCGGTGCCACCTGCTGTGCATGTTCTCGGCGCTGCTGCTGCTGCTCTGCTCGGTCGTGCTCCCCGGGTTCCTCGCGCTCATCCGCCTCACGCTATGGCTCGACGGCAAGCAGATCATGCCCGCACGCGACATCCTCGTGCCGTACATTATCGCAGTGTCCATCATCTTGCTGCTGCTGTGCGTGTCGCTCGCGATCGTCTCGTTCTCGTCGGCGCTGCGCGTGCGCGGCGGCCTGGGCGGCGCCGACGGCGGCAGCGGCGAGGACGAGGACGGCTCCATGGCCGAACTCCTCGCCTCGCTGCCGGCGCCCACGGCGCTCGTGCGCGAGTCGTCCACGCTGTTTCGTCGGGTTTCGTCAGCGACCATGGTCAAGTATGAGCAGCGAAAGTTCGACCACTCCTCGGGCGACCGACTGCTCGTGCACTCGGCCGGGGGCGCCGACGACAGCTCGTCCAACATGTCCACCGACGACGGGATCGAGCTCGGTCTGGAGGCCGCTGCAGCCGCCGCCGCCATAACGCCGCAGAGCATCGAGCTCAGCATGCGTGAGATCGAGCTCGAGAATCTCCGGCAGCGCACGCGGGCAGCACTATCCTCTATCCGAGTGGAGTGCGGAGTGGACCTCGCGAAGCCTGAGCCGCGCGCCAATGCTGCCGCGGGCCCTCCGAGCGAGGCCGCCGCTGCCGTCGCCGCCGCCGCGGTCGCCGACGCGACCGCGGCGGCTTTGACGTGCGGCAGGAGCAGCAGCGTCGCCGACAGCTCCGACGGCGTGCGGCGCGACAGTCAGCTCGTCGACGGCGACGAAGACGAAGGCGGAGACGGCCTCGAAGGCCATCTGTGTTGGATCTGCTGCCAGGGCGAGCGCGAAGCTGTGCTCCTCGAGTGCGGTCACGGCGGCATGTGCTTCTCGTGTGCGCTGCGCTGCGCGCGCAAGCGGCCGGCGCTCTGCCCGATGTGCCGTGCGCCCATCCAGCAGATCGTGCGCGTCGCCGGCCCCGCCATGCTCGTCGATGGAGAGCTCGTGGTGCCCTCTTGCCCAGGGAGCTGCGGCGTCGCACGCAATGATGCCCAACACGGCGTGACGACCAGCAGCAGCACGGAGGGCGCCGGCGCCGGCGGTGCGGCGGCGGTCGGGTTGGCCGCGCCGGCCGCAGACGCCTCCGACGGCACGGGCCGTCGCGAGAGGTCGTCGCCCTCGCCCTCACCGTCGGACGAGGTGCCACTGATCCGCTGAGCTGCTGGGCGTACTGTTCGCAACCGGCTGTTCGCAACCGGCTGAGACCATCCCATCACCATATGCGTGGCGAGCTCATCGAGCGCACGCTGCGGCAAGAGGCTGGGCGCGCGCGAGCACGACAAGCGGTGCTGTGGCAGCACGCGCGTGTACAATTGGAGGAAAGGCTTGAGGTCGCTGAAAGAGTGGTGAGAGAGGGAGCGAGCCTGAGCTCGACTCTGAGATGTTTGGAAGTCTGAGCGAGGTGGCCGGACCAAACCAGCAACCAGTGTGTAACTCAACCGTGCGCGGTCCGCGGACGTCATTATTACTTGCTGCATGCACAGGCCGTGTCCGTGACGCGTGAGCGAGCGCAGTGACGCGCCGCGCTTTTGGTAAGGCTTTTCGTTGGAGAAATTTATAACGTTGAGAGAAAATGCGGGTCGTATAAAACGCGGTTACGTCCGATACACCCGGGATCCCGGGTATCGGTTCCGGCCGCGCCCCACGGCCCACGCTCAACGGAAGCTCCTGCGAGCTGTGCGGGCCGGGGTGGGTGCGCGGTGAGACGTGAGAGCGCGCTCAGGTCTCACGTCGCATGTCAGCTGCGCAGCTGCTCAGCTCGCGCACGCGTCGAGCGGGAGCTCCTCGAGCTTGGGCTCAGTTGCAGCCATCCTCCTCGGCGGAGTGGACATCCTCGAGGAACGCGGGCATCGGGATGTGGCCCTTGCAGCTTAAGGCTTCTTGCTTGGCCCGCTCAGTCCACCAACCTTTGAGCGCTGTCTTGAGCGCACCGTCCGTCCTGCCGCCTTCCTGGGCATGTGCCGCTTCGTGCCCCGCCTTGTCGTTCGGTGGCCCGTCGCCCTCGCTGCCCGTCGCGCTCGGCGGCATGCCCAAGCTCGCGCGAGCAATCGATGCGAGCTTGTCAGAGCCCGGCGGCGCGGACTGCTGCCGCCTGTGCCCACGGGCGCGCGCGGGCGCGCATGCGGGCGTGCATGAAGGCACGCATGTGGGCGCGGCGGCTGCCTGGCTCGCGAGCGAGTCTGTATCGCTCGTCGCCTCGCCAGCAGCTGCGCTAGCAACATGCAGCAGCGACGGTGGCGAGTCGGGCATGCTCGGCGGCGGCGGTGCGCGCATGCCGCCCATCAGCGTCATGCTGCGCTTGAGCTCAATCGTCAGCTCCTCGCCCTCTGCGAGCAGCACACTCAGCGGCCTTGACAGCGGACCACCATCCACACTGACGATGACATCGCCGATGCGGAGCCCGGCGTCTGCTGCTGACGAGGCGGGCCGAAGCGCACATATGCGGTTCTGCTCATCCGTCTGAACGTCTCCCAAAGCGCCACCCTTGACAATTACGGTCACAAGAGACACGTGCGGCCCGCGCATGGAGGAGGCGGCAGGCAGGCACCGCAGCTCTGCCAGCTCCCGCAGCTGTGAGGGCGTGAAGGTTGGAGGTGCGGATGGGGTGCGAGAGTGCCCACGCCGAGGAGCGGCGACTGCCGGAGCCCGGCAACTTCCGGGAGAAGTAGAGAAAGGATTCTTCTCGACTGAGGACAGCATCAATTGGAGAACGCGGCAGGGACGACCGTGGCCATTTCGGGCGTTCCAGTTGGGCCGAGGTTTTGTCGGAAAAGTGCCGAGATCGGAGCACGGTAACCCGACAGCCGCGACCAAGGACCTCGGGACAACTTTCGCACCAAGTCAAGTCCAGACAACTCAAGTCCTGGTCAATTCCGCAAAACGTTCATCCTGATCAAGGATGGAAGTCGCGGTGTTCCCCGCCCCTTTGGGAGCGTCAGTGTGCCCATCCATGCCATGTGCAAATGCCACGAGAACCTTGGATCCAAGGCGCACATGAGCCTTCGCGAGAAGGCCTTCGTCGTCTTGATGTGCGCGACGCTCTGCGCGCTCACGTCCAACTATGCCATCTTGGCAACATTCTTTCCAATCGAGATGACTGCACGCGGTATGTCCAAATATAACATCTCCCTCATTTTCGTGGCGTTTGACTTTGGCAAGCTCGCCACAGGCTTCTTTGCGGGCGCGCTCGCCAGCTACTGCGGGCGTCTCCCAGTGCTATTCACCGGCATCCTTCTTTCCTCCGCGTTCGGCTGCTTCATCGGCTTCATCCCGCAGCTGGTCGACCACCACTTGCACTCGATGTTCGTGCTCTTTACGGTTGCGCGCGCCCTGCAAGGCAGCGGCGTTGCACTCGCGCAGCAATCCATCTATGCCATCTTGGGCGACAGCTTCCCCGACAATCGCGGTCTTGTGATGGGCGCGGCGACAGCGATGGTCGCCTGGGGCTACTTCATCGGTCCGCCCATCGGGGGTGCCTTATACGGCGCGAGTGGCTTCCGCCTACCATTCGTGTTTAATGGCTTGGTGGTAGTCGCATTCGTGCTGCCCATCATCTCGCTCCAGCCGCCCGTGAAGCCGGCGCCCTCGGAGGTCTTCACCTCGCCGACGCGCGGGCTATTGCCGGAGGGAGCCTTTAGTCCAGGCGGGCGGGAGCTCGGATGCGACAACGAAGACCCTCCTCCTCCTGCTGCTGCTGCTGCTGCTGCTCCTGCTGCTGTTGCTGCTGCCCCACCGTCGGCTGCGGATGCTTTGCCTCGCCGAGGAGCGACCGTGCGGCAGTATCTGCGCGTGCTGCGAATGCTCCCGGTGGATGTGTGGATCGCGGCGCTCCTTCCTTTGATGGTCTATTTTAGCAAATGGGGCTGGTGGGATAGTAAGCGCCGCCTGATTGCGAGTGTGATCGATTGCGAGTGCGAGTGCGAGTGCCATACTTAAGCGAATGGGGCTGGTGGGATAGGAAGCGCAGCCTTGCACACCTCCGACCGAGCGCACATATCCGATCCGTAGCCCTTTACGCCACCCGAACCCTGACCGGCGGCCTCGCCTCGTGTGGCCCGCGCTGCACAGTGTGGTTCACTTCGTGGACAACCTCGGAGTTTGGCTTCAGCATCCAAGGAGCCTCTCTGTGCATCTCGGTCATCGCGGGCTTCTTCGGCCTCGGATCGCCCATCGCCGGCTGGCTCGGCGATCGCGTCGGCAACCATAGGCGCATGGCCCTGGTGGCGGGTGCATTGGGGCTGTGCGCTCTGACGCACTTCCTCTTCGGCCCTTGGCAGCTGCGCATGCTGGGGGTCGATGCACGGCGCACCCTCCTTTTCGTCTACCTTCCGCTCGATGGCGTCACGAGCTGCCTGCTGGAGCCGCAACTCTTCCCTCTGCTACTGTCCCTCGCTGAGGAGAGCTCGGAGCGCGAGGACAGCGCCATGGAACGCGGCGAGCACCTGACGAATCTTGTGACTTCGCTCGGGCAGACGGCCATCAATCTCGGCTCTGTCCTGGGCCCCTTCCTCGCTGTGCCTCTCGTGGAGGCTGGCGGCTTCCGCGCAGCTCTCTTTGCATGGGGGCCGGCCTATGCCCTCAGCTCATGCTGGGCTTGGTTGTGCTTTGCGCGCCGACACGGCAAGCAGAGGGGTGCCGAAGCTCGACCGAAGGCGTCTCAGAGAGGCCGTCAAGCGGTCCGAGAGGCGCGCCCTCTGGCAGAGGCGCCTCCGTCGGCAGATTCCGAGAGGTCGACGGGGTCCCCGCCGCGTGGTAGCGAGGGAGCGTCGCCGCTCCGCACGGCGCTGCCGAGCAGGGCGAGGAGGACGACCGCAGTTTCGTCCAAGACGACCAGATTCGTGCGGGTGCGCTTTGACGAGGAGGCAGACGAGGTCCTCTGAGCGCGCAGCTGTGCGACGGGCGCGGGCTGTGACTGCGCCCGCGTGCTCGTCCGCCCCCAGAGAGCAGATGTTGTGGCTTCCGCCTCGCTCCGCCACGAGGTCGGCAATGACCTCACATGCCACAACGATTCAGCACATTACGTTGTACCTGTAGCAGGTTCCCTTCACCTAAGCGGAGTGTTCTTCAGGTTTCAGGCTTGCTGCTTAGGCTTGCTTGCTCTGGCCAAATACAGAAACCCGAGCGCCGCGCGTCTGAGAGAGTCGAGAGAGAGGGACCGAGAGGGACGCCCCGTCGGCTTTTCATGCCCATCAGCTTCGACCTCAGCGACGTGGATGCAAGCCTTCGCACGATCGACATCTCACTCGTCTCGCACACTCACGGCCGTGAGCGTCGCGCACAGCGTAACATTCAGCGGCTCGAGCTGCAAGCCGCCATCAAGCACGGAGCAAAGGAGCGCGCAAACCCAGGACGAGACGGGTCCTTACGGTGGCGCTACACGTACGACGGCGTCGTCTACATCACGGACGAGACCTCGCGTCATGAGATAACGTCGTGGCGCCTCGATGCCAAGGGCACGGAAGGAGTGGCACCTGCGGAAGTTGAGCTGGCGGGCAAGGGATCGCACGCGGTGCTCATCGTCGACCACAGCGGCTCCATGAGAAAAGAAGACGTGCCCGGTTACAAGTCGCGCTCGGAGGCCCTCTACAAGGTGCTCGTCCACGATTTTGTCGAGGCGCAGGTCAAGTCTGGCGCCACCGAGGATGTGGTGGTCACCCTCATCTCGATGAGCGACACAGCGGACGTGCAGATCCGGACCGAGCCGCTCGATGCGTCGCTGATCCCCAAGCTCGAGAAGATTGGCAAGCGCCGTCCGGCATTTAATGGCAATTACATCCCCGCTCTGGACAAGGCGCTCGAGGTCATGACAGCCGACGCACCCAACCGAGCGCGTCTGTTGCTCCTCTTTTGCTCCGACGGGGCCCCGAGCGACTCGAGTGTGATGGAGTGTGAGCACGGCATGCGCATCTTCGAGGTCGACAAAAAGCTGGACCCAAAGATGGGCCATCGCTCGACGGAGTCCGCGTGGGCGTGCCGCGACAAACTCCACGCTCGGGTGCGCGCCGATTGCCTCGAGCGCGTGCGCAAGATCGGGCATGTCTTCGGCCGCGACAATGTCATCCTGCGCACGCTCGGCTTTGGCCCGCCCACCGAAAATTTTGGACTGCTCGAGGAGATGGCGGCGGCGTTGCCACGTGGTGAGTTCACCAAGCTCGGCCTCAACGCGGCCAATCTGCGCACGGCCTTCTCGTCCCTGAGCTCGTCGATGACGGAGCTGCGCACAGAGGGCGGAGGACGACTGCTCACGAGACGAGACAAGATTGTCAACAAGCAGCAGAAGATCGACCAGTCCAGCGACACCGTGCACGGTCGCGACGGCTGGTGGATTTACTCGTTCGAAGATCTGATCGGCAAGTTTGTCTTCACCAAGCGCGGGCTAGTGACGGCACCAATGTCGAAAGGAGCCACCGGGCTCGCTTTTGTGCAGCAGCCGTTCGCAGAGGGGGCTGAGCGGTTCGTGTATCGTTGCACCGAGATCGAGGTGCCCATCCACATGGCGGACAAGTGGTACCATGAGGGGGTGCGTGCGGGCGACAAGAACTTGATGGCGGCGCGGCGCAGCGGGATGCGACTCGTCGCCAAGGAGGCTAAGGACACAGAGAACTGGCAGCTGGGGCGCCAGTTTCATGAGACATTCGCACGTGTGCAGCGCGACGCGGCAATACTCGCGGACGAGTTCAACCGTCGCAACCCGGTCCAGCGTGCCGAGTTCAACATCTCCTTCCTGCCAACGAATCTGTACTGTTGCTATGATGCTGGGCCATTAATCTACCCCAATGCTGAGGCATGGGTGCTCGTCGAGCCCGAGCTGGATGGCAGATTCACCAAGTGGAACAACAATGCAGGTGCGGTCTCGACCGCAAAGATGAATGGCCTCGACGCGCTGGTCGAGGAGGACGAAGACGAGGAGGAGGAGGAGCTGGTCACCACCGATGAGGTGCCGCAGGCCTTCTCCCACTTCAGCTATGAGCACTCCCGTGGGACGCAGCTCGTCTGTGACCTGCAGGGTGTGTGGAACCCTGAAGATGGCTTTGTGCTCACCGATCCCGTGGTGCATAACATATCGTCGACGGGCCACAAGCACGAGAACGGGGCCACTGACAAGGGGGTGGACGGTGTGAAGCGCTTCTTCCAAACGCATAAGTGCGGCCCGCTCTGCAGCAAGATGCTGCTTCCCGTCCGCACAGGGTCTGATGACGACCTGCTGACGAAGCCTGGCAAGCCCAGCGGCGGCAAGGGCGGTGCCAAGGGCGATGGGCACGGAAGGGGCGTCGGCAAGGGCGATGGGCGCGGACGGGGCGATGGGCGCGGACGGCAAGGGTGAGGTCGCTCATCGCTCGGCGATGGCTGCCGTTGACGAGATGCTGCAGAATCGATCTCTGTTCGTGAGATGCGCAAGGCGCTCTCGGCCCGTGGCATCGCGCACGAGCGCTGCATCGAGAAGGCGGAGCTCGAGGCTCTCACGCGTTCCTAATTAGGCTCGAGGCCCTTATGCGCAGCAGGACGCGTGTGGCGGTGCACGCCACACGCGGTGGAAGCGCGATGCGTTGCGAGTCGCGCCCGCAACGGCCATCGCACAGCTGTCCGTCTCCATCGAGTACCTGCGCTGAAGTGGCCACCGCGCACGCCCCTTGCGCAGCACCGTGCAACACCGTGAATACGTTCCCGTCGTGCAGCACCGTGATACCGCGCACAAACAAACACACGTTGCCAAGTTGCGCCATTCACGGTCGAACCGGGTGGCGATACCACACCGTGTAATACCCGCGAGCGATACTGTACATAAAGTTAAAGAGCTGGGCAAAGTGTAATGACAAAAGTACTGACGTCACGACTCACGTCAAGACGACCGTCATTCTGGGCGAGGGGCGTCGGAGTCCGGGCCGCACCGACGCGGCCACAGCACCCTCTGCTCTCTAGTTTGTACTTGATGCCCTCAGCATCTCCACGAGAGCGCGTCTCCAAGAGAGCGTCTCCACGATGCGAGCCTCCCGGGGAGGATCCTAAAGCTGCTCGTCCCACTCATCATCGTCCCATTCATCATCGTCCCACTCGCTGTTGTCGTCGTCATCCTCGTCGCCATCGAGCGCCGCACGCCGCGCGAGGATGGCGGTGACGCTCACACCGCCAAGTGTGAATGGCTGCTCGCTCTTCCTGGGCGATTCCGAGACGATCACCTGGGCATACCACAGGGGCGCTCCGACGCGCTCAGTGGCACTCCGTGGCCGTGGGCGGCGATCGGGGACACTCAGATGCCGTGAGTAGCACTCAGGGGCAATCAGTGGCGGTGAGTGGCAAGCTGGGGCCAAGACCTTCTTGAGTGCCTTCCCTCGCATGATCTCGTCGAACAGCGCATTTCGACCATTTGGGGGTTGGTCGGCGAGCTGACGATCGGATGCTTTCTTGAGCCCTCCCTGGCCGCTCCGTATCGCGACCAACAGCGCGGAGCGGCTGTCGCCACCGGCCGCCGGCGTTGGCAACGTGGCGGCGGGCGGCGGCTGGCGAGTCGCCATCGGCGACGGCCGCGGCGGTGGTGGCGGTGGTGGCGGCGGCGGCGGCGGCGGCGGCGGCGGCGGCGGCGGCGGCTGCGGCGGCTGCGGCGGCGGCGGCGGCGGCGGCGGCGGCGGCGGCGGCGGCGGCGGCGGCGGCGGCGGCGGCGGCGGGGGCGGCGGCGATCGCGGCGTGGGACGTTGCCGGTCGTCGGTGGGCAACGGCGGCGCGCCCTCGTCCCAATCGCCATCGTCCCATCGCATGGACGCACGGCGTCCGTGCCGAGCGCAGGCGCCCGGCTTAGCCTGGGCTGAGCCAAAGACCTCGTCGATCGTGTTCGCAGATGCATGGCCTGCTACGAGACGCTGCCGGTCGTCGGGAGGCGGAGTCGGCGGCGGCGGCGGTGGCGGCGGCGGAGGGGGCGGCGGCGGCGGAGGGGGCGGCGGTGGCGGAGGGGGCGGCGGCGGAGGCCTGGATCCTGTTGGCTCCGGGAAGCCTCGTGCCGTCCCGCCTCCCACCGCCCCTGCTGTCCCCGCCGCAGCCGCCGCCCCCTTCTCCCCAACCACCGGTACCGGCACGAGGCCTAGCTGTTCCTCGTATGTCAGGTATCGCTTCTTCGCGATGCGCTTGGCTTTACCCTTCTTGACGTGGGCGTCGTGCGCGCCCGTGCGCTCTTGCCGCTCGGCGCGCCGCGCCTTCTTCTCCGCCTTGAGCGCATTCACCTTGCGCTCCTCCTCGTCCAGCCACTGCTTCAGGAAAAAGTGGCGGTCCGAGTAGAGGTTCGCGCACGTCTCAATGAGACCGTACTTGGCGTAGCGCCCCTCGGGCCGCTGGACGAAGGTATCGAGCAGGTGGAGCTGCGGTGGCGCGTGCGCCGCGTCGAAGGCCGCCTGCAATACTGCCGGGCGCGAGTCTGCTGTGAAGAGCCCCGAAATCTCCTCATACTCCACGTGGGGCGCCTTATACTCCACGTGGGGCGCCGCATTGCAGATGTTGACGAGCTCTTCGGCGTTGGCGGTACTGAGCGCCTCATCGAGGCGGCAGATCCGCACGGCCGCGGCCCCGAGTCGGTGCTTCAGCGATCCGACCCGGCTGGCGGAGCGCGCGGTGTCCGCCGTGAGCGCCGAGAAGATCTCGTTCGCGCGGTGGGCGAGCTCCCCGAGCTGGTGCAGCACGCCGATCATGCTCGAGGCAGTGCACGCCTCCAGCACGCTCTCAGCGGTCGTCGAGGAGATAAGGGCGGGTGGCGCGAACGACGAGGGTGGGAGGATGGTCGCCATGACGGACCGAGAGTCGCCGTTCACACGCGACCCTAGAGTGCTTGAATTTTGAAGACTCGCGGCTTGTAGATCCAAAAACCCGGGGGGAGCCGGGACAGTAACGTGTGCCCCCCTGGTGTCTTTTCACATGTTTTCATCGTGTATGAATACATGTTTTGAGACGAAACTTGCCTTTTACGGAACCACACCGCGTTGATGCGCGCCTTCACAGGGAATGGAACCGCCGCTCATGGACGACGGCTCCAACTCAACGATGTGACTTCACTCATGCAAGTCCGTGGCATGAACCATTTGTCACATGCCCATCCGATTCGCGGAGCACCATCATTCGTGACATCGTCCGTTCACTTTGAATGGTGCATGCACTTCGAACGCTTCCAAGTCGACGATTTTGTGGCAGAGCTTTCCCAGAAGCGTGGCAACTGCGTCGTTTACGACGTCGGCATGAACGACGGCTTCTATACCATGCTGTCAGCAGCCATGGGGTGCCGGGTGCATGCGTTCGACGTGCAGGACATGTGTGTGGAGATAGCCCGCCGCTTTGTGATTCTCAATCACTTTGACCACGTGACCGTTGTGCATCAGCCCGTGAGTGCCAATCACGACGAGAAGCTTGCGATACCGAGTCTCCAGGCTTGCGACGGAGGGTTCACCTTCAGCGGGGCCGCCGCCAACGCCACCCCGGGGACTCGGCTTGGGCATCTCGGCATACCGCTGGTCTCCAAGAGAGAGTTCCGAACGATCTCATTGGATGCGTACGTCCCGCCTGGAACCGTGATCGACATGCTCAAGATCGATACAGAGGGACACGAGCCCCTTGTGCTGCGGGGCGCGCAGACCTTGTTCCGGAGCAGACGCATCCGTAGGGCATGGATAGAAACCAATCCGTCACCATCGCCCACGTCGTGGCGCTCATTCAATCTGTTGCATCGGATCATGACGTGGGGCTATGCGGCTCGAGTCGTTGGGAATGGGCCGTGCCCAAGGGACGTGTTCTACGCCAAAGACTGGACCAGGTTTCACGCGTACCTTCTCGACCCCACTCGCAATCACATGTGCGTCGACGTGTTGCTCTCGTTGACGTAGTTGCTGCGTAGTTGACACGGAATCGTTAGGACCTAATGTCGGAATCGGACGGATACGAGAGAGATTTGAAACTGTGCAAGCTACCCAACTAATTGGCGGGACCCCCGGGGGTGCGGTGGGGGAATTCGAAGGAGATGTCGGCGTAAGAGAGGAATCGCAATCCCGGATAAACGTTAACCGTTTTAAACGCGCGCCGGCGGGGCCCGCGAGCCGCAACCCGTCACAAGTCGAGTGTCGTGATTGCGACCGCTCAATAACAGGCTTGATGACTTTAGTCCCTCAAGTCCCCTCTTAACACTTAAAAGATTGCCGCCGAATACCTAAGGAACGGGACAGCCGGCGTCTGTGGTCGTTGGCGCACCAATGACTCGACTGACAGCGCCATGCCAATGGCAAGCATCATGAGCCCGAGCAGCAGCGCCGCGTACCCGCGCGCGCGCGTGCGCTCATTGAAGCTGGCCTGCGCTTGCCACGCCATCAACATCGCACCCGCCCTTTGAGCGTGCAACCGCTCCGCCTCTCTGGCTGCCTCCGCCTGCGCCTCATCCACTGGAAAACCGTCGTGGGTACCAGTGGACACGGGGCTCGACGATCCAAGCAGCCATCGCGTGGCGCCCGCCGCCAAGCCCGCCGCCAAGCCCGCCGCCGAGGCCACCGCCAAGCCAGCGGTCATGAAGGCAGATATCGACGACGACGACGACGACGACGACAATGACGATGATGATGACGATGATGATGACAACGCCCCTGAGGCGGGTACCGGCTCGAGCTGCGTCGCCCAAACGTGCGACGGCGATGGGCGGGTGGCGCGCTCGACCGATTCATGCTCGAGCGACGGCACGTGCGCCGCTGGGACGCTTTGTGCCGGGGTCCAGGCAGCAAGGGTCACTTTCTCCGCCCAAGACGTGGGGCTCCGCGGAGAAGAAGGAGGGCCCGGAGGAGGAGCACACGGCGGAATCGGGTGCTCTTCCTCCGCAATGGGCGCGCCTCGGAAGCTCGAGTCGAAGGTCATTGCGCATCGGATCTTGTCGACGACGGCGTACTTTGCAGCGTCTGAAGCCCACAGCACGGTCAGCTCCTTGCGCTGCTGGTCCATGCTCACCGATTTCAGTCTTTCGGCCATCTCAGGCTTGAGCGGCAGCATCAGCAACTTAAACTTGTCTTTGCATTCACTCGTGTCGCTCGGGTACTCCTTCATAGCAAATAGCTGCACGGTCACCGTGATCTCCTTAGATGGCCACACAACCCCAACACTGGGACGCACCGAGTACCGTTTTGGGTTGGTCGTCTTGACCTTGAATGCGTAAGCGACGTTCTTTGCCGAGGCGTTCCGCCCTTGCAGCTCTTGCATCGACGGCTTGTCGAACGCCACGCCGAAGTTTAGAGTCGCGGGTTCCCATTTGAGAGCGGCTTCCGACTCCATGTGCAGCACAAAACCGCGAGTTCGTTTTTTTCTGTTTCGTCGCGAGTTTGCTTTGGGAAAAAGTAACGAAGATTCGTCATCCGGCGCTATTGCACCTAACAACAAGTTTGACAAAACTTTAAAAATGTCGGTGGAGCCCGCCCATCTACGCTCGAACCCGCCCGCCAGCGCGGGCCCAGCTCGCCCTCTCACGCTCGCGCGACCCCCCAGCCCGCCCGGCCTCCCACTAACCAGCCTGGCAGGCCCAAGATCGATTCTCATCGCGGCCCTCATCACCATCTCCGCGATGCGCGCGCACCCTATCTCTCAATCCTACTTCATAGTGCCTCGGCGCTCCCTGAAGATGCTGCGTGGGAGACTCG
>Ga0210245_100420_pt1 | contig 39181 bp, 21 predicted proteins | sample ChrtobMetaP3_4mM_FD_155450 | JGI IMG/M metagenome (GOLD analysis project Ga0210245, IMG submission 155450) | Chrysochromulina tobin associated microbial communities from unialgal haptophyte culture, Seattle, Washington, United States - P3_4mM | ecosystem: Host-associated > Algae > Haptophytes >...
ACGGTGAAGATGGCATGGCACTTCAGCGCCTGGCTGCACGCTACAGGCCAGCTGCCCTCCGCCAACCGGACCTGGAGCGCGGCAGTGCACGATGGGCAGTTGACCTGGAACCAGGAGGCGGGCGCCGTCGTGCCAAAGCCGCTCGGCATGGCCGCAGGACGACAGCACGGGCTGAACGGGAAAGGACCGGTCCTTTCCCATGGGAAAATCGACTAAAAAACCCTGAAGCTCTCAGGGCGCCTTTAAAGGCCCTCGTCACGCCCTCAGTCCGCTAGCCTCAAGCGGACCGCTTGGTTTTGGCCCTCGTGCGCGTCGCTGAGAATCATTATCCTTCGCAACCGGGTTCAGAGAAAATGGGAGCCGAAGGGTCCACGGCCCGCTTACAAGCCCTCGTCGAGATGGGCTTCAGCGTCGTGGAAGCGCGCCTCGCCCTCGAGGCAACGTCTGGAAACGTTGAGCGTGCCGCCGAGCTCTTGAAAGCGCACAGGCGCGAGAGGGAGCGCGCGCAGGGTGGCCCCTTGGTGGCGCGGATCAACGCGTTCCTCAGGAACCAGCAGCCGTGGTCAGAGTTCTTTGACAAGTTTCTGTGGCCTGAGCACCTGCACGAGCGCATCGAGACCAACCTTCTTTACTACCGTGCCAACTACGCCATCATCTGCGGGGCGATCGTGGGCATTTCAGCGTTGCAGCAGCCGAAGCTGCTTGCATTGCTGGGCGCATCGATCGCGCTCCACTACGGCGCCTCGGAGTGGGATGGTCGGATGCCCGCCGAGTTGAACATGGCGCCGCTGCGTCTCAACCAGCGATTAGTTATCGCTTTGATCGGTTCGTCGCTCCTCGTGAACTGGCTCGACGCCACCGCCACCGTCATGCGCGTCAGTGTGCTCTGTGCTGGAGTGGTACTCGGGCACGCCAGCTTTCGGGCGCGGACGTTGAATTCGCGCTGGGCTTACTTCAAGAGCTCGGTGGAGAAGTCAGATTAGTGCCCACACAGTAGAGGCCGTGTAGACACGGTGACTAGTCGCGCGAGGCAAAGCGCGGCCTGCAACGCGTCGAGAGCGGAGCCGCGAGGCGGGCCTCGCTCGTTAACAGGGGCCGCGGGGCGGCGGCGGCCGGCCCTCTGACTTCGACTCTGACTGCCTGTCCTCTGGCCCCCGTCTCTCGTCCCAATCGTAGCCCAGTACGGATTATGGTGCGCCCGGCCGATCATGTTATATAAAAATAAATCCCCGACGCCGGTCCGTCCGGCCGGATCGCGGATCGGCCGCGGAATCTATCGACGAAAACACACCAACGCATGCACCGCGCGCCGCGCTCCAGACACGACCGACGTCCGACGAGAGTCCACGTGGCTGCGGGCAGCGGTTACAAAAGCCTACACCCGTGCACGGCCCGGTGCAACTGTATGTCGTTGCGGCGAGCGTTGATAGCATGACCACACGTGCATGATCGTGATGCGTCCTGCACCCACCATTTGGCCGCTGGGTTTGGATCGACCGCTCCGATTCGCCACCCCACCCGCCGCCACACCCCGATCCAAGGCCGCGCCGTCAGCTTCGTCAGCTTCGTCAGTTGCTCGGCTGACAGTCGGCACCCAGCAGGTACGGCGAGCAGGTATGCATCTCGAGGCGCCGCCTCTCGCCCCCTTCCCATCCCTCCCCCCTCCCTCCCCATCACCCAGAGGTACCGCCTTCGGCGCACCAACGCCCTTACCGGTCCTGCCTCAGGCGGTGACCCCCAATGCGGTTAGGTCCTGCAACAGGCGGTGACCCCCAATGCGGTTAGGTCCTGCCTCAGACGGTGCCCCCAAATGCGGTTAGGTCCTGCCTCAGGCGGTGCCCCCAAATGCGCTTAGGCGGTGCCGAAGGCGGTGTAGGGAGTGGTGAGCGCGGGCTCGCCAAGGATGGTGCCCTCGACGCTCTCGGCACGGCACATGAGGAGCGGCTTCTTGAGCGACTCGCGCATGACGAGCACAGGCGGGTCCTTGATGCGCTGGCCGATGAAGAGGCCGCCCATACCCACGGCGGCGCCCGTCAGGAAGAGCACGGCGGCGAACATGTTGCCCATCGGGGTCGCGATCGCACCCGCGGTGGCGCCGTTGGCGAGGAGGGTGGTGGTGAAGGCGGCGGTCGAGCCGGGGATGGCGACGATGCCGGTGGAGGCGATGAGGCCACCGCCGTTGTTGATCGCGAGGAAGAGGGGTGCGAAGACGACCGAGATGATCGCCATCAGCTTCATCAGGATGTTGAGCGCGGGGCCCGACGTATCCTTGAGCGGGTCGCCCACTGTGTCGCCCGTAACAGCAGCCTTGAAGATCTGCGACTTCTTCGTGAGCACCTTGCCGTTCTTGACCATGTCAGGCTCCTCGCGGGCGATGACGTCGTTCATCGCGCCCTTGGAGATGTACTTTTTGGCGTTGTCCCAAGCGCCGCCCGTGTTGGAGGACGAGATGGCCATCTGGACTCCCGAGGCGATGCCGCCCGCGAGCAGGCCGGTGACGCAGCGCGTGCCGAAGAAGACACCGCAGATGATGGGCGAGAACATGACGAGGATAGCAGGCGGCACCATCTCCGAGAGGGAGGCCTCCGTCGAGATGGCGATGCACTTGTCGTAGTCGGGGCGGTCGGGGTGGTTCGGGATGAGCAGGTTCGGGTTGAGGTCGAACTGGCGCTTGATCTCGAGCACCTGATGAGGGGGGCAATCGAGCGCAATGAGTGGCCATCACCATCGCGTTGGCCGCGAGGGCGCTGTGGCGGGCACTTGCATGCATGCAAGGCAATCAGAGGAAGAGCCGCTGCGGCATTCACCATCGCGTTGGCCGCGAGGCCGACGCTCTTCATCGTCATGGCGGAGAACCAGTAGGGGAGCATCGAGCCGACGAGCAGGCCGGCGAAGGTGATCGGGTCGAGGAGATCGACAGCCTGAGCGGCGCCAGCATCGTTGAGGCGGGTGACGAAGGCACCGAAGAGCGCCAGGCCGACGAGGCACGCGGAGCCGATGGCGAAGCCCTTGCCGATGGCGGCGGTCGTGTTGCCGGCCGCGTCGAGCGCGTCCGTCTTCTCGCGCACCGACGGGTGCAGCTCGCACATCTCGGCGATGCCGCCCGCGTTGTCGCACACCGGGCCGTACACGTCGATGGAGAGGGTCGTCGCGAGGTTGGAGAGCATCCCGAGGGCCGCGAGCGCGATGCCGTAAAAGCCCGCGATCGTGTGGGCGCCGAAGACGATGGCTGAGAGGATGAAGACCGGGAGGATGACCGACTTGTAGCCGAGCGCGAGGCCGTAGATGATGTTGGTCGCGGCGCCGGTGCGGCATGAGTCCGCAACATCCTGGACGGGCTTGTACGAGAAGGACGTGAAGAACTCGGTGATGAAGCCGATGGCGCAACCGCCCCAGAGGCCGAAGATGACGCAAAGTGCAGCCTTGAGAGGCGAGGAGCACACGTTGCCCACGACGAACCCGCCGACGCACTCGCCGCAGGTGGCGGCGGGGAGCAGGGTGATCGAGAGGTAGTAGACGACGGGGGTCATCAGCAGGGAGGAGACGAGGAGCTGGGTCTTGAGCACCTTCTCGATGTCGTTCTCCTCGCGCACCGGGAAGAAGTCGGTCGCGAAGTAGTTGGTCACGATGCACGCAATGATGCCCGCGCCCGAGACCACGAGCGGGTACATGAGGGCGCCCCACCCAGCGGCGTAGATGCCCGCCGACGAGGCGCCAACGAGGAGGGCCGCAACGCTCGCCTCGCCAAAAGAGCCGAAGAGGTCGGAGCCCATGCCGGCCACGTCACCGACGTTGTCGCCGACGTTGTCCGCGATGGTGCCCGGGTTGTGCACGTCGTCCTCGGGAAGATCCTGGACCACCTTGCCCGCGAGGTCGGCGCCCACATCCGCCGCCTTCGTGTAGATGCCGCCGCCCACGCGACCGAACATGGCGATGCATGAGCCGCCCAGACCGAAGCCCGCAACGACCTCCATCAGGTTGAGCATCCCAGCCTCGTCGTCCTTGAAGAAGGGGCTGCGGACCCACGGTGTATATGGGGGGGGCACGTGTGAGGGGACGGGGGGGGACGGGGCGGGGAGGTAGGGCGCGTGCAAGGAGGGGGCGCGTGGAGGGGGGCGTGTGGGAGGGGGGGACCGAGAAGGAGTCCCACACAGAGACCGATTGCGGAGTCCATTCAACATGTGTGGGCGCGTGCATGGGCACGGTCGGGCGCGGCGTGGCGCGCGAGCGGGCGCACCTGAGGACGCAGATGAGCGCGTACAGCGACAGGAGCGCGATGCCAGTCAGCGAGAAGCCCATGACACCACCCGCCTTGAAGGCAGTGTTGAACGAGTCGGTCCACCCGACGGTGGGGCTGCACGCGCCGACAGTGCAGCGCGCGTTGGAGAAGACGGCGACGCGCATGCCGATGAAGCCGCAGAGCATCGAGGTGACGGCACCCACGACGAACGACAGGCCAGAGAGCAGACCGGTAGGCCACGCCCACGACGCCTCGCTCGTCTTGTCACCCCACGCGATGAGCACTGACAGCGCGGGGAAGACGACGACGACGAAGAGGGCGCACAGCTTGTACTCAGCGTTCAAGAACGAGCTGGCGCCGATCGAAATGGCATTGTAAAGCTCCACGAGCTTCAGGTTCGACTCCTCAGACTCCTTGCTGCGCTTCGTGCCCGGCACAGAGGCGATGTCCAGCTTGACCGCGGCGACCTGGGAGAGGAGCAGGAGGGAGAAAAGGATGCCGACCACACCGGTGACGACGATGATGACCGTGGAGTTGTCCGGGCTCTTCGGCACGCAAGACTCGTGCAGCGTCGGCACACCCGCAAGGACAGTGTCCATGTTTATGCTTTCGGGGTCTCGCAAACCGCGCGAGAGTGGAATCGTGGCAAATGCACGCGCAAATCAAGCGATGCAATCCCGCGGCAATGAGTATCGTCAATCTAGCGCAATTAAAGAGCGCCAAGTGAACGTGGTCCACAAAAAGGTGCTAGAGCCCCCATCGCGTACGGTTTCACCACGAGTCGCCCGTGAGCCGTTTCCTCGCGCGAAACGTAATCTGCGAGCGTTCCGGTCACCGTGCGAAAGCAAAATCATGGGATCCTCCCTCGTGCTAAGCAACTTGCGACGCGAGAGGGAGGAGCGCGAGCCGAAGATGGTGGTACACTACAAGGTGCACAATCCTTGGGATTGGGACACGAAGGGGGGCACAGGAACACATTCAGCCCGGGATTGGTATGAGCCGGTATCCTTCTCGACTTCAACCGGCACCCATTTTTTGTGGCCACCATCAACCCCTAGACCTGCCACGCGCCACGCGCTGACGCCGCAGGCGCTGAGCCAGGTGGGGGAGGCGCTCGGAAATGGTCCGCCTATTATCTATCCGCGCGAACCAGCAGTGCCGGTCGAAGAGCCGTACATCGGCGCCAGGCATGCTGGCAGGCAAAAAGTGCGCAAGATGGAGCGCCAGCTCGAGGCGGAGCGGCAACGGACGCACTCAGCCCGCGCCAATCTCGAATCCACGCTGCGCTGGAGGCCTATTGACGACCGCGCCTATCACGACCCTGCGGGGGCCCCGTTCCGTCGCCCTACGTGAGCCCTATACGTGAGCCCGGCCATTGCCCATTGGCAGGCGTATAGGCGCTGGTTTAAGCTTTGTTGCTGATCACGGTTTTGCCAAGTAGAGCTCTAGTCAAGAAATTCATAACAAAGTCTAACCATAGGCACCGCTCGAAGGCACTCGCTAGCAGGAAAGGGGCGTCGAATATTGACAACGTCGGAACGTCAACGTGAGGCCGCGGATCCCGGGCACCCCCGGGTCCGCCGGGGGTTGGCCGCGCAATCGGTCCGCCCCGTCCGGCATATCATGCCATGATGATCATGCCGCATATGTTGCCGGTCGCAACACGCAACGCGCATGGCAACGCGCTTTGAACTTAAGTCGCGGAACTGTCGAACACGGGGTACACCACGCGCGTCGTGGACTCGTGGTACAGACGTCAAGACGGGTGCGGTACGGTACACCGAGACTACACTTCTTCTAAACGCTATGCGTGCACGAGAATCGCAGCACGCGCAGCACGGACCCCAACGACTCTGGCTGCACGCGCCGGCACGCAGCGCTGAGCGAGACCTCGCCCCGCGCGTAGCTGACGAGCGTGCACACCAGAGCGGCGTCCTCGCGGTGGCGCAGCCCATGACGCACCGCGTCGCTGAATGTGCGCAGATGCATCGCGCCGTCGCGGGCGTCAGCTCTCCCTTCAGCACCGGCCCGATGCACCTCACTCCAGCTGCCCTCCTCCTGTCGGCCGCCGCTGCTGCTGCTGCCGGCTAAACTGCCGGCACGGCTGCCGGAGAGGAGCGCGCGGATCAGTGCGGACTGCGACATGGTCTCTGGCGCTCGCTCGAGCAGCCACGCGAGCCAGGCACGGGCGGCGACCCCGCGGCCCTCGTCGCCATCTCCGAGCCGCGCGGATGGCGCGGCGGCCGCGAGCGCGCTGAGCGCCTCGATGGCCCGCACGGTACGCTCGTGAGCTCTGCTTCGCGCGGCATCCAGCTGAGAGGCCTCTGCCAGATGTGCCGTGCTCGCCTCCATGGTAGGGTTCCACAGCCTCTCCAGTTCATCTGCCCAGCGCGCGCTCGTGAGCGCTTCAAGCAGCAGCAGCATGCAATCGCCGCTGGCCTTATTTGGCAGTGCATCCAGCATTCGATCGCCCAGGACGATAGGCCACAGCACCCGCAGCACCGCCACGCGCGCCGCTTCCGCCGCCGCCTCGCCTGCCTCCACCTCTGCCGGGTCACTGCGGCGATCGTGACCAAGTTGTGAGTTGAGATGTGAGCTGGTGGCCTGCGGCCGCGCAGTGCTCCTCCATGCCTCCAAATGTGAGCGCATCGTCATCTCCGACCATGCCGCATCGAGGCGCCGGTGCGTCGCAATGGCAATCGGCGGATCGGTCTCCAGCAGCAGCTCGACGCCGTGACGGCTGCTTTCGAGCCGAAGCCGGGCCAGCTCGCGCCGCCGCGTGTGATCTGACAGCATGGCGCGATACATGCCGGTACCGCTCTCATCCACCTCCAACCTCAAAGACCTCAAGGCCGGGGGTGCGCCACCGTCGGCGCACGTCTGCACCACGTGGCCATTCCATAGCTCAGCGATCTGCACAAGGCTCCGCCAGCGGCGCTCGGGCTGCTCGCCCAGCGGCACGCCCAGCAGATGCGCGGCGAGCCGACTCACATTGCTCAGGCTTGGCGCTGCCTCGTACCGCTCGCCAGAGGGCGCCGTCGATAGGTATTCACAGCCGAGGATACCTTGGCACAGTGGGAACCACGCCGCACCGGCAGCGTGGTCGGCCAGTGCGCCGCTCGCGCGCTGCTCATAGTGCGCTCGCAGCGCGGCCGAGGCGCCCGGCGGCAGACGGCTCGGGTCGAAGGCGTGCCTCATCGGGTCGTACAACAGCAAGTCGAAGAGCTCACGCACGACCATCTCGACGCAATCGGGTCGCGCCTCGCCGCCGCCGACGGCATGGCGCTCGAGCGAGTTCGGGGGCTTGAAGGCGTGTACGTCGCCCAAATTAGCGGCGAGCACTTCCACAGCACGCGCCAAGCTCGGGCATGTCGCCCTCGACGCCGAAGACGCCGCCATCGACCCTGTTGGCAACGACGAGGAGGATGCGGAGATCGAATCTCGGGATGCGGAGATCGAATCCTCCGAGCATAGGATGCGTTGCGCCGCGGCCTCGACGGCGGCCGCGCTGGTCTCCGAGGGCACAAAGGCCGAGCGGCACCATTCCTCGGCTGCAGCGCCGTCGTGGGCGGTGAGAGTATCGCGCCACTCCGGTCTCAGAACTGCCACGTGTGTATCGAGGGCCAGCAGAAAATGCAGCAAGCACCGCTTGGACTGAGCGCGCTCCCAGACGAAGCGCAAGAAGAGCGGGACGGTCATCCCACGTGCGGGACTCGCCGCGAGCAAATCGATGAGCCGGCGGTAGCGCGCCAAAGAGACGCCCGTCCACTTGCCGTCCACGTGGTTCGATTCGATGCCTTGCGCTCGAAGCGTGGCCAGGACTGTGTCATCGGGCTTTGGTCGCAGACCAAGGCCAAGGATGTGGCCCGCAGCCGCGCTCGTGAGGTGCGTCGCAGCGTGCGAGCGAGAGCGCGACACGAGCGGCGGTGCGCCAGCACGCTGCTGGAAGTAGAGCTCTCGACAGAGAGCGGCCGCAGATGACCATTCGCAGTCGCGCTGCCCGGCCGACGGCATGGACATGAGGTTGGTGACGACCGTGGGCGCCGAGCGAGCGAGCAGGCCTACCGCTGGCGAAAGGGATAGGAACTTCGGCTGAAGAATCGTGGCCGTCTCGGCGACAAACCGCGAAGCGATCACCATGTTTGAGACAGCTTGAGGTGTGAACATTCAATACCTTCCTCAGCGCAGAGAGGAGGGGGAGGAGGGAGATTGGGATTGTCACTTGTGTTTTCACTGTCAATCCTTCCCTGTCCACTGTGAGGGCACGAAGAATGTGTTTTCCGCTTCCGGTCTCGCCGACACCTCCATGCCATCGACTATGCACTCTGCCGCCCACGCGCAGCAAGGGCAGGCGCCGCCTGGGTTGGCGGCGGACTTGGCGCTTGTCAAATCGCTCCCCGCCGAGCACGTGACGGCCTTCTGCGGCGTCGCGCGTCAGCTGTTGCGCGCGCCTGAGGACCCGGCAGTGTTCCGCAAGGCGGCGAAAGGGCTCGGCGTGGACCCGGACGCCGTGGCGGCTGCCGTGCGCGCTCTGTGCTACTTGATGGTGAGCGCAGCCCACGCCTCGCGGCCCGCCGAGGACTTGCTGCAGGGCCTCGCGCTCGAGCTTCCCGAGGAGACGAGCGCGGCTATCATCAGCTTCTATCAGGCAGAGGCGCCCGAAATGGAAATGGAGTTGCGCACAGGGCTCGCGCTGCCCGAGTACCGCGGCCTCGAATGGCGACTGCAGGTGGAGCTCGGCGGCCGGTACCGTTCGCGCAAGGCGCCTGAGGCGAGCTTCCTGCTGCGGTTGCACACAAGCGGCGGCCCCGAGGGCACGGCGGAGCACCTGATGCAGGCGGACCTGCCCAATCTGCGCCGGCTCGCCTCCGAGCTCGAGGAAGCACTCAAAGAGGATAAGTCGAGCCACTCGCGCCGCATTGCACGACGGCTGTGACACGCGCACGCGGTCGCCGAACCCTCGAGCGCGAGCACCACGCACTGTCTGAAGAAACCCTTCTCAGAAAACGATCTTCGTTTACGTATGTCCGTTACAATGTAGTCAAGTCACTGTCGGTCTGAGTTGCGGATGTAATTGTACGGTCCGAACTCGGCGCGCCGGACACCCCCCGGACGGTTGACTTGACGTGACTTGACTTTAGACTTACCTTGACGTGAGGTGACTTGACTTGACTTGACTTGACGAGAAACGACTTGACTTGACTTGACTTGTCTTTTCTTGACTTTTCGGGACGAGTTCCGTCAGATGCGCATGTTTGACCCACAGAGGTCTGCAACCCGCCCAATCGTAATCGCTTGCCGACCATCCAGCTTCTGGAGCACCTGACAACCTTCCATGGTCCGGATCGCCTGCGGCTCTCTGTGCACCTTCGCGACGGCGGCGCTCATAATGAGCGTGTGGTTAATCCTCGATGAGTTCAAGCCATCCGGCGAGGCGGGCGAGCACGAGGAGGGCTGGTGCCACGATGATCCTGCCTGGTCCGCCTACGGTGGCGGACTGTACACGTGCGCGTGGCTGGAAAAGTTTGATCCGGGCTGCCGCGCGAACCCGTGCGGCAGCGCAGCAGACTTTGGCCAATGCCGCGCATGCCCGCACGCCTGCCACAGATGCGCCTTTGCGCCCGTCGCGCCGCCGCCACTGCCGCCCTTGCCACCGCCGTCGCCGTCGCCGCCGCTCGTCATGTTTAACGCGGCACGCAACGTCACGAGCGCGGCGAGCGAGCCCGATGCCGGGCTCGATGCCGAGCTCGCCACCGTCGCGTTCACGGTCGGCGCGCTCCTCGCCGCGGCGGCCCTTGGGTTGGCGGTCGGAATACTTGAGCAGCGCTCAGACGGCAACAGCCTACTGATGGCGCGGCGGCTCGCGTTCGCGCTCGTGGGCGTTTACCTGCTGGTAGGGTACCTGGCGGTGCGTGTGATGAACATCGCGCCTGAGCGGTGCATCGTCGCTTACCAGCGCATCGTTCCGTACACACGTGCCTCTGCAGAGCTGGGAGAGGTGATCCGCTTTCGATACTCGCAGACGCACGAGGTGTACGTGGTGCTGATCACCGAGCACTCGTTCGACCTGTTCGCGCGCTCGTGCTCGCCCTACTCGCTCTGTCTCTCGCTCGGCTTCTTTGGGCTCTTCCTCCACCTCGCCGTCGCTCGCGGTCTCCAAACGAGGACACGTGAGACTCGACGGCAGCAGAAGATTTTGGAGCGCGTCATCGACGCGCGTAACGTGACGACCATCGCGCAGCTGCGCGTAGTGGCCGCCGCGCAGGCCGCCGCCCTGTGCAGCGACCAGCTGCCCGACTCGACGCCCGCTCACGACGACGCCCAGGGTGCCGCGGCACCAGCACCGGCACCGGCGCCGGCGCCGGCGCCGGCCCCAGCGGAGGTGGATCAAACCTCGTCGACGCTGACAGCGATTGGGCCGACGTACTTGCATTCTTTCCAAGGGGAGGCCTTCAGTCCTCGCGCCTGGACCGAGGCACCCGAGTGCCCTATCTGCCTGGAAGCCTACGAGGAAAACGAGGAGATTATCGTGTTGCCTTGCCGACACATGCTCCATCGTGCGTGCCTGCTCTCTTGGACCCGAGCGCGCATGATCTCGACAAGCTGCCCCCTCTGCAAAGCGCCGTTGCTGCCCGACGGCGTGATGATCGACGACGAGTGTGAGATGCCGCGCTGCTGCCTTATCGTTCACCAGATCCTCGTCAGCGCCCCCTTCGCCCCGCAGCCCGAGGCGAGGCCCTCCGCTGGTACAGCCATGGTCTGACCAAGAGCCAGGGCCGGGCCCCGGGCCGCATTTCAGCGTTGTGGCACGCCATTCCGTTTCAGAAATAAGGGTAGGTATCCGGAAACTGCTAATGTGCTAAATTAGCCGATGTCTGATCGGCGTCGATATCAGACGATGCCTAGATCAAAGACAAAGTCGATAGCGTGCGCATTTGTGACGCGTTTGACACACAGCGGCTCTTCTTCAACACCTACACTACGAGAGCCGTTGGTACCTGAGTGTAGTGTGCATGGTGGATTGAGACTCCTAGTCTTCCTTCTTACTGCTTCTGCTCTCCAGCTTTGCCTGGAGCTCAGCGCAGTGACGTTCGTTGGTATCCAGCCTCACGGCAATGCGCTCCAGCGCGGATCGCAAAGTCCGATTTTCGTTTGCCAGTGTTGCCAGCTGCTCATGGAGGGGCGAAACAGCAGGTGTGGCATTCTCGATTGGCGTGTCAGTGCTGAACGGAGCCGCTCCGTCCATTCCAATGCGCAATGCAATGGGCCACACAACAGCAATCACAACAACGAAAAAGACTGCTAGCATTAGCCCTTGGGCAGTTTCTGCTTGGATCCCGTAAGCTCGTGCGAAGGAGTCGGCCATGCCTTGGAGCAGAACTTTCAGAGGATCAGGTTTCGGTGTCGTGGATGGCAGGAGCTTTTCCATCTCAGAAGGGTGCGGGCGAGGCAGACCCGGACCTCGAGCTCGCCTTTCCGGGGTCCGTTGGCTGTGAACATTGGCTGTGAACTGGACTGGTTCGGCCGAACTCGGAATCTATGGTAGGGCACGCAGGATTAGGTGTAGAGGAGGGGCGTGGGCCTCCAATAGTTTGGGGTTCGTCGAGGTAGTCCCTCGTGCTCCTTTGGTGTGTTCACGCTGAACGGCTGAAGGGCGTGAAATGCAATGAATGAAAATCGAAAAGTGAGGACACACAAAGGCCGTTCCAGAAGGTGTGATCTGGTGAGCGTCTCCACCGAGTACATGTATCAGACTCATTGCGGTACGGGGATGGTCACCTCGAGGACTTCCGTTACTTCCGTTCTCACCAGTCGTTCGCCGCTGAGCTTCCAGACGCAGAGCTTGACCATGCAGACTGTGCCAGCGAGTGCGAAGCCGGCGACGTTCGGAATCCATATGGCCGACAGGCCCGCCGTTAGGCCGTAGACCGACCAGAAGAAGCTGCACAGCGAGCCCGTGACGGCCAAAGGCAGTGAGATCTTGCGCGCATCTCGTGTCCTCACTGCCCTCACGGCTTCGATACAGGGAGAGGAGAATTGGACGATGCATAGACAAATGCAGGTGTTCCCTAAGATGGTCCCACGAAGTGTGTGGTCCTTTATCACGAAATCGCTGACACAGACCAGCAGCAAGACGAGCAGAAGTAGAATGCCACCGATCGTGATCCACTCGGTCATGGCGGCCGTTCGAGGATCATCACAGAGACGAAGAGCAGTGATGACGCAGAATGCGTTGCCAAGCACTGGGAGGATGTTTCCCACAAACGGCCAAGGATCACCGATCACCGTGCCATAGAAGCACCAAGCGAAACACGTCGTGAAGGCCACCGGGTATGGCACGGGATCCACTGAAAGCTTCCCCACCTTACGATCATTCATCATCGTAGGGACCGCCGCAAACCCGAGGAAGAAGCCCAGGATACTACCGGCCGTTGGCATCACGACAGAGAACCACACTGAGTCATCGTCGATGGTCGCTGTCATACCGTCAATACTTGTTGAGCTATGTGCTCGTTTTTCACGAAAAGGTCAGCTCTGAATCGACACACACGAACGCGCTCCGAACGGTCATAGTTGCGTGCGAAAAGGTCAGCTCTGTACGATGCACATGGCCGGCACCGCCAACGGAGTTGGCATCACCCTATACCGGCTGTGGATCCACACCGAGGTTGACAAGGACGACAAGGGCAGCTACGGTGATGTGAGCATCTGCCTGCATGGCGCGCTTGGCAGCGTGTGGCTCGAGCAACTGCATGCGTGCCAGCCTTCCGCTGGCCGGCTCTTCCCAAGCGCAAGTGCTGCGTCGAGTGCCTGTGAGCGGTGCGAGATCTATGTGTCCGCGAAGGAGGTGGGCACCCTCTATCGCATCACCGTTGCGTACGCTCACGGTGATTCTGGCTTCAACTGCCGGCCGTGGCGCCTCTCACAGGTGGCCGTGCGCAACGGCAGTGATGGCATGGTGTCAGTCTTCCCGGGCCCGCAGCAAGCGCTCGAGGGCCCAAAGGCCTTGCTGGAGCTCGTTCCGCGGCTCTCATGGCACGAGGATCTCTACGGCAACTGCGCCGAGGCGCCGCCGCCTGTACCCGAGACGGGCCAGTGGCACTGGCCGGCCTCGCCGCCAGCGCCGCCGCTCACAGCGGCGGGTGGCGACGAGGCGAAGCAGCGCTCAGTTCAGCGCTCCGAGCACGACGCGCTGCAGCTGGCCATCTACAACGCCGTTTGCGAGGAGGAGATCCTTCCCTTGATGGACGCGGTCCTGCACGACCTGAGCATGCGGCGCACACCAGGCACCTTTCTGCATCGTTGCATGCAGGCTGCCACGGGCACCCTGCCACGTGCGGTGCCCAGCACGGCGTCGAGCACAGGCAAGCCGCCCTTGCCCAAGCCGAGACTGAAGACCGCAGTGCCTTCGGCCCCAGGCCCAATAACGAACCCGACCACTGGCGCGACCGCAGACACGGGTGCTGGCGTGGCCATCGGCGCCATCGCAGTGCCTCGGGTGTCGTTTCAAGACGATGTTGACGAACCCGGCGAGAGGAGGTCGTTTCAAGACGATGTTGACGAACCCGGCGAGAGGAGGTCGTCGAGCAGCAGCAGGAGGAGCAGCGGCGGTAGCAGCAAGGACACCGAGCGAGAGTTGCAGGAGGCGTACGCGCGGATCCGGCGCCTCGAGGAAGAGAAGTCGGAACTTATGGCGTCCTCACGATCGAGCACCCGTTCCCGATCCAACCGACGCGATGGCAAGGGCAACGCTAGCGCCTCGAGTGCGTGTGTCCTCTCGTGACGACGCGCGAGCGAGCGAGCGAGGCGCGACCAGACGCCGACGGCTCGTGTGTTTCAAGTCGAGTCACTTATTAAACAACAGACAACCTTGTGCAGTGGCCAGGATGACTCGTGTAGTGAAGTGCTCGCGACGACGCTCTTTATCCATGAGGGGTGGAGCCGTCCTGCTTCTCGTGTGCCTGTTCTTCAGCTGTTCACGCGCTGCCTTTGCGCCAGCACTGCTGCAGCCGGAATTGTATGACGCGAAAAGCAGGGATATCACCGTCGCATCAGTAGCCAATCAGTCCGCCACGCCACGAGCCAACGAGCCTGCAGTGACGATGGAGGAGAAGCACCTATCCGAGGCGGCCTCGGCCCAAGCTGATCGTGCTGTCGAGGAGCTAGAGTTGCTACGCGATGAAACTTGGCGCAATGCTCGCGGCTCGCTTGCAATCGCGTCCGACCCGCCGATTCGGTCCGGAGCGGTGTTTGAGATGCTCTCAGCGGAGACCGAGCGCTTTGCGCAGCTGGAGGCGTCGATCAAGGCTGCCAAGGCGAAGCAGGCGCACGCGCGTCGCGTCGCAGAGCTCACCGGCTCCGCATGGGACGCGCACGAGGCGTTCAAGCTCAAGGAGCTTCGCGAGCAGCAGGCGGAGTTCCGGGCCGAGGAGGCCAAGGTGGCGAGGACGGAGGCCGCAGCGCTCGAGCGCGAGTATCTGAAGGAGCTTCGACTTGAGAAGGCCCGCAAACTGTGAGAAGCGCGAGATATTCTGGTGGTCTGGAACTGGATCTCGCTCCGCCAAACACCAGCATGACATCTCCGAAGTTGAGGTGATGAGGGCGGTTCAGAGCACACTCACGACTCAGAGGGCGGACCGCACCTTAATGAACTCAACTTACAAGCTTGTAGTGAACCTACTCGCGCACACACCCGATTTTCTTGACAAAAACATGTTTAGTGTTTGGCATGGTGTTTGGAGTTTGGCGAAATCGAAAGCGAACCCAACCTCAGTTGGCCGCGGACCACTTTATTAACCACTTAGTCGACGACAGTTAAATCTTAAAAAGCGATGCGTAGCCGGTTAAGCATAACGCATTAGCAAACGCACATTTGTCGGGCGAAACGGGATCGTTGTCGGGACGTTTCGCGGTCTCAGACCACGCTTCACGTTGTAAACTGCAATAGTGCAATTCTCCAAAACATGCGCGGGTTGCATCGCATGATACACTACACATCTAGACTCTTCGAAAATCACGGTTAACGCTCTGTGACTGTCCACTGCCCGAGAGCGGTGGGACACAGACTTCACGATCATGTCACGACCATGTAGGCATGTACCAAACATGCGGCGCGGGTGCCATGCGGACAGATCGTAATCAAGAATCAAGATGCACAACGCCCGGCCGCTAAAACTCTATGTCATTGTACGTTGGTGTCATTACCGCCCAGCGCCCGCGCTTGATTCCAGCTTTCAGGCATCCAGAGACAGTCCCGGAGCCTCTTTCGTCACCGGCCTTGGCAGCCTGGCGGGGACGGGCATACTGGGCTCCATACTGGGCTCGGCCGCGGCCGGCGGCCTTGGCGGCGGCCTTGGCGGCAGCCTTGGCGGCGGCCTGCTTTGTTGCTGCATCTGCTCGTACGGGGGGATGTAGGCGGGTTGCCGGCCCAGCGTAATGGACTTGGCGCGCTCGGATGCCAAGGCACTCGGAGCCCGCCCCAGACCGGACGCGTTTTGCTTGTCCCTGGCAGCCGTCAGTGCGGACACATCCGTCGTCGCTCGCGGCAGCTCCCTCCTTGCGGCTCCTCTCTGACTGCATGCTGGCTGCGCCCTCCTCAAGAGGGCATCCGCCCCTACTGCCATCTCCTTGATCTCCGTGCGGGCCCTTGATGAGGTGACAGCCTGGGGACTGAGCGGCCGGGCCTTGGCGGGATTCGAGATAGACTGCGAATGGGCCGAGAGGTCCGTGGGAGATCCAGGCACCGTCACGGTCAATTCTTCGAACACCGCGTCCAAGGAGACCGACACTGGCCGTCCGGACGTCACGGGCACCTGGAGCTGCGAAGGTTGGCCGTTCCGCTGCGACATCTGGCGCTGACCTTTCTGGCTCGCATTTGAGAGACGGCCCGGCTCGGCTGGCTTGACGGTCGGCCTCGGGCGGTCGGTGGCCGGCGTGGCGAAATAGCCAGCGAGCTTCGGCTGCTCAGCAGGGTCAGCTGGGCGCATCGATTGGCTCCCAGCCCTATTGGTGGCCCCTGTGGGCGCAGCGACAGGCAGACCACCGGCCATCTTGACTCCCATGCTGGCCTTCGCCTGCGCGACGTAAGCCTTTGCATTGCCGGGCTTCGTGGCCCGTCTCCCATGCATCTTAAAGAATCGCGTCCTCCACCTATCCACGTGTTGCCGAATCATCTCCATCGCAAAGGGTAGCGCCGCTGAGTTGGCGCCACCGCTGGCGCCCTCGAAAGCGTCGGGAATGCCGTCGCCATCCGCGTCAAGGGCGCCGGCAGCATCCGCAAGATCTTCATGCTTGAAGCTACGCTGCACGAGTGCGTCGAGGACATCTTGAAAGCTCACCTCTCCATTTTCATCTTGCTGTAGCTTGGTCAAGACGCCGTTCGGCGCGCGTACATCGAGGCCAAGGACAACCTTGATGGCCAACTGCCGCTTGGGCCGGTGGCTCACGATGCCTTTGATGCCTAATGGAGTTGGCAAGGCGAGGATCAGATCGGGCAACTTCGTGGACGGGATCCGATTGTCCGCATCCGGATCGAACTCGCCCCAAACCTCTTTGAACGTCTCCATGTCGTCCTTGGACACGAGGTCGGAGCGCACTTGACCGAGCGTCGAAAAGTTCTCGAGGATCACAGCAACGACCAGGTTGAGCACGACCATGCTCCCAAGCACCATGAACGAGACAAAGTACGGAATCGCAATAGGACCGCCGCAGTTGCCCTCCGCGGCGGAGCATTTCCCAGAGTCCTCGGTCACAAGCGCGTCGACCATCATGCCACTCCAGTTGTCGCCGGTGAGACACTGCACTAGGAGCAGCATCGAGCTGCCGAGCGTCTTGAAGTTGCGCTTGTCGGTCATGTTCTCTTGCGCGACCACGAACGTGAACAGGTTGACGCCGAGCACCCCATACATGAAGACGACGAGCGTGAGGACGCCGCCTACGTTCATGAGCGGCGGGAACGAGATGACGAGCGTCATGATCAGATCGCGGATCCGCCGGGCGCCCGGGCCCTTGAGCAGCCGCAAGATGCGAAGGATGCGGAGCACGCGCAGCACCCGCAGCACCATCGGCGGGATGGGCAGGAACTGCTCGAGCAGCTCGGACGCGAACTGGTCGAGCAGCGAGGTGCACACGAGGGTGAAGTCGAAGCGACACCAATTGTCGCCAAAGTAGGTGTACGGCCCGAGACCAATGATCTTCAAGGTGAACTCGATATAGTAGATGTACGAGAAGCACATCATGGCCTTGTTGTACCGAGTGAAGTTGACCTCGTCGTTCTCAATGCCCCAGTAGTCGCACGCCATCACAAACACATTGGCGACGATGACGCCAATGATGAAGGTGTCGAAGGCTTTGCTGGTGACGATGTGGAAGAAGATTGCGCGAAAGCAGTTCGCGGGCGGCTTCGTCACCTTCTCTGGCTGTGCCATGGCCTTCATCTTCATCGTCTCGACCCACTGGGCCTGCTCAGGCGTCATCGTCGCGGAGCCTCCCGATTCGGCAATCGCCTCGTTCTTGATGGCCGTGAACTGCTCGACAACGACGCCGACGAAGAGGTTGATGGCGAAAAAGTTGCCGATGAACATCCATAGAACGGCGAAGATGGCGGCCGCTCCGGAGTCGTTACGGATGGGAGCCCGCCCTGGCTCGGTCGCATCCATCAGCCCGAACATGATCACATCCCAACCGTCGCCCGTCATCATGACGAACAGGAGCATCATCGCCGAGCCAAAGGAGTCGAAGGAGCCGATCACCGGGTTGGCCCAGTGCACATAGACGTGGCCGCCGCCGGCGGCGCCACCGCCCTTAAGGCGACGCCGGTGCGACGTCCATCGCGTGTCATCATGGGGCCACCCGTTCATCAGCAAGCCACCCGCCGAGGCCGCAGCCGTCGCCACCATACCTGCCATATTCGGCATCGACGAGCTCTCTCCGAGGCGGCGCTCGATCGACTCGAGGTCGAGGCCACCGGGCGCTTCGAGCTCAAGAAGGTTGTCGGCCGGCGGCTCGTGGCACTCCTCGGCGGTCATGATCGAGGGATCGGAGCACGTGCCGAGAGCACCCATGAAGATCTGCATGCCCAGGATCGCGAAGACGAGCTGAAAGGCGAGCACGACCCCGACGACGTTGCCGACGGCGGGCATCGACTGGAAGAGCGAGACGATGACGAGCTTCATCCCAGGGCTCCGGGCGAGAAGGCGCAGCGGGCGCAGCACACGCAGGATCCTGAGCATCTTCAGCTTCGCGAACATTGGGAAGAATTCGGATAGGAGCACTAAGAAGGAGACCGTCACGATCACCAGGTCGAGCAGGTTCCACGCACTGGTCACGTAGGTGCCCTCGCCGCACGCGAAGCCGAAGCTGACCACCTTGGACATCATCTCGCAGAAGAAGAGGGCCGTCCAAAAGTAATCGAGGTAATGAAGTGTCGTCGCGAGCGTCGAGTCCGGATCGAGGCGGGGTACGTCGAGGGCGAGGCAGATTGAGCTGGCGATGATCGCGAGCACGATGACCTGGTCGAAGATCGGGTCGGCGACGAGCGCCTGGCAGCCGAGCCGGAAGCAGTTGCGCGGGCCGAACACGAGCATCGAGTAGTCGCGGGGCCACTTTGGTCGCGGAAGAGGGGGAGGGGGCGGGGGCGTGACGGTGGCGCTCGAGACGACGTTGAGAGAGAGCAGCTCGGAGAGAATGGGCGCATCGGCCGACGTGATGCTCGTGCTCCACTCGGTCGAGCTCATCAGGCTCGAGACCATCTTGTCATCGCCCCAGATGAAAAAGTCAAGTGTGACCGTCGGACGGCTCGGCATCTTATCGCTCACAATGAGCCCGACGCTCTGCGCTGGCACTCCGACGGCCGCGCCGAAGCGAGCACAGAGCTCCTCGCGCGTATCGTCGGTGTAGTCGGCCGCCCGACCCTCCGCCTCAAGCGACGTCTTCAAGGTGAGAAGCACTGCGCCTACGGCGGGCGTGGCGCCCTTTTCGGCCGCGTCGTCATTCTTCTCATCCCCGTTGGCCGGATCCGTTTCGGCAGGCGCTGCCTGTGCGTCCCCCTCCTCCTCGTCGGGGCTAGCGAAGGCGTTGAGCAGCACCGCAACGAAGAGGTTGACGATGACGAAGCAGCCGACGATGACGACGATCACGCAGTAGATGATGGCTGGACCGCCAACGATGGCATATGCAGGTTGCACGATGTCCACCCAACCGCCCGTCATCATGATGAAGCAAGTCAGCATCGCCGGTACGAAGTAGTCCCAATGATATCGAGGGCGCTCCTCAAGGTCGTCGGGGCAACTGCCGCCCGGGCACACCTGGTTCGAGTAGCCCGTGCTCGGCGCATAGATGCCCGCGAAGAGCGTCATGCCGAGCAATCCAAAGATCAGAAGGACGAGACCCATCAGGACGCCGATGTTGCCCAGCTGCGGCAGCGTCTTACCCAAAGTGACAATGATCTTGTACAGGCCCTTCCACGACTTCATCAGGCGCAAAATGCGCAGGATACGGAGCATTCGCAGAATGCGGAGGAAGGAGAAGTTGGCGCCGGGCCCCGCAATCAGCGTGATGACCATCTCGAAGATCGACAAGGAGACGATGGTCCCGTCGAGTTGATTCCACCCATCAGCCCAGTAATTGGCGCACCCGATGCCGAGGAGCTTGCCGAACATCTCGATGATGAAGGCCCAAGAGACCATTGTCGCCTTGTTCTCGAGGTCCATGGCGTACTCCTCGCTCATCCCATAATAGGGCGCGCACATCAGGTACAAGTTGTACACCACCAGCCCCGTCGAGAGGTTGCCGACCAGCTCGCCGGTCATAAACTGGCCGAATTTGTCCCGCACCGTGCCGGGCGCGGGCGCGCAGTCACAGCAGCCGCGTTCCTTTGCGACCTCCTCACCCACCACAGTGAGGTCCGACTTTTCGGTGCCCTCCTTGAGTAGCGCCTCTTCCTCCGTTGGCCCCGGGGGCGCCGGGACGGGCGCGCCGCCCCCCATCGCGAAGGCGGCGAACTTTGCAAGTTTGGCCGCCTTCAGCGCCTTATCGATGGCGTCTTGCTCCTGAGCCTTGACGAACTCGTCCACGATGACGGCGAGGAAGAGCTGCACGACGAAGATGCCGCAGAGCATCGCGATCAGCAGAAAGTAGATGAACACAAATGGGTTGAAGGACGCCATGAGGGCATACATCGGGTCGGTCCACGTATCAAAGGTGGTGCCCTGCAAGATGATCAAGAAGCACTTGCCAATGTCGTCGAAGCCCAGCAGGCCCGTGTTGAGATTCTCGTCGAAGTACGAGCAGGTTGTATCCGCAGGACACAGCGTCGGGTCGTCGTTCGTCTCCGACCCGTCCCCTCCGCTCGCCCCGCCGCCCTTCATCCGACGGCGCTGCGCCTCCGCGTTCTTAGTCGGATTGCACGCCTGCCCCGTGTCATACAGTTCCTGATACTCGGGCGTTCCGACGGCAGCCTCGCTGTCGTCGCCATCGTCAGCCTCGCTGCTCCCACCTGCACCCCCTCCGTTGCCTTTGAGGCTTCGCCTGTGAATGTGAATGGCGAGCTTCTTCGCGAAGCCGGGGGCATCGGCTTCCTCGAAGAGCGCGTGCAGATCCCACAGTGGCGCCGCTGCTGCCGCTGCTGCCGCTGAAGTCGCTGCCGCCACCGCCGTGCTCGCGAATGAGGAAACGCCGCGGGCCGCGTGGACGTCCACAAGGGCGTCGGACGACGCTGTGAAGAGGTCGGAGGACGCTGTGAAGAGGCTTCCCGACACGTTGCGCACGGGCGTGTCGTCCTCGACGAGGAGTCCCCATGGCATCGGCAGCGCCTCAAGCCTCCGTCGGGCATCGGACACGGGGTGGCCGGGCGTCTCGACGAAGCCCTCGGACGCGCACCGGTAGTGCAGCGCGCCCTTGAAGAGCTCCATGCCCACGATGCCGAAGACAAGGAAGATGAAGGAGCAGAGAGCGACCACGTTGCTCAGCTTGGGGAAAGCCGCCATGATGGCGGAGATCATCTGCGGCATGCCTGGCACGCGCTTGAGAGCGCGCAGAGGCCGCAGCGCGCGCACCGAGCGGATGGCCGACGTGTTGCCGAAGGTTTCAGGGAAGAGGATGGGCAGCCACGCAAGCGAGACAACAATGAAGTCGAGCTGGCACCATGCGTCACGCAGGTACGTGCCCTCCTGAAACAGGAAGCCGTACGCAAAGATCTTGGACACGAGCTCGAATGTGAAGATGTACAGATAGATCCACTCCATGACACCGATGAACGCCGCCTTGTTGGTGCAGCATGGATCCAGCGGCGACTGCCACGCCATCGTGGCACAATTGCAAAGGATGGTACACAGGATGAGAGGGTCGAACCACTTTGCCTCAATGATCCTGATGAAGAGCTTGCGAGGCTGAGTGTAGACGCGCAGGCAGCAAAGCACGGAGCCAAAATACTCTTTGCCGCTGGGCCCGACAACCTTCTTGGAAGGAGGATCAGCGTCGAGGGCGTCGAGGCCGGAGGCCTTAGTTGTGAGCATTATATCTGTGGGTTGTATCTACCGGGTTCTGAGGTCGCTGGCGGCAGGCAAGACAAACGGGCACTAGTTGCTCGCGTCCTTGCTCAGCTCCGCTGCCCGACTGTCTTGTGAGCCCTGGCCGGACCACAGCGATTCGAGTCGTTTTTGGCTTCTGCAGTTGAATCTGGAAGCCACGGTTTAACGTGAATGCGCAAGTTTGGCGCAAGGTGTCCTCTTTTAAGGGGGGTTCCCACGCCGAGTGTGAGAGCCCGCATGAGTGTCCGTCGCGAGGGGGGCAGATTTAAATTGGGAGTGGGGAAGTTGTGGGGAACAGTAACCTTTTCCCATGTTCGGCCCCATCTCCCTGCTCGCCTCAGAGCTTTCGGCGGGGCGCACGACATCGCGCAAGCTCGTCGAGACCGCGCTCGCGCGCATCGCCGACCCGAAGCTCGAGGGCTCGCGCGCTTTCATGAAGGTATACTCGGACGCCGCGCTCGCGGAGGCAGACGCGTCCGACCGCCTGCGTGCTCTCGGTGTCGTGCGCTCGCCGGTCGAAGGCATCCCCATCTCGGTCAAGGATCTGTACGACGTGTGCGGCGATGTCACCCGCGCGGGAAGCGTCGCGCTCGCCAGCGATCCGCCAGCCAAAGCGGACGCGACGGCGGTGGCTCGGCTGCGTGCTGCGGGTGCGGTCATAGTGGGCCGAACGGTCACTGTCGAGTTCGCCTTTGGCGGCGTCGGGCTCAACCCGCACTACGGCACGCCCAAGAACCCGTACGACCGTGCCAGTGGCGGGCACATCCCGGGCGGCTCGTCGGCCGGAGCGGCCGTCTCCGTGGCCGACGGGATGGTGGCCATGGGCCTGGGCTCTGACACGCGCGGCAGCGTACGCATCCCGGCGGGCCTGTGCGGGATCGCGGGCTTCAAGCCGACGCAGCGGCGCATTCCGCGCGACGGCTGCTTCCCGCTCTCGTACACGCTCGACTCGGTCGGCCCACTCGCCCGATCCATAGGCTGCTGCGCCGTGTACGACGCGATCTTGGCTGCAGACGGGGCGGCGAGCTCCGCGGCGGCACCGCCCGCTCTCAAACCGAGCTCGCTGCGTCTCCTCGTGCCACGCGCATCGCTGCTCTTCGCCGACCTGCAGCCGGCCGTCAGCGACGCCTTCGAGCGCGCCCTCGACGTGCTGCGGGCGGCGGGTGCAACGCTCGTGGAGCCGCCTGCGGCGGAGGTGGAGACGGTCATCGCGCGCGCGCATGCCCTCTACAGTGGCGGCGGGTTCGCTGCGCCCGAGGCTTGGCAGATCCACCGCGCGCGCTTCGCCGCGCAGAAGCATCTGTATGACCCTCGCGTCGCCGTGCGCATCGCGCCGGGCGAGGCTTGCTCCGCCGCCGATTACGTGCAGCTCGGCTTTGATCGAAATCTCGTGATCAAAGGTATCGAGGCGCTCATGCAGGGGTGCGACGCGATGGTGCTGCCTACCTGCGCCATCACCGCGCCCACGATCGCCGAGGCCGACAGCTCGGACGCCGCGTACGGTGCGCTCAATCTGCTGCTGCTGCGAAACACGGGGCTCATCAACATCATCGACGGTTGCGCTGCCACGGTGCCGTGCAATCGCCTGGGCGAGGCGCCTGTGGGCTTCATGGTCGCTGGATTGGCGATGTCCGACAAGCACATCCTTTCCGTCGCGCAGGGCATCGAGGCAGCCTTCGCAGAGGCCCTCGCGGTTCCTCTATGAGCACTCCCTCCTGGGGATGATGCGAGTGCGTGTCCGTGTGGGCTCTGGCCTGCTCTGGGGTCTGGGCTGATCTACTTGTCAGTTTTCGGCGGTCTCATTGAGACTTGCAGGGACTCCGTTGAGACCTGTTCAGCGTGTGTCTGTCCTCTGGTCTACGTCAAACTGTTTCGGGCTGTTGTACACACGTATGTGTGCTCCTGGGTCCTTGGTCCTGCCGCGCAGACTCTGAACCGACTTGACAACGGACTAACCGATTGACTTGAATTTGAACTCGGACGCAGCCACACGCACACGCGCACGCGGTCGAGCAGTTCGGGATCGCGCGTCGCGCGCAAGTGCGGCGCCGAACGCTGAAAGCGCTAACGGACGATCATTGATATCTCACGCCTCGGGCCTCTTGCATTATCGAGTAGCACGCCTCGATGCGCCGCGTCCGCTGCGCTATGTTGACTGGCCAGTCAGCCAAGCACGTTTACTCGAAATCATCGAGGGGATCACGTCCCGTGTGTTGAATACCTCTCCGCGCGTGGGGCAAACGTCTCCGAATGTGACAGATGTGAGCAGAGTGGGCATACCCACGACATGTTATCTTTGTCGTCATTCTTCTTGGCCGGCACGAGCCGCGAGTGAGCGGTATGCCCCAATTTTGTCATCATCGTTGTCATTTTCTTGGCTGCGTGAACGGTGTGCCCCTATTGGCTTGAAAGCGCGCACGCGAGGGCCCGTGCTTGGCCATGTGACATCCGATTTTGCGCTCGCTCGCATTCGCGAAGCCACGAACAGGGGCGTTGAAGAGAGAGTGCTCGCTTTGAAACTCGAAAACGCACCTTAAAATGGGCGAACGTCCATCCAGCAAATGTGCAATGGAATGTGGTGCAGTGGAAACAGAGATTTCAAATAGCGCAGCAACTGTGGTTCGAGATTCACCTGTGGGACGACTTAACTTGGACAATTGACTACGACGCAAACGAGACCAGCCCCCTTACCCACGATTGTGTGGCCACCGATCAGAGCCCTGGCCAGTCCCCCTCACGCAAAGCGGAGCTAAGGATTAACCGTCGAATGGGTTGGGTAGGGGCTAGGGCATCGTTTTGTTCCGTTCAAATAAACCGTCTATTCCACCTAAAATGCCCCACTATTCTCGTCTCCTCTCCACTTACCCACGCAATCGCGCCGCCAAGACCGGCGAGGGTGCCCCTCTCTCAGTGCGTATTCCTGTGTGTCAGCAGACAGTTGGCATTCGCGGGCGTTCTGTAGTCGTAGTTGTGGATCCACACGTTGGACGCATACTTGACGCTCGCCTTTGGAGGAAGCCCCTCGTGGTTTGTCATTGGCTCATCTCGGTCCGGTTCGGCGTCCATCACAGACGGCCACAGCACGGCGTGGCCCTTGCGCGCAGGCATGACGACGCCCAGGTCGGCAAAGTGCGTACCGCCGCCCGGCTCCTCCTGCCCCTCGTCCACGTCGTTCAGGTACATGAAGAAGGTGTAGACGCGCGCGCCCTGAGGTGTGAAGAGGCCCGAGTTCTGGTCATGGTGCACCTTGTAGAACTGTCCAGGCTCGTATTTGAGGATCTGGAAGGGCTCCATGTAGCGCACCTGCGACAGTCCAGGCGAGGCCCAGGGTCAAGGCCAGGCCCAAGGCCAGGGCCAGGGCCAATGTGACGATCGGGGTGATGGTGAGCGTGATGCGATGTGAGACTAGAGATGGGAGCGCACCTGTGATCGCGTCACATTCGCAATGCGCTCAGCGACGATCTGCGTGAGTCGGTGTGCCTCGCACTCGTTGCCGGAGCACCAGCACTGGTAGCTCGTGCGCACGGGCGAGAGCTGGTCGCCCGCGAGCGAGCGGTCAAAGTGCTGCTTGCATGTGGATGTGAACGCCTCGGCCTCCTCGTCGGACACAAAGTTGCGAAGCGACATGACCCATGGGGCGTTCGGCCCGTGGGGACCCCCAGGCCAGCTGAGCGGTTTTGGATCGTACTGCGGAAACTCGTGCCAGATGCGCGTCATCGTGCGGTTGATGTCGCCTGGGAGCACCGTCGGTGGCGTGTTGGGCGGCCGGTCGCAGGACGCACGCTTGCTGGCGCATTTCTCGCACGCCACTGGGCAATTGTCCATCATGTAGCCAGGATTGCGCGTGCACTCGCCATTGTCCTTCCACATGACGCAGCTGTTGTGCTTGTCCTCGCACCCGAGCGCGTCTTGCAACAAGGACTTCCAGCGACAAGCGTCACAACTCTTCATGCAGCGAATCAGCATCTCGCCCTTGTTGCTGTGGCACTCGCCCTTTGCAGCACGCTGCTCGCACTCGTAGCCCTCTTCGTCGTTGCAGCCTATGCGCACGTTCGGCTTTTTGAAGCCGCCGCACATGCCGCACGACCGTTTGCAGCTCTCGCGCATGTACGCAGGATTCTTCTCGCACTCACCGTCCTCGGCCCACATTTTGCAGTTTTCGAGGTTGCCATCGACACAGGTCGAGGAGAAGGCCGAGGTGATGGATGCGGTGCGGTTGAACAGATTATTGAACAGCCGACCAAAAGCACTGGCGCCGCCCACGGACGTGAGCAACAGCAACAGCACGGCGGGCGACATGGATATGTGTCTGCAAGATATGTTGTGCGTCCAAAAGTGTACTTTGCCGTTCGCGATTCGACGGTTACATGCGATTCACAGTCAATGTTTATGACTCGACACCCAAGACACCGGACCGGCGTACATACGTGTGCGGTTACAACTAGCTCGGGGACCCCTGGACCCCCTTATCACAGCCATACTCGGTTCACACGTTGAAGATGCAAAAGCTCCCCTTAGGGTTAGGCTAAGCCCGTAAGCGGCTTAGGAAAGCTCTCGGAGTCTGAGCAACCCGGGGGTACTGTGGCGTCGACGCCCACTACATGTAGGAATACATGTACAAACCAACACACTGTGAACGGGACAAGCCAACACAGAACACACCCCTCAGCCAACACACTCCGTCAGGTACAAGCCAACACACAAGCCAGTTTTTTTCCCCTCATCACCACTTATCCCAAGAATCATCCAGCACCTTTTGGGCGGCTGGTTTCTTGGGAGCCCCGCCCGTTGGCGGGTTGAGCATCGCGAACGGGTCGAGACCCGCCGCGCCGCCCATTCCGCCCCCACCGCCGCTCGCCGGCGGACCCATCGGGGCCATGCCGCCAATGCCGCCCATGCCGCCCATTTGCCCCATGCCGCCCATCTGCCCCATGCCGCCCATCTGTCCCATTCCGCCCATCTGCCCCATTCCGCCCATTTGCCCCATGCCGCCCATCTGGCCCATTCCGCCCATCTGGCCCATTGGCGTGCTGGGCACCGCGGCGGGCGCAGGCGGTTTGCCGAACGAGGCAAAAGGATCGGCGGCGGGCGCCGCCGGGGCCTTCGGGGGCATGCTCGGAGCAGACGCCATGCCGCAGCTTCCAAAAAAGTCGTCGCCCGTCGTCGGCGGGGCGAGCGTGGCCATGCCGCCGCCCATCATGCCGCCACCCATCATGCCGCCGCCCATCATGCCGCCGCCCATGCCGCCCATGCCGCCCATGCCTCCCGAGACGCCGACGCTGCCGAAGGCATCATTGAGCCCGAGATCATCGTCGTCCATTCCCCAACCGTCCTTCGCTGGGGCCGGCGCCGCAGCGACGGGCGCGGCGGGTGCGACGGGCGTCGTCGCGGGCGCGGCGGGCTTGGGCGGCGCATAGGCGGCCGGCGCGGCCGGCGTTGGCGTGAGCGGCGTGGACGACATGGCGGCACCGGGCCCACCGGTCCCGTAGCCAGCCGGGGCGCCAGCGGCTGAGCCAGCTGCCGCCTTGGGCGCGGAGCCGCCAGTCTGCTCCTTGACGGCTTCCTTGACGGCGTTGGTCACCGTCGAGGTGAGCCACGAGACTGCAGCCGCCGGGTCGGACAGATCAGGCGTCTTTTGCTCGGGTGCCTGCAGCTCCTTGCGTTGCTCCGGCGGCAACGAGAGTTGCTGGGCCGCATGCTCGAGTCGCTGCATGTAGATGCGCATGCACGCGAGCGCTGCTTCACGCACGTCCTTCTCGACGTCCAGCACCATCGGCGCCACGTTGGGCACGATCTTGGTGGCGACGTCCATGGGGCTGTGGTATTGCTGCGTCGCCGTGAGCGACATGAGGCCGGCGGCGCGGCCGGGCGGGAAGGGATCTTTGAGCGCTCGGCAGCAAGCGGGGATGAGCACCTTTTCGCGCGTCTGCGCGTCGATATGCGCGGCGATCTTGCCGAGGCAGATGGTCGTGTTCGTGCGGATAGCGGCCTCCTCATCCAGCTGCAGCTTCGCAAAGGCGCGCATCACGTGCTGCATCGTGCCCGAGCTGAGCTTGGGAGCGATCGTCACGATGCTCTTCACCGTCATCTCGCGTAGGATGACCGAGGTGTCGACGAAACCCATCGCTAGCGGCTGGAAGATGGACTCGTTGATGACCTTCTTCGAGAGGTGCTCCACCATCGAGGGCAGCCGTTCGAGGAGCGGGAGACGCATCTGGCGGTCTGTGTTCGCAAAGAGCTTGATGATGGTGGGCACCACCTGCTCCTGGTACTCCTCCTCGCTCAGCACGTTGGCGATCTTGAGCAGCGGTTCGAGCGCACGCGCCGAGCCGCCGCCGAACTCGAGCGAGTTGTTGAGCGCGGGCAACACCTTCCACTGCGCGGCGGGCTTGGGCAGGGCAGGCACGCGCTCCGCGAGCTTGGTGAAGAACCTGTCCTTCTCGATCGCGTCCTTCACATTCAGCGTCTCGAGGAAGATGTGGAGAGAGACGTAGTCGTCTTCGAAGACCGGATTGGAGAGGAGCTCCGCAGGGCGCAGCCGGCCGGCCGGACTCGACTGCAGCATGCGCACAAAGTCGGGCCGGAGCGCCTCGGGCATCCCGCTCATGTTCTTGAGATCCGAAGGCGATTTGATCGTGCCGCACCATACCTCGAATACGGTGCAACCGAGCGCCCACCTGCCACCCCAGGACACGCCGTCAGGGACACGCCGTCAGGGGCACGCAGTCAGGGGCACGCAGGGGCGCACGGGCCCAGATGCATTTGAGGCCCGTGGCCACACGCAACCGGGCTGTAGCAGTGCTGCGACGCGCACCAGTCCGCGGCCACTGGAATGCGTTGGAGAGCTTCGAGCTGCTCGGGCTGGCCACGTGAGATCTCGGGTGACTGGTAGCGCTTGGGCAGCACATCCTTGGCGCGTGCAAAGTAGGCGGGGTTCGCCTCAGGCGCCGTCACGAGCAGCTCGAAGCCGCCAAGCTTCCAATCCATGCCCTTGTCCACGAAGAGCGAAGACATGCACACTTGGCCGTGCACGATGTTGCAGTCGATGTTGAGGAACTTGATGGCGGCGGCTAGCGTGTATGTGCCCCACGCGATGGAGCCCGGCGCCTCGCGCAGGTTGTCGATCACGTCCTCGAGCGGCTGCACCGGCTCAGTCACGATCCAGATGATGCCACCTCCCTTGTTATCGAGCTGTTCGCCCGCGTCGATGCAGCGCAGAAGGTACGGGTGCTTGATCGTGCGCAGCCGCCTCTGCGCGTTCTTGACGAGCGCGAGCTCCTCGTCTGACTTCTTGTTCTTCAGGTCGTACATGAAGATGGAGACGATCTCCTTGACGCCCTCCTTATTCTCGCGCTTGCCCGAGTACATCTTCATAACACCTTGGTAGCTCGTGATCTGCGGGCCTTGTTCGAAGGGCAGCGATGTGCCTGACGCCATCGAGGCCGCCATCTTGAGGCCCGCCGAGGCGGCCTCCCGCACGCTGCTCAAGAAGGACATGACGTTTTGTAAATGCCTTGAGCCTTTCTTCGCGCGGTGTCCTGCGGGGTCGGAAGTCTTTTGCTCGTGCGGTTTCGACGCGCCGTATCAGTGACTGATTGACCAGCATCCGCGTGCTCGTGGAAACCTTCCGATCGGCAAGGCCCGATTTGCAAAAGGGGCTCCCAGCCCCTGATTTGCAAGCTTGTTGACGTGTCGTGTGCTCTCTTTCGGCGTCGCGAAGGTATGGAGACGACGAAGCCGTCGCACCGCTTCATGCGCAAGCCGCGCGTGCTCGTCGGCACGTTCGTAGGATCGATCGCCGCGTACATCGTCTTCTTCTACCACTATACGCACGAGCAGGACGACGATGGTACGCGCGCACCCTGCACCGTGATGCGAACCCGGCCAGACTCAGCCCCAAGACCCACAGGCTGACGCGCGCGCTCGCCTGTACGATTCTATTGCGCACAGAGGTCGTGAGGGTATGGTTTGGGATGCGCGGCGACGGTCGGTGCGGCAAGGACTTTCAGAGCGACTGGTTTGGCGAGACGCGATGCGGCAAGGGTCACTGCTGCTCGTCGCACGGCTGGTGCGGAAATGGTGAGGCGTTCTGCTCAGTCTCGCTGGGCTGCCAGAGCGATTGCTGGCCCGCGACGCACACCGATGGCGCGGCATCTGATGCGGCCCAGCCACCCGGCAGTCAAATGCCCGACGACGACGAGTACATGGACCGTTTGCACCACTACGGATACGACGACGACGGGGATGACTACCATCACCGACGCTATGGGCGGTATCGCGGATACCCGCACGACCCGGACGCCTACGGGCACCATCGCTACGACCACAACGACGCGGACGACCACCACGCCTACGGAGACGACCACGCCGACCCTGCGCACGACGAGGAGCACGGCGAGCATAAAGACGAGCACCTGGACGGGCACGAGGGCGGCGGCGGCGGCGGCGACGGCGAGCGCGAGCGCGAGATGCCCGACTATGAGGACCATCATCCGCGGCACGGCGACCACAACGATGAGGACGGAGAGCCCCATGCTGGCGAGGACGGAGAGCCCAAAGCTGCGGCCACGCCCTGACGCACGCGGTGCCCACACACGCGGGGAGCGGTGGAGCACTATGTGGAGTAGATCAGCCTGGTCACTTTACTGACACGAAGATTGCCCCCGCATCAGCTGACCTTTTTCTCCGCTAAAAACGAGAAACGACACGCGCGCCAGCTCGTGCTGAGCCACCACTCCTCGTGAGCGGCGCCCTCCACTTCAGCAGTTCAACGAGGTTATCCACGATTCCGGTCACCATTTCGCACGCAACGCGCGGCGCGTCGGCCTTCCGACGGCGCCTTGGCGGGCCGCTCAGCGCGGGCGATGGCTCGAGCTCTCCTCGAGACCTGCCGCCGCTGCAACCCGGAGGAGACAGTGCGAGGGTTCGGAGCCGGAGCCCTCAGGGAGACAGTGCGAGGCTGGGGGCCTTTGCAGGTCTCTTCAATAAAGGACCTGGGGCGATCGTGCGAGCTCGCGCGCCAAACGGCGAGGCGGCATCGCCTTCGCCACGCCAAGTGCTGCCACCGCTCGAGGCTCTTGGTACCAGCTCGCCCGCCAGTACCCAAGGTTCACCCAAAGGTACATCCCCATCGGCCGTGGCGACTCGCGAGAAGCACGCGGTATCGACACCGCCAGCGCCGAACGGCACGAGCCCGGCTGCTGCGTCGCATAGCCCGGCGGCGAGCGCTGCTGTGAAGCCGTCGTCAGTCGAGGTGCGCGCAGGCTGCCACGCGACGCTACACGGCATCGTGGAACGACCCGAGCTGGACGGTGAGGAGGTGGCGGTGCTGAGCTCGAGCGTCTTGCCTGGCGGCGAGCACTGGCTTGTGGCCCCTTGCAACGGCTCCGAGTCCCTGCACGTGTGCACGGACAGGCTGCGCGCGTGCGAGAGCAGCTTGCACGAGCGCCTCGGGGTGGCAGTCGACCCGCAGACGCATGCATGGCTCCTCGAACATATCTTGTCGATGCTGCCCGAGGTGGCTGCACGCCACGGCGAGAGGGGCGCAGCTGCGCTCCAGCAGACGCCCACGACGACGCTCGGCCGCCTCGCCCGAGTCGACCGCGCCCTCTACGCGGCCGCCGTGCCGGCGCTCGCCCGCTACACTCTGACCAGCCTCGCGCGCCGCATGCCGCCGCTCGCCGAGTCGGTGGAGATCTCCGCGCCGCGATCGTCGCACGTGCTGCCGCTGCTCGCCACGTGCATCGAAGCGATGGCGGCCCGGGCTGTCGAGGACGGCGGCTGGCTGCACGCGCTACTGTGCGCGGGCCCCGTGCTCCACCTTGCCCAGGATCGCTCCGACAAGAGTTGCGCGTACCGGTCCGCCCAGATGTTGATCTCGTACGTGATGGCCCAGCAGCGCTGGCAGCAGCGCCGCTGGCCGAGCGCACGCGAAATCTTCCTGGACGCTCCGAGTGCACGCCACGTCAGCCGCGCGGTGCCCTCGGTGCGCCGGCTGCAGCGCACGCTTCGTGAGGCATGGCGTGCGGGGTGGGACACCGACGGAGCGCAGCAGCTCGGAAACTCGACCATGCACATGCAGGAGCCGTTTGGAAAGGAACCACGGGACGAAACTGGGCAGCTCGTGTGCGAGCCGCTGCCGCTGCCGCCGCCGCGCCCGCCGCCGCGGCTGCCAACCGTGCCTCCCGCAGCGTCAGCCGCAGAGGCGGCCGCGCCGAGAGCCGCGGCGCCGAGCATGCCCGCGTCGGTGGCGGCCGCCGCCTCGTCCGCCAGCCCCACATCGAGAACCGCGGCCGCGTCGGCGCCCGCGTCGGCGCCCGCGTCGGCGCCCGCGACGGCGCCTTGGAACCCGTTACGCGACATTGGGAGTGGATTCCAGGCCCTCGCTCTCGCTGGCGGCAGCACACTCCCGGGCGGCGGTCATCCAATGGGTCGATCTCCCGCGAGCTCGCCGTTGGATGTGCTCGAGTACGCCGGCGGGCCGATCGTGCAGCCGCACCTGAAGCTCATGGGTGCCTCGGATATGTGGGCGGTCCTTCGGTGGGCCGGCTGCCGCGCCGAGCTGCACGACCTTATTGATGGGCCCGAAGGCGAGGCCACGGCATCAGAGCTCCTGTTCCGTTGGGTCTGGAGCCACTTTGATGCGCACTGCGAAGGCGAGCGCGGCGCCGCCGGCGGCGGCGGCGGCATTGCCGGCCTCCCGGAGTTCGGCGGCGACGGCGGTGGCGAAGGCGCTGATCTGCACGGCGATGGCATGGCCCCCTCGTCTTTACGCGGTGGCGGTCTTCACCGTTGCCAGTGCCCTCCACTCTACCTACAATGGGCAGGCCATGCTGTGGTCATCGTGGGTGCATGCTATCGCAAACTGCACCGCTTAGGGAAACCCGAGCGCCACCTTCTCATCTTCAACCCGATCCGCGCGACTGAGCAGCTGCTCAGCGCCCTGACGAACCCCAACGGTCGCACGGACCCGAACCAGCTCTGGTGGCAGTACGTATCATGGGACGCACGGCGCACCGGCCCGCGCGTCACCCGGGATAAGGTGAATAGCCAGGAGTCGCTCGAGTCGGAAACGGGCCCGGGCGGTGAGGCAGGGCCGTACCAAATCCTGCGCTTGCTCCCGGGCTGGGCGCACACGAGTATCGACCGTGAGCTCGTGCGCTCGCCCGAGGATGCATGCACGCAGCACATTGGAAGCGCGCCACCCGCCAAGTGCCGCCCGAATGGGCCGGGCTAGGTGCATGCACGCAGCACCATTGGCCTGAGCGGTCCACGCAATTAGTAACCACCCGCCGAGTGACGCCCGAATGGGCCGGGCTAGGGGGTAGGGGCCGGGGGAATGACACGGGGTGGGCTCTATGGATACTCCGGCGTGTAGGCGGCGGTAGGGGCTGAAAGCTATACATAGGTGGCACGGGTCCATCCAGTCTCTGGTGTCTGGAGGCTCGCACAACGCAAGAATAGCGCGGCATTCTTCTGTTCGGTTGGTCTTTTCGTCACTCAGTCTAATCCGTCCCACCACCGCCGGGCCAGAGTCCGGGGACAATCGCCGCTTCCTACATACCCCGCTACAAGCGCGCGCGTGCTCGCCGTCCAAACCGACGCGGCGACGGTCGGTTTGCAGTAATTTCACGTGATTATGTAACAATGTAAGTTTAAAGCGACAGATGAATTTTCACATTTATCATTTTCGATTTTGGGGGCTCGCGCCATGGCGTCGAAGCTCCCGCGGCATTCTAAACATTCTCATTCAATCCCTTAATGAGCTTACGTCCGAGAATACAGAATGTTTATCCGAAAAAGCCAAAACCTCGCGAGACGCGTATACCGTATTGGCTATTGCGACCGTCGAATCCGGTAGCGGTTTACGACGCGATAGCCGATACCTAAACGGCGGAGCGGAGCTTCCACACTTTCACAGACGACACGCAGCAGCGAACTTTACATGTTCATCGTCAGTGCTCGCACAATCTATGAATACTGGTACATTCTAGGATTCCTACATTAGCAACTCAAATCCACTCCGGCCCTTCAGCTTCACCGCATTTTGTACCACTGTTTTCCCTGCATCTCCCATGTTATTGTCACCAAGCCGCAGCTTGGTCAAGACAGTGTTGACCTTCAGCGCCTCCGCGATCGCGATGGCACCCTTCGCACCGATCTGGTTCTGGCCCAGGTGCAGGGTGGTCACCACCGAGTTGACCTTCAGCGCCTCCGCAATCGCCTTCGCTCCCTCATCCCCGATGCTGTTGATCGAGAGGAAGAGGGTGGTCACCACCGCGTTGACCTTCAGCGCCTCCGTGATCGCCTTGGCACCGTCGTCGCTGATCCAGTTGCTCCCGAGCCTGAGCTCGGTCAACACCGCATTGACCTTCAGCGCCTCTGCGATCGCAATGGCTCCCACTGGACCGATGTTGTTGGAGTTCAGGTCCAGGGTGGTCACCACCGCGTGGATCTTCAGCGCCTCCGCGATCGCCTTGGCACCGTCGTCGCCGATGTTGTTGCCACAGAGGAACAGCTTGGTCAAGACTGCCATGAACTGCAGGTCAGACCTGATCAGGATGCAGTCGGCCGGTTGGAGGTACTGACTTGTGAAGTTGGCCTCCGTCTGGTCGTGCGTCATGCCCGAGAGCATGATGCCCTTCTCTGCGCCAATCTTGGCAAGCATCGTGGCCAACTCAACACCAAGGCCATTCTTGAGCAAGTTGCAATGTTTGAGTGCCAAGCTGAACTTAAGAAGATCAGAGAGGATGAGGGCGCCGGAGACCCCAACGCCTCTCAGGTCCAGCTTCGTCAGCGCGTCTGCACGTAGCTTCTTGATTGGGATCTCCGAGAAGACCTCGAGAGATGCGCTGCTGAGGACTGCTGTCGCGAGTTGCTGCGCCCCCTCTCCGTCGATGTTGTTGTTGGCGACGGAGAGATTTTTGAGTACCGAATTGACCTTCAGCGCCTCCGCGATCGCGATGGCTCCCTCACCCCTGATCATGTTGGAGTCCAGGTTCAGGATGGTCACCACCACCATGCCCGACTTGAGGGCCTCAGCGATGGCTTTGGCACCCTCGTCCCCAATCTGGTTGTAGTTGAGGGACAGAGTGGTCAACACCGCGTTGACCTTCAGCGCCTCAGCGATTGCCTTGGCACCCTCAACCCCGATCTTGTTATTGTCAAGGCGCAGGGTGGTCAAGACCGCGTGGACCTTCAGCGCCTCCGCAATCACCTTGGCACCCTCGTCGCCGATGTTGTTGATTCCGAGGAAGAGGGTGGTCACCCCCGCCATCAACTTCAGGTCCGACACGATCAGGATTGTGTCGGCGGGTCGGAGGTTCCCGTTCGAGAAGTTGGCCTCCGTCTGGTCGCGCGTCATGCCCGAGAGCATGATGCCCTTCTCCGCGCCGATCTTGGCAAGCATCGTGGCCGACTCAATGCTGAGCCCCTTCTTGAGCGCATCGACCTTGGCGCCACAATCCAGGAGCGCCTGCGCCACCTCCTGCTTGTTCTCCCTGATCGCATAGTCCAGAGCGCTCACCCCACGATCGTCCCGGCAGGTAACGTCCGCCCCGCGCTCGAGGAGCATTGTGACGACTGCAGCGTGCCCTCCGTGCGCCGCGGCCATGAGCGCAGTCATGCTGCGGTCGTTGGCCTGGTCGATAAGCTCCGGCGTGTTGTCGAGGAGCGCTCGAAGCTCATCGATCCGCCCAAATTGCGCCGCTTGCACGTGCTGTACAACTTCGAGGATGTCTCCCACTGACGGCTCCACGGTCGGGAAGGGCCACAGCCGAATCTCGCTGTCGGCGAGATTCCGCGCACAGAGGCGCAAGGCCTCCTCCCGCAAGGCCTCCTTTTGCTTGGACGCGATGCGCGCAGCCTCCCCCTTGGTCGCCGCCTTGGCTGCCGCCGTTGCCGCCACATCGGCTGCGCCAACCCCCTCCGCAGACGGGACGAACTTGAAGAGCCGGCCGAAAGAGTTCTTGAGGCCAGAGAGCAGCCCGTTGAGCACCTCCACCCCCACCGCGAGCTTCGGCGCCGGGCGCTCCCCAAACGCGCGCTGCAACACCCTGTCGACCTGGCGCCATCGGAGCCGCCGATGCCATTGGTTCACTACAGTTCTCGGCGGAAAGTATCCACCATGCACCTCGCGGCAGTGAGGGTGCGCATCGCGGCCGCAGGGCTGAAAGCACATCCAGCAGAACGCCACGTTGCAGCTGCTGCATTTCATCGCGATGCAACCGTCTGGATCCGGGTCGCAGAACATCTCGCAAGATGGGCAGCTGAGGTTCAGGGCCTCGTGGAGCTCTGACTGTATCGACTCGGGGGTGCACTGCACTTCTCCCTCGCCCGGCGTCTCCGTCGTCTCCGTCGTCTCCATCGTCTCGAGGTAGAGCCGCAGCGCATCTCCAAAGAGGAGGGGCTCGACCATGCTGCGGCCAAAAGAGAACGCCTGCTGGTGGGCGCCGAGGCAGTCGAGGGCGCCATTCGAGCTGCGCAACTTTGCCGAGCCAGCGAGGCTGCAGATGTACCTTTGAAGGCATGCCGAGCAGATTAGGTGGCCCTCGGGGCAGGCGAGCCCGCGGAGCGTGATGACCTCCTCGAGGCAGATGAGGCACAGTGCTCGCGTGGCGGCCGCTCCATCGTGAGACAGCGTGACCTCCTCTCCGTCTCGCGCTCGCATGCATATTTGCTCAATGTGTTTGGCCTTCTTCGCCCAGAACACGATCGTCTTGCCCGACAGGCTCATAGAGTTGCTCACAACGCAGTGCCGCCCAAACTTTGAGGCTTTTTTCGGGGAAGGCGATTTTTCGGGAGTGGGGAAAGCGTGGCCGCCCCACTGGCGAAGCGTGGCCGCCCCACTGCGAAGCGTGGCCGCCCCACTGCGAAGCGTGGCCGCGCACTGGTGTAGCGCTACGATGTCACTGAACCTTCCCAAGTCAGAGGAGCTCGTCATTGAAGATGCCGAGCTTCGCTCCATACTTGCGAAGATCCCAAAGCGATCAGCTGGCGGCCGCGCGGTGAGTGGCCGATACAACAAGCATGACACGGCGCGGCTTCGCTTCATCCGCAGCATCGCGCTGCCCGGCATCCGCTTCGGCCAGCTCGTTCCCGATGACGACATGCGTATGCTGCGTCTCGGGCCGACGAACGTGCTCCAAGGCGTTGACTGCAGTGTGTGGCTGCAGCACCGCCCGCAGCGCACGACGCGCAGGACAGCAGATGGCTCCAGGACAGCGCAGATAGCGTCGCATGGGCGGCTCACGGCATGCCGGAGTCGCCTCATGAGTTATCCTGACTGGGCTGATGATCGGAGAGCATCACTCTTCTTGCGTAGGGGAGCACTGTGCATGCTCGCGTGCGTCGTACAGGGCATCTTGTGTGCATAATGTAGGTTTCCGTACTGCAGTGTGCGTCATACGTCGATCACTCTTTAACTTAGGATCGCACACCACTCTATAAGAGACTCTTTATCGATTACAGGCGAGAGAAAGTGTTTTGGAGCTCGATTTGTGGAGCTGTGTGGCCAAACGTTCGCACGGGTCGATATTCGCGAGGCGAAGCCGGATTTCGATGAATATCTCCAAGGATCGCGAGACAGCACATAGCTGGAGGGCCCTAAATCGAGTCTAGGGACCGTATGGACTCATACAACACAGAGAATCACGCCATCCCAAGTCACTGTCGCCACTCAAATGTCACATTGTGACCCCGAGTACGGCCTGTGAGGTCGCGTTTTGGTCGCATTTCGGTACTAGGGGCATGCAGAGCGACCTGTGATGGCGTGCTTCTCGGTGTTATATGACACCATATGATCCCCAGACTCGATCTATGGCCCTCCAGCTATGCACTATCTCTCGATCCTTGGAGATGTGCATCCAATTCCGGCTACAGCTCGAATGTCGACCTTTACGACCTACTTATTGTCTAAGGTCAATTTCGATGAATATCTCCAAGGATCGCGAGACAGCACATAGCTGGAGGGCCCTAAATCGAGTCTAGGGACCGTATGGACTCATACAACACGGAGAATCACGCCAGTACAGGTCACTCTCGCCACTCAGATATCACATTGTGACCCCGAGTACGACCTGTGACGTGCTCGCGTTTCGGACGCATCTCGGTACTAGGGGCATGCAGAGCGACCTGTGATGGCGTGCTTCTCGGTGTTATATGACACCATATGATCCCCAGACTCGATCTATGGCCCTCCAGCTATGCACTATCTCTCGATCCTTGGAGATGTGCATCCAATTCCGGCTACAGCTCGAATGTCGACCTTTACGACCTACTTATTGTCTAAGGTCAACTTCGATGAATATCTCCAAGGATCGCGAGACAGCACATAGCTGGAGGGCCCTAAATCGAGTCTAGGGACCGTATGGACTCATACAACACGGAGAATCACGCCAGTACAGGTCACTCTCGCCACTCAGATATCACATTGTGACCCCGAGTACGACCTGTGACGTGCTCGCGTTTCGGACGCATCTCGGTACTAGGGGCATGCAGAGCGACCTGTGATGGCGTGCTTCTCGGTGTTATATGACACCATATGATCCCCAGACTCGATCTATGGCCCTCCAGCTATGCACTATCTCTCGATCCTTGGAAATGTGCATCAAATTCCGGCTACGTAACTACGTCTCGCATGTCGAGCTACTTATTGTCTAAGGTCAATTTCGATGAACATCTCCAAGGATCGCGAGACAGCACATAGCTGGAGGGCCCTAGATCAAGTCTAGGGACCGTATGGATTCATACAACACAGAGAAGCACGCCATCCCAAGTCACTGTGTTGAGCACATGCATGCACCATGCTCGGGCAGGTCTGTGGATGCGGCAATGTGTGTGATGAAATCGCTCCCAGTCGTATCTATAAGTTCCTATGCGCCTCCGGCGCATTGCCGCGCCTCCGGCGCCGCCTCCGGCGGCGCCCTCGGGCGCTCCGCGCCCCCGCGCGCTGCGCGCGCCCCCCCCTTTTCCTTTCTCCCCAACACGGAAAAATTGCCGTTTTTTCCCGTGCTGGTGGAAGGATAATAAAAAAGAGAAAAAGAGGGGAGAAAGAGGGGAAAGACTGAACGTTAGATGGGCTACCGCATGCACAGAGGCCCAAGGCTAGGGTGGGGATGAACCAGTTACCTAGTTAACTGCTTAACAAGCACTAACTGGCAGTTTTAAACTGTTATGTGGCAGTTTCAAAACTGTTACCACTATCTGGCAGCTGCCAAAACCCCACCACACAACCAGTTAACAATAACCCAAACCAGATAACAAGACGCTATAACAAAAGACGTGTCTGACGTGGACGGCAGTTCAGACCTCATGATTCCTTCTCCCTTCTCACGTGCTCTCTAGGTCATGTGCCCTCAGATACCACCCCAATCGAGATGGACGCCCCGCACACGCCATTCTCTGCAAGGTTCAC